>Ga0316195_10000807_pt1 | contig 13275 bp, 7 predicted proteins | sample Phised1_MG_FD_204937 | JGI IMG/M metagenome (GOLD analysis project Ga0316195, IMG submission 204937) | Coastal sediment microbial communities from Maine, United States - Phippsburg sediment 1 | ecosystem: Environmental > Aquatic > Marine > Coastal > Sediment | place: USA: Maine | collected... | reverse complement strand
GCTGTCCCGACCGTCGGATGGCCGGCGAACGGCAATTCGCCGCCCGGCGTGAAGATGCGCAGCCGGGCGGTGTGGCGCGGATCGGCAGGCGGCAGCACGAACACCGTCTCGGAATAGTTGAACTCGCGGGCGACAGCCTGCATCGTCGCAGGATCGAGTCCGCGCGCGTCGGTGAGCACGGCAAGGGGATTGCCGCCGAACAGGCGGTCCGTGAAGACGTCGCACGTGCAGTAGTGGAAGGTCATCATCGCTGCTTCGGTAGCCGATCGTTTCGAGCCCGATGGCAGCATAGCGGCGGCGGGGATGTCGGGCCCGCCAGCGGGCGCCGGGCACGATGGCGCGCGCGGAACTTGAAATCGGCGCCAACGGCCCCAACTGCCGCGCGACGGTCAGCAGACACGATTGAGAGGAACCTGGATGGGAGAGCACATGGAAGTGGACACCGCGAAGCAGACCCTCGGCTTTCAGGCCGAAGTGAAGCAGCTGCTGCAGCTGATGATCCATTCGCTGTACAGCAACAAGGAGATCTTCCTGCGCGAGCTGATCAGCAACGCGTCCGATGCATGCGACAAGCTGCGCTTCGAGGCGATGACGCAGCCCGACCTGCTGGCCGGTCATGGCGAACTCGCCATCACGGTCGCCTTCGACCCCGCGGCGCGCACCGTCACGGTGTCCGACAATGGCATCGGGCTGTCGCGTGCCGAGGCGATCGAGCACCTCGGCACGATCGCGAAGTCCGGAACCCGGGAGTTCTTCGCGCAACTGACCGGTGACCAGCAGAAGGACGCGCAGCTGATCGGCCAGTTCGGCGTGGGCTTCTACTCGAGCTTCATCGTGGCCGATCGCGTCACGGTGGTTTCGCGTCGCGCGGGACTGACGGCGGCGGACGCGATTCGCTGGGAAAGCGATGGGGCAGGGGAGTTCACGGTCGAAGCCGCCACTCGGCCGGAGTCGGGCACCGACGTGACGCTGCATCTACGCGAGGGCGAGGACGAACTGCTGTCCGGCTGGAAGCTGAAGGGCATCGTCACCCGCTACTCCGATCACATCTCTCTTCCGATACGGATGCGCAAGGAAGAATGGGACAAGGACAAGAACGAGTCCCGGCCCACCGCGGACTTCGAGACCGTCAACCAGGCAAGCGCCCTGTGGGCGCGACCGAAGGCCGACATCACCGACGAGCAGTACCAGGCCTTCTACAAGCACGTCTCGCACGACTTCGGCGAGCCGCTGGCGTGGACCCACAACCGCGTCGAAGGGCGCACCGAGTACATCCAGCTGCTCTACGTGCCGGAACACGCGCCGTTCGACCTGTGGGACCGCAACCAGCGCCACGGCATCAAGCTGTACGTGCGCCGCGTGTTCATCATGGACGACGCGGAGCAACTGCTGCCGCCCTACCTGCGGTTCGTGCGCGGCGTCATCGACAGCAACGACCTTCCGCTCAACGTGTCGCGCGAGATCCTGCAGGAGAGCAAGGACGTCAAGGCGATTCGTGAGGGGTCGACCCGGCGCGTGCTGTCGCTGCTCGAGGATCTCGCGGACAACCAGAAGGAAAAGTACGCCGGGTTCTGGAACGAATTCGGCCAGGTGATGAAGGAAGGCATCGGCGACGATGCACCGAACAGGGAGCGCATCGCCAAACTGCTGCGCTTCCGGTCCACGCTGCACGGCGACGAGCCGGTAGTGACACTGGCCGAGTACGTCGCCCGCATGAAAGAGGGGCAGACGCACGTCTATTACGTGACGGCCGACACGCTGGAAGCGGCACGGTCCAGCCCCCACCTGGAGATTTTCCGCAAGAAGGGCGTCGAGGTCCTGCTGCTCACGGACCGGGTGGACGAATGGATGCTGTCGTTCCTGACGGAGTTCGACGGCAAGCCGCTGACATCGGTGGCCAAGGGAACCCTCGACCTCGACGAGCTGGCGGACGAGGCGGAGAAGGCGGCGCAGGCGAAGACCGGTGACGAATACAAGGATCTCCTCGAGCGCGCCAGGGAGGCGCTCTCCGCGCGCGTCAAGGACGTGCGGATCACGTTCCGGCTGACCGACTCGCCCGCCTGCCTGGTCGCCGACGAGCACGAGATGAGCGGACATCTGCAACGGCTGCTCAAGGCGGCCGGACAGAAGACCCCGACGGCGATGCCGATCCTGGAACTCAACCCGGAGCACCCGCTGGTGCAACGGCTCAAGGACGAGCCCGAGGACGGCCGCGCAAAGGAGTGGTTCGAACTGCTGGTCGACCAGGCCGTGCTCGCCGAAGGCGGCCAACTGGAGAATCCGGGGGCTTTCGTGAAACGCCTGAATTCGATGCTGCTGGAGGTGGGTCGTTAGCCGTGGCGGATCGCCGCGCCTGAGGGGATTTCCGCCCGTCATCGACCGGCGGGTCGAGCGCCTGATCCTCGGCAGCTTCCCGTCCGAGGCCTCCCTGGCCGCCGGGCAGTACTACGCGCACCCGCGCAACCAGTTCTGGCGGCTGCTCGGGGACCTGGTCGGCGAACCCCTGCACGTTCTCGACTATGAGGAGCGGCTGCGCTGTCTGCTGGCTCGACGGGTCGGCGTCTGGGACGTGTTGGCTGCCTGCAACCGGGAGGGCAGCCTGGACTCGGCGATCACCAATTCGCGGGCTAACCCGTTTGCGCGATTGAGGCGCCTCGCGCCCGGGCTGTGCGACGTCGCCTTCAACGGTCAAACAGCCGGGCGTTTTGCCCCCGTTTTTCGCGATGCCGGGTACTCGGCCGCAGTACTGCCCTCGTCCAGCCCAGCGCATGCCGGTCGCAGCTATGAACAGAAGCTGGCGCTGTGGCGCGCCTGGTGGGTCGGCCAGCGGCCCGGTTGACCCGGCCGGCGAGGGCCCGATAGCGCGAGATGCGGGGAAATGCTCGGGCATTACGTTTGGCGTCCGCTTTTGCTCTTCGGCTAATCTCCTCGCAGGCGTCGCCAGAAGCGCGCCGCGAGAAGAGTCATGAGCACCCAAACATCGACCACGACCGGGAGACCGAGCAGAACAACGCTTCAGCGCGGCTTGCACGAGCTGAGCGATTCCGTCCGGAAGATTCTCGACCCTCTGCTGATGGACGCCGCGCGCGAGGCGATCCAGGCGATCGATGCCGACCAGGAGGTGTCCGGAGGACTGAAGAAATCCGTGCGCGGACTGCTGGTCGACTACCGGGCGTTCTCGGCCGCCTTCTTCGGAGCTGTCGACAAGCAGGCTGACGAAGCCGTCGAGGAACTGCTGACCGGTTCCCGCAGGGAGAGCAGCAGCGCGAAGGTGCCCGCTGGCAGCCTTTCGCTGGTCGACTACGACCAGATGGAAGAGGACATGATGGTGGATCGGGTCGCGTCGCGGATTCGCAACGCGGCCGATTCGGCGTTCACTCCTCTGACCCAGCGCATGGCTGCGGCGCTGGGACTGCCGACGCTGGGCGACCGGGACAACCCCTTCCACCCGATCCGTTTCTGCCGCGCGCTGGGCGAGGCGGTCGATACGGCCGGTTTCAAGGGAGACGACCGGCGCATCGTGATCAAGGCCTTCGACAGCGTCCTGCAGAGGCCGCTGGTTGAGACGTACCGGGAACTGAACAACCAGCTCGAGCAGCGTGGCGTGCAGGAAGTGAACTCGGTCGCCGCGTTCAAGAACACGGTGGCGGGGTTCCGCAACACCATGGTGGGCACGGGTCGCGTCACGCAGGCTGGACAGGTGACCGGCGTCATCACGGGTGCCACGGCGGAGCAGTTGCTCAGCGCCCTGTATCACCGGATGCAGGTTCAGCCCGGTGTCGGTGCGGCGGCCTTGCCCGTCGGTCCGGCGCCTTCGCTGTTCGAGCGAGTGGAGCCGTTCGCGGGCGCTGGCGCGGCGCAGGGGTTCGCCACCACGGGCTCCGCGGCGGCGGTACCGATCGCGCCGGGCGTCCCGGTTCCGTTCGCCGCGATCGATCCTGCGCTGCTGGCATCGATCAACGAGGTCCAGCGCCTGAACGCGATGGCCACCATGGCCGGCAAGAACGGCGCGGCCGCTGCTGCCATCAGCGAGCGCGACGAGCTTCACCTGCGCCAGCACGTCGCGGAAAAGGCAACGCGGCAGGTCGACAAGCTGACGATCGAACTCGTCGGCATGCTGTTCGACCGCATCCACCAGGACAAACACATCCCCGCCGAGATCAAGACGGCGCTGTCACGGCTGCAGTTCCCGATCATGAAGGTCGCGCTGGCCGACACGGAACTGTTCGTGTCGCCGGTGCAGCCCGCCCGTCGGCTGATGGACCGCATCGCCAGCACGGCGATCGGCTGGCTGCCGGAGGGCGAGGACAACGTCCGCTACCTTGCCGAGGTCAACAAGGCGATCAACACCGTTCTGGTGGCGATCAACGAGGGGCCGGCGATCTTCGAGAAGGCCCTCGACGAATTCGAGAAGTACCTGGCCGAGGAACGGGTTCGCGACGACGATCCGGTTACGCGGGCCAGGCGGGCCCTCGAGGAGGCCGAGACGCGCGAGGTGATGGCGATCAACGCCGCCATCGGGATCCGCCGCGCGTTCGAGGGCGTCCAGATCGAGTCCTACCTGCGTGACTTCCTGCTGGAAAACTGGGTCAAGGTCCTGGTTGCCGCGACGCTGAAGGAACGGTCGCAGCCGAACTTCGCGAAGAAGTTCCGGGACGCGGTGTCGGACCTGATCTGGAGCGTGCAGCCCAAGATCAACCCGGAGGACCGCAAGCGGCTGGTCAAGACCATCCCGGCGGTGCTGGGCACGCTGCGCGAGGGCCTGCAACTGATCGACCTGCCGCGGTCGCAGGCACAGGAGTTCTTTGCGCGTCTGATGACGTCGCACGCTCAGGCGGTCAAGGCGCTCGAGGTGGCCTATGGCGGCGGAGCGCCGCTCGACCAGAAGGATTTCAGGCGCAAGATCGACGAGGTGCAGATCGTCGAGCCGCCGCCGGTGCAGGCTGACGAGCCGATGCACCAACTGACGATCACGGCGGATGTCGTGCGCAGTGCGGTGGCCGCCAACCACGCCGAGGTCAACGTCATCGAGGAGCCGCTGACCGTCGCGCCGGAGGAAATGATTCCCGTCGAGCAGCTGACGGATCAGGCGATCGACGCGGCGATCGAAGGCTGGCAGCGCGGCTCGTGGTTCGACCTGTGGACCGGGCAGCAGACCGAGCGGGTCCGGCTGCGCTGGGTCAGTCCGCGTCGCAATTTCTATCTGTTCACGTCGGCGGAAACGGGCAAGGCCCATTCGCTCGCGCCGCTGATCCTGCGCGGCTATGTCCGCGCCGGCCGGATCAAGTCCGCCGAGAAGGCTCCGCTGTTCGAGCGCGTGGTCGGGGACCTGATGCGTGACCTGCAGGGCGAGGGCGCCGCGGTTGCCGCCTGAGCGGCGGCACCGATGAGCTCAAGCGGCGCGAAGGCAGGACGAACGGCACGTCACGGTCGCGGGGCTGCCGGCGCAGTGACCCTTTCGGAGGACGGCGGCGTCCGCTATCTCCACTTCGGGACCGAGTGGATCCAGGGCGGGATGCGGATTGCCCGGCCGTACTCGCTCGAACTGGCGTACCAGCAGCAGATGATGGCGGTCGGCCTCTTCCTGCCGGAACCGCGCCGCATCGTGCAACTCGGACTCGGCGCGGCCGCGCTGACCAAGTTCTGCCACCGCAACGTGCCGAGCGCGGAAGTCGTGGCGGTCGAACTCAGCGCCGAGGTCATCGAAGCGGCGCGCGCCTGGTTCCTGCTTCCGCAGGACGATGCACGTCTGACGGTCGTGCGGGACGATGCGCGGGACTTCATCGCGAAGCCGCGGCAGCGGGGCCGTGCCGACTGGCTGCAGGTCGACCTCTACGACGCACAGGCGCGTGGGCCCGTTTATGACGACGTCGCGTTCTACCGGACCTGTCGCGCCGCCCTGAATGCCCCCGGCGTTGCGTGCTTCAACCTGTTCGGGCGCCGCTTCGACCCGAGCTTCGAGCGCATCTGCTCGGCGTTTGACGATCGTGCACTCGCGCTGCCCGAAGTGGACGAGGGCAACCGCATTGTCCTGGCGTTCGTGGGTCCGCCGCTGGCGGTCTCCCTGTGGGCGCTGCTGGAGCGCGCCTCCGAGCTCGAAGCGCGCTGGCAGTTGCCGGCGCGGCGCTGGGTGTCCGGGCTGCGGACGGCCAACGGGTTGACTGATGAACTCGTCGTCTGACTCATGGGCGATGCCCGCAATTTGGGACGTTCGAACCCCCGCAATGTCGCTTGACAGCCGACACCACGTCGATAGAGTCAGTCGTCTATAGTTCGCCACCGAAACGCGCTGCCGCAAGAGACGCAATGGAGTTCCCGCCAAGCCCTGAAGCGAGCCGCACCGGTGGCGAGGTCCCTCACGTGACCGCGTCGCAGGCCTCGGCGCTGCTGCGTTCCGGGATTGCGATCTCCACCGAGCTGATCGGCGCGGCGTTTCCGGAAATCACCAAGGGCCTGCTCGAGGAACTGTCGGGCAAGTGGGACTTCGACGTCGGCTCGCCGCTGGTGCAGCGTCACCTGGCGACCAAGAGCGATGACCTGTTCCACGCGTTCATGGGGCGGCTGCAGGAAACGCAGGACCAGTATCTCAGCGAGCTGACGCTGGGTCGCACGCAGGGTCCGGCGCCCGCCCTCGACGCGGAAACGCTGTCCCTGGTCGATTCGATCTCGGTCGAGAGCACGACCGTTGTCGACCGCCATGCCAGCAAGATCGCCGGCCGCGCCGATCACCCGCTGCGCGACCTGAACCTGGTCGTCGCCTTCCTGCTCGGCCGCGGCACCGTGCGCATGTCCGAGAACCCGCTCGGTCCCTCCGTGTACGTGCGCGCCCTGCTGCGCGCGGCCGAGGAAACGGAACTGCACAAGGAGGCCTGGGAGTACTTCCTGACGCTGTTCGAGAAGCCGCTCGGCGAGGAACTCGCCCGCATCGTGCAGCAGCTCCTGGATCACTTCGCCAAGCACGGCGTGGACGCCCGTGCGATTCGTCGCACGATGTCCGCCCCGAAGTCCTCGAGCGCCGCTTTCGGCACGCCGGGACCCGCCGGGCTGACGTCGCCCGCTGCGTGGACCGGTGGCAGCGGGGCGGGCACAGGCGGGCCTGCCGGTGGACCGGGGGGCGTGCCGACGGGCACCGGTGCCGGTCAGCACGGGACGGCTGCCGGGCAGGCAGGTCCCGACGAGTCGTCCATGCTGCTGGGCGGCCTGCTGACACGCCTGCAGGCCAACGCGCGCGGTTCCCGCCTGCCGTCGCTCCCGGCGCTCGGGCCGGCGCCGCAGCAGCTGCTCGAATCCGTCGGCGAGTTCCAGCACCACGATCTGCAGGGCATGGGTGTGGCTGGCGACTATTCGCTCGCGCCCGCGGCGGAGACCGTGACCGCCCTGCGCAACGAGCTGATCTCGAAGTCCACGCGCGTCGTCGACAAGCTGACGATCGAACTGGTCGGCATGCTGTTCGACCATGTGATGCAGGACAAGCAGGTCCCTGCGGAAATCAAGGCGCGCATCTCCCGCCTGCAGTTCCCGGTGCTGAAGGCGGCGTTGATGGACGCTGCGTTCTTTGCCTCGAGCGCGCACCCGGCCCGCAAGCTGATCGACCGCATCGCGGGCACGTCCGCGGGGTGGGAACCGTACGGCGACGACAACCAGCGCTACCTGAAGGAGGTCGACCGGGTCATCACGGAGATCCTGAAGACCTTCGAGACGGACATCACGGTGTTCGAACGGCTGTACGGCGAATTCGACAAGTTCGTGTCGGACATCCGCCCGGAGGAGAACGATCCCGTTTCGCGTGCCAAGAAGGCGCTCGAAGCGGCCGAGAAGCACGAGATCCTGACGATCAACACGACCATCCAGGTCCGGCGGGCGTTCGAGCGGGTGGACCTCGAGCCCTACATCAAGGAGTTCCTGCTGGGAGCCTGGGTCAAGGTGCTGGTCGCCGCCACCGTGCGCAACGAAACGCAGCCGGGCTTCGCCAAGGCGTTCCGCGACGTGATCCATGAGCTCGTGTGGTCGGTGCAGCCGAAGGCCAGCACCGAGGACCGCAGCAAGCTGGTGAAGCTGATCCCGAACATGGTGCGGGTGCTGCGTGACGGACTGGGGCTGATCAATGTTCCCGAGCGCGAGCGCGACCTGTTCTTCACGCAGCTGATGGAATCGCACGCGATGGCGGTGAAGCCGGTCGACCAGGCCACCTACATCAAATCGAGCCTGCTCACCTCGGAGCTGCGCGCGAAGATCGACGGCATGCAGCTGTCCGGCATCTTCCCCGTGACGACCGTGCCGGGCGGAATCCGCGTTTCGACCGGCCTGATCAAACGCCATGCGGAGGAGCAGAAGGCCGAGATCTCGATGCCCGACGAGATGACGGACATTGCCCGGCTCGATCCGGTCGAGGACGCGCGCGTGCAGGAAGAGATCGGCCGCTGGCAGCGCGGTACGTGGTTCAAACTGTGGAACGGCATGGACTTCAACCGCGTCAAGCTGCGCTGGATGAGCCCGCTGCGTACGCTGTTCCTGTTCGCCGGCGAGCATGACCAGAAGGCGCACGTGCTGTCCGCGGAGAACCTCAAGTCGTACCTGGCGCGCAAGTACATCGAGCCGCTCGAGAGCGTGCCGCTGACCAAGCGCGCGGTCGATGCGGTAGTTGCCGACTTCGAAGGCGCGCCCGAGCGGGCGAAGGCGCTGGCCGGCCGGTACGCCGCTTCCCAACCCGCGTAGTCCAGCATGAACCCGAAAGACGCTACCGTCGCCCTGAAGTCCCCGGGGCCCGAGTCCCATCGGGCGCGGCCGCACAGCGCGCCCGTACCGAACGGCCGCGTGACCGGAGGCTATGTCGTCAAGCAACTCGTGGCGGACGGCCTGCTGTCGGCCAGCGATGCCGAGCGCTTCAAGCAGTCGGGTGGTCGCGAGCGTGCGGGTCATCCGCTGACGGTGCTGGCGGAAATGAACTACCGGTCGCCGCAAGCGGACCGGCAGCTGCTCGACCTCGAGACCCTGACCCAGTGGCTCGCCGGCAAGGCGAGCCTGCCGTACTTCCACATCGATCCGCTGCGGGTCGACTTCACGCGCGTCGTCGACGTGATGTCGTCGTCGTACGCGAGCACCTACTCGATCCTCCCGGTTGCGATGACGGCGACCGAAGTGACGATAGCGACCTGCGAGCCGTTCCAGACCGGCTGGGAACGCGAGATCGAGCAGATCACCAAGAAGACGGTGAAGCGGGTCGTCGCCAACCCGATCGACGTTGCGCGCTACACGACCGAGTTCTACAAGCTCGCCCAGCAGGTCAAGGGCGCGGCGCGGACAGGCAGCACGCCGCTCGTGTCCAGCTTCGAGCAACTGGTCGAGCTCGGCGGCAAGGTCGAGGCCAACGATGCGCACGTGATCCACATCGTCGACTGGCTGCTGCAGTACGCCTTCGACCAGCGCGCCAGCGACATCCACCTCGAGCCGCGTCGTGAGTTCGGCGTCGCGCGCTTCCGCATCGACGGCGTGCTGCACCAGGTCTACCAAATGCCGGCTGGCGTGATGAGCGCGATGACCAGCCGCATCAAGCTGCTGGGCCGGATGGACGTCGTCGAGAAGCGGCGTCCGCAGGACGGGCGCATCAAGACCAAGGTATCGAGCGGACCGAACTCCGGGCGTGAAGTGGAAATCCGCCTGTCGACGTTGCCCACGGCCTTCGGCGAGAAGATGGTTGCGCGGATCTTCGACCCCGAGGTCGTCGTGCGCAGTTACGCCGAACTCGGCTTCTCCAGCGACGAGGCGCGGATCTGGGAAGACCTGATCCACCGGCCATCCGGGATCGTGCTCGTCACCGGTCCGACCGGCTCGGGCAAGACCACCACGCTGTACTCGACGCTGAAGCAGCTGGCGACGGACGAGGTGAACGTCAGCACGGTCGAGGATCCGATCGAGATGGTCGATCCGGCGCTGAACCAGATGCAGGTCCAGCACGGGATCGATCTCGGCTTCGCCGATGGGCTGCGCGCGCTGATGCGGCAGGACCCGGACATCATCATGGTCGGCGAGATCCGGGACAAGGAAACCGCCGACATGGCGGTGCAGGCGGCACTGACAGGGCACCTCGTGTTCTCGACCCTGCACACGAACGATGCCGCGGCCTCGGTCGCGCGCCTGCTCGAGCTCGGCGTGCCGAACTACCTCGTGAACGCGACGCTGATCGGCATCCTGGCCCAGCGGCTGGTGCGGACTCTGTGCCCTCACTGCAAGGCGGTCGGTGAGCCGGTCGACCCGGCGCTGTGGAAGGAACTTGTCTCGCCGTGGCGCTCCAACGTGCCGGACAAGGTCTACAAGCCTGTCGGCTGCCTCGAGTGCCGCCGCACCGGCTACATGGGGCGGAGCGGCCTGATCGAACAGCTCGTGATGACGGATGCGATGCGGTCGCTGATCGCCCAGGGCTCCGACCTGACCCAGATGCGCGCGCAGGCAGCGCGCGACGGGCTGCGCTCGCTGCGCGTGTCGGGCGCAGAGAAGATCGCGAAAGGCGTCACCACCGTGGACGAAGTGCTGAAGGCGGCGCCGCCGTTCGTCAGCTAGGCCCGCGCCGTCCCCGGGCGCTGGAGCCCGGGATCATTCCCTGCCTCGCTGGCCTGCTTCGCGCGCCGCCTGCTGCGCGAGAATCCGGTCTGGATGATTGGTGGAGGGATGGATGTTCGACATTGTCGCGACCTTCCTGGTGCTGACGGCGCTGCTCGCCTACGCGAACCACCGTTTCGTGCGCTTGCCGACGGCCATCGGCGTGATGGTGATCGCGCTCGTTCTGTCGCTCGGCATCGTCGCGCTGAGCGAACTGGGACTCGACCTCGGCCTGCGGAAGTACGAGGAGTCGCTGCTCAGGTCGATCGACTTCTCGACCGTGCTGATGCAGGGCATGCTGTCGCTGCTGCTCTTTGCGGGTGCGATGCATGTCGACCTGAGCGCATTGCGGAAGTACCGCTGGCAGGTCGCCTCGCTCGCAATCGTCGGAACGACGCTGTCGACACTGCTGATCGGGTTTGCGATGTGGTTGCTGCTGCCGCTGGGCGGCATGCCGCTGCCGCTGGCCTACTGCCTTCTGTTCGGGGCGCTGATTTCCCCGACCGATCCGGTGGCCGTGATGGGCATCCTGAAATCCGCGGGTGCGCCGAAGAACCTGGAACTCGTGATCGCCGGCGAATCGCTCTTCAACGACGGTGTCGGCGTCGTGATCTTCTCGCTGCTGCTCGGCATGCTGGCCAGCGGGGCCACGCCGACGGTCGCAGGTGCGTCGGAACTGCTGCTGCGCGAAGCCGGCGGCGGCATCGCCTTCGGCCTGGCCCTCGGCTACGTCACCTACCGGCTGCTGAAGAGCGTCGATCACTACCAGGTCGAGGTCATGCTGACGCTCGCCGCCGTGCTGGGGGGATACGCCCTGGCGGCCCACCTCCACGTTTCCGGTCCGCTGGCGATGGTGGTCACCGGACTGATGATCGGGAACCACGGGCGCGCGATCGCCATGTCGAGCACGACCCGACGCTACGTCGACATGTTCTGGGAACTGATTGACGAGATCCTGAACGCCGTGCTGTTCGTGCTCATCGGAATGGAAGTCCTGCTGATCGCCTTCTCGTGGCCGATGCTGGGGGCCGGCGTGGCGGCGGTCGGCACGACGCTGCTGGCGCGCTGGCTGACCGTGGGACTGCCGTTCGAGGCGCTCGGACCCCGCGTCGGCCTTCCGGCCGGCTCCTCGCAGGTGCTGACGTGGGCCGGGCTGCGCGGCGGCATTTCAGTGGCTCTTGCGCTGTCCCTGCCGGCGGGTCCGCACCGCGACACCGTGCTGGCGCTGACCTACTGCGTCGTCGTGTTCTCGATCCTGGTCCAGGGCCTCACGGTCGGCCGTGTCGTGCGGCGCGCGGTGGGCGGCTGACTCGCCTGCCGGGCGGGCATCCGCCTACTTGGTCAGCTGGCGCATCGCCCGCGTCAGCCCGTCGAGCGTCATCGGGAACATCTTGCCGCCCGCGAGCTGCCGGATGATCGACACCGACTGCCGGTACTGCCACAGCCCCTCCGGCTCCGGGTTGATCCAGACCGACTTCGGGAAGGTGCTGAAGAACCGCTGCAGCCAGACGGCGCCGGGTTCCTCATTGTTGTACTCGACCGAGCCGCCCTGCTGCAGCACCTCGTACGGGCTCATCGTTGCATCACCGACGAAGATCAGCTTCCAGTCGTGCGGGTACTTGCGGATCACGTCCCACGTGGCGAAGCGCTCGGTGTAGCGCCGCCGGTTGTTGCGCCACAGGTACTCGTAGACACAGTTGTGGAAGTAGTAGAACTCGAGGTGCTTGAACTCGCTCTTGGCGGCCGAAAAGAGCTCCTCCGTCCGCTTGATGTGCTCGTCCATCGTGCCGCCGACGTCGAGCAGCATCAGGACCTTCACGGTGTTGTGCCGCTCGGGCACCAGCTTCAGGTCGAGCCAGCCCGCGTTCTTGGCGGTGGACTCGATCGTGTCATGCAGGTCGAGCTCGAGATCCGCACCCTCCCGCGCAAAGCGTCGCAGCCGGCGCAGCGCGACCTTGATGTTGCGGGTGCCGAGTTCGACGCTGTCGTCGTAGTCGCGGTAGCCGCGCATCTCCCATACCTTCACCGCCGACTTGCCACCCTTGCTCGGGCCGCCGACGCGGATGCCCTCCGGATGCGCGCCGCCGTGACCGAAGGGCGACGTGCCCCCCGAGCCGATCCACCGGTTGCCGCCGTGATGGGCGCCGTCCTGCTCCTCCAGGCGCTTCTTGAACTCCTCCATCAGCTTGTCCCAGCCCAGCTTCTCGAGCTGCGCGATCTCCTCGGGGCTGAAGGCGCGCTCCAGCACCTGCCTGAACCACTCGTCCGGGATGTCCTTCGCGAAGTCGAGATGAGTGGTCGCGCCGCGGAAGTACTCGCCGAAGGCGCGGTCGAACTTGTCGAACTGGGTCTCGTCCTTGACGAGCGTGGCGCGCGACAGGTAGTAGAACTCGTCGATGGACGGCCCGATCACGTCGCGCCTGAGCGCCTCCAGCAGTGTCAGCAACTCGTTGATCGACACCTTGAGCTGCGCCGCCCGCAGGTGGAAGAAGAAGTCGATCAGCATGGCGTCAGGCGTGCCGCGCGAGGCGCAGCTCCAGGTGGCGCCTGACGTCGCGCCACTCGGCCGCGAGGATGCTGTACATCACGGTGTCGCGCACCGTGCCGTCCGGGCGTGGCGCGTGGTGCCTGAGCACGCCGTCGCAGCGCGCACCCAGTGCCTCGATCGCGCGCTGCGAG
>Ga0316195_10000806_pt1 | contig 13291 bp, 11 predicted proteins | sample Phised1_MG_FD_204937 | JGI IMG/M metagenome (GOLD analysis project Ga0316195, IMG submission 204937) | Coastal sediment microbial communities from Maine, United States - Phippsburg sediment 1 | ecosystem: Environmental > Aquatic > Marine > Coastal > Sediment | place: USA: Maine | collected... | reverse complement strand
AGATGGAGCGTTACAAGTATATTCCGTGATTCTGCAGGCGCTTCTGCAGCAAATTCTTAAATAACTCTGCCGCCGGGTGATTTCAGCGAAATGATCGGGCAACAGAGGCCATTGGCCATTACACTCCCGGTTTGGAAGCTCAGAAGTGATCATGTGAATCAGTCTCCCGCCAACAGTCTCGAAGAGAGCGCCGAGCAGCGTACCCGCCAGGGCATTATTGCCGCGCTGGTGGCCTACACCATGTGGGGCCTGTTCCCGATTTATTTCAAGGTAGTCTCCGATGTTGAAGCGCTGGAGATGCTGGCCCATCGGATCGTGTGGTCCCTGCCATTCGGGGCATTGATCATCTTTGCCAGGAAGCAGTGGCCGGAGGTCAAGCGGGCGCTGGCCCACAAGCGCACCTTTGGGTTCCTGGCCCTGTCGGCCCTGGTCATTTCGGTGAACTGGCTGACGTATATCTACGCGGTGCAGAACGAGCACATCTTCCAGGCCAGCCTGGGCTATTACATCAACCCCCTGATGTACGTGTTGATAGGCGTGATGTTCTTTGGCGAACGACTTCGGCGAAACCAGGTTGTGGCCGTCGTGCTCGCCGCAGCCGGGGTTGCCGTGCTGACCGTGAGCGGAGGAGAGTTTCCCTATGTCTCCATCATCCTGGCGATCTCGTTTACCTGTTACGGGGTGATTCGCAAGCAGGTGGCGGTGGGTGGTATGCCAGGGCTATTCATCGAGGTGCTTGTGGTATTGCCGATTGCCGGCATTTACCTGCTGTACTTGTTGAACACCGGGCAGTCGGTATTCACGCCGGAGCGGCCGGATATGATGATCGGCTTGTTGCTGGCCGGGCCCCTCACGGTCTTGCCGTTATTGGCATTTGCCCTGGCGGCGCGACGACTGGAATTGTCGGTGATCGGATTTATCCAGTACATCGGTCCCACCATGCAATTCTGTGTGGGGCTCGCCTACGGCGAGCAATTCACCATGGCAAATGCAATGTGCTTCGGCCTGATCTGGACGGCAGTGGGGCTGTTTGCTTTTGATGCCTGGTGGGCGGGTCGCTCGGCTCGGGGACTGAAGGCGGTCGGCTGACTCAAAGTGGTGCCTGTCCCCTGGATAGGTTTCCCTAATCGGTGAGCGATCCGATTGGAACACCTATGCAGCCGTGTTGTAGCATGGAAAGCCTACAGCGGCACAAGCCCGGCTCATGGTTGTTTGATAAATGGAATTGTTCGGCAATGCAGATACATAAGATTTCCCTGCTTTTTATATTTCTGGCGCTTCCCTGTTTGCAGCTTTTTGCTGCGGAAGAGGAGGCAGTGGTCGCCCAGGAAGATGACATTCCCTTCGATGAATACGACCGTGGGACACCCCGGCGTAGTGTCGACGGTTTTATGGCCGCCGTTGATGAGGCGGACTATGAAGCCGCCGCTGAATACCTGGATCTTCGCAACCTGCGTGGAATTGCCGCCGAGTTAACCGGTGTACAGCTCGCCCGTCGCTTGTCGGTGATCGCCAAGCGAGGAGACTGGGTTGATGTTGGAGACCTGGTCGACGATCCGAATGGCCGCCGCAATGATGGCTTGCCTGAGTACCGTGATTTGATAGGCGTGGTGTTGAGCAATGACAAGGAAGTCCGGCTGCTGATGCAGAAGGTGCCACGGGGCGACGGTGTTTTCATATGGAAGGTTTCCAATTCCACGGTGACGATGATTCCTGATCTGTATGAGGTCTACGGCTATCCGGAATCCATTGAAAAGCTGCGCCGGAGCCTGCCTGAGGCAACCTTGCTGGGGTACGAGATCTTCAAGTGGGTGCTGGTGTTGGCGGCGGCAGTGCTTGCCTACCTGGTGGTGCTTCTGGGCGCTATTGTCGTCCGACGGGCGCCGGGGGACCCAGAGGCGACGTCCCGTGGGCAATTAGTCCAATTTCTGTTGCTGCCATTTGGCTTATGGGTAGTCATCATTACGATTAATGCTGTCGCCACCTCCCTGGGTAGCGGGGTAAGGGCGGAGGCATGGCACAAGATCTCGCCCATTCCGGTACTGGCCACTGTCTGGATGATGTTTACCGGCATCAAGCTGGTGCACGAGGCCTATGCGAATGCCCTGCGCAAAAGGGGGCGGCCGGGTGCTGCAGTGCTGCTTACCCCGGCAGCCAACACGGTCAAGATTATAATCACCACCTGCGCCGTCCTGATCTACCTGGACAAGCTGGGCTTTAATATCACAACCTTGTTGGCTGGCCTTGGGGTGGGTGGTATTGCCGTGGCCCTTGCCCTGCAAAAGCCCATGGAAGATGTGTTTGGCGCATTCACGCTGTTTACCCAGCAGCCGATAAGGTTGGGGGATTTCTGCCGGGTTGGTTCCGAGACGGGCACCGTGGAAGAAATCAGCCTGCGAACCACCCGTCTTCGGACCCTGGCGGACACGGTGATCGCGATTCCCAATGCCAGGTTGGCAAACGAGGCCATCGATAATATTTCTGCGCGCAAGAAAATTCGTTACCGGCCGATATTGAGGCTCAGGTACGACACCCGGCCGGAACAGATTCGAAAGATCCTGGTAGGCATTAGGGAATTACTTGCTGCTCACGAACGGGTCCTGCAAGAAGGACCTCGGGTGAATTTTCTTGAAATTGGCGACGAGGCCCTGGTGATCGAGGGCTCCGCTTACCTGGACACCACTGTTTGGAGCGAGTACCTGGAATTAGCCGGGGGCCTCAACCTGGCCATCCTGGAGGTTATCGAGGGCGCCGGCGCCAAGCTTGCCAGGCCGATTTTCCATGAACATGGTGGTGGCGCCGGGAGTTAGACCGGCCGCTTGGGGCGTGCACAGAGGAGGCGCTGAGAGGGATTTCATGGCAAAGTCATGACCCTGACCTATCCTTAACTTTGAACCACAGGCGATCCTATCCATGCTGACGATTCACCATCTCGAAAATTCGCGCTCCCAGCGCATTCTCTGGCTGCTGGAAGAGCTGGGTGTTGAATACCAGATCAAGCGCTACCAACGGGACAAGACCACCAACCTGGCGCCGCCTGAATTGCTCCAGGTGCATCCGCTTGGCAAGTCGCCGGTGATTACCGATGGCGATCTGACCGTAGCCGAATCCGGGCTGATCACCGAGTACCTGATCGAGACCTATGGCAAGGGAAGGTTGGCGCCGGCGGTGGGCTCGCCCCAGCACCTGCAATACCGCTACTGGTTGCACTACGCCGAGGGCAGTTTCATGCCCCTGATGATCCTGACCCTGATCCTGGGCAAGATAGAGAACGCGCCGGTGCCGTTTTTCATCAAGCCCATCGCCCGCAAGCTGGCCACCAAGGCCCGCGATGCCTACTCCGGTCCCAATGTGATTCGCCACATGCAGTACCTGGAAGACACCCTGCAGAAATCCACCTGGTTTTGCGGTGACCAGATGACCGGGGCCGACATCATGATGAGTTTCCCGGTGGAGGCTGCAGCCCAGCGTGTGGCCCTTGGTGACAAGTATCCCGCGCTGCAGGGTTTCCTGGATCGCATTCGAGCCCTGCCGGCCTACCAGCGGGCCATCGAGAAGGGTGGCCCCTACATTTACTGAGCAATTAGGGTTGCTGTCCCCGTTCATGGATGGACGGGGAGAGGCCGGGCTACTACTATCGGGCAGGGCCTGATCGCCCCAAAACAGGAATAACAAGAAACAGGAATTGCACATGAGCCAAGAAGCGAAGCCCGAACTCACTTTCAGGGCCGTGACCCTGGCCATCATCCTTGCGGTGATTCTTGCTGCCGCGAATACCTACCTGGGTTTGTTTGCCGGCATGACCATTGCCTCGGCGATTCCGGCGGCGGTGGTGTCCATGGCGATTCTTCGAATGCTCGGTGGCGGGCATATTCTTGAGAACAACATCGTCTCCACCGGCGCCTCGGCGGGTTCCTCCATCGCTACCGGTGTAATTTTTACCATGCCGGCGTTGATTATCCTGGGCTATTGGGAAGACTTCGTGTATTCGTGGGTGCTGGCCATCGCCGGTCTGGGTGGTTTGCTGGGCGTGTTCTTCTCGGTGCCGCTGCGTCGCTCGCTGATCGTGGACCAGGGCCTGGCATTCCCCGAGGGCAAGGCAGCGGCCGAGGTGCTTCGCAGTGGGGACAAGCCCGGTGAAGGACTCAAGGTGCTGGCCGGGGCCGCTGCCATTGGCGGCGCCATGAAGCTCGCCGCCAGCAGCGGCCTGCGCCTGATCCCTGACACCGCGGCAAGCTCTGCCTGGTTTGGAAAAACCCTGGCTTACTTCGGCACGAACTTATCGCCTGCGCTGTTTGGTGTGGGTTATATCGTGGGCCTGAATATCGGCCTCGTGATGCTGGCTGGTGGCGTGATTGCCTGGAACATTGCCATCCCGGTGTACAGCACCTGGTTCCTGGCCGCCGATCCGGTGCTCAGCGTGCAGCTTGCCGGCGCCGGAGCCGAAGATGCGGCCTATGGCATCTGGTCCGCCCAGGTGCGTTACCTGGGTGTGGGCGCCATGCTCATCGGTGGCGTCTGGACCCTGATTTCCCTGCGGAAGTCTTTGTTCTCGGGAATCCGCAGCGGATTGAATGCCGAGCGCGCCGATGCCCGGGGCGAGAAGGTGCCTGACACCGAGCGCGACCTGCCCATGCGCTTCATCCTCATTGGCCTGGTGATCTTCGTTATCCCGCTGATGCTGCTGTACCAGGCCATCGTGGGCCAGTGGATGGTGAGCATCCCCATGACCATCATCATGATCGTGGCGGGCTTCCTGTTCGTCTCGGTCTCCGCCTACATGGCCGGTCTGGTGGGTTCTTCGAATAACCCGGTGTCTGGCCTGACCATCGCTACAATCTTGTTCGCCGCCCTGGTGCTGGTTTTGCTGCTGGGCAGGGATTCGCCTATCGGTGCGGTGGCCACCATCATGATCGGGGCCGTGGTGTGTGCCGCGGCCTGTATCGGTGGCGATAACCTGCAGGATTTGAAGTGTGGCTACCTGCTGGGAGCCACGCCCTGGAAACAGCAATTGATGCTGGCTATCGGTGGTGTGTCCAGCGCCCTGGTCATGGCCCCGGTGTTGAACCTGCTGGCCAGTGCCTATGGCATAGGCGTGCCCACCGAGGCACACCCGAATCCCTTGCTGGCTCCCCAGGCGAACCTGATGGCCTCGGTAGCCAAGGGCATCTTCGGTGGTGAACTGCCCTGGACCATGATCGGCATCGGCGCCGGCATCGGTGCGGTAATCATCGTCATTGACGAGGTGCTGAAGAAAAACGAGTCCAGCTTCCGAACCCCGGTGCTGGCCTGTGCGGTGGGTATTTACCTGCCGATTGAACTGAGTGTGCCGATTTTCGCCGGCGGACTGGTGGCTTATCTTGTCGAGCGGTTTTTCCACGCTGAAGATGCCAAGGCAAAGGAAAACATCCACCAGAAGGGAACCCTGTTCTCCGCCGGCTTGATCACCGGTGAGGCGCTGATGGGTATCTTCATCGCGATTCCCATCGTAGTGGTGGGTTCGGCGGATGTACTGGCACTGCCCGAGGCCTGGCATTTCGGCGGTTGGCTGGGTTTGCTGATGCTGGCCGGGGTGGCCTTGTTACTGTATCGGCTGGCTATCCGGCAGGTGCTTGAGTAGGCAAGGAATGAGTGCCGTGATCCAGTCGTGAATACCGGCATCGGGGCGAAGTTTTATACGCCCCGATGCCGTGTGGTCCCTGGCTAGAATCGATAGCCTACGTTAATGCTGTAGACCCACGGGTCGATCTCGACCGTACCAATACCCTCTCCGCCCAAGCTGGCGTCGGTTTCGATGTTGATCCAGCGCAGATCTGCATTTATCAACCAACGATCACCGAGCAACCAGTCCACACCCAGTTGCGCGGCCACGCCAAAGGAGTTGTCCAGGTCAAGGTTAATACCCACATCTGACAGTTCGCTCACTGTGTCAGTATTGAAGAAGGTGGTGTAATTCACGCCCAGTCCGACATAGGGCTGGAATTCCCCGTCGGGCATAAAGTGATACTGGATGGAGACCGTCGGTGGCAGGTGATCTGTGTCTGCGATCTTGGCAGACTCGCCGTTCACTTCCAGTTTGATGTCATGGTTGAACGGGTAGGCCGCCAGGATATCGATGGCCCAGTTGGGTGTGAACATGTAGGTGCCGGTGAGCGTCAAGCTCATGGCGCTGTCGACATTGACCTTTACGCTATCCACTTCGTCGGACAGATCGAGATTGTTACTCTTGGGCTCTACGCCACCCACGCCGGCACGGAAAATCCAGTCGCCGGCATCGTAGGCCTGGGCAGGTGCCGCGGCGCAAGCCAGTAAGGTAGAAGCAACAAGCAGGTGAAGACGTCCGTTCATGATATTCTCCCTTTCCCTGATGAGATAACGAACTACGTGAGCCGCAATTCTTTGCGGCGTATTTTTCATGAAACATATCAATCTGACTCCTCCTGCAGACCCGAGATAATCAGGGATTTCCGAAGGCAGTTTTCGGATTGCGAGTGTCCCGTGGTACACCTGGAATTAGCTTGAATCTAACCCGGCGGGTCAGGTTGCGGTTAAGATTGGCCGATATGGGTCTTTACGCAAAACATATCCTGCCCCGGGTGATCGACCTGGCCTGCAGGCATGAGGACATCTTCCGTACCCGCCAGGAACTGGTGCCCCGTGCCCAGGGCAAGGTCCTGGAAGTGGGCTTTGGCACGGGCCTGAATTTATCCAGTTACGATGCGGGCCGGGTGCAGCGGCTGTGGGCGCTGGAGCCATTCTGGGATTCCATGCAGGCGGTGGCCGAGACGCGTTTGCGTAAAAGCTCGATTGAGGTGGAGGCGGTGCCCTGCGGGGCTGAATCCATTCCCCTACCCTCGAATTTTTTTGACACCGTGGTGATGACCTACACTTTGTGCAGCATTCCGGATTCGGCGATTGCCCTGGAGGAAATTCGCCGGGTGATGAAGCCCGGGGCCGTGATGTTGTTCGCCGAGCACGGCCTGGCGCCGGATCGTTTCGTGCAACGCCAGCAACGCTTGTTGAATCCGGTGTGGGGATTTTGCGGTGGCGGGTGTTGCCTGAATCGGCCCATGGATAAATTGATTGCCGGGGCGGGGTTTCGAGTTCCCAATATGGAACAGGGATATCTGAATGGTTTTCGCTTCGCCAGCTATGTATACAGCGGCCAGGCGTTCAAGGACTGATTACTCCTGCCAGGAAAATGCAGGAAGGGGAGATAAATGAGCAAGAGCAAAACCATTGGCGACGCCATTTTGTGGGCCGCCGCCATACTATCGTCCGCACTGGTGGATGCGCCGGTGGTGCTTACCCTGATTATCTTGCCGGCCCTGGCCGTATGTTCGCTGGTGTTGTTTCGCAAGCGATCGGATAAATCCGGGAAATAAAAATAGCGATCTAGCTTGTGCAGGGACATGCCGGGATCGCGACTGAGTTCCGAGGATGCGCTTGAGAAAGATCGCTGGTCGCGTTCTGGAAAAAGCGGAAATAAATGTATCCGGCCCCTTTAATTCGGGTGTTTCCGGATGGCAGTAAAAAAGGGTAGAACCATCGACGCGACTATCGTGGTCCGGCCGCCGGCGAATTTTTCATAGGTAGATTCCACTACGGCGGAAGTATCCCTCGGTGCCTATAGGTTAAGTAAAGAGGCACGCAAAGGGTCTGGCCAGGTTGTGACGTGGACGCGAGTTCGAGGCTCTGACGCATGTCGCGTGCAGGGGAGGACAAGGAATGTTGCGTTTCGTCGGGGAGCTAAGGCGTCGCAGGGTCATCAGTTCGGCGGGCTTGTATATAGCCCTGGGATGGATCGGCACAGAACTCGTCAGTCATCTCCTGGAAATATTCCTGGCTGACCCGGCGCCGGCTGAGCGCATCGTGGCCATCGTTTTCGTGGCGGGTTTTCCTGTCTGGGTCGCCTTGACTTACATCTTCCAGCGCGGCGATGCCGGGCGAATTGCCATTGATCCCTGGAGCCCGGTGGGCGAGGTGGCAATCGGCGTTTCCCTAGTCGTCTTGGTCATGTTGACCGCAACCTTGTATTGGTTGTTGGTGGAGCCGCAGGCTGTGCGGCCCGATTTCCAGGCCCCTTCGCCCGTGTATCGGTCAATAGCGATTGCACCGTTTACCAGCGCCGGCGGCAATTCGGAAAGGGAGTATCTATCCGATAGCTTCCCCGACCAATTGTTTCTGCAATTGCTGCATGCAAAAAACTTGCGGGTGGTGGAGCCCGATGATGTCAAGAAAATCAATAACGGTAAGTCTTCACTTGAAGCCGCTGAAAAACTCGGTGCCGAGGTCCTGCTGCTGGGTGCGATAGGCGGAGAGGGGGACGTGATTGAAGTCAGAATGAGGCTGGTAGATGTTGCGCTCGGCACGGAGCTGTTGAAAGTCATCTATGAGCGGAAGGTAGAAGACCTTCCTGGTCTGGTTCCGGAGGCTGCGCGGGACTTGACCAGGGCCCTTAATGTTAACCTGAAATATCCTGATAATGACCCGAATAAGGATGGCAGTGGAGGGAGTGAGGATGCCTGGGGTTTATATCTGCGTGGCAGGGTTGAATGGAGAAAACGCAGCCCGGAAGGACTCAAGGCCGCCCTGGAGTATTTTGACCGGGCGGTGAAAGTGGATCCCCTGTATGCCAGGGCCCACGTGGGGCTTGCCGATACATACATGATGCTTAGCGCCTACGCCATGGTTCCTGCTGTGAACGTGTTTCCCCTGGTGCTGGAAGAGGCAAGGGAGGCGTTGCGTTTGGACCCGTCCCTGGGTGAGGCCCATGCCACCCTTGCCTGGGCGCACTGTGGCTATGAGTGGAACTGGGCCGCGGCAGATGCCGAGTTTCGTGAGGCGATCAGGTTGAGTCCGGGATATGCATCCGCTTATCACTGGAAGGGGTATTGCCTTTGGCCCCAGGGTCGACTCAAGGAGTCAGAGGAGAGTTTTCAGCGAGCTTTTGAGCATGACCCCTTGTCACCGGTGATTGCCTCACAACGGGCTTTCCCTGTGTTTATCGGCGGTCGGGTCGTTGAGGCTGAAAAGCTTATTCAATCGGCTATGAAGAACTATCCGGGAATGGAGCCGCCCCTCGACATTGACGCGCACATGCATATGTTCCTTGGAGACTATCCGCAAGCCCTGGCGAGCCTGATCCAGAGGAAGAATCCGGGGCTGGTGGTGATGGCGCAGGCCATGTCTGGAATGCAGGAAGAGGCTGAAGAGGGTCTTCGTCGCCTGGAGTTGCGAGCCAGGATCGAATTTGTTCCTGCGATTGAGCTGGTGTTCGCCTATATAGGCATGGGTGATACCGAAAAAGCGCTTGATTGCCTGGAGCGCGCTTATGCCGAGCATGACGTCCAGATGTTATGGCTGAATACCGCGTCAATGTTTGACAGTCTCCGGGATGAGCCAAGGTTCCAGGCAGTGCTCGAGAAAATGAATTTTCCCAACTAGCGAGGGACAGGAACGCAAGCAGAAAAAAGGGGTCGAACCAGCGATACCAATATCACGGTCCGACCCCCCATGCCTTTTCGATCTATTCCTGGGCAGCCCGATAGAACTTCGCCTCGGGTGCGCCGCCCATCATCTGGGCCCGGACCAGTGGAATGGGTGGTCCGCCATAGGACAGGAAGGTGTCGTGGAACTCGCGCCAGGCTTTTCTGCCGCCGCGGCTGGCGATCCAGTCATCACGCAACTGGCGGATCATCAGCTTGCCCATGGTGTAATTCAGGTAGGCCGGATCGTAGGTGCCGCGATTGGCTTGCTGAATGGCGGTGCCTTCGTCCTGGTAGGCCTGCTCCATAAACATACGCTTGGATTCCTCCACGCTCATGCCCTTGGTGTGCAGGCCAATGGCGGAAAGAAAACGCGCATTGCGCAGCAGGGCATTGGACAATTGTCCAATATGGGTTTCTGGGGAGCCATCACGCAGCCCGTCGTTGTACATCATCTCCTCGGTGTAATGGGCCCAGCCCTCGCCAAATGCGTAGGTCACGAAAATGCGGCCGAAGATCCAGTCAGCGCGTGCAGCGTGGACGAAGTTCAGGAAGTGCCCGGGCCAGACCTCGTGCACGGAAGTGAATAGCAGATCCGATTCACCCGGTACGTAAGCCCGTTGAACCTCGGGGGACCAGGACGGGTCTGGCGGTGAGATGTAATAGGTGGAGGGCATGTTGGTTTCGTAAGGCCCCGCAGTGTTGATGTAGGCGGAGTTGGAGCGAGCGTAGGGCGGCGATTCTTCCACCAGGGCTTCCTCGGTGCCCGGGATGCTGACGATGTCATGCTCGATCATGAAGGACTTGATCTCCGTCAGTTGACGACGGGCCGCGGCTACCGGACCACCCTCGGGTTTGCGCTCGGCCATCTTCGCGAAACACTCCGAGATACTCTTGCCCGGTGCGAACTCGGCACAGGCTTCGGCAAGGGCTTTCTGGTTGCGGAGCATGTCCGCGCGACCGATGGCCTCCAGTTCGGCCAGGGGTATGTCCACCCGCTCGGTGTCGTAAATCATCTGGCTGAACAACTCGGCGCCCAGGGCGTAGTCCTCTGTGGCGGTTCCGGTATTGCTCTTGAGCCAGGCTGTGAGTTCCGTCATGGCGCTGACCGCGGCCGCATTGGCGGCGGCAAACTCGGTCTGCAGGGCCGGGTCATCCACGTCTGCCCAGATCGCGGGCACATCCTGCTCGAAATACTCGGCCATGCCACCGAAAGAGGCGATGCCATAGTTGAGCACCGTGCGGGCCATGGGCATGGTCAGGTTCTCGCGTATCTGTGCAGCGGCGGCGGGAATGGCCTTGAGATAGTTGGTAAAGGCCTGCATGCGCTGGGCCTTGGGCGCGTACTCCAGGCTGATGTAAATGGCCGGGTCCAGTCCGTCCAGTTGCCAGTCGAAGTAGAAGGCGGGGTTCTTGAAGGGATAGCCGGACTTGTCGATAAAGAACAGGTTGCGGTCGATCACTGCCAGGAAGTATTCGCGCTGGAACTGCTGCTCAGGGCTCAGGCTGTCGGCGGGGAAAGCCACCGCATCAGCCCGGGCTTGCTTCAGGCGGGCGATTTCCCGCTCGATGCCGGCACGGCTCCAGTCAGGTAGCTGGCCGTCGAATTCATGCCGACCCATCATCACCGCCTGGGCAGGATGGGCGACGAAATGGGCTTCGATATAGTTGTTAACAAACCCGTCCCAGTCAGGCGTAGCTGCCATGTCCTGGGCAGGTGAAGTCGCTGCTACGGGCGTCTCCGGGTTGGGCTGGCAGGCGGCGGTGGACAACAGTGCAAGCAGGGTGGCGACGAGCAGGGGCAGGCGAATATTTATCATGGTTTGGTTCCGGCAATAAAAGCTAATCACGAAGAGTAGCCGAAAACCGGTGGTGGAATGCAAGTTTGCTCGCCGCGATTGCGAGACTGCCGGGCCTGGGGTTGCTACAGGCCAGGGAGTGCCCGCCTCACGCTATTTCCGGGTGCGGCCTTACCCGCTGCGCGGCAAGACAGGCCCACTCAAGCTCGCCTATGTGTACGTAACTAACTGAAAATATATAAGAAAGTTTGTTCGTGTGAATTCGCAGCTCGACCCCTGTTTTTTGGGTCGCAGCCATACTATCGTTTGCAGTGTCAGGGGCACCGGTGGTGCTTACTCTGATTATCCTGCCGGCCCTGGCCGTATGTTGTTCCGCTGGAATCCTGGCAAGGGTGGCGGTGACTGGCAAGCTGTGGACACAGGTTTGCGGGAAAGACTAAAGTGTTCGTAGGGGTTCCGGGTTGAAATGGATGGCAGGGCAGTTTGCCGGCAGCGGCGGTGCTGCCCTGCGAGACTCCTGGCTATTGATGCTGGCAACGATTTTGATTCTTTGGCAGTGCACTGGATGCACGAGGACATGATATGAGCAATGACGTTTCACTTGGCTCGCTGGGTAGGTTTCGGGGGTTAATACTGGCTGGCGTACTTGTGTTCGCAGCAGGCTGCGGTGCCAACGCCCAGCGGGGCGCGGCCGAAGGGGCGGCTACCGGTGCCATGGCCGGTGCAGTGGGTGGAATGTTCACAGCAATGATTTTCGGTGGAAACGTGGCCGAGGCGGGAGCGCGGGGCGCCGCCTATGGGGGCTCCAGCGGCGCGGTGGTTGGCGCCATGGCCGGATCCAGAGCGGACCAGGCCGAGGCGGACGAGAGGAAAGCCCAGCGCGAGGCGGAACTGAAAAAGTTACGCGATGAGATCGGTGCTGACGCCTATAACGGCCTGCTTGCACTGGGTGAGTGCAAGCACGAGATTGCCCTGGCCAATGGAAGGGAAGCGGCGAAGTCCAGCAACAGGGGTTTCGCTCTTGCAGGAACCTGGGTACAGGCGCTGACCGAGGCGGACAGGCAGAACGACGCTGGCGCCCGGGCCCTGTTTCCGGAAATCGTCTCCCGGGATAAGCAGGTCGCAAGCGATGCCGATGCCCAGGAGCACCTGGGGATCATGCTGAACAAGCTTCAGCAGATTCGGGTCGAGTACAACAAGCCTGCGAGCTGTAAAACCTAATCGGGAAAGTCGGAAATAAATGTATCCGGCCCCATTATTGCGGGATTTTCGGGCTAGCTGCGCAGGGCCAGGTAGGCGCCCGCGGCGGCCATGATGGATCCGGCGCTGCGGTTCAGGCCTTTCATGGCCCGGGGTGAGCGGAACCAGTTACGCGCCCGGGCGGCGGTGGCGGCGATCATGACCAGTCCCAGCATCAGCGCACTCAGCCCCAGTATCACGGCCAGTACGATGTCCCGTCCGGTCAGCGATCCCAGGTCCATGAAGGTGGGCAGGAAGGCAATATAGAAAACGATTACCTTGGGGTTGGATGCGGAGATCAGGAAACCCTGGAGAAAGCTCATGCCGGGACCGTTGGCCGGTGCGACGTTTAATTCATCGCTGACCTTCACCGGAGCGGTCCACATCTTGTAGCCCAGGAACACCAGGTAGGCGGCCCCAGCAAAGCGGATCACCGTAAATACCTCCCCCCAGTGGGTGGCGATGGCAGCCAGTCCCAGGCAGGCCAGCACCAGGTACATGCAGTCGCTGACCGCCATGCCCAATGACAACAGGGTGCAGGAATGAGCGCCGCTGACCAGGGCCCTGGCAATAATCGCGAACACACCCGGACCCGGTGTCACGCCGAAGATAAAGATCGCGATAAAAAATGACAGGGCGCTTTCGGGCGTCATGCTGTGGGTCCGTGGGTCGAATGGCGCAATCATACGCCAGAGACCGCGGTGTGCCGACAATGATTTCCATATCCACTGCCCGGCAGGCGGCTGGTGCCGGGGTGGAACCTTT
>Ga0316195_10000805_pt1 | contig 13296 bp, 9 predicted proteins | sample Phised1_MG_FD_204937 | JGI IMG/M metagenome (GOLD analysis project Ga0316195, IMG submission 204937) | Coastal sediment microbial communities from Maine, United States - Phippsburg sediment 1 | ecosystem: Environmental > Aquatic > Marine > Coastal > Sediment | place: USA: Maine | collected... | reverse complement strand
ACGCCGCCGCTCATCGGGATTTCCAGCAAGCCATCGCACAGCTGGCGAGTCCGCTGACGCAGGCCCTCCCCCTCGCTGCCGACAATCAGAACCAGATGGCCGGACAGGCTTGCCGTAAACAGTGGCACCGTCCCTTCACCGGCGGCGAGGCCGTACACCCAGAAGCCGCTCTTCTTCAATGTTTCGATAGCCCTGGCCAGGTTGGTCACCTGGCAGACAGCGAGATGTTCCACCGCACCTGCCGATGCTTTGTCGACAACGTTGGTAATCCCGCAGCTGCGATCCTTGGTAATCACCACACCCTGGCAACCTGCAGCATCGGCATTGCGCAGAATCGCACCCAGGTTGTGCGGATCGGTGATCCCGTCCAGCAGCAGGAAGAACCCGTCCTGACCGGACGCCTGCCAATCGGTCAGAAGGTCCTCAAACTCGGTGTAGGGGAATGGCTCCATACTCATCACCACCCCCTGGTGATGGGGCAGCCCGGCGAGCCGGTCCAGGTCCTGGCGACGACGTTGCCGGACCGGCACCCCACAATCCTTTGCCAGGCCCAGCACTTCATCGATGCGCTGGCCGCCGGCTTTCTCGTCGACAAACAATTCGACCGGCCGACGGCGGCCGCGCAAAGCTTCTTTGACCGGGTTGATGCCGTACAGATAATCGAGGCTCATGTTACGGTCCCTGTAAGCTTTTCAGTGTATCGACGTCGTCCCGATACTGAATGGCACACATCGTGGATTAAAAGAGGGCCAGGCTGAAGTGCCGGCAAGACCAGGAGGGGGTCGCAAGCTGCAGGCCTGTCGCGCCCAGCATCCTTCCCAAGTCGTCATAATCTATTCGTCAACAGTGACAGAGTGACAGTTGCTCTCTGGCGCTTTGCCACGTCTCTCGCGTGATATCCTGACCTCCTCCGGCGCAGGACGACCGGCCCGGTTGCGGCCGATGAGGGCCTGGATACTGTACCAGCCCAACGCCCCCTCCTCTGCAATATTGGAGAGCTCTTCCAGGGCCGTACGGTTGTCGTACTCACCCTTCCGGTAAGGCCGGGAAGATATCAGAGCATCATAGACATCGCAGGTTGCGACCATTTCCACCAGGGGACTCACTGCGGCAAGGCCTCTCGGGTAACCCGAACCGTTGCATCGCTCATGATGGTTGAGGGCGACATGCGCTGCCGGATGGCGATGATCTCCCAGGTAATAACTGAGCAAGACGAAGCCGGCCACGGCGTGAAATTCAAGGAGTTGGCGCTCATGGCGGGTCAGGGGGGTCTTTTTTTGCAGGATAGCAGAGGGTATCGACAATTTTCCGACGTCGTGAGTCGGCCCTACCAGCAGGATATTTCTCTCTGCCATCGTGTTTGGGTAACATTTTTCCATCATGAAAGAGGTCAGGGCGAAAACGACCAGTGAGTGGCGGTAGGTATAGAAGTCGCTTTGCTTGAACACATCCAGCGCGGTCAAAAGAGGCTGGGGAACCGGTATCTCGCCGAACTGCCTGAGATGGCCCCGGACCCCTTCGACGCCCCCAAAAACAAACGCGTAGGGATCCTCGCTCATGAAGCGTTGCATGTCCGACAGAATGCTGTTGTGCTGAAGCAGGCAGCTGGTCTTGAACTGCTTCAGTCGTCCCTTCCTGGCGATGTCAGTGATGATCGTCTCGTCGAGCAGGAGGCCCGCAGGGAGGAGCTCCACGCCATCCAGATCCCTGACGGCAAAAGCAAGCGTGATGTCGAGTGTATTGATGTTGCTGGTGATTGATGATTCTGATATGCCATCGTTCATGTTGCCCCCCTGAGTACATGTAATCGGCTCCCCCAATCTTGCCCTTTCAGATTAGCGGCAAAGCTCTCCCGGTCTCTTGCCCAGGTGCCGGGTTACGACTTATTGACTGCCGTGGTCTGGTCCGTGGTCGTAATGCGATTTTTCCCCTTCGCTTTTGCCTTGTACATTAATTGGTTGGCCAGGTCGACAAGCTGAGAGAACGATTGATGGCCATCGCCGGGAAAAGTTGCAATCCCGGCACTGATCGTGATCTGCTCCTCGCCCATCCCCTTATAACGAAACGAACTGATACTCGAACTGATCCGGCGCGCCAGCTCCAGGGCTCCGGCGGTTTCCGTCTTGGGCAGCAGGATCACGAATTCCTCGCCGCCGTAACGTGCCGCGATATCGATTTCCCGCACAAACGCCCTGATCATCTCGCCAATCTGCCTGATCACTTCATCGCCACGGATATGGCCATATTTATCGTTGACCAATTTGAAGTTGTCGATGTCGAAAAAAATCAGTGACAGCGGCTCGTGGTGACGGACCGCACGGGAGAATTCCTTCTCGAGCCGCTCATAAAAATGTCGATGTGTATAAAGTTTGCTCAAGCCGTCGCGAATCGCCATCTCTTCAAACAGGTCCTTGGCGGATTTCATCGATTCGAAAAGGGTCGCATTCTCCAGCGCATTCGCAGAGATATTGGCGACCAGATGAGTAATCTTGGTAATTCGGTCGGAGATACCGCCCTTCAATTTCATTGTCGTGCGCAAGAAAAGGGTGCCGATAACGGCCTCTTTCTTGATGATTGGCATAACGATGAGCGAATTGAGATTCAAAGCCTCGATATGCTGGCGAACCGGCTCCATCAGGGGGTCGCTCTTGACATCGTTGACGATCACCGCCTGGTGAGTCTCTATCGCCTTGCGTATCTCCGGATAGAGATTCAAATCCAGCCTGAGTTCGTTGTTTTCCTGCAGGTCGTTGCAGGCCTTGACGACAATTTCGTCGACATCGTTGATACTGATGATCGAGCACCGTTCGACTTCGATAACATCGGCAATCTTTTCCACGACAAATCGCAGAATTTTCATCGGGTTGCGCAACACGGTGACGATGTCGTACAGCTCGAGGAGCATCTGCAGGTCGCGCCGCTCCAGTTCGTTGTAGTAGTTCTTGTACAGCAGGTGCGCATCGACCCTTGCCAGGACCTCCGGGGGGTGAACCGGCTTGGTAATGTAATCGTCGGCGCCGGTCTGCAGGCCGAGAATGATCTCGTCCCGATTGGTATGGGCGGTAATCAGGATCACGGGGATCCGTTTTGTCTGTTCGGTCTCCTTGATGATCCTACAGACCTCAATGCCGTTCATGACTGGCATCTCGATATCAAGGATCACGAGATCCGGGAGAGTGCTGAAGACCAGGTCCAGGGCCGTTTGGCCATTGTCCGCCTCCAGTGTTGTGTAACGGCCCGCCAGGGCGTCCTTGAGAATTGTTCTGATAAATTTGTCGTCATCGACAATCAGAACCTTGTCCGTTGTCATCCCCTGTCCCTCCATTGGCAAGTCCCCGTTTGCAGCTTTATCCATTATTTATCTCGACAACAGTTCTGCAAAAATCATGCGAATTCCCGGTTGTCGAGAAATATCATTCATCCAGAGCGGCCTGCATTTCCTGCAGGATCATACCGGCCGCCAAAGCAGGGTCAGCCGCCGCCGAGATCGGTCTTCCAACCACCAGGTAATCGGCCCCGGATCGCAGTGCCTCTCCGGGGGTCGTCACGCGTTTCTGATCATCCTGCGAGGCGAAGGTCGGCCGGACCCCGGGCGTGACGATCAGGAAATCCTCCCCACAAACATCACGGATCAGGCCCACCTCTTTCGGCGACGCGACCACGCCATCCATGCCGGCATCTTTGGCCAGCCTGGCGAGCTTTGGCACCATGACCTGTACGGGCCGATCGATACCGACGCCGCGCAGGGTCTCTTCAGTCGACGAGGTAAGAATCGTCACCGCCAGCAGGATCGGGCGGTTCGGGTTGCCGCGCGGACAGGCCTTATCGATTTCAGCCACCAGCTTTGCCATCATTTCAAAGCCGCCCAGAGCATGCACGTTGAACATCCTGACCCCAAGCCGCAGCGCCTCGAGACCGGCCATGGCCACGGTATTCGGGATGTCATGGTATTTCAGGTCAAGGAACACATCACAGCCACCATCCTGCACCAGGTTGACAACCTCCGGACCGCACCGGGTAAAGAGCTGCTTGCCGATTTTGAAGACACCAACCTGTCCCTGCAGCTTTTCAACCCAGTTGCGGGCGTCTTCCAGGTTGTCGACATCAAGCGCGAAAATCAATCGTTGTTTGGCACTATTCATCACGGTTTCCTATCAGGTCCCGGACGCGCTGTGAAACTTCCTGGACGCGTTTGATCAATTCCGCAGAGTCTGCAGCCCCAAGCTCGCGACGGGCGGCGATACATTCCATGTAGACCAGCTCGCTGAGAGACTCCGAGAGCAGACGCAGCTTGTCACCTTCCTCGAGGCCGGCCAGGTTGGCAAGGATACGGCCGCCATCTATCGAACCGTCTTCCTTCAGCGCGGTCTGCCTGAACACGTACGAGAAAGGTTGCGGCAGGTCGCGCAGAAATCGCGAGATCTCCTCACGGAACCGGGGGTTCTTGGCCGAGACCACGCCGTGCATGGCCACCAGGACCCCGTTGAAGATTTTGACCACTTCGCCGAGGACCCCTTCGACAGCAACAGTCGGGGCCTCTTCCATCTTCACCGCGCCGCGTTCAACCAGTTGGCTGAGCAACCTTAGAGCATCGAATTCACCGGATCCCGAACGGCGCAACAGCTCGCTGACGTCACTGACACCCGACTGGACCAGGGCGACCATTCTCTGAGATATGCTGTCAAGATCATTAGGGACCTTGCCGGTGGCCACCGGCATAGCGTCAAGCGACTTGACCTTCTGAATGTACACGGCCCGTTCATCGACCCGTCGTAAGCCCTCCATGATCAGGTTCTGGGTGGTCATGGAAAGACTGACGACCTTGTCTTCATCCAGTTTGACATTGGAATAGAGGTAGGAACCCTCATGAAAGGCGAACAGGTTGTAGGTGATCGTCTCTACCTGGTTTTTGGTCGCGGCCCAGAGGTCCTGGGAAGTGATGACCCCCTGGTCGGCCAGGATCTTGCCCAGAGGGATTTCGCCGTTGGCAAACTGGCGGGCGCCCTGCAGGATTTCCCGGTCGAATTTACCGAGGCTGTAAAGTATTTCGCCTATTTCCTCTTCCGGAAAGGTGCTTGTCGCATAGACGATCTCACCATTCTGGAAATAAAGGCCCTTGCTGCCTCCGGACAAGGTGAACTGCAACAGCCCGGACTTACGGAACATGTTGAAAAACGAGAGCAGGTCGACAATGCCGATTTCCCCGACCAGGCCGGTCATCAGCACCTTGTCGTCACTTGCCGCAGACTCCAGCAACAGGTGCTGGCCGGAACATGAGGACAATCTCAACGGCTGGTCACCCAGCGATTTCAAAACATTCGACGGCAGCAACAGCTTGCCGCCTTTTTCGATCCTTACCTCGCTCACATTCCTACTCCCCCAGTGAAGCGGAGAGGGCGGCGCGTACCTGTGCAGCAATCGCTTCTGCGGCATCATCGACCGGCAGCATGGACTTTTCGCCAGACTGTCGATCCTGCACTTCGAAGGACTGTTCTTTCAGCCCCCGGGCACCGACAGTGACGCGCAGCGGGATGCCAAGCAGTTCGGCGTCCTTGAATTTGCTCCCCGGACGCTCATCGCGATCGTCGAGCAGAACCTCCAGACCTTCGGCAAGCAACTGATCGTACAGTGCTTCCCCGGCACTGAGGACTGTCTCATCACCCGGGTTGAGCAGGGTCACGATCACCTGGAATGGCGCCAGCGGCATCGGCCAGATGATGCCGTTCTCATCGTGGTTCTGTTCAATGGCTGCCGCCGCGGTCCGGCCGATACCGATGCCGTAACAACCCATGACCAGGGTTCGCTCCTTGCCCTGGCCATCAAGGACCGTAGCATGCATTGCTTCCGAGTACTTGGTGCCGAGTTTAAAGACATGGCCGACTTCAATGCCGCGCCAGGACTCCAGCTGACCTTTGCAGCGCGGACAGGGGTCGCCGGCCTGGGCTTCACGCAGGTCGACAAAAGCTTCAACCTGGAAATCCCGGCCGTGGTTGGCTCCGGTCAGGTGGAAATTCTCCTCGTTGGCGCCAAGGCCGAAGTCGCTCATTATCGCCAGCTCCTGGTCAGCCAGGACACGGCAGGTCAAACCGATCGGCCCGGAGAAACCGGTTGGTGCACCGGTCAACTTCCTGACCAGGGCTTCATCGGCCATCTGCAGGTGGTTGCAGCCGAGGAAGTTGCACAGCTTGACCTCATTGAGCTTGTGATCGCCGCGCAGCAGCACGGCGATGTTTTCTTCACGCTCGTTCTGCAGCATCAGAGTCTTAACCATCTTCTGCGGATTTTCATTCAGGAACGCGGCGACATCGTCAATGCTTTTCAGGTTTGGCGTCGCGACTTTGCCCAGCTCCATGGCCGGGGCCGGGGCTTCCCCGGCCGGGGTGCGCAGTTCGGCCTTTTCGACATTGGCCGCATAGTCACAGCTATCGCAGGAGACAATGGCATCCTCGCCGGTTTCGGCAAGGACCATGAATTCATGGGAGAAGCTGCCGCCGATCGCTCCGGAGTCCGCTTCGACAGAGCGAAATTCCAGGCCGCAGCGCATGAATATGCGCCGATAGGCGTCATACATCTTTTTGTACGAAATATCCGCGCCGGCGTCATCGACATCGAAAGAATAAGCGTCTTTCATGATGAATTCCCGGCCACGCATCAGGCCGAAGCGTGGGCGGATCTCGTCACGGAACTTGGTCTGGATCTGGTAAAGATTCAGCGGCAGCTGGCGATAAGAGTTCACCGTGCCACGGACGATTTCCGTCACGACTTCTTCGTGGGTCGGTCCGATACAGAAGTCGGTCTCCTTACGATCCTTGAAACGCAGCAGCTCCTTGCCGTACTGCTGCCAGCGCCCCGATTGTTGCCACAAGTCAGCAGGGTTGACTGCCGGCATCAGCAATTCTATGGCGCCGGCGCGATTCATCTCTTCGCGAACGATATTCTCAACCTTGCGGATCACCCGCAAGCCAAAAGGCAGGTAGTCATAAACGCCGGCCGCCACCTTGCGGATCATACCGGCCCGGGCCATTAACTGGTGGCTGACAACTTCAGCATCACCGGGCGTTTCTTTCAATGTCGGCAAAAAGTACTGGGAATAACGCATTAGATTAACCTCTGAATAAGATAATAACCCTCTCACAGTTGATTAAAGAGGGCCTTTGAAATTAGCCTATTTCCAGGGGGATTGCAAGTTGTGATGCAGGCTCAGGGCTTACGCTCTTCGGCCAGGGACAAGGCTTCTTCAACGAGCGCGTCAGCAAGCTCGGCTTGCGGCACCTTGCGCACCACTTCACCTCTGCGAAACAGCAGCCCCTGGCCCTTGCCACCAGCGATACCGAGGTCCGCTTCGCGCGCTTCGCCGGGGCCATTGACCACGCAGCCCATCACCGCGATCGTTATCCGCACCGGCAGGTTGTGCAATCGCTGCTCGACTTCTTCGGCAATCTCAATCAGGTCGATTTCGCAACGGCCGCAGGTCGGACAGCTGATAAACACCGGACCGCGTTCGCGCAGCTCGAGACTTTTCAAAATCTCCCAGCCGACCCTTACCTCTTCGACGGGATCGCCTGTGAGTGAAACCCGCAGCGTGTCGCCGATGCCATCGTAGAGCAGGGCGCCGAGACCCACGGCGCTCTTGATCGTGCCACTCCAGGTCGTCCCGGCTTCGGTGATCCCAATGTGCATCGGGTAATCGACCTGCTCGGCGAGCAGACGATAGGCTGCAACGGTGCGCTGCACATCAGAGGCCTTGAGGCTGACCTTGATCGCGCGGTAACCCAGCTCTTCCAGGATACGGATGTGGGCGAGCGCGCTGGCCACCATCGCTTCAGCGGTCGGGTGACCGTACTCTGCCAGGAGTTCCTTTTCCAGGGATCCGGCATTGACACCGATACGGATCGGTACAGCGCGTTCGGCACAGGCCTTGACGACCTCTTCAACCTTCCAGCGCGCACCGATATTACCTGGGTTGAGCCGCAGGCCAGCGACCCCGGCCTCCAGAGACATCAGTGCCAGACGGTAATCGAAATGGATGTCGGCAATCATCGGCAGCTGGCTCTGCGCACAGATCTTTTTCAAGGCTGCCGCTGCCGCCTGATCAGGGACGGCACAACGCACGATTTCGCAACCGGCCTGAGCCAGGGCCGTGATTTGTGCGCTGGTCGCGGCAACATCACGGGTATCGGTATTGCACATCGACTGCACCGAGATCGGCGCGTCACCGCCAACCGCCACATTACCGACCTGGATTTTGCGTGTCCGTTGTCTCAAATGGCCACCCTAAAGCACGAAACAAACCCTGGGAAACAATTAACGCAAAGAAAGGCACTGAAAGTTAAGGGAAAGACGCAAAGTTATCAAAAACTGGTCCCCTTAGCGCCCTTTGCGTCTTTGCGTTAAAACAGAATACAGCTGCTCATAAAGTTTTTCGAGTTTACGGACGTATCTGGCCACATGTCAAGCAGAGCCTGCTTGCCAACATAAAGGTTTCCATATATAGTATGGCGAATCTTTAATTAGGGAGTCCTATGAGAACCATCGACTGTCGCGGTCAGCTGTGCCCGCAACCTGTTATCAGGACCCGAAGGCTCATGCTGGCAGAACCTGACAACGTGTTGGAAGTTCTGGTAAATAATCAGATCTGCCAAGACAATGTTTCACGCCTGGCCACGACCATGGGGTACCGCATCAAGGTTGAAAAATCAGGGACAACGATCCGGCTCGAGCTGAGCCCGGGAGAGAAACCGCAAGAGAATCACGCCACCGCAGCTGCGGTCGGACCAAGGATTATCTTTATCGGTTCAGACCAGATGGGATCCGGTGACCCCGAGCTCGGCCAGGTCCTGATGAAAAACTTCATCTTCACCCTGACCGAAGCGGATGTCATCCCTGACGCCATTTACTGCGTCAACAGCGGCGTCAAACTGACAATTCGAGGCTCCGAAGTCCTCGAACCCCTGGAGGAGCTCGCCAGTCGCGGTGTCGATATCGCATCATGCGGTCTTTGCCTGGAGTATTTTGACGCCAAAGAATCCCTGGCTGTCGGCAGGATCTCGAATATGCTGGAACTGGTGAACGCCCTGGAAGGGGCTGGCAGCATCATTCGCTTGTAGCTTTGAGGGAGTAGTTCGTAGCCTGGTGGCGCGCTCGGTCTTCAAAACCGATGGGGGGAGCATCCCTTCCCTGGTGGGTTCGATTCCCATCTACTCCCGCCAACCATAATCAATTAAAATGAATCAGGCCTATGCTCAACCCTAAACAACATAAAGCCTACTGCGATTTCTATGACTCTGTCCGCGATACGGAGCATCTTGATTCCCGCACTGCGGCCATGATCGGACTGGCGGCAGCCATGGCCCGGGAGTGCCAGCCATGAATCGAGCACTACCTTGGCGTGGCCAGGGCTCAAAAGATTACAGAAAAAGAAATCGGCGCCATCCAGGGGATCGTCATGGCGGTCTCGGCCGGCAAGATCAACGCCCTGATGCGCGAGTTCTCTTCCCCTTCACAAGACTGACTTCTACCCGTCAATTCAGCAATGCAACGCCTATGGAGGTGATCCATGCCTGATCGCCGTGCCCTCCTGCGCAACCTGCCCGCCATCGACAAGCTTCTGGCGACCCCTTGCCTGACGGAACTGGCAGAGAGCCAGCCACATATATTGATTGTTGAGGCAGCCCAGCAGACCGTTGACCGATTACGCCGACAGCTCCTTGACGAAAAGGCGGCCATGCCCGAACTCGACCTGCCAACCATCACCGCACAGGTCGCCGCCAGGGTCGCCGAACTGGCCACCCCGTCATTGCGCCGGGTCATCAACGTCACCGGCACCCTGCTGCACACCAACCTCGGCCGGGCGCCGCTCTGCAGTAATGCGCTGCAGGCAGTTACCACTGTTGCACAAGGCTATTCGAATCTTGAATACGACCTGGACGCAGGGCAGCGCGGCAAGCGCTTCACCCACGTCGAAGAACTGATCTGCAAGCTGACCGGTGGGGAAGCGGCGACCGTGGTCAACAACAATGCCGGCGCCGTGATGCTCTGCCTTGCCGCCCTGGCCGGCGGACGCAGCGCCCTGGTCTCACGTGGTGAACTGATCGAGATCGGCGGCTCCTTCCGCATCCCCGACATCATGGCTGCCAGCGGCGTCAAGCTGGTCGAAGTCGGCACCACTAACAAGACTCATCTCAAGGATTATGCAAACGCCATCAGCGCAGAGACCGCCTTGATTCTCAAGGTCCACACCAGCAATTACCGCATTCTCGGTTTCACCGCAGCGGTCAGTGGTGAGGCCCTGGCAGAGCTTGCCCATCAACATCAGGTTCCGGTACTCGAGGACCTCGGCAGCGGTCTTCTGATCGATCTGACTGCTTACGGGCTGCCGAAAGAACCGACCGTCCGTGAAGCGTTGAAAACCGGCATCGACCTGGTCACTTTCAGCGGCGACAAACTGCTGGGCGGGCCCCAGGCCGGCATCATCGTCGGCAACCGGCAGGTTATCGACAAAGTCCGCAAGCACCCGATGGCGCGGGCCCTGCGTATCGACAAGCTGACCCTGGCCGCTCTCGAAGCGACCCTGCGGCTTTACCTTGACCCGCAAAACGCCCTGGCGGAGATTCCGACTCTGCGGATGCTCTCGATTTCGGCGCAAGAACTTCGACAGAGGTGTGAGAAGCTGTTGCCAGAGCTGCAAAACCTTCTCGGCGACACCGCCGATCTCAGCGTCTGCGAAGCCAGTGCAACCGTCGGTGGCGGCGCGCTGCCCCTTGCCGAACTGCCGGGGTGGGTGATTTCCCTGGCGTCAAAGAACATCTCACTCAATGAGATGACCAGCCGGCTGCGCCGTTGCACCCCCCCGGTGGTTGGCCGCATCCAGGATGACCGGTTCCTGATCGACCCGAGAACACTGAACAACGAAGACGAGGAATTTCTGCTGCAGGCGTTGAGACAGGTTTTAGGGAGAACCCAATAAAAAGAAAGTTTTGGACGCTGATAAAATCTGATGCACGCTGATTTCATTTATTTTTAATCATTCTTTTCAGCGATAATCAGCGTCCCATATAATCTTATCTTGTGAGAATTATGAGCAACTCAAACCGCTATCACATCATCGGCACAGCCGGCCACGTTGACCATGGCAAGACGGTCCTGATCAACAAGCTCACCGGCATCAACACCGACCGCCTCAAGGAAGAACAGGAGCGCGGCATTTCGATCGACCTGGGTTTCGCACCCTTCAAGCTGGCTGACGGCAGCATGGTCGGTGTGGTCGACGTGCCGGGCCATGAAAAATTCATCCACAACATGCTCGCCGGCATCGGCGGCATCGATCTGGTCCTGCTGGTCGTCGATATCAACGAAGGGGTCATGCCGCAAACCCGGGAGCATCTGCAGATCCTGCACCTGCTGCAGATCCCGCGCGGCATCCTGGTCCTGACCAAGTGTGACCTGGCCGAAGAAGACTGGATCGATATCGTTGAAGAAGAAGTTCGCGAGACTTTGGCCGGAACCTTTCTGGCCGATGCACCCTGCTGCCGGGTTTCGGCGATCAGGGGTGACGGGATCGACAACCTGCAGCAGACCATCCAGTCTATCCTGAAAGAGTTGCCGCCGCGAGACGAGGACGGGCCGACTCGCCTGCCGATCGACCGGCACTTTACGATCAGCGGCTTCGGCACAGTGGTCACCGGCACCCTGCTCTCAGGACGCATCAAGGTCGGCGATACCGTCGAAGTCATGCCCCCCGGGGAGACGGTGCGGGTACGTGAAGTCCAGGTCCACGGCGAAAAAGCCGAGGTTGCCAGGGCGGGACAGCGCGTCGCCCTCAATCTGGCCGGCCTGGAGCGAAGCGACCTGGTGCGCGGCGCAGTCGTCGCCACACCGGGCTTCTTTACCATGACGGAGCGTTTCGACGCCCGCATCAACCTGCTCGAGGAAGCGCCACGCCCGCTCAAGTTCCGCGACCCGGTCCACCTGCACATGGGCACCGCCAAGGTGACCGCCAGGATTGCCCTGCTCGATCGTGATGAAATGCAGCCGGGCGAAAGCGTGCTGGCGCAGATCCACCTCGACAGTCCGCTGGTCGCACATCGCCAGGATCGTTTCATCATCCGCTCCTATTCGCCGATGACCACGATTGGCGGCGGCCAGATAATCGACCCGTCGCCGAAAAAGCATAAACGCTTCCGCGACCAAGTCATGCAGGCGCTGAAAGAACTTGAATCGGGAGAAGGCTCGTTTATCGTCCAGAAGCTTGCCGAACTCGGCTGCGTCAAACTCAAGGATCTGGAACAGGCCTCGGGGCTGGGCCGCGAACGCATCTCTGCCCTGCTCGACAGTCTCACGATGGCCGGCCAGGTCCGCAGAATCGGTGATCAATGGGTCACATCGGAAACCGCACGAGCCTGGCAACGGGTCCTGGTTGATGCAGTGGATAATCATCACCGCGACTACGCCCTGCAGCCCGGCATGCAACACGCGACTCTTAAAGCTAAGCTGCCAGCCAAAGTCGCGCCAAAGGCCTTCGAGGAACTGCTGACAGAGCTGGTTGACAATGGGCAACTGGCCCAGCGGGGGGAATGGATCGCGCGCGCTGATTTTTCACCGCAGCCGACAGAAATGCAGGAGCAGCTTTTGAAGAACCTGGCAAAGGTCTACCGGGATGCAGGTGTCGAAGCAAAGGGCCGGGTCGACATGCTGGCCCTGGCCAGGACGCCCGAAAACCAGGTTGATTCGCTGCTCGCGTTCCTCTTTGCCAACGGCACGCTGATCCGCCTCAACGAAGATTCGTTCATGCACAAAGACGCTTATCAGAAGGCGTTGAACGCTCTCAAGGAACACTTTTCCGGCAAGGAGACGCTGACCCTGGCCGAGTTCCGCGACCGGATCGGCAGCGCCCGCAAGCAGACCCAGGCGATCCTGGAGCTGTTCGACAGCCTGAAGTACACCATGCGCAAAGGCGACGAGCGAGTTGCCTGGCAATTACCAAATCACGGGACGCGGGACGAGTGACGCGGCACGAGGGGTGCTTTTTCGCGTCCCGCGTCCCGCGTTCCTCTTACCGTTATTGGAGCGAATGAAATGAGTGTAAAGCTATCACACCTGTCCAAAACCAGCGGTTGAGCCGCCAAGATGGCCCCCGGGCCATTGGCGCAGGTGCTGCGCCAGCTGCCGACTGTTGAAGACCCGAATCTCCTGACTGCCGCGATCCCCTTCGCCGACGCCGGAGTCTATCGGATCACCGAGGACTGCGCCCTGGTGCAGTCGGTGGACTTCTTTACGCCGATCGTCGACGATCCGCGC
>Ga0316195_10000803_pt1 | contig 13302 bp, 12 predicted proteins | sample Phised1_MG_FD_204937 | JGI IMG/M metagenome (GOLD analysis project Ga0316195, IMG submission 204937) | Coastal sediment microbial communities from Maine, United States - Phippsburg sediment 1 | ecosystem: Environmental > Aquatic > Marine > Coastal > Sediment | place: USA: Maine | collected... | reverse complement strand
GTGCTCGAGGGCAGCGTGCAGAAAGCCAACGACCGGGTGCGCGTCACCGCCCAGCTGGTCCGCGCCGACGACGGGTTCCACGTCTGGTCGCAGAGCTACACCCGCCCGCTGGAGGACATCTTCGCCATCCAGGACGAGATCGCCACCGACGTGGCCAGCGCCCTCGGCAGCTCGCTGCTCGGCGCCGCGAAAACCGATCTGCACGGCGTCAACACGACCGATCTGTCGGCCTACGACAGTTATCTGAAGGGCCTCGAACAGCAGGCGATTTACTCCTACGCCAGCCTCGGCAGTGCCGAAAACCACTTCAAACAGGCGCTGGCGCGCGACCCTGGGTTCACCGATGCCCGCCTGGCCCTGGCGCGTAACTACCTGCTGAAGTTCAACACCGGCCTGATCGACGCCGGCGAGACCCGCGCCCTGGCCGAGCCCTTGCTCCGTCAGGCGCGTCAACAGCAGCCGGACAACCCGCTGGCCCGCGCGCTGGAGCTGTCGCTGAACCTCTTGATTTTTGATTCCAGGCAGGGCGCGGCGGAAGTCCGGGCCTTGGTGGATGAGCTGCAGGACCTGTTGCAGGTGCTGCCCGCCGAGTCGCTCATTCGCATCAACGTGGCGGCGACGTTTCACATGTTTTTCGGCGACCAGCAGCGGGCGATCGAAGTGTTGCAGGCCGGCTTGCTGATCGACCCGCTGGAAGCGGAGCTGCACCGCTGGCTGGGGCGCATTTACGCCGACAACCAGCGCTTTGACGAGGCGCGCGCCGCGCTGCTGCGCAGCCTGGAGCTGGCCCCCGACAACCCCAATGGCTACAGCACAATGGCGGACGTCGAGTCCTGGGCCGATAACCTGCCCGCCGCGCTCGACTGGATGCGCCAGGCCAGCCAGGTCGATCGCCAGGATCACGAACTGCCCGCGCAGATCGCCCGCGACCTGTATCAACTGAGGCTGCCGGAGGAAGGCGACTACTGGCTGGCCCGCGCGCAGGCGCTGGCGCCGGGTTCAGCCCTGACTCGCAGCATCGAGGTGCAGCGTGCTGCGGCCATGGATGATCCGCAGCAACTCATCGCGCTGGCCTCCGCCCTGATCGCCGACCAGATCGAAGACCGCCGCGGCGCCTTTGGTGAAACCATGCAGCTCTACGCCGACGCGATGCTGCGGGAGGGCCGGGCGCGGGAAGCCTTCGATTTCCTGGTCAGCGTGCGCCCGGAGATCACCCGCTACGATGAAATCGCCGCGGGCCAGCAGGGGCTGATCATGCAATGGGCCTCCATCGCCCTGATGTCCGGCTTCGAGACCTTCGAGAACCGCAAGGTGGCCTGGCTGCAGTTCACCGGCCAGCTCGACGCGCTGGGCATTCCCTGGAACAGGGACCCCAGCGACGGCAGCCTGACCTGGGACTACGTGATGAAGGGTGAGACAGAGAAGGCCATCGACAGCTACCTCGAGTACGAACTCACCGCGCCGCTGGCCAGGAACCTGGACCGCCCCCAGAAACTGCTCAACGCCGTGTTCGGCCCGGTGTACGAAGCCCCCCGCGTGGCGGCCGGGCTGGCCGCAGACGCCGAGCGCTACGCCGAAGTGCGCGAGGAAGTGCGAGCCATGCTGCAGCGCCCGGAGTGGAACAACCCCTGAAGCCTGTGACGACAAAGGAAAAAGATGAGCGATATTTTCGACGAGATGTGGGGTGATGCCGGCGCGGGCGGCCTGGCGAATATGCGCAGCCCCTACCAGGACTATGGCCACTGGTTCGACCGCGAAGACCCCAAGCGGATCCATCGAAAAGCGGGTCAGGCCGAAGCCTTCTTTCGCAAGACGGGGATCACCTTCAATGTCTATGGCACCGAAGAAGCCGATGAGCGGCTGATTCCCTTTGACGTGGTGCCGCGCATCCTGTCTGCGCGGGAGTGGCGCAGACTGTCGCGTGGAATTGAACAACGCGTACGGGCTCTGAACGCTTTTCTCCATGACATCTACCATCGACAGGAGATCTTGCGCGCCGGCCGCATTCCCGTCGAATTGATCGCACATAACGACGCCTTTCTGCCGCAGATGGTGGGGGTCGAACCGCCGGGCGGAATCTATACGCATATCGTGGGTACCGACATAGTCCGCACCGGGCAGGATGAGTTTTTCGTACTGGAGGACAATGCCCGCACGCCGTCGGGCGTTTCCTACATGCTCGAAAATCGCGAGACCATGCTGCAAATGTTTCCCGAGCTGTTTTCGCGCATACCGGTGCGGCCGGTGAGCACATATCCCGCCAACCTTCACCGCTCGCTGTCCGCCTGCGCACCGCCCGCCTGTGACGGCAAGCCGGTGGTGGCGGTGCTGACGCCGGGTATCCACAATTCGGCCTATTTCGAGCACAGCTTCCTGGCCGATCAGATGGGCTCGGAGCTGGTTGAAGGGCACGACTTGCGCGTGGTCGACGGACGGATCGCGATGCGCACGACACGCGGCTACACCGCGATCGATGTGCTCTACCGGCGGGTCGATGACGATTATCTCGACCCCTTGAACTTCAAGCCGGAATCGCTGCTCGGCGCGCCGGGCATATTCGATGTGTACCGCGCGGGCGGGATCACCATCGCCAACGCACCCGGTACCGGGATCGCCGATGACAAGGCGCTTTATTCTTACATGCCGGACATCATCCGGTTTTATACCGGCGAAAAACCGCTGCTGGACAACGTGCCGACCTGGCGCTGCTCAGAACAGGATCAGCTGCAATACGTGCTCGACAACCTGGCCGAACTGGTGGTGAAGGAAGTGCACGGTTCGGGCGGCTACGGCATGCTGGTCGGGCCGGCGGCGAGTAATAAAGAGCTCAAGGCGTTTCGCGAGAAACTGCAAGCGCGGCCGGGAAACTACATTGCGCAGCCGACGCTGGCGCTCTCCACCGTGCCCATCTTCACCCGGAAAGGCCTGTCGCCCCGCCACGTGGATCTGCGCCCGTTTGTGCTGATGTCGCCGGACCGGATCGACATCACGCCGGGCGGCCTGACACGAGTCGCGATGACCCAGGGGTCACTGGTAGTCAATTCCAGCCAGGGCGGGGGCACCAAGGATACCTGGGTGTTGGAGGAGTGACGCGATGCTAGGCAAAACGGCAGGCGGCCTGTTCTGGATGTCCCGGTATCTGGAACGCAGCGAAAACGGAGCGAGGCTGGTGGAGGCCGGCTTTCGCATTGCGCTGACGCGCTCGGACACTGCCTCGGCTGAATGGCAATCCATACTGGCGACATCGGGAGCGCTCGCCGATTACGATGCCCGGCACGGGGACTACGACTCAGACCAGGTGATTGACTTCCTGCTGCGCGACGCGAGTAATCCGGCCAGCGTGATCAGCACTGTGAAAGCAGCGCGGGATAATGCCCGGCTGGTACGCACTGCGCTGACCCGAGAGGTCTGGGAGGCGACCAACGAGGCATGGATCACCTTGCAGGCGTTGCTGGCGAGGCCGGTGAAAGAGCAGGACCTGCCCGACGTACTGCATACGATTCGCCAACAGAAAGCCCTGGTGCGTGGCGCCATGGCGGGAACGATGCTGCGCAACGACGGCTTCAATTTTGCACGGCTGGGGACGTTCCTGGAGCGGGCGGACAATACTGCGCGGATACTGGACGTCAAATACTTCCTGTTGCTGCCCTCTTTCGCGCAGGTCGGGTCTTCGCTGGACCACGTGCAATGGGAAACCATCCTGCGCTCGGTGTCGGCGTTGCGGGCCTATCGGTGGCTCAACGGCACGGACGTCAGTCCGGCCAACGTGGCGGAGTTCTTGCTCCTGCAACCGCAAATGCCGCGCTCCCTGGCTTTTTGCTCTCACAAGATCATGGATAACCTGGGCTATCTCGAGCAGGACTATGGCGCCGAGAGCCCATCGTGCCGGATGGCCAAGGCGCATTATCAGAAACTGAAAGACAGCAACATCGAAAGCATTTTTGAACGTGGCCTGCACCAATTTGTCCAGGATTTCCTCGCCGATTCGCATGCGCTTGCCGTGCAAATCGAACGCGACTATCGCTTCCAGGAGTAGCCATGCGCCTCAGCGTCAAGCACAGCACAAGCTATCATTACGACGCCCCGGTCGACTACGGACTGCAACAGGTCCGCCTGACCCCCAAGGAGCGGGAAGGGCAAAAGATGCTCCAGTGGGACATCGCGATCGAGGGCGGACACAAGGAGCTGCACTTCACCGATCACCACGCCAATCGTGTCGACCTGATCAGCATCGATCCGGGCGGGGAGCAGCTGGTCATCCGCATTACGGGTGAGGTGGAAACCACCGACACGGCGGGCGTTATCGGGCCGCATCATGGCTTTATGCCGCTTTGGATGTTCGAGCGCCAGACGTCATTGACCACGCCGGGGCCGAGAATCGGGGCGCTGGTCAAAGCGCTGGAACTCGAGTTCGATAATGACATCGCCCGCGCGCATGCCCTGTCTGCGCTGATCGTCGAGCGTGTGCCCTACGCAACGGGACAGACCGATGCGGAAACCAGTGCCGAACAGGCCGTCACGGCGGGCTCTGGTGTTTGCCAGGATCACGCCCATATCTTCATCACGGCCATGCGCCTGCTGGGTCATCCGGCGCGCTACATTTCCGGCTACCTGATGATGAATGACCGCATCGAGCAGGATGCAACGCATGCGTGGGCCGAGGCCTGGTTCGACGGCATCGGCTGGTTGGGGTTCGACGTGTCCAATGGCCATTCCCCCGACTCGCGCTATATTCGTGTCGCCAGCGGGCTGGATTACATGGATGCCGCGCCGGTTTCGGGAATGCGCTTTGGCGTATCGGTGGAAAGCATGGCGGTTCAATTGCAGGTGCAACAGTAAAGAGAATGGGTGGCTCATGACATATTGCGTGGGGCTTCGGCTCAACAAGGGCCTGGTGTTCATGACCGACACGCGCACCAATGCCGGCGTCGATGATATCTCTCAGGTCAGGAAAATGAACAGCTGGGAAGTGCCCGGCGAACGCGTGATCACGCTGCTGTCCGCCGGCAACCTCGCCACGACGCAAGCCGTGGTCAGCCTGGTGGATGAGCGCAGCAAGGCGCCCGGAGATCGCAGTCCGTCGATCCTCAAGGCCCCGTCGATGTTCCAGGTGGCCACGATCATCGGCAATATCCTGCGCGACGTGGTCAGGCATTTCGAACCCTCCGGCCCGGCTGCCGAGTCCCTGTTCGGCGCGACGCTGATCCTCGGTGGTCAGATCAAGGGCAGCGAGCCGCGCCTGTTCCTGATTTACCCCGAAGGCAATTTCATCGAATCGAGTGACGACAACCCGTTCTTCCAGAGCGGCGAAACCAAGTATGGCCGCCCGATATTGGTCCGCGCGCTGGAGCCGGACATGAGCTTCGAGGAAGCGGTGAAATTGCTGTGCGTGTCATTCGATTCCACCATCCGCGCCAATCTCAGCGTGGATTTGCCCATCGACTTGCAGGTGCAAGCGGTGGATGAATGCAGGATTACCCATCAGCGCCGCTTCGAGCGGGGCGATTCCTATTTCGAGGACGTCTCGAGGGGTTGGAGCGATGCACTGCGAGCGGCATTCAGCGCCTTGCCGGATTTCAAGTTCTGACCCCTGTTCCTCTGCCCGTGGGCGGTCGATGAAGCACCCGGAGAACGGTCATGCGAACGAAACACGATACGCTGCATAGACTGCTTTCATCGGTCCTGTGGCTCCTGCTGCTGAGCGCTTGTGCTTCGGTCCCGCCCAAGGTGCCCTGGTCCAGGCAGCTCGAACCCTTGGTGATCGGCGACCCGGCGAGCGGCGGCGTGGTGGACAGGCGCGGGCGATTCCGCGAGATTCTGTGTGCGGTCAACGCCGATCATGGCGCGGACCTGCCGGATTACCGGCCCTGCGAAGAGACCCTGAGCGAGGTCGGGATCGAGCCGCCGCCCAGCGGCGCACCGGTTTCGCTGGCGCCATCGAAGTCGAACTACCTGGCGCTGATGGTGCCGGGGCTGGGCTACCAATGCATCAAGGCCTGGCTGAACCGTGACTACTCCGCGCCCCATCACGTGGCGACACATGGCTACGAAGCAGAGTTGCTGGAGGTCAGCGGCCTGTCGGGTTCGGCGATCAATGCACGCATCATCCGCGATTACGTCATGTCGCTGCCTGCAGAGGAGGCGGACCGGCCGCTGATCCTGATCGGTCACTCGAAGGGTGCGCCGGACATCCTGGAGGCCCTCGTCGCCTACCCCGAGCTGGCCGGGAAGGTGGTGGCGATGGTTGCCTTCGCGGGTGCGGTGGGCGGCTCCCTGCTGGCCGACGACACCGAAGTGCCGACCCTCAACCTGCTGACCCGGCTGCCTTACTCGGAGTGCGACGAAGGCGATCGCGGCGCGCTGCACAGCCTGTCGCCCGCGGTCCGGCGAGCCTGGCTGGAGGAGCACGAGCTGCCGGAGCATATTCGCTACTACTCGGTAGTGGCCTTTCCCGACCCTGCCCGCATATCCTGGGCGCTCAAGTCCAGTTGGCGCAGGCTGGGCGAGTTGCAGGATGCCCGCAACGACAGCCAGCTGGTTTTTTATGACCAGGTCATACCGGGCTCCCGCCTGCTGGCGTTCACCAACGCCGACCACTGGGCCATGGCGGTGCCGGCGGCGCGGCAAATGCGGCTTGCGGCATCGACCTTCGCCACCCAGAACGATTTCCCCCGCGAGGTCATGCTGGAATCCCTGCTGCGGTTCATCGAAGAAGACCTGGCGCAGCCGGCCGATTGAAGCAGCGTCGGGTTCAGCCTGCCCGTACTTCCAGCTTCAGGCCATTGAGGCGCTGCAGCGCGTCGATGATCAGAAACAGGTTGTTTGCCTGCGGATTGCCTTTGGCCGACAGCATGCGCATCAAGCTCTTTTCCATGATGCCCGTCTCCCGGGCCAGCGCCGGAAAGCCGATCGTGCAATTGGCGATGTCACGCAACAGAAGTTGCGCGACGACAACTTCGTTCCGCAGCATTGACTCAATGGCTTCGGCGAGCACGTTGCCGGCAAAGTCGGGATCGATCTGGAGTCGTCTGCGCAGGAGTTCCTGAGCTGGCTCCGTGATATGGCGAATTCTCTCAATCTCTGCGGGTTTTGAACTCATACCATGATTTCCTGGCTTTGCGGATGTCTATGGTCTGGCTTTGCTTGGTGCCGCCACCCAGCAGCACGATTAAGCGGCGCTGGTGCAACGCGTAATAGACACGATAGCCGGGGCCCGAATGAATACGCCTTTCCCAAAGTCCCCCCGTCAGAAGTTTCGAGTCAGAGAAGTTCCCGACCTCCATTCTTCGCAGGGCGGCGTAGACCTTCGCTGCAGGCCCTGCATCTATCTGGGAAACCCATTGCTCGAAGGGCCTGTTTCCCTTTGCATCGATGTACTGAACGATTTCGTATGTTTGCATAAAGTAACATATATGTTACTCAAGTCAATGCTTGCTGAGAGGATGGGCCGAAGGATGAGCAACCCCGCAGTTATACCGTCGGTCAGCGACAAAGGTAGTCTGAAATATCAGTGAATGGTCGTAGGAGCGAACCTCGTTCGCGGCCCGGACTCTAACCCCCCCGGTTTTTCAGCCAGGCCTCGTACAGCCCCGCCTTTTTGAGGATTTCGTCCCAACGCGGATCGCCCCAGAACCGCCTGAGGTAGGGATCGAACATCATTTCAGGCAGGCCGCCGTCGCGTTGGACGTAGGCGCGGTCCAGCCATTTGAAAACCTGGTCGTCGTCGCCGCGAAAGCCGTAAATCTGCGCGATCTGGAAGGCCGAATCGTGCTGGTTCTGCTCGATGAACGCAGGCAGCCGGGCGTCCGCTTCATCCGTGCGCCCCAGCGCATAGAACGCAATCAGCCTGCCGTATTCGCTCCAGAACGGATCGGTTTCCTGCTCGGCAATGGCCAGCGCCTCCTGCGGCCGGCCTTTTAACTGCAGCACGCGCGCACGGGCCTGATTGGCGGTGGGCATCTCCGGATTCAACGTCAGCAGGCGCTGGTAGACCTGCTCCGCCTCGTCCAGCTGGCCGGCATAGATCAGCGCCATGCCCAGCGCGTGGAGACCCCGCAGGCTCAGCGGATCCAGCGCCACCGCGCGTCTCGCCAGGGTGACGGACTGGTCGAGATCACCCAGGTAGCGTTGCAGTAAACCCATCTCGGCCACCGCATCGGCCAGGCCTGGCGTGAGTTCCATCGCGCGTTGCAGAGAGGCCTCGGCGCCGGCCCAGTCCCAGTCATAGGACATTTGAATCGTAGCCTGGGCCAGGTAGCCCTCGGGCAGGGCCGGATCCAGCGCCAGCGCTTTTTGTGCTGCTTGCCGGGCCTGCACATAACCCGCATGCAGATCGATATAGGTCGCGCCGGCCTGGCTCGCATAGACCCGCGAAAGCCCGGCCCAGGCGGCGGCATAGTCCGGGTCGATCTGCAGGGCTTCCTCGTAGGCCCTGGCCGCCTTTTCCCAGTCCGCCCCCGTGCGGCGCGCGAAGAAATACCGCCCCTGCAGGTACAGCGCATACGCTGCGGAATCGGCCTCGACCGATTTCGGCGCGGCCCCCAGCAGCTTGATCTTCAGCGCCTCGACCACCGCCGCGGAAATCTCGTCCTGGATACCGAACACGTCGTCCAGGGTGCGGTCGAAGGTTTCCGAGTAGAGGTGGAAGCCGTTGTCCGCCCGGATCAGCTGGGCGGTGATGCGCACCTGGTTGCCGGATTTGCGCACGCTGCCCTCGAGCACGTTGGCTACGCGCAGCTCGCGCGCCACGTCGGCGATCTTGGCGTCCTTACCCTTGAAGCTGAACGACGAGGTACGGGCCGCAACCTGCAGGCCGGGGATTTTCACCAGCAGGTTCAGCAACTCCTCGGCGATGCCGTCGGAGAGATACTCCTGGTCCTTCGCGGGCGACATGTCGACAAACGGCAGCACCGCGATCGAGTGGGCCGCCACTGCGGTTGCGGCAGACGCCGGCTGAGTCCCGGGTGCGGTCGGCTTGGCACGAGCGGCAACGGGGTCCACCGCGACGGTGGTCGCCGTGTCCGGCCCAGTGCCGAACTTGTCCCAGGCAAACCAGGCCAGCGCCACGGCCATCAACACCATGGTCACGATATTGAGCTTGCGGCCGGTCGAGTGGGTGATCGACTGGCTGCGGTCGACCTCCTTTTCAGGCTTGATACCCTCCGGCGTAATCTCGAACGCCCAGGCGAAAATCAGCGCTACCGGCAAGCCCAGGACCAGCGCAGCCAGGATCATCTTACCGCCCCAGACGGGCAGCTCGAGGATCTCGCCGATCACGTCGAAGATCTGCAGCAACACCCACGCGAACACCGCGTAGGCCACACCCACGCGCACCACGTTGCGACGCTTCAGTTCCTCAAATAACGACATGGCGCGATTCTAGCAGCAAAGCCCCCACTTGGGAGGCCGCATTGTGGCCGACCCCCCCGCAGGAGCAAACATCGTTCGCGACCGATCGCCGTGAAGGCCCAAACCCTCTGGCTTTTACTCGCTCCTTGCCCTATCGTCGCCCCATGAAACCGCAATCCCTCCAACACCTCGCCGAACACCTGCGCCAGTTCGCCGCCGAACGCGACTGGGAGCAATTCCACTCACCCAAAAATTTGGCCATGGCGCTGTCGGTGGAGGTGGCCGAAATCGTCGAGCATTTCCAGTGGCTGACGGAGCAGCAAAGCCGCGATCTCGAGCCGGCCAAAAGGGCCGAGGTGGAGCAGGAGCTGGCCGACGCCCTGATCTACCTGGTGCGGCTGGCCGATCAGCTGGGTATCGACCTGCTGGAGGCCGCCGAGCGCAAGCTGGCGGTCAACGAAGCCAAGTACCCGGCGGAGCGGGTGCGCGGGAGTCCGAAGAAATACTCCGAGTACGACTAGCGCATATGAATCACGCCGAATTCGAAGCCGTCGTGCAGGAGGTCATGGACACCCTGCCGGGCTGGGTGCACGAAGCCCTGGAGCACATCGAGATACGCGTCACCGACGAACCGGGCGAGGAGTCCGAGCCCGGCGAAGAGGACCTGCTGGGCCTGTACCTCGGCACGCCGCTGACCGAGCGCAGCCTGGACGACATCGTCGACCAGCCCGACATCATCTACATTTACCGCTTGCCGCACCTGGAAATGGACCTGCCGCCGGACGAACTGCGCGAGGAGATCGCCACCACCCTGATCCACGAGATTGCCCATTACTTCGGTATTGACGACGATCACCTGGACGACATCGGCTGGGGTTAGCAGCGGCCGGACATTTTGGGGCCAGCGAAAAAACTGCTGCTGCGATTTGTGGCCATGGAAATCGTCCCACGGCGATTCGGGCGAGCGTTGACTGAAATAATCCGCTACCCGAAACGGCATTTCGGGTCTGATTTAACCAGTCGCTCGCCGTTCTGGCTGTTACCACATCACCACACCCAAGGATGGCAACATCGATGTATACCAATTTCCTGAAGAAGCGCATACTCCGCCGACCGGCGATCATATAAAAGTGCTCTATGAAGCTGGCGACATAATCGACGTGAGCATGGAGAGGCCTCATGAAACCCGCTGCCTACACTTTCAAGGTGCTAATTCCCGTTCTCTTATCCGTTGCGTCAATCGTCGCCTCGGCGGATGTTATCGATCCCTTTACGGCGCCGCAGGGCCCGGTCACGGTTGGGCCAGGCGAGGAAGTGACGGAGGAGGAAGCGACAATCTACAGTTCCAGCGTACTCGGCGGATTCCGAGTGGCGCTTCCCCAGGTGGATGAGTTGTCGCAGTCAGGTTCAACGGCGACCATGGAGATAGCGGGCGGTGCATTTGACTGCCTCGTCGATTTCCCGAGCCTCGGCAACCCAGACAACTACGGTGCCTGCGCCAGCGGTTATTTCCGCGGTGACGGGCCGGTATTCGACCTGACGGGATCGAGCCGGTTTCTGTTCGACATCCAGTCGGTCGAAGGCAGCATGGATCTCGCCGTCTTGCTGTTGGACACGAACGAGGAAGCAAGCCTGGGCTTTCTTGAGAATGTCATGCCGGGGCAGGTTTCGATATCGTTCGACGAGTTGCTCCCCTTGACATCCTTCGACGGCACCGACCTTTCTCTCATTGAAAGCTTTGTTTTTGTCGTGGCGAACGGGGAAGGCCAGGAGGGGCGCGTTGTCCTGACCGAATTCTCCACGGACGGTGCGATCACCGACGGGCCCGTCGTTACCGTCGAAGACGAAATCGTCGCGGAAGAGGTGCCGGGCACCTACTTCAACCCCGGTCGCGACGGTGAAGGCTGCCAGCTCACCCTGGAGCGTGACCAGGTCAATTTCATCTTGACCTGCTATTTCTACGACGACGGCAAGCAGATCTGGCTGATCGGTGTGGGCCAACTGGTAAACGGGCAAGTCGTGTTCGGTGAAATGACCGTCACGAATGGAGCGCAATTCGGCAACGCCTTTGATCCGGAAGACGTCGTGAGAACCAACTGGGGTTCGGCCACAATGACCTGGAGCGACTGCAATAATGCCGACTTGGAGCTTAAACCGATAGTGCCTGGTTATGAAGAGACGACGCTTGACCTGACTCGAATCGTGCCCACTACCTGTGGAAGCGGCGGTGCCCAGGGCGATTCGCTGCCGTGGATGGGTGCTTACTTTGAGCCCAATCGTGATGGTGAGGGCTTCCACTTCGGCGTCGAGGTGGGGGAGATCTACGTGATGACCTGGTATACCTATCTGAGTGGCCGGCAGGTCTGGATGATCGGTACTGGTGACCGGGAGGGCCAGCGCGTGGTGTTCGGCGACGTTGTGATCACCTCGGGGGCAGGCTTCGGTTCGCAATTTGACCCGGCAGACGTGGTCAGGGTTCCTTTTGGCGAAATCATCGTGGATTTCACCGACTGCAACAGCTTCACTGCAATGATCAATTCGCAGCTGCCGGAATTCCAAAACCTCGTGCTGGACGTAACCAAAATCGTTCCAGGTGCATGTCCCTAGGTCTTTGGAGCAAAGGAGAAATTGTCCAACTGGAGCTGTGCGACTCCATGCCCGAGGATAGAGCGTGGGATGAACGGAAACGGGGCGAGTGGATTGAGTCTCACGCGATCCGCCAAGTAATCGGTTCTGAATGACCGTTCCTGACTGTGGTTTCAACCGATCGACACAACACACTGGTCAGTGGTCGGGGTGGCGACCGCGTGGATAGGAAGCATTAACCACCTTTTTAGGCTTTCAGGCAAGTATCAGGGGCCTTTTCTTGACAACAGATACGACCCTGGCGTCCCCTGAATAATCGGAATCTCCGCCGGCAAAGCGGCTGCCTGCGCTTTCAACAACCCGCGATGACTCTATTCCCGCATTTCAGCCGAACCCACCCCTGGGCTGAGCCACCCCCGCAACATTACAAGTTGAACGTTCGAACGGAGCGATCGGCCGGCAACGACACCACGCGAAATCTCTTCACGCTCAGCCAGGGATAAGGTTCGCCTGGACCGCGTTCTCTTCGGTGGTCGTATGCCACCTGTCCTCCGAAGAATGCGGGATACCGAGCCATGAGTACGATCAAAGAGCTGTGCTATCTTCACCAGAGCATCGCCTTTCTGCCAGCGATCCCACATCAGTGTCTTGTCTGCTTCCGACCAGAGGCGCCAAGTTAAAAGCACAGCCTGGCGAAAGTTCACGCAGCTTGTTGACATCGTAATCCTGTCACCTGATCCTGATTGCAGTTCACTTTGTCACGCGGTTGGACGACGACCAAGTAACCGCGGAGGAAGCGCGATGAATTGGGATATGTGGTCTACGGTAGCGGAAATCATTGGTGCGGCGGCCGTGGTTGTTTCGCTCATCTACGTGAGCCGCCAGATCAGAATGGGCAACCGGCTTGCGCGTGCGGAGGCAGGCCGTACGCCAACCAGCGATCTGAATATGCTTAATGCCTCGTTCGGCACGGACAAGGCTTTTCGCAGTGCCTTGCGAAAAGCCATCGAGGGCTTAGAACGGGCGGACCTCGATCCGGACTCTCGGGTATTGTTGGACCTGTACTTCGTGTCGGTCACGAACATCTACGAACAGCTGTCGCGGGAAGTGCGCGAGGGTATATTGAACAAAGATGCTCTGGATTTTGGGGGCAAGGGACTTTTCGAACTGCCATTCTATCGGACCAGCTGGCCCATTCTGAAGCCATTCCTCAGCTCATCATTCACCGAAAATTTCGAGAAACGGTACTCGTTAGACCCGGATCTCGAAACGGTTTACTGAACTGAAGTCTTCCGATGCACGGTACTAGGCTGCCCAGGCGGAAGCGGTCATAGCGCTGCCCTAGACGCTATGGGCAGCTAACGACCC
>Ga0316195_10000802_pt1 | contig 13318 bp, 11 predicted proteins | sample Phised1_MG_FD_204937 | JGI IMG/M metagenome (GOLD analysis project Ga0316195, IMG submission 204937) | Coastal sediment microbial communities from Maine, United States - Phippsburg sediment 1 | ecosystem: Environmental > Aquatic > Marine > Coastal > Sediment | place: USA: Maine | collected... | reverse complement strand
CGTTCCAGCCACCTGAGCTGAAGTTCGTGTCACTGGCGGAGACCATCAACAAGGTTCGCACCGTTCCGGTCGACAGTGTTTTCGTGCGGGTCGCGCTCGCGCTCGGCATCTCTCTCGGCAATTGAGGCGATGACATGACAAATGCGAAAGCAAACGCGCCGACCGGTTGTGTGCTGAACATCCAGCATTTCTGCACTCACGATGGTCCGGGTATCCGTACCACCGTTTTTCTCAAAGGCTGCTCACTGCGCTGCAAGTGGTGCAGCAACCCCGAAAGCATCCACCCGAAACCCGAGCTGGCCTACAACCCTGACAAATGCATCGGCAAGGCGCAGTGCGGCCTGTGCCTTAAGCCGCCGTTTCCGGAAGCCGCCATGTTCGTGGTCGACGGTGCTGATGACAAGATTCAGGTGAACTGGGACCTGGCCGGCGAGAGCGACGCCGACACGATTGCCCTGTGCCCAACCGGGGCGTTGCACATGTTCGGGCGCATGATGACCGTCGACGAAGTGCTCGATGAGGTTGCGCAGGACGGCAGCTTTTACCGCGAATCCGGCGGCGGCATGACCCTCAGCGGCGGCGAGTGCCTGCTGATCCCGGACTTTAGCGCGGCGCTGCTGGCAGAAGCGCACCGACGCGGTATCAACACCGCCATCGAGACCGCAGGCAACGTGCCGTGGCGATTTTTCGAGCAGGTATTGCCGCACGTCGACGTGGTGCTCCACGACCGCAAGGTTACTGATCCGGAACGGCACAAAAAATGGTGCGGTGTGGACAATGTGCGGATCAATGCGAATTTCGAAAAAGCGTATGCGACGTTTCCGGATACGAAGTTCATCGCGCGAACGCCGCTTATTCCTGGTGTCAACGATGATGAGGAGCACATCCGCGCGGTTCTGGCCTCGATACGCCCGTACCCAAACGTGATCGACTATGAACTGCTCCCTTATCACCGCTACGGCGAAAGCAAGTACGGGTTCCTGGGTCGAGTTTACGAATTGCACGACTTCCAGTCGCCGAGTCCCGAGTCGCTCTCACGGTTGCGGGGGATTATCGACGAGGCGTTCGGACGCAGCAGCACTTGAGTGCAGCATCCCGCATGAAACGGTTCTCCTGGTTGCGTCAAGATGAATGAGCTTCTTGGCGTAAAGAATGAACTTCTGGGTGCCTGGCCCGGCATCCCGCTGCTCGACGCATCGATCGTTTTGCTTCTCACGTCGCTCGGCCTGCGTACCGGGCCCGCAGATGCGCTGCTGCTGTTTCGCAAACCGATGCTCGGGGTACGCGCTCTGCTCGCCATGTTCGTGTTCGTGCCGGCATGCACGTTCCTGATGACGTGGAGCCTGCCGCTCGAACCGGCGATCCGTGCGAGCCTGTTGGCCATGTCCGTGGCGCCTTTGTGTCCGATCCCGCTCCGGGCGGCAAGCAACGTCAACACCGACAGTGACTATCTGCTGGGCCTGCAGGTTTTCTCCGCCATCGTATCGATCGCTGCCGTGCCAGCGATGCTCGCTCTCTCCGGCAGCATCTTCGGGGTTGAAAGCCGCTATCCCATTGGCGATATCGCCTTTTTCATATTGCGACAGATCGGGTTGCCACTCGCGGTCGGCATGGGCCTTGCGAGGTTGCTGGGCGGCAAACGCGAGTTTGTGGCGCTGTGGCTGGGGCGGGCTGGCTTGATCGCGATGGTGATCTCCATGGCAATCATCATCTACTTCCTCGTGCCCAGGATCTGGGCCATGACATTTAACGGACGCTTGCTCAGTGTGCTGGCGTTCATTGGCTTCGTGGTGTTGGGCGGTCATTTGTTCGGGGGGGCTGACAGGGGCGCCCGCGATAATCTTGTCATGGGCAGCCTGCAGCGCCATCCGGCCGTCTCACTGCTGATCGCGACAGCCGTACTTCCGGCGGAAGAAGCGACAATGATCGCCGTCATCATCATGTTCGTGCTGGCCAGTAACGTGGCGTTCATTCCGTACATGATCAAGCGCAAAGACGCGGCTGTAGCGTGACGAAGTTTCCCGATCCTGCGCATGCAGGCGCAATCGGTACTCCGGTGACCAGCCCGCGGGAAACAAGGAGGATTGGATGAGTTACTACCGAGGCAAGCATGTATTGCTGACAGGCGCGGCCAGCGGCATCGGTCGATTGATGGCGCAGAAGATGGCCGCGCAGGGCGCGCGGATGATCCTCTGGGACGTCAATGCGCAGGGACTGGAAGAAACCGGCCAGCTGCTTAAAGACGCCGGCGTGTCCGTCAATACCTATGTCTGCGACCTCTCCAGCAGGATTTCGATCCGGGAGACTGCGGCACAGACTTTGGCCGAGTGCGAGCGCGTGGACATTCTGATCAACAACGCAGGCATCGTGTCGGGTCGCAACATCCTCGACCTGTCCGATGAACAGATCATCCGTACGTTCGATGTCAACACCCTCGCCCTGTACTGGACGACCAGGGCCTTCCTTCCGGGCATGATCGAACGCAAGAGCGGGCACATCGTCACCATTTCGTCGGCCGGCGGGATTTGCGCCACCGCCCGCATGACCGACTATTGCGCGAGCAAATTTGCCGCATTCGGCTTCGATGACGCGCTAAGGGTTGAACTAAAGCGCAACAACTTTCCCATCTGCACCACGGTTGTCTGCCCGTTCTACATCGATACCGGGATGTTCAAGGGCGTCAAGACCCGTTTCTCTTTCCTGCTGCCAATCCTGCAGCCGGAATACGTTGCCGCCCAGATCGTCAGTTCCGTGGCAAGGCGGAAACACCGCCTGGTGATGCCGAAGTTCGTGTTTGCCGTCTTCGCCTGCCGGGTGCTGCCTGTCCCTCTGTTCGACTGGATCATGGCCTTCCTGGGCATCAGCAAGAGCATGGACGAATTCACCGGCCGCTCCGCCCGGCACTGAGGGCAAGGAACCGCTATTTTGGATGCATCATCAAACAACTTACGCGACGCTCATCAAAGAAACAGCATGCGAGCTGCGCCTGCGCAAGTCTCACTAGGGGAAATTGAATCATGACCGAAAACCTCAAATCGTTCGGCTGGTGGGCTGGCGTTGGCCTGGCCCTTTTTGTCTCCATCGCGGCCGGTTACGTGGCGGACTGGTTTGGCGTTGCTGTTCTCGGGTTCGCGACGAGCCCTGTGAGCCCCATCATGATGGCGATAGTCATCGGCATGCTGGTGGCAAACATGGCAAAACTGCCCGCGGGCATTCAGCCGGGTCTCGGATTCTGCACCTCCTCCATACTTCAGCTTGGAATCATCCTGCTAGGCATACGACTTAGCCTGGCCGAAGCCGGCCAATTCACGCTGGTCGCGCTGCCGTTTGTCATAGTCGCAATTGCCATTGGCCTGGGCGTTGTAGGAATACTTGGGCGTTACATGGGCTTGTCACGGCAGTTGAGTGGACTGATCGCGGTTGGCACCAGTATTTGCGGGTGTACTGCAATCGTCGCGGTTGCACCATTGATCAAGACCAACGAATCCGAAGTTAGTTACGCGGTCGCCTGTGTAACCCTCTTTGGCCTCGTAGCAATGTTTTTCTACCCGTTCCTTGCGCATCATTTTTTTGCGACTCAACCCGAACTGGCCGGCCTGTTCCTGGGCACGTCGATTCACGAAACCTCGCAGGTTGCCGGTGCCGGCATGATGTACGAAGCGCAATACGCTTCTCCGGCCGCCCTGGATATCGCGACCGTGACAAAGCTCGTGCGAAACCTGTGCATGGTTGCCGTGATTCCGCTGGTCGCAATTCTGTATGGCGCCGAGCGTGTCAAGGGCAGCACCGACAAGATCAACTTCCTCGCGATGATCCCCTGGTTCATCGTTGGGTTCGCAGTCATGTCTGCCATCCGGACCGTTGGCGATATCGGTAATCAGCCATTCGGCATCCTCGAACCGGCGCAATGGAAAGCGGTGGTGTCGTTCACCAAGGATGCGGCTGAACGATGCCTCCTCATGGCGATGGCTGCTGTTGGCCTGACGACCATGTTTGCCGGCATCATCAAGATCGGTATGCGGCCGTTTGCACTCGGTTTGCTCGCAGCCGTCTTGATTGGCGGCGTGAGTTTCACGTTGATTTCGCTTTTTGCCGCTGACCTGATTGCGGTGTTGACCTGATCGACGAGTCACCACCACCATGGCACAGACAATTTAAGTTATGCAGTTAGCGGAAGATAACGTCAGCGAAGCTCAGCGAATCCTGAAAAAGCAGCGTCAGGCGTGCTTTGAAAATCCCTATCCGTCCTGCAACGAACGTCGCGCAAACCTGCTGAAGCTGGAGCAACTCCTGGTGGACAACCAGCAGGCTATTGCCGAGGCAATCTCAAAGGATTTCGGCAACCGCGCCATCGAAGAGAGCAAGCTCCTCGAACTGTTTATGTCTATCGATGGCTTCCGTTACTGCCGCAAGCGGCTGAAAAAGTGGATGAAACCAGAGCGCCGCGATGTGTCCATCTGGTTCGCAGGCGCCGGCAACCGGGTTATCGCGCAACCCAAGGGCGTGGTTGGCGTGGTCGCTCCCTGGAACTATCCGCTGTTCCTGGTCATGGGGCCGCTGGCCAGCGCGATGGCAGCGGGCAATCGTTGCATGGTGAAAATGGCCGCCAATTCCGCCCATCTTTGCGGCTTGCTGCACAGTCTGGTCAGCGCACAATTCGACGAAGATACCCTGGCGTTTTTGCCCGGTGTGCGCGGCTCGGAATTTACCAGCCTGCCTTTCGACCACATTATTTTCACGGGCTCCGCTAAAACAGGTCGCACGGTGATGAAGTCGGCTGCAGAGCACCTCACGCCGGTGACCCTTGAGCTGGGTGGCAAATCCCCAACCATCATTGCTGACGATTTCGACCTGGAGATCGCCGCCAGTCGCCTGCTGTTTGCCAAGTTCATGAACGCGGGCCAGACCTGCGTTGCGCCGGACTATCTTTATCTGCCAGAGGCCCGGCGTGAGGCCTTTGTCGACATAGCTCGCAGAATCATGATCAAACGTTACCCGGATATCGGCAACGGCCAGTTCACCACCATCATCGACGACAGTTCCTATCAGCGCCTCACCGCTACCATGGAGGATGCCGCAAGCAAAGGCGGCACGCTGGTCAATCTCGCCCCCGAACACGCGCCGGATGCCGACCGCAGACTACTGCCGCCGCACCTCGTACTGGATGCCAGCGATGACATGATTCTTATGCAGGAGGAAATATTCGGGCCGTTGCTGCCGGTGCGCACCTACCGCAACATCGACGAGGTGCTGGCGTATATCAATAGCCGCGACCGCCCGCTCGGAATCTACCTGTTCAGCAACGACAAGAGCCTGCAGGAACGGATAATAAGGAACACCCTCTCAGGTGGCGTGAGTATCAACGACTGCTCATTCCATGTCGCCCAGCATGACATGCCCTTCGGGGGCATTGGCGCCAGCGGCATGGGTCATTACCATGGTCGTGAAGGTTTTGTTGAATTCAGCAAGCTGCGGCCGATCTTCTCGCAGTTTCGTTTCACTGCTCTGCCGCTGCTCTATCCACCTTACGGCAAGGCCTTCAACGCGCTGTACCGCTTGATGATCAAGCTGAAATTGTAGGCAATTTGTAATTGCCCCAACTCATGACGACGGTTCGTACCAGATCGGCGAGGTGTAGGCGCGCTCCTGAACATCCACCGGCGCGCCCTCCGGAATCTTTACGCCGAACACCTGCGCATCGTAGGTCGTCCAGCGCGGGGTCGGAATCTCCAGCACGCGCACGTAGTAGAAAGCGCGCTGGGCTGCATCGAAGTCGTTGTCGGTCCAGAAAGCCTGCAGGAAGGGCTCGCCGATAGCATTGGTGTAGCTTGCATCCGCCACGTTAACGGTGCTGCCGACAGGCGGCAGCTTGCCGTCTTTGCCGGGCTTGCGGTTGCCGGACCAGGCCACGTCGTAGACCTGTTCGCGCGTGGTGCCGTCGGCTGCAAGCCAGCCCTTGATCACCTGCACCCGGTCGATGTTGGCGCCTTCCGGGTCGCGAACGGCGCGGATCAGCAAGTGAGGCTGCCCGCCGGCGGGGGCACCAGCGAGATCGCCGCCCATCGGCACGCCGTTGGCATAGCCGTAGCGGGCGAAGTCTGATCGGTCCAGGTCGCTCTTGTTAAAGTTCCAGCCGCCGAAAACCCGAACGCGCAGCCGCGTGCCGGTGGTGGCGAAGACCTCCTTGCGAGCGAGCGCATCCCAGATCGCCTCGCGGGTGTTCTCTCGCGCCCATACAGCCGCGAGTCCTGCAGCCGCAGTCTGCCAGGCATAGGTTTTGTCACTGGCGTTTTCGGAAAAGCGCCCCACCAGCGGTTCATTGAAGCGAATCGGGTCGGCCGTCGGTTCCAGCGCGACAATCTTGCCGAAGAAATTGTCCTCTTCCGCCGTTGACAGGCCGGTGTGCGAGTCGGTGCTGCCGATCATGCCGAATTTGAAGGGATTGGCACCGAGCTTTGACTGGTAAGCAAGACCGCGCTTGTAAGCCTCGCGCGCATATTCCTTTGGCAGCATGTCGGGCGTCTTGGGCTCGGGCCCGAAACTGCCCTTGTCCCAGGTATAAAAGTCGGCAAATTCATCGTTAGGGGAAAGCTTTGGATGCGTCTCGCCATCGCCCTTCATTTGGGTGACCTCGTAGACCGGCTCCCAGCGCATCCGCCGTTCGGCATAGGCCTGGTCGATGGGTTTGCCCTCGAAGGTGACGTCATCGAACATCAGTCCGTTCGACAGGTTGCCGTTGTGCGGGATGGCGAGCAGGCGCACGCCGGCCGTCTTCTCTGCCTGTTCCATCCAGTCCCAAAGCTTTTCAGGATCTTCCGTGTCGTAGGCCGAGAGCGGCAGTATTTTGTCTGCCGTTTCTTTGCCGCCGCGGAAAAGCACATTGCGATGGAGGTTGTCGCCGTTCGGACCCGAGGTCCATTCGAAGCCGATCATCGCTGTGAATGCGCCGGGAATGTTATTTTTTTCTGCCGCCGCAGTTGCCCTGACCCACATGCTCTTGCCGAAGTTGGTTGCCGCGAGCGGGTCTTTACCGGTTTGTGACTGCAGCTCCCAGAACTCGTAACCTTCGAACTTGCTCTCGAGTGTGCCCGGCGCCATGATTTTTGCGATCTCGCGGCCAAACTCGGTGGCGAGCAGCTCAGGATTAGCATCGGCAACTGCGGTTGGCAGCCCAAGGTTTTCAGCGTGATCGGTAACGACCAGGAAGTCGAGCGGCCGGGCCAGCCGCACGGGTATGCCGGTCGACGAAATTACTTTCTCGCCCCTGGCAAAACGGAAGGCATCATCCGGTGTCAGCGTCGCGCCGATAAGACCCGCATCGGGTGAGAAAGCGGTGTGCAGGTGGGTGTCACCGAAGAACACCTGGTCGGGGAAGTCCTGTTCGGGATACGGCGAATAGACTGCGCCCGCAGGCGGCGCAACACCGGGCGCATCCTGCGCTCCCGCTGCGCCGGCAAGACCACAGAAACCGATCGCTGCGAGAAGCGTGGAGAGACCCGTGGAACAGCGCGGCAGGTTGATGGTTCGGTGCTGCAAAATTGCGATGTGCGTAAGCATGTGTGTCGCTCCATTCATGCGCGTCATTCGTGATTGTTGCCTATCGTTCAGCGTCATTTCAGCAGCTGGTGTTAGCGCGGAAACAGCAGCGTCAGTGCCACGCGGAAGCCCAGCCCTTCGGGCCCGGCAGCAAAACTTTCGACGTAGTAACGCGGGCCCGCCTGAAGCTGAATCAGCTGACTGCCGACCGACGTCACCTTCGAAACCAGGAAAACCAGCGGCACGTTCCACTGATGGTTTTCCCAGTCGCGCGTGGTTTCGGTTTGCAGATCAAAGGACCACCCGGTGGCCGTCGTGTAACCCGCGAACGGCTGCAGGAACGTTGAGTTAACGTCGTTACGGTTGCTGTCGCCGGCGAAGGACCAGATGTGGTTTACCAGAAAACCGTAAGTCCACGGCCCCGTCTGCTTGAGAGCAACAGCGGTGGGCCCCGCGCCCCATTTCTCGGTGCCCAGCAGCTCGTCACTCGCCGTTGGCAGCAGCAGCGCCGGACCGGCACCCCAGATCCAGCCGCTGTCAGTCGGATCGACCGGGGAGAAAAACAGACTCTGGATCGTGTCACCCAGACCCGACTGACTGCCGCTGCCCGGAAAAATATCATCCTGGCTGACCAGCGGCAGAATCGTACGGCTGATGAGATTCCACTCTGCGTTGAGTGAGAACGGGATGACCGGCTGCACGTTCAGCGCCACCCGCGAGCCCTTGTCGAGCGGGCCTATGTTATCGTCGAAATTGAGTTGCAACGGCACAGAGATCAGAGCCGCGACCGGATTCGCGAGCTCTTTTGCGTACTTGGCGGCATCCAGCTGGGTGTCAATTCTGGCCGAGTCCAGACCGGGGGTGGCTTCTTCGGCAAAGGCAGCTGCGACCAGTAAAATGGACAGTAACGGCAGATAACGATACGTGCCGCTCGACCGCTTGAAATTGCCCCCGCTTCGAACAGGCAGGGGAGAGCAATCTACTAATCGCGGCGGGAGGGCAAGTTGCATAGAGAGCGGTTCCGGTGTTTCTCGGCGAAGGCCGCGCTGAGTGCTGGCGGGTTGCCGTTATTGGCTTTGCAAGGCCTGCTTTTTTTATAAGGCCAAACAGGCACTTGAATGAGAGGCTGAATCTAGTGCATTCGTTCTAATCCGTCAACAGAGATTAAAAGATGGCAGGCAAGAAGCGTCCAAAAGCGGCGACCCCGGTGCCGAAGCGGAGACCGGCAGCGTTGGGCAACGTCGCGCAACCGACTGTCGAACGCATTTTAGAGCGCGCGCAGGACGTGCTTGTGTCCCGGGGCTATGCGAAATTCACGATGCGCAGTGTGGCGGAGGCTGCCGACATTTCCCCGGGCAATCTCGCGTATCACTACCGCACAAAGCAAGACCTGTTGCGGGCAGTGATCGGCAATATGGTCGCCAAGTACACACACCAGTTCGAAGCGCTGCTTGCAGATTCTGAGCAGCCTTTTGTGCAGGAGCTTGAAGATTTCGTGCGGTGGATATTGATCGACTCGGCAACAGAATACACCGTAAGAACCTTCCGTGAATTATGGGCAATCTCCCTGCACGACCAAATTATCTGCAGGGAGGTTGATGATATGTATGACTTACTTATGAGTTACGTGGCGGAATTGCTGCAGCGTTTTCGCCCGAATGCCAGCGCGCAGGCGATTCGGGAAAGCATCCAGTTGCTGGCGCTGATAACCGAAGGCACCGCCGTCCTTTACGGAACGCGACGCGAGCGCGCGGTTTCCCATGAACGGATTATCGAGATAGTTACGCAGGTGCTCGACGCTCGCCTACCATGAGCAACCGAGCTCCACGCCGATTCTGCGGGCCTTGGTGTACAAGTCCTGGAGATTAAAGTCAGAGAAGGTGAACGAGCGTTTGTCTGCGAATAGTTCCAGTGACATGCAGGCTGGCAACTTCTTTATGAAGCCCGCGCGAAATATGGCTTCGCGCGACGTCGAGTCTCTGGCTGACGGACTGCTGAAGCTAAATCCGTTAATGACATGTTGTTCCACGTAGAGATTGCCCCAGTCAGGCCAGGCTATCCCCAGTGTGGTCCAACTGCCGATAATGGGGTTGGACACGTCCGCATATTCGGGCCGGGTTGATTCCGCCCAGGCGTAGCCGGTTGAAAGCCCGACTCCTGCCATCACCAGAAATTTCCTGCTCTCCGGCATCCACCCCCATGTTCGGCCAGCCCGCGCGAGAGTAATTTCAGTGTACGAATTAATGCCCAGCGCATCGTCTCTTCCGACAAGACCTGCGCCCAAATCCAGCGTATCGCGAAGCGGCTCCCAGCCCAATTGCTCAGCCGGAAAGTTGCGCTGCCACGCGATTGTCGACACACCCACGTAAATCCGCTCGAGATCATCATCCCCTGCCTGGGCCTGGCCGGATACTGTGCCGATTAAACGGATAGGGGCGGGTGGCGGCGGACTGCAGTCGCAGTCGGAGACTAGCGGATCCTCTTCCTCGCGATAGAGGCTGTAGCGCCCGCTAAGCGCAAGCTTGGTGCCGGGATAGTCGTTATTGACCGTCCAGTCTTCCCGCGCGATGGCGGCGCCCCAATAATTTTCATCAATGTTCCAGCTGTCCAGCCCTTCCATCGGGTTTGGAAAAGCGCTCGGACCGGTCACAGTGGCACCGGCCGGTTGACCGGCTAATTCTACAGGCGGCATGTCAACCCTAGTCCCTCGTGAAAGGGCTGCGTCCAGGGCATCCAGCGCATCGAGCGCCCGCTGCCCCGCCTGCTGAATCTCCGGATCGTCGGGGTGTTGCGCCATGATGGCCCGGACAGACTGTCGATTGTCGGGTAAAGGCTCAGCTGCCAGGAAGGAGGGGAACAGGCAGACGGCCAAGGCTATAGGTCCTGCCCATGACCGCAAACGCATTTGCATCATTTTGATTCCTGATATCGAGGCGCAACGGGTGCGGCGATTCTTATTCAATTCCACAGGGTCAGAATAAAATTGCCGTCTAGTTGCAGAGTGTTTACTGTAAGAGAACAAGCAATTTTTGTGGAGATATTTTCTTTACTGTAGAAAATTTTTCATCCACCAGCGCAAAATTGGCAATCCACGCTATATGCACAACATACAGCAGTTATTTACATTAGCCGTCATAGCCGTTTTGGCCACAATATCCGGGTGCGTCGGTCGCCCGTATGTTTATGAGCCGGCCAATCTGACCGGCCTGCGTGACCGGGCAGAAACGCGCACAGACGGTGACGTCCGCGTTTCTGCCGCAGTGGCGGGGCGGGATGAAACCAAGGCTGTTTTCGGCATCGACCTCTACGCTCAGGGCATCCAGCCCATTTGGCTTGCAATCGAGAACCGCGCCAGCACCCAGGTGCGCTATGCCCTCGTCAGCACAGACTCTGATTATTTTTCTCCGTTTGAAGTGGCCTACAAGAACCGCGGGGGATTCTCCAATGAGGGTCGCTTGACGATGGAAAAGCGCTTCGTTGAACTCGGTATGCCTCGTTATATCGATGCAGACGAGACGCGTTCAGGATTTGTATTCACACATGCGGAATCGGGTACTAAAGGATTTAATGTCGATGTGTTCGGTGCAACCGATTTGTCCAGCTTTAGTTTTTTGCTCCCGGTTCCTGGCTTTGAACCTGACTACGCCAACGTCGATGCCGCATCGATTTATTCAGCAGATGAATTAACAACCTACAATAAGGATCAAATTGCGGCCGCGCTGCGGGATATGCCATGCTGCAGCACCAGCGAAAGCGGCGAGCCCAGCGGCGAGCCTCTCAATATCATACTCGTCGGCAACGGCCCGGAGCTTCTCCAGGCACTTTTGCGCAGCGGCTGGACTGAGACCTCGGTGAAAGAATCTGCCGAACTCGAACCGCAATTCCTGTTTGGCCGACCGCAGGAAGCGATATTCAGGCACGAATCACTTGAAAGTGACAGTGTTTATGAAATGCGTTTTTGGCTGGCGCCGATAATGTATGAGCAGGAACGCGTGTGGGTTGGCCAGGCCCGGCATTTCTATTTGTGGGGCGGAGCATTGCGACGCTTCGATCCTGATGTCGACAATGCACGCAACTTCGCAATGCAAAAGCTGCTCTACGGGCAGGCGCTGCAGGCTATAGGCTGGCTTGCCGGCGATGCGGTCGTTCCGACGGAATCGTTTTGGGATCTGTTCTTACCGGCACCCTATTTCACCGACGGTTATCGCATCGTCCTCTGGCTGTCCCCGGAACCGTTGGCCGTGAATCAAATCGATATCAAGAACTGGGATGTACCGCCGCGGTGGAAAAATGAATAGCCCGCCGCTGCTCATATTGTTGCAGCGATTCGTTGCGCTGCTGCTCGCCATTTGTCTTGCCGGATGCATGCAGGGATTTGACCCCAAACCGGTGGACAGCGTCCCGTTCCGCGAGCGCGCCGTGACGCAGGTTCAAAACGGGATTCGGGTCACCACGGCGGTGCCGGATGCCGCAGAGACCCGCGAGTTGTTCGGGGTGCCCCTTTACGAGAAGCGGATACAACCGGTCTGGATAGAGATTGAAAACATGACGCAAGAGGATGTCTGGTTTCTGCCATTCAGCGTCGATAGTGACTATTACTCGCCGATGGAGGTTGCGGCGCTGAACAAGAAGAAATCCGCACGTCAGCAGGCCGAGCAGCACTTTTTGCAAAATGGTGTCGACCTGGCTATCCGGTCAGGCAAAATCCGCTCAGGCTTTGTTTACACCCATCTCGATGAAGGCACAAAGGCCTTCAATATCGATATCTTTAATGAAGATAACACCTGGCAGTTTACATTTTTCGTACCAGTGCCGGGCCTGATCATCGATCACTACAATGTCGACTTTGATTCGCTGTATACCGAAGATGAAATTACTCATTTCGATGACGCCAAGGAATTCGTATCCGCGTTGCAGAATCTGCCCTGTTGCACCACCGATGCCAAAGGCGTCAACCAGGGCGACCCTCTGAACCTCATCATCATTGGCGACGCCGATGCAATTTACTATGCAGTGCTTCGCGCCGGCTGGGATGAAACTGAGGTCGTCACGGCCGCTTCCGGCCTGAAAACAACGATGTCTTTCATAACCGGTGGCGAGTATCGCTACTCGCCGGTCAGCAGTTTGTATGTGTTTGGTCGCCGCCAGGACATTGCGCTGCAACGGATTCGCGAAAATATCGACGAGCGCAATCACTTCCGTGTCTGGCGTGCACCAATGACCTATCGGGGCCAAAGCGTCTGGATTGGTCAGATCAGTCGCGATATCGGTGTCCGGTTTACTGCCAAGACAATCACGACGCACAAGATAGATCCGGACGTGGACGAAACGCGCGAATACCTGGTTGAGAATCTCGCCTACAGCCAGGTGCTATCGAAACTTGCCCATGTAAAAGGTGTCGGCAGTGCATCTATCGATAATCCGCGGCGGAACCTGACCGGTGACCCTTATTTCACCGACGGCCGCCGAGCCGTTATGTGGATAGGCTCGGGCCTGACGAACCTGAAGGATATAGAGTACGTTGATTGGTCTGACGCTCAGGATTAAGCGATGGCGATCGATGCCTGCAACGCTTATAAATAAGAACTTCCAGGATTGATTCGGATCGCTTGACGCGATCCTCACCCCTTCGGGGCGCCTGCGGCGTCCAAAACGCTGGCGCGTTTTGTCGAACGAAAGTCCGAACTTGGGGCAACCCCAAATTAAAAAGGGCCAAGCCTTGCGGCCTGACCCTTTTCAATTTGGCGCGCCCGACAAGATTCGAACTTGTGACCCCAGCCTT
>Ga0316195_10000801_pt1 | contig 13319 bp, 11 predicted proteins | sample Phised1_MG_FD_204937 | JGI IMG/M metagenome (GOLD analysis project Ga0316195, IMG submission 204937) | Coastal sediment microbial communities from Maine, United States - Phippsburg sediment 1 | ecosystem: Environmental > Aquatic > Marine > Coastal > Sediment | place: USA: Maine | collected... | reverse complement strand
GATTCCTCCGCGGCCACCGAACAACAGCAAGTCACGCGAAACATTTAGCGGAGCGACCGGCATCCTGTTTGATGCGAAATCGCCGGCCGCAAGTGCAGTGGCAATGACCCTGAGGGTCCTGCTCGAGCCATCACGCGCCGCACGAATGCTGCAAAACGGTTCACCGGATTTTGTCGCGCTTACGAGTGCATTGCTGGATGCCAGCTGGCGTCAAAAGATCCCGGGCGGCATGACGGGTGCGATCCAGCGGCAAACAAACATGCAGGTGCTGTATGCATTGCTGGGTCTTGCATTTGATCCAGTGGCGGATGGTGAGGTGCGAGCAATCGCACTGGACGCTGTTACTGGTCTGGACGACTGGCTGGCCCGGCAGTCTCCGAAAGATACAATCCTGCGATCACACTACAGCTTTGCGCGCTTCGAAATAGAGCGATTGCGCCGCGATCCTTCACAGCTGCAGCTCCTGCCCCCCGTTACCGTACCGCCGGGTGGTCCTATCGGGTCCCTGTAGACCCGTACACAATAAGAAGGCAATCACATGTCAACGACCGTAACCGTTCTCGTCGTCTATCTTGGAATCCTCATGGCACTGGCGATCTGGAGTCGCCGTGAAACGCATACGCTGGCTGGCTATTATCTTGCCGGCAAGAAACTGCCGTTCTGGGTGGTGGCGTTCAGCACCAACGCAACCGGTGAAAGTGGCTGGTTGTTGCTGGGCCTGTCCGGAATGGGGTACGCGGTAGGCGTGCAGGCCTATTGGGTCGTTGTTGGTGAGATTCTGGGTATTGCGGCAGCGTGGTGGGTCATCGCACGTCGTTTGAAAAAGTTCGGCGATGAAACAGATTCCATTACCGTACCCGATATTCTGGCCGCTAAATTTGCCGACAAGTGGCACCTGATTCGCGGCATAGCGGTGGCGATCATTCTGGTGATGGTCACGGCTTATGTGACCGCACAGATGGTTGCGTCCGGCAAGGCTTTTCAAAGTTTCCTCGGCATGGAGTACGCAACGGGCGTCATTGTGGGTTCGATATTTATCATCGGCTACACATTTGTAGGCGGGTACAAGGCGGTTTCCTACACCGACGTCGTGCAGGGCGTGCTGATGTTGCTGGGGCTCATCGCAGTACCGGCCGCCGCTATCGCCTATGCGGGTGGCTGGGGAGAGGTACAGAGCAACCTGAGCCTTCAGGATCCGTCGCTGGTCGATATGTTTGCCGTGTCCGACGGTGGCAAGCCGGTACTGATCGCGATCGCCAGTTTTATTGCCATCGGCCTACCGTTCCTTGGCGTGCCACAGTTACTGATTCGCTTCATGTCGGCTCGCGATGATGGCGAGATCAGGAAAGCACGCATCGTCTCGGTATCCGTGTTGCTGATTTTCACGGCTGGCGCTGTGACGGCCGGCGTTGCAGGCCGCGCCCTGTTCCCGGGCCTCGACGACCCGGAAACCATTTTCCCCGTGCTGTCCAACAACCTGTTCCCGCCGATCATTGCCGGCATGCTGCTGGTTGTTGTGCTGTCAGCCATTATGTCGACGGTTGACTCATTACTGCTGCTGGCATCGTCGTCAGTGGTTCGTGATACCTATCAGAAGATTGTGGGGACCGAGAAGAGCGAAGAGACGCTGTCGAACTATGGCAAGATCGTCACAGTCATCATCGGCGCGATTGCGGTCGTGCTCGGAATCCAGGAGCCGCGCGTAATCTTCGATTTCGTACTGGCGTCCTGGTCGGGGCTGGGCTCGGCATTTGGACCGGTTGTTATCGGTATTCTCTACTACAAGCGAATTACCTGGGAGGGCGTCGTCTCCGGAATGCTTGGCGGCTTCATCGTGAGTGTTGTCTGGCTGATGTTCTTCAAGGAAGACTTCCACGGCTTGTACGAGGCCATTCCGGGATTCATTGCGGGACTCGTATTGACCTACGGCGTCAGCACGATGACCAGTAAAAAAGCTGGCGGCATGTAACCAAATCGGATCGCGAGCCCTATAAGTTAGCAGTAGACAAACTTTGAGGGTGACTTGATGCGCAAACTGAAACTATTAATGGCGGCGTTTTTGCTGACCGGGCCGAGCCTCGTACACGCGGATGCAGCCGATATACCGGGCCTGGCAACCTGGTATCTGCACGTGAATTTCGAGCAGATGAGAACGGCGGAGGCCGGGAAAGGCCTTTACGGCTGGCTCGAAGGCGAGGTTTTCGATGACCTCAGGGACGACGCAGGTGTCGACTTCGGGAAGGAACTCGACCAGCTGACGGCTTATTCGCTGAAAGGCGAGGGGCCTGTGTTTCTGTTCGAGGGCAATATCAGTCAGGACTCGAAGGATAAGATCATGACCTTCATTGCGGCCGAAGGTGATCTGCAGCCGCTGAAGTCATCTCGCAAGTCCTACTACCGGCTCGCTAACAATGGCAGCGATGAGGAGCCGACCAGAATTGCTTCCGACAGCATCGAAGTTGAGCTCGAGTCGCTGGGCCGCGAGTCCTGGATTAGCATGGACATCCAGAACAAGGTCATCGTCACCTCCAATGAAGAGCAGATGAAAGGCATGCTCAAGAACGGCGGCAGGATTGCCGGCGACAGCAGCCATAAGGGTGCGCTGATGGTGTTGACGGCCGAAAAGACCTTGTTGCAGGCAGGAATGAACTCCAGCGTAATGGGTCAGGGTGATGACGGTGATTCGGGTTGGGATTCCAATATCCTGCGCAATACCGAGCAGGTTGCTTTTCTCGTCGCCGCTGCCGCGAACAAGCTGGCGATTGAAGCGAAGCTGATTACAACGGAGCCGGATATGGCGCAGTCGCTGGCCAGCGTCGCACGCGGCTTGATTAGTCTCATGTCATTTGATTCCGAGATGGACCCGGATGCGGCGGCCGTCTTGCGAGGTACGAAAGTCGAGGCTAAAGGCAACGCACTTAGCATCTCCGTGGCAATTGACTCGGATCTGCTCGTTTCGACACTCAGTGACTGACGAGCTACAACTCATTAACGCCGCAAAGGCGGGATCCGCGGATGCGTTCGCGGATCTTGTCCTCTGCTACAGGATTCGGTTGTTGCGCTTCCTGCTGACACGCTGTGCGAGTTACGCCGATGCCGAGGATGCGCTTCAGGACACGCTGATGGCCGCGTATCGCTACATCAACTCCTACGATCCGCGGTGGCGCTTCAGTACCTGGATCTACCGCATCGCCATCCGCAACGCACAGAAGATTCGTTCCGAGAACGTCGTCGAGTTCGGCGACCTTGGTGACGAGGAATGTGACCCGATGTTGCTGTGCATCAAGGCCTCCGAAACCAGCAACCTGTGGCTCAGTGCGCGGCGTGTATTAAACGACGACGTTTTTACAGCGACGTGGCTGCGATACGCTGAGGACATGTCGATTAGCGATATATCAAGAGCGCTGGATCGATCTGATTCCTGGACCAAGGTTAATCTTCTGCGTGCGCGCAAGGCGCTGGATATCGAAATGAACAAAGAGAACAATGGGAATGAAGCCTATGGATAAGCTGGCGGAAAAACTAAAAGCCGATGCGGCCGTGATTGATGTGCAAATCTCGGACGAGCTTGATCGCCGTATAGCCGCGTCTTTGCAGGGTATTGAGCCTGAGAGGCCTGCCGAGGCTTCGCCGCGGCCGCGTCCGGCCGTGTTCTGGTGGGCGAGCAGCCTGAGCGGAGTTGCCGCTGCGCTGGCTGTCATAGCGATCGTTAATTCTCAGTCGCCAACGGTCGAGCCGCCGGTCGCGGTAGCCGAGACCTCACCGGTGGCCGAGATTCTGACGCCGGTGATCGACTGGAAGACGGAGTCGGCGATGTTGACACAGCCGCTGCAGCGCGAGCTTGAGGACCTGAAATCGGACATAAAAAAGGCAGAGGAGAAGGTCAAGCAGGACATAGGTCTCTGAGTTTGTGGAAAATACCTACTAATTCCACTATCCTCGACAGCAGGGATCAGTTCGCCGGTATCGTCCAGAACCAGTGCAACAACAGATACCAATGCCACTACTGCAATGGGGATTGCAAACAAACGACAGAATGCGAGCTGAATAAGATTAAGAAATCCGGCAACGAGTTTTGTTAACCGGGTCATAAATCGCACGACCTTCAAAGGATGCATTAAGTATGCCTTTCGCTGTTGTCTTGATTCTGCTCGTCGTCGGCTCCATTGTTTTCCACATCCTGAGTCCATGGACATTTACCGAGTTGGCTTCCAACTGGGGAATGGTGGACCTCACTGTCGACATTACCCTCTATATAACCGGCGTCGTTTTCGTTGCCGTAAACTTGTTCATGGCGTATTGCGTCATCAAGTTTCGCTACAAGAAGGGCGCCCGAGCCAAATACGAGCCTGAGAACAAGAAGCTCGAGTACTGGCTGACCGGCCTCACCGCGGTCGGTGTGGCGATGATGCTCACACCGGGATTGTTCGTCTGGGCCAAGTTTGTTGATGTCCCTGAGGACGCCCATGTCGTCGAGGCGGTGGGCCAGCAATGGCACTGGACGTATCGCTATCCGGGCGTCGACGGCAAACTCGGCGAAGTTGATGCCGAGCGTATTTCCAGTGAGAACCCGTTTGGTATCGATCCCGAAGACCCGAATGGCCAGGACGATATCGTCGTCTACAACCCTGAAGCGCATGTCCCTGTTGATAAGCCGGTCAAGTTTCTGCTGCGCTCCAAGGATGTGTTGCACAATTTCACGGTCGCGCAGTTCCGCGTGAAAATGGATCTGGTGCCAGGCATGAACACCTTTCTCTGGCTGACACCAACCAGAACCGGGCGTTTTGAGTTGTTGTGCGAGGAGCTGTGCGGTGTTGGTCACTTCGCCATGCGTGGCGCGGTTGTCGTCGATGAGCCCGAGGACTTCGACACCTGGCTGTCACAGCAGCCCACCTTCGCTGAACAGACCGCGCGAGTCGCTGGCAACGCGAGCGTTGGCGCTGCCCAATACGGAATTTGTGCTTCATGCCACGGACCGCAGGGCCAGGGCGTCGCGGCGATGAATGCACCGAAGATTGCGGGCCAGTCCGAATGGTATCTGAAGCGCCAGATCCTGAGTTACAAAAACGGCCTTCGTGGCACTCACGAAGACGATGCTTTTGGTCAGCAAATGATTGGCATGGTGGCAACGCTACCTGATGAGGCGGCCGTTGATAATGTGGTCGCGCATATCGCAACACTGCCCGATGAATCGCCGGCGGCGACGATTACAGGCGACGTCGAAAATGGCCGCGATGTGTATGTCACCTGCGCCTATTGCCATGGTGCTGATGGTATGGGCAATCAGTCCCTGAATGCGCCGAGACTCGCCGGCAGTTCGGACTGGTACATTGCCCGGCAGCTGAGTCATTTCAAGACCGGCGTACGCGGCGCCCATTCGAAGGACTACTACGGTTACCAGATGGGCCTCATGGCAATCACATTGCGCGACGAACAGACGATTAACGACGTCATCGCATACATCAACACTTTATAGGTCGATAAATTATGTCTTACGTTGCATTTGCAGATCGTGATCATGAACACGAACATCACGATCCGGACACATTCATCACCAAGTACATCTGGAGCCAGGACCACAAGGTCATCGCAATCCAGTACGGCCTGACGGCGATATTTGTTGGTCTCATTGCGCTTGGCCTGTCGGCCATGATGCGATTGCAGCTCGGATTCCCGGACGACTTCAGCTTTATCAACCCTGAGAACTATTACCAGTTCATCACCATGCACGGCATGATCATGGTGATCTACCTGCTGACGGCATTGTTTCTTGGCGGATTCGGTAACTACCTTATTCCGCTGATGTGCGGGTCGCGAGACATGGTATTCCCGTACATGAATATGCTGAGTTACTGGATGTACCTGGTCTCGGTCATCATTCTTATCGCGAGCTTTTTTGTTGAAGGCGGATCTACGGGTGCCGGTTGGACGCTGTACCCGCCTCAGGCGATCATGCAGGGCACGCCGGGCGTTGATATGGGTGTTCTGCTGATGCTGCTGTCGCTTGCGGTCTTTATCGTCGCGTTCACGATGGGTGGCTTGAATTACGTGACGACGGTGTTACAGGCGCGCTGCAAAGGCATGACGCTGATGCGTATGCCGCTTTCGGTCTGGGGCATCTTCATCGCGACGATTCTTGGTCTGCTGGCGTTCCCGGCCTTACTCGTCAGCGCCATCATGATGATTTTCGACAAGACTCTGATGACGAGTTTTTTCATGCCCGCTGTGAGTTCCATGGGTGTCGATCCGGGTTATTCAGGCGGTAGTCCCATCCTGTTCCAGCACCTTTTCTGGTTCTTCGGCCATCCCGAGGTTTACATCGTCGCGCTGCCCGCCTTTGGCATCGTTTCGGATCTCCTGAGTACCCACGCGCGGAAGAATATCTTCGGCTATCGCATGATGGTCTGGGCCATCATCGCGATCGGTGGTCTGAGCTTTATCGTCTGGGCACACCATATGTACGTCAGCGGCATGAACCCGTACTTCGGCTTCTTTTTCGCAACGACGACACTGATCATCGCGGTACCAACTGCGATCAAGGTTTACAACTGGGTACTGACCTTGTGGGAAGGCAATATCCACCTGCGCGTGCCCATGCTGTTCTCGATCGGTTTTATCTTCACGTTTATTCATGGTGGCTTGACCGGCCTGTTCCTTGGCAACGTGACGATCGATCTGCCTTTGTCCGACACCTATTTTGTCGTTGCGCATTTTCACATGGTGATGGGCGTGTCGCCGGTGCTGGTCGTATTTGGCGCGATCTATCACTGGTGGCCAAAAATAACGGGCCGGATGTATAACGAGACGCTCGGCAAGTGGCACTTCTGGATGACGTTCCTCGGCACCTACGCAATCTATCTTCCAATGCATTACCTCGGTTTTGCGGGTGTGCCACGCCGCTACTTCGCGATGGGCAATACGGACTTCCTGCCAGACTCTGCGCAGGACCTGAACGCGGCGATAACCGTATCGGCGCTGTTTGTGGCGGCGACGCAGATCCTGTTTTTTGTCAACATGATCTGGAGCCTGAAATTCGGACCGAAATCTGATCCGAACCCCTGGGACGCGACGACGCTTGAATGGCAAACGCCGGATCATCCGCCCAAGCACGGCAACTGGGGGCATGAATTGCCGGAAGTTCATCGCTGGGCCTATGACTACAGTGTGCCGGGTTATGAAGACGACTTTATTCCGCAAAATGTACCGTCGGACAAAGCGCCTGCGGGCCGCGGACACGGTGGTGAGCACTAGTGGAAATCGGCCTCATTGTTCTGGCAATAATGCTCGCCACCCTGCTGGGGTGGCTGCTGAAACAGTCGTTTAATACAACGCCCTGGATCGCTGAGCAGGTGAGCGACACAGCACACCACGGGCCGATGGGCGATTCGAGCAACACCAAGCTCATCGCGCTGATGGGCCTCCTCGCCGTTGTCACTTCGTTCTTCGCCCTGATTTTCAGTGCGTATTCCCTGCGCATGGAGCTCGGAGACTGGGTGCCGATGACAGAGCCTCAGTTGCTGTGGGTCAACACCGGCATGCTGATTCTCGCGAGCCTCGTTTTTCAGTGGACCAGAAATGGCGCCGTGAAAGGGCAACGAAACCGGCAGCTGCCCGGGCTGTTGTTAACCGGCGTATTTACCCTGGGATTCGTGCTGGGACAGTACGTCGCGTGGCAACAATTGCAAAACTCGGGTCAGTTCATTAGCAGCAACCCGGCAAACGCGTTCTTTTACTTCATGACGGGTGCACACGCCTTGCACGTTCTCGGCGGCCTGTACGTTTGGGCCAGGGCCACGATCAGGGTTGTTCTCGGCACAGCTGACGACGAGAAGATTCGCCGCAGCATTGAGCTGTGCACAATTTACTGGCACTTCCTGTTACTCGTCTGGCTAATACTTTTTGGATTGCTGTTGTCGACCTAAGGGGTCCGTATGTCAGAAGCAATACTGGATAGCGGAGCACAAGAAGCTCCTGGCAAACAAGGTCTTGTACAGGACTGGTCTCGAGACAAGCAGGTCTTTGGCGTGCCCTGGGGCAAGGCCATGATGTGGATCTTCCTGCTCTCCGATACCTTCATCTTCAGCTGCTTTCTGGTTGGCTACATGATGGTGCGCATTTCGACGACGGACCCATGGCCAAATCCGTCCGAAGTGTTCGCGTTGGAAGCCTTCGGCTACCCGGTGCCTCTGCTCCTCATCGCGATCATGACCTTCATCCTGATTACCTCGTCCGGCACGATGGCGCTGGCCGTGAACATGGGGTATCGAAGAAACCGCAAGCTGACCTTCTGGCTAATGGTGGCGACCGCAGTGTTGGGTGCATCGTTTGTTGGAATGCAGGCCTTTGAGTGGTCCAAGCTTATCTCGGAGGGCGTGCGGCCCTGGGGCAACCCGTTTGGTGCTGCACAGTTCGGTTCGAGCTTCTTTATGATTACAGGCTTTCACGGCATGCACGTGAGCGCGGGTGTCATCTACCTGCTGGTTATCGCATTTCGTGTGAAACGCGGGTTTTACGAGAATCGTCCGGGCGGCTACGAGATCGTCGAGATCACAGGTCTTTACTGGCATTTCGTTGACCTCGTCTGGGTATTCATTTTTGCATTCTTCTACCTCTGGTAAGACACAGGACAGATCACTATGGCCGATGACACCACGCAACATCCGCTAAAAATCTACTGGATCATGTGGGCTGCGCTATTTGTTCTTAGCACATTCTCCTATGCAACCGACTTTCTCGACCGGGGTAACCTCAGACATTTCCTGATCCTGTTATTCATGTTTGCGAAAGCGGGTGGCATCGTCTGGATATTCATGCATATGGGCTGGGAGCGGCTGGCGCTAAAGATTGCGATTCTCGGGCCGCCAGTTGCGATCGTGGTCTTGATCGCGCTCATGTCGCTCGAAGGCAATTATGTCGAGGATTCGAGACTCGAGCATTACGGTGAGAGCACCATGGAGGTCGCATCGCCGGAGCACCATTAGAGCCGAGGATTTCATTCCTGAAAAGGCCCGCTTGCGGGCCTTTTTTATGTTTGGCTTTAGGCATACCGGTGTCGCCAGCTTCCATTTCAACGAAAAACTCGACAATATCAGGGCATGAGTAAAAGCAATTCTCCGAAAAGAGCCATCATTCTGGTACTGGATTCCTTCGGCGTTGGTGCAACGGCCGACGCCGACAAGTTCGGTGATGTCGGTGCAGACACCTTCGGCCATATTGCGGCCGAGCGGGCGAAATCACCCACCGGCCCGTTGCGCTTACCCAACCTGACAAAGCTTGGACTGTTCCATGCGGGCCAGGAAAGTACGGGTTCGTTTGCGGCGGGTTACGACCCGAATATTGAGGTTATCGGCGCCTATGGTCATGCCGCCGAACTGAGTAGCGGCAAGGATACGCCCAGCGGCCACTGGGAGATTGCAGGCTTGCCTGTCCTGTTCGATTGGGGTTACTTCACAGACAGGGATGAGGCCTTCCCAAAAGGGCTTCTCGACGAGCTCATTCTGCGTGCGGGTCTGCCAGGTGTTCTCGGTAACTGCCATGCGTCCGGCACGACGATCATCGCTGAGCTTGGCGATGAACATGTCGCCAGCGGTAAGCCCATCGTTTATACGTCGGCGGACAGTGTGTTTCAGATTGCTTGCCACGAAGAGTCCTTCGGGCTCGAGCGCCTGTACGAGCTTTGTGACATCGCGAGAGAGCTTGTCGACAAATACAACATCGGACGCGTCATCGCCCGGCCATTCGTTGGCGACAGTGCCAGCAATTACGCGCGGACGGGAAACCGGCGTGACCTGACGACGCCGCCGCACGCGCCAACGGTTCTCGACAAGCTGGTCGCTAAAGGCGGCGACGTTATCAGCGTTGGCAAGATTTCAGATATCTATGCACACATGGGTATCACAAAAAAGATCAAAGCCAGCGGCAACGAGGCCCTGTTCGAGGCGACGCTCGCCGCGATAAAGGATGCGGGCGATGACTCGATCGTGTTCACGAACTTCGTCGACTTCGACATGCTCTATGGTCATCGCCGCGACGTTCCGGGTTATGCGGCTGCGCTTGAATATCTGGATGGCCGACTGCCGGAGATTATTGATCTGATGGGCGAGGGCGATCTGCTGATCCTGTGTGCAGACCATGGTTGCGATCCCACCTGGCCCGGCAGTGATCATACCCGCGAGCATATTCCGGTACTGGCTTATGGGGCCGGCATCAAGGCCGGTTCACTGGGGCGTCGGGACTCGTTCGCCGATATTGGCCAGAGCCTCGCGAGCCACTTCGACCTTGAGCCGATGGACTACGGCACGAGCTTTCTCTAGCGGTTTCTTTCGTCCAGCGCCGCCTGTATCTTTGCGGCCAGTGCTTTGGCCTCGGTGGCTACACGCTTCGTGTCGATCGTCAGAAACTCGCGGTTTTTCATCAATACCTTGCCATCAACGACGACCGTGGCGACATCCTGCTCGTCGCTCACGTAGACGAGGTGAGACACAACGTCGTATGTCGGTACATGATGGACATCGTCAAAAGCGACCTGAATGACGTCCGCACGTTTACCGATTTCCAGCGAGCCAACAGCGTCGCCGAGCCCGATGGCTGTCGCGCCTCCGCGAGTCGCCATATTCAGAACCGTTGATGCCGACAATACGGTTGGGTCCATGCGGTCGACTTTTTGCAGCAGAGCAGCAAGGCGCATTTCCTCCCACATATCGAGATCGTTATTGCTGGCGGCGCCGTCGGTACCCAGGCCGACACGAACCCCGGCCTGCAGCATGCTGGCGACAGGTGATATCCCCGATGCGATTTTCATGTTCGAGGTCGGATTATGAATCACGCCAACCTGTCGCTCGACGAGGATGGGTATCTCTGCGTCGGTCGGCCAGACCATATGTGCAGCGATCGTAGGACCATCAAAGAAACCGATCGACTCGAAGAACTCCACGCTCGTCATTCCGAATGTGTCCTTCGAGTACTGCAATTCGAACGGGGACTCGGACATATGGATGCTTATGTTGACGCCGTGCTCGATGGCGGCTGCCCGCGTTGCCTGTAGTTGTTCGGCGTTGAGCGTGTAGTTTGCGTGTGGTCCGAATATGGGCGTGATGCGACTATTCTTTCCCTGCCATCGTTCGATGAAGTCGACGCCTTTCTGGATAGAATCCGCGGCGTTCTCGGCATCCGGGCTGCGCTGGTCAATAACGGTTGCCGAAATCAACGCTCGCATGCCGCAGCTGTCGACAACCTCCGCGATGGTGTCGGGGTAGTAGTACATGTCGACGAAAGTCGTTGTGCCACCGCGAATCATTTCCCAGCAGGCGAGCTCCGTGCCGATGCGTACAAACTCCGAATCGACAAACTGAACTTCGGCCGGGAAGATGTAGTTGTTCAGCCAGTCCATGAGCCCGAGGTCGTCGGCAACGCCACGCAGCAAGGTCATTGCAGCGTGCGAGTGTCCGTTGATGAGTCCCGGCATAACGATGCGATTCTCGCCGCTGATGGTTTCTGTCGCGTGATAGGTATTGCGGATTTCGGCCGCAGGCCCGATAGCGACGATGACGCCGCTATCGATCGCGACGGCGGCGTCTTCATAGACTGAACCCGCCTCGTCCATGCTGATGACGTAGGCGCCCTCAACAATGAGATCAACCAGCACGAAGGCATCGTCCTGCGATTGAGCGGTTTGGGGTTCGCCCTGATTACAGGCGCCAAGCGCGAACAACAGGACAGCAGTGGTCAATCTTGAGATGGAAGCTTTCATCGGCACATTCTGACACAAAAAAAAGCCCCGATCGTCGCCGATCGGGGCTTTTTCATGGACTTGAACGGTCGCGGATCAGAAGCGGAATGTTGCCTCAACACCGTAGGTGCGACGTTCGTTAATGATGCCTTCGAGGTTGTTGAAGTCGATGGCAGCGATCAACTTGAGCTCGTCAGTGATATTGCGTCCGTAAACACCGACTTCCCAGCGCTCAGTAACGTATCCGATATTGAGGCCGCCTTCGAGGAAGGAGTCTGCATGAAACTCACGTGAGTCATACAGGAACATGCTGTATTCGTCGCGGTAAACCCAGTCGGTTTGCAGAATCAGATCGCCATTGGCCATCGGCGCCACGTAGCGAGCGACGAAATTAGCAGTCCACTCGGGTGCGCGCGGCAAGTCGTTGCCGTCAAGCGAGACGCTGCCGGGGAATGAACCGACCGGATCCAGAACGGTACACGGTGCGCCGCATGGCAATACCGACAGACTCGGGTCGTCGATCTCTGTCTTGTTGAAGCTCATGCCGAGAGAGAGCGACAGGTTTTCCGTTGCCAGCCACTCCGCATCCATCTCGAGGCCGCTACCCTTCGTTGTATCGGCATTGATGAGCTGATTGGCGTTCGCGGTGCCACTGCCTGCTGTCAATTGCTGATCGCTCATTTCCAGAATGTAGGCAGCCAGGTTGAGGCGCAGCTGGTTATCGAACAACTGGCTCTTCATGCCGACTTCAAACGATTGTAAGGTTTCAGATTGCGCGACCGTTACCGCATCGCCAAACAATACGCGGCCCTGGATACTCGGTGCGCGGAAGCCCGTGGCAAATCGGCCGTAGACGCTGACATCGTCGTTAATAGAGTAGTCGAGGCTGATGTTGCCGCTGACATTCGAGTCCGATGGATTCACGGAGACGGGGGCCAGCGGAGAACCACCGAACGGATCCAGCGATCGTTCAGCCGTATAGTCCTTGCTGTCATCCGAATAGCGCAGGCCGGCTGTCAGGGTGAGTACATCACTCAGGTCATAATCGAACTGGCCGAAAAGTGCGTAGGACGTTGTGTCCTGCACCTGGAATGCATAGCCATCAAAGACGTCTGTTCGATCAGAGTAGTTGAATGAATCCACTTCGAGGTGTTCATCGAAGTAGAAGATACCTGCCTGCCAGCGAAACCGGTTGGATGCATCGTTGTTCAAACGGAGTTCCTGAGTGAGCTGATTATGATCAGGAATACCGTCAGCTGTCTGCGCCGGGAAAGGAATAAAACCCGGCCCCATAATGCCGCAGAATGAGCAACCAATGCCGCCTTCAACGTCGGCACGACTAAACGTCTCAACCTGCTCGTACGCCGTAATAGACGTCAACGTCAGGTCGTTCGCGAGGTTCCATTCCAGGCGTGCCAGCATTCCGGTTGACTGCAGCGTCTGCGCATTCTTGCCATCGAAATTCACGACATCAGGATTAAAGTCGCTGACAAAGTTGTTGCTGCCTTGCTCGATGATGTTGGCGCGGAACAGCGTCGCCGTGCCGTCCAGATCGCGGCCATGGACGTTAAACAGTGCATTGAAGGCATCC
>Ga0316195_10000800_pt1 | contig 13320 bp, 10 predicted proteins | sample Phised1_MG_FD_204937 | JGI IMG/M metagenome (GOLD analysis project Ga0316195, IMG submission 204937) | Coastal sediment microbial communities from Maine, United States - Phippsburg sediment 1 | ecosystem: Environmental > Aquatic > Marine > Coastal > Sediment | place: USA: Maine | collected... | reverse complement strand
CATCGCCGCAGCATGATATCGAGGTCGTGCTGGCGGTCGACAGCGGCAAGATTCGAATCAGCGACCGGGTGCGGATTGCGCAGCAGCAGCAATACCGTTTCCAGCTGGCGCCCTGGCTCAATCTCGAAGAGGTCAGGCTGAACGGTGAGCTCGCGCAAGTGCGGCGCGATGGCAACGGCTATCACATCGAGTTGGGGCGAGGCGATGAAAATGAACTCGTGTTTGCGCTTAGCGGGACCGTTCCGGCGCGCGCCGCTGGTACCGACTCAGCATCTGGCCTGGCGAGTACGGGCGCCGATGGCGCCTACCTGCCGGGGTATGCAGCATGGATTCCACACGAGCTGTCAGAGCTGTTGCGATTCAGGTTGCGAGTGACCGTGGCTGCGGCTCATCGAGCGGTAGCGACTGGAAAATTCGTAGCGGAATCGGAGGATGGCGAGTATTCCCGGTCCAGCTTTCAGCAGGATCAGCCGGGCGAGGCGCCGTCGCTGTTCGCAGGGCCTTACCAGGTGCGTGAGCGGCTCGGTAACGGCCTGCGTCTGCGTACTTACTTTCACCCCGAGATCGCGGTGCAGGCCGACAGCTACCTGGATGCGGCCAGCGCATACATAGAGCATTACGGCAAGCTGATCGGCGATTATCCCTACGCCGACTTCCACATCGTGTCAGCGCCGCTGCCGGTGGGGCTCGGTTTTCCCGGGCTCACCTACATCGATCGCCGTATCGTACCGCTCGCGTTCATGCGCACGCGCTCGCTCGCGCACGAAGTCGTGCATAACTGGTGGGGTAATGCCGTCGCGGTGGACTATGCGCGCGGCAACTGGGCGGAAGGTTTGACAACCTACATGGCCGACTACGGTCTCGAGCGTGACAAGGGCGAGGCGGCGGCACGGAACATGCGCGTCAAGTGGCTACGTGATTACGCGGCGCTGCCGGCCTCGCGTGATCGTGCGGTGCGCGATTTCAGGTCGAAGCAACACCAGGCTGACCAGGTGATCGGCTACAACAAGGTGGCCTTTGTTTTTCACATGCTGCGCGAGGAAATCGGGCAGCAGGCTTTTGACGAAGGCATCCGCGTTTTCTGGAGTGGGAATCGCTTCGGCACGGCCTCGTGGCAGGATTTGCAGCAAGCATTTGAAGAGGCGGCCGCGGTCCGGCTCGACTGGTTCTTCCGCCAGTGGCTGGACCAGGCCGGCGCGCCGCGACTGAGTCTCGGCAGCCACCAGGTGGATGCGGTTGACGCCGGCTATCGCACTCGCATCGAAATCCTGCAGCCGGTAAGCGGCTATCAATTCACGCTCGCTGCGGAGCTGGTCACCGATGCAGGCGTGGAGCGGCGTCAATTGCGGATCGAAGATCACCTGACTCATCTCGAATGGACCACTGCCGCAAACCCGCAAAGTATACAGCTCGATCCGCAAAACGACCTTTTCCGGCGCCTGCAAACCAGTGAGACGCCACCGATACTGCGCGATATCACGTTGAACCCGGCGACCCTGGTGTCGATCGCCGGCACAGAACCGGGGTTTGTCGACGGTGCGCGCCAGCTGGTTGAGCGATTGATGGACAGCAGGCCGCAGCTCCTGCAACCGGGGCAGGTTCCCGAACCGGGACGGCCGCTGCTGCTGATTGTCCAGGGCGACGCAGCCGGCGAGCAGCTGGCCCGCCTGCAGATATCGGTTCCCGGGGATTTGCCCGATGTCGCTCACGACGCCGCTGCCTGGACGACCCGGCTGGCCAACGATACCCCGGTACTGGTGGTGAGCGCCGATTCCAGCGCAGCGCTGCAGGCGTTGTTGCGGCCGCTACCGCATTACGGCGGTCAAAGCTACGTACTGTTCGACTCCGGCCGGGCACAGAGTCGCGGTTTGTGGCCGCTCGCGCGCGGCGCCCTTTTCAGGGACCTGCGCAGCAATCCCTGAGTTCGATCAGGCGGCCTTCAATTTACGCGCCATCCACTGATGGAAATGATGCGTCGGATTGTCCATCACGGGTGAAAACACACCACCGCCGTATCCCGGCGAACGCCTGCCGCGCTGCATGCCTTCGACCGCATCGACGTCCTCGGCGAAGACCACGCGCCAGGATTCGAGCGTGGCGTTGCGGCTTGCGGCGTGCCGATCGTCAACGGCTTCATCGCCGACGTAGTAGAGTCGCAGGTGCTCGAGCGAGCGTTCGCTCGCGGCCGGTGCGACGATCATTGCGAAAGCGTGATCGGCCTGGATGCCGAGCAGTACGTTCGGGTAAAAGGCGACATACTCGGCCTGTTCGAGCTTGTCCTCTGGCCATTCCGGAAAACGCGGCAGCGCGGTACCAACTTCATCGCTGAGGCGATAGGCGTAACTACCCTGGCCGCCAAAATCATCGCCGTACATGATGTGGTAGTGATCCTCGAGCCGGGAGTAGGTGTTCAGGCTGGGATGAATCCACGGCAGGTGGTAGCTCTCACAATAGTTTTCCACCGCCAGTTTCCAGTTGGATTTCACTTCGATATCCAGTCCCTTGCCATTCACAGCGGCGCGCATGTGCGCCAGCCCGGTACTGCCGAGAAAGGGTTCCCATTTCGCGTTAAGCGGCTTGATGTACTCCTCGAAAGCGGGCGCATCGCCGGACAGGTTGACGAAGATAACGTCCATCCACACCGCCGACCGCACCGGTTTGAGACCGTGATCGCAGTGATTGAAGCCTTCGATTTTCTGCTGGCCGATACCGCCAAGGTGCGGGGTCCCCTTGAGCTCGCCATCGAGGTTGTAAGACCAGGAGTGGTACTTGCAGCGCAGTGCACCCTGGACTTCCATTTCATCGTGCACCAGCAGCATACCGCGATGACTGCAGACATTGTGGAACACCTTGATCTCGTCCTGCTTGTTGCGCAGGATGACCAGTGGCAGACCCATAAACTCGACCGGTTTGACGTAGCCTGCCTTTGGTAAATCGCTGGCGAACCACAGGCCGGCCCAGCTCTTGCCGAACACGTGATCGCGTTCATGGTCGAAGAACGCATCGCTGGTGTAGGCCTGGTTGGGAAGTCCGGTCGCCTTCTCAATTGGCTGCAGTATCGTATCCAGGGTTGCTTCTGGCACCATGTGCTGGTTCATAGGTCTTATCCTCAGTATCAAGCCTGTTTGCAGGTCGGAATATTGTTAAACGCATACATTGCGCTGATCTCATTGCTTTGGCAATATTACAAATCTTCGTTTTGACTTTACCTGGTGTAAACCCAAATATTCGCATGGCACGCCGACACTACCATTTGCCAAGCCTCACTGGCCTGAATACCTTTGACGCCTGCGCCCGCCATGGCAGTTTTACCGCGGCGGCGAGCGAACTCGGCGTTACCCTCGGCGCAGTCAGCCGGCAGATAAAAGCGCTTGAGGCAGAGCTCGACTGTCCGCTGTTTCAGCGTCTGCACCGCGGGGTGGAGTTGACTACCGCGGGATTTGACCTGTTCCAGACCCTGAGCACGAGCTTCCAGCAGATCGGCCAGCTTTGCCAGGAATTCAGAAATCGCGCCCACAGTTCCGACGTTACACTGGCCGCGACTACCGCGTTTGCGTCGCTGTGGCTGATGCCGCGGATTGGTGGCTTCTGGCAGCAGTACCACGATATCAATCTGAACCATGCGATTTCCGATAACCCGCTGGACAGTGGCTTTCTGAACGCTGACATTCGCATCCGTTATGGCGCTGGCGACTGGCGAGGTGAGCAGGTTGCTAAGCTGTTCGATGATCGCATTTACCCGGTTTGCGGGGCCGCGTTCGCCGCGCAGCATCGCCTGCAACAGGCCGAGGACCTGATGCGGCATCCGTTGCTGCAACTGGCCGTGGTCGATCCCGCCTGGACCGGTTGGGAACTGCCGCTGGCGGCCTGGGGCTGCGACATACGTCGCGCCAGTTTTCGCCGCTTCAACAACTACGTGGTTGCCCTGCAGGCGGCCGAGGAAAATCAGGGTATCGTGCTGGGCTGGCATTCGCAGGTGGGTGCGCTGGTGGAATCGGGCAAGCTGGTGCGTATCGGTGACCTGGAAATCGACGCACCCGGCTCCTTCTACCTGGCCTGGTCCGACAATCGTGCGCTGTCCGAATCGGCAGAGCGCCTGCGCGACTGGTTGCTGCAGGTGGGAGGGCGGCAGTCCTGAATTTTCTGTGTGCCCCTGCAATACCGCCGATGCGGTGGCCGCAGCGTCGATCAGGCTGACTGCAACACGTCGGCGCGCAGCTGCCAGCTGGGTTGTGATTGCGCATCGATCAGCCCATGTCGATGCAGCCAGAGGCGTGCATCCTCGGCGTCGCGATCAAACCAGGCGCGACTGGAGCCCAGGCGGAAACTGTAGCCCCAGGCGTCCATGTCCGCGAACATGCGCTCCCTGCCGAATCCCGCAAGCTGCTGTGCGAGCAATACCTGCAGGTAACAGACCGCGTTTTCCTCGGCCTCGTCGCTACCTGCGTCGGTATCGAGATTGCGCCGGCGCAGCGGCGACACGCAGATGTAATGGCTGGCCTCGTGCAGGATCGAATGCAGTGGCGTGTCGCCTCGAGCATAGAGCCGATTTGCCTTCAGGCCCGCCTCGTCATCGCCCCAGTAGCTGCCGGGAATGGCCCTGTCGCTGGCACAGCGCACCAGATCCAGGCCGTAGCGCTGTAGCAGCGCGGTTACCGCGGCCTGATCGGTATCGGCGAGGCGCAGAACCGGCGCAGACCCGGTCTCAGTCGGCATAGGCCTGCAGTAGTTTGCCGATGGTCTGCTGCAGGCGCCACCACTCCTCGGTCTTGTATTGCTGTGACTGCTTGCGGGTACGGATCACCAGGTAGTTGATGGCCGCGCCGAAGACACCGAGGATGCCGCCAATATCGATGTTGGGTTGTCGATAGTAGACGCGAATGCGTTTCACCAGTTCCATGCCGCGTTCGCTCCTGACGCGCGCCAGGCTTTGCGTCAGGTTGTTCTGCTCGGACATCTCCCAGGCCATGATTTCGAGCGCCAACGGCCTTGCTTCGAGCGCCTTGACGTAGCGGTCGAGCAGGCGTTGCAGATACTCTGGAAGTGCTATGTCGGCGCAGTCGGCCGCGCTTTCGGTGATGATTTCATCGACGTCCCACCACAGCGTGGTGGTCTCGGCAAAGGCGAGCAGCAATTCGTCGAAGCCACCGAAGTAGCGGTAGATCAGCACCTTGTCGCAGCCGGCCTGGCGCGCGATGGCGTTGATGCCTGCCGCCGGGTAACCCTGTTGCAGCAGGATCGTGCCCAATGCTTCGAGGATCCGTTGTTCCGTATTCAGTCTGCTGCGAGTCATACGGCTAGCCGACGTGTTGCTTGGCTTGTTGCCAGAAGCATTCCATTTGTTCGAGCTGATCCTGGTCCATGTCGATGCCGGCCGAGCGCATCTGTTGCTGCACATAGGCAAAGCGACGCTCGAACTTGCGGTTGGTGGCGCGCAGCGCCATTTCCGCATTGACCCGCGCATGCCGCGCGAGGTTTACGCAAACAAACATCAGGTCACCGAGCTCGTCGCTGATGGCCGCCCGGTCACCCGAGGCACAGGCCTGTTTCAGTTCGGCCAGTTCCTCGTCGAGCTTGTCTAACACCGGTTGCATGTCGGGCCAGTCGAAACCTAGCTCGGCCGCCTGCTGCTGTATCTGGCGGGCGCGGTAGATCGGCGAGTTCACGCTGGCCTGCGGGTCCGTCGGGATGTCCCCAGGAGCCGCTTTGCGTTGCTGCTTTTCCGCCTGCTTCAGGGCCTGCCACTGTTGCGCCAGCTCGGCGTCACTGCGCTGGCGATCGCGATCCTCGCCAAACACATGCGGGTGGCGGCGCAGCATCTTGTCGGTAATGCCCTGCGCGACGTCGGCAAAATCGAACTGGCCCTGTTCCTCGGCAACGCGCGCGTGGAACACGATATTGAAAAGCAGGTCGCCGAGTTCTTCCTTGACGTTGTCGACATCGTTGCGTTCGATCGCATCGATCAGCTCGTGGGTCTCGTCGAGGGTGTGGCCGGCGATCGAGTGGCTGGTCTGGCGTATGTCCCAGGGGCAACCGGTCTCGGGATGGCGTAAATCCTCCATGACTTGCAGCAGGTTTTGAATTGGACTCATCGGCTCTATTGCGTTCCGCGGTTTAAAAACCCGATAATACCGGCCTTTTCATCACTTCGCAGCCGCTACTGACCTATGTGCGACAGAATGACCCTGGTAAACCGATGGCTGCATCAACTTGGCTATCATGATTATGCGCTTGCGTCGGCCAGCGAGGACGCCAGTTTTCGCTCTTACCTGCGCCTCGAGGCCAGTGGCGAATCCCTGATCGTGATGGATGCGCCACCAGAGCACGAGCCCTGTGACCGCTTTATCGCCGTGGCCGGCATGATACGTGCGGCAGGATTGAACGCGCCGGAGATCATCTCCAGCAACCTCGACGATGGCTTCCTGTTGCTCACCGATTTTGGTGGAGAGGATTACCTGTCAAGGCTGGACGCGGATTCGAAGGACGCGCTCTACGCGGACGCGCTCTCCGCGTTGCTGTCGATGCAGGCACACATCGAGCCAGACTCCCTGCCGGACTACGATGAAGCCCTGCTGCGACGCGAGATGGGGCTGTTTCACGACTGGTTTCTGGGCGAGCTGCTTGGCATCGAGCTGGATGCCGGGCAGCAGGCCACCTGGCAGCAGATCCAGCGCAGCTTGATCGACAACGCGTTCGCCCAGCCACAGGTTTTCGTGCACCGCGACTATCACTCGCGCAACCTGATGGTGCTGTCGCAGGGTAATCCCGGGATTCTCGACTTCCAGGACGCCGTGCGGGGCCCGGTTACTTACGACCTGGTGTCGCTGCTGCGCGATTGTTACGTTGCCTGGCCGCCGGCCGAGGTCGAGCAGCTCATGCAGGACTACTACGACAGGGCACTCGCGGAATCACTGGTCGATGTCGACGTCGCGCAATTCAGGCAGTGGTTCAACCTGACCGGGATTCAACGGCACCTGAAAGCGGTTGGCATTTTTTCACGCCTGAACATTCGCGATGGCAAGCCGCGCTACCTCGGCGATATTCCGCGCACCCTGGGCTACATCGAGCAGGTCAGCGCCGCTGAGCCATCCATGGCTGACCTGGCCGGGCTGCTCGAGCAGTTAGCGCTACGGCAGCGGTTCGCGGCGCTGCAAGGAGGCTGACAGCGGCATGAAAGCCATGATTCTGGCCGCCGGACGCGGTGAACGCCTGCGCCCATTGACCGACACAACGCCGAAGCCATTGCTGCAGGTTCGCGGCATGGCGTTGATAGAGCATCATTTGCAGGCGCTGGCGCGGGCCGGTTTTGTCGATATCGTCATCAACCTGAGCTGGCTTGGCGAGCAGATTCGCGAACATCTGGGTGACGGTGCTGGCTACGGCGTCAGCATTGCCTACAGCGAGGAAGCCGAGGCACTGGAGACGGCGGGTGGCATTCAACAGGCGTTACCGTTGCTCGGCGAGCGCTTTATCGTCGTCAATGGCGACGTGTTTACGGATTACGATTTCGCCCGTTTGCGCGGGCTCGATAGCCAGGCGCACCTTGTCCTGGTCGATAATCCCGAACACAATGATAGCGGCGATTTCAGCCTGGACGGTACGGTCGTTGGCAATAGCGGTTCGCCACGGCATACCTTCAGCGGTATCGCGCAGTACCACAGTCGGTTTTTTGCGGATCTCGCGCCGGGCAAGCGCGCACTGGCGCCGATGTTGCGCGCTGCTGCTGCGCGCGGTGAGGTAAGCGGGGAATTATTCGACGGCTACTGGCTCGATATCGGCACCGCCGAGCGCCTGGATATCCTGAATAATCGATGAGCTGTCGCGACGGCGCCTGCCGCGATCACGAGGTCGATGCGATGGCTCAGGTAGCGGACGGGTTGGCGTTGTCCTCGAGGCGACGCATCGGCGTATCCTCGGCCTCCTTCTTGCGGCGTAGCGGGCTGCGCAATTGGCCGGCCTTGTCCAGGATCGGGTAGGCGACCGCGGCCAGGTGCGAATTGATGCGCTTGAGATCGCGCAGCACGTCCAGTTGCATGGCGCTCATGCCGGAGTCGTAATTGTCATCGTCGCGAATTTTCTGCAAATGGTTCAAAACCGCTTTCTTTTCGCGTTTCACGGACTTGTATTTTCGTGCCAGCAGGTTGCGCGCCATGCCGATGTCGCCCGAGGTGAAAACGCTGAGTGACAGTTGAAAGCTGTCCAGTACCGGTTCGTAGAGATTTTCGATGTCTTCGCGGTCCTGCAGCGACATTTCGCTGCGCGTCACCATTTTCTTTTGCACGATGTTTTGAATCAGGTCGTCTGAAATGATATCGCCAATGTGTTCCAGGTTGGTGGCGTAACTCAGAATCTCATTGCAGCGCCGGCTTTCGGTTTCACCGAGGGTTTCCCGCGCCAGTGCCGTCAGGTAGCGCTTGATGCCGTCGTAGAAGGCGTTTACGACCTCGTCCATCTCGCGGGTTTGCCAGGCCAGTTCGGAGTCGTTTTTCTGCAGGGCGGTGAAGGTGTTGCGCAGCATGCGCTCGACTACTTCACCCATGCGCAACACTTCACGTTCCGCGTTCAACAGCGCGACCAGCGGAGTTTCGAAGGCGCCACGGTTGAGCACACGCGGCTGCATGTGGTCGCTGCTAATGTCGTCTTCTGAAATCATTCTCCCGGTCAATTCGACCATGCGGTCGATCAGGGGGAAGAATACGACCAGCAGCGCGATGTTGAAGAGCATGTGAAAGTTGGCTATCTGGCGCGCATTGCCGATGTCAAGTTGCAGTAGCTGGTCGCTGATCAGGCCGAGGAACGGCAGCGTCACGACAACTCCGCAAACGCGAAACAGCAGGTTGCCGAGCGGTGGCTGTCGCGCTGCCCGATTGGCGCCGAGCGTGGCGATAAAAGGCGGGATCGCGCCGCCGATGTTGGCGCCCAGCACGAACGCAAAGGCGACCGTAATATCGAGCGCGTTAGTGCTCGCCAGGGTGATCACCAGAAGTACCGTCGCCAGGCTCGAATGCGAGGCCCAGGCGATGATTGCGCCAAATATCACCGCCAGTACCAGGTCTTCACCGAGCGCGATAAAAATCTGCTGGATGATCAGCGACTCGCGCATCGGCAACGAGGCCGCCACGATCAGCTTCAACGCCAGCAGCATCATGCCAAGCCCCAGCAGCATACGGCCGACATCACGTCGCCGGCCACCCTCGGAGTAGGTGAACAGGGCAACCCCGATCGCGATCAACAGCGGCGACAGCGCGGAAAAGTCAAAGGTCAGGATTTGTGCGACCAGCGTGGTGCCGACATCGGCGCCCAGCAGGATTGCGAGTGCGGTGGCGGTCGTCAGTATGCCCTGGCCGGTGAAAGACGAGGTGAGCAGCGCGGTCGCGCTGCTGCTTTGCAGCAGCATGGTGATGCCGAGGCCGGAAAGCAGCGCCTTGAAGCGGTTGTTCAGGCTGGCGCCGAGCGCGCCACGAATCTCGCTACCCCAGCCTTCGGAAATGCCGATACGCACCATCCGCAGGCCCCATAACAGGAGGGCTACACCACCTATCAGGTTGATCAGTATGATACTGCCGCTTATTTGCTGACTCCCGCTATTATATTTTTAGGTTTTTGCTTTAACTATTTGTTAATTCAGGGATTATAGCAGATACCCTGCTATGACTCGGGTCTTTTTTTACAACGGCCAAATATAGGACATATGCACGCCCGGGAATAATCGATTTCGTCAACGACTGCTATAGATTTCAGACATGGTCTCGCGCCAGGCGGAGTTCAGGTATTTTATATCGATGTCTGCGGTAAGACCCTAAGCGAACCCCCGGCACATGCGATAAAGCGGCAATCTCCGGCCGATGCCGATAAAAAACGATACTGACATAGCTTCACCCTGCTTGAACCCTCGAGTTAATTCGAGCAGCCCGTTAATTTATAGTCGTGCAGGGTCTACGGTATTTGCGTATCATGCGCGGTTTCAGAAAACCCCAGTTCTAATTCCTTTAGGCTCGCTGAATGCTCCTGAGAATAGCCCACCTAACCGACTCAATCAGCAATAACGGAGTCACGCGAGCACTGCTGACATTGACCGGGTTTATGTCACTCGATGGCGTAGAAAGCGCTGTACTTACTTTTCGACCACCGGAAAATCAGCCCCTCGCCGACCAATTCCAATGCGATATTCACAACCTCGATCTGCCAACCGGGGGTCGAATCCCCAAGTTCCTGAGATCGAAATGGGATGTACTTCGTTCATCGGATGCAGATTCAGCGGCCCTTGATCACTGGGCAACTGAGAACGCCATCGACTTTGTTTTTATTCATGGGCGCCCGATATTGCGTTTTTTCAAGGCACGGGTGCCGCATGCTGTCGTTGCTCACGCTATCAAGTCCAATATGTATTTACCCAGGTTCGGATCACCGCGGCGGGGCTTGATCCGCTCTCGCGTACGAAAAATTTACAGCAGCCAGCCAGTCGTTTCCGTTTCGGAAGGCATCCGCCAGGACTTCATTGATCAATTTGAAATTCCAGGGCATCTTATCCAGACAATCTACAATCCTCTCGATATCAGGAAAATTCGCGAACTGGCAACCGAGCAGGTGAATGATATCCCTGCCAGGCCCTATTTTGTTGCTGCGGGGAAAGCAACAAGAGTGAAGCGATTTGATATTTTGATACGAGCCTTCGCGCTCAGCAACGTAGATGCCGACCTGGTGATACTGGGTGAAGGCAGTTTGACCCGGGAATACCGAAAGCTGGCTGAAAATCTGGGGGTTAGCGAAAGGGTACATTTTCCTGGTTACCGGGTAAATCCCTATCCCTATTTTAAGCGCGCTTTGGCCCTTGTCGTGTCGTCAGATTACGAGGGTCTAGGTATGGGGATAATAGAGGCGCTGGCCTGCGGTACGTCCGTAGTCAGTACCGATTGCCCATCGGGTCCCGGTGAAATACTGCAGGATGCACTGGCCGAATTCCTGGTCCCGGTCGGAGACGCTAAAGCGCTTGCCGAAGCCATGGAGAAAGTTGTTGCTCATCCCTACCGCTACCCGGAAAGCCAGTTCGAGAAATATGATCCATCCAGAGTTGCCCGTGCCTACAAAGAATTCGCCTGTCGTTACATCTAACAACCCACGCCTGGGTATGTCCCTCGATTTTCTGGCGTTTGCATTTATGGTACTTACGCCACTAGTGTATGGCAGTTTTAATTATCGTGACGGCCTCGATTGCGTTAGTTAAAAATCGGGCCAGCCTTTCATCTCTAGACAGCGATTCACGCTGGGTTTGTTGTATTTTAATTGCCAATCTGTCACTAGTTTTTTTTTACTTCTCAATTGGGCGTGACTCGATTGAAGTGTTGATAGACCCCGGGAAAATGATCTTCATGATACCCATCGTGCTTGGAGTTCTGACAATTGGTCTGCGTCCGGACAGATTAATCCTGGGACTGGCGCTGGGTATGTGCGGAGCTGCCTGTATTGTGGGTTATCAACAGCAAGTGATGGGAGTCGAGCGGCCTGCTGTCTCATATAATCCGAACGTCTTCAGTGAGGTTGCACTGGTGTCCGGTGCTGTTCTACTGAGTTGCATCGGCTTGTTTCCCGGCTGGAAGAAAATGCTTCCGGGGCTGGGCGCCCTGGCAGCAATTTACTGCGTGATTCTGAGTCAATCCCGAGGCACTTGGCTGGCCTTATTTCCGATGGGCCTGATAGCCGGCCTTGTGTATATCAAATTCCGGCATCTGGCTGACTTCAGAAAAGCAGGTCCCTCAAGGAAGAAATTCGCAGTCTATCTGGTTGTTCTGCTACTCCTGGCTACGGGGCTCGGGTATCAGTTTGGGGATGGTATGGTAAAGCGCGTTACCACCGCGGCGGAAAATTATTCAATTTACAAAGCTGATCGCACGCAGTTTAGCTCACTCGCAATACGCCTTGAGTTATGGTACAGCACTTGGTTAAGTTTTAAGGAGGCACCGATAACTGGAATTGGATCCGATAACAGGATCGAGTACCTCGCCGAGCTTGAATCTGCCGGAAAAATTCATCTAGGCTCCTATCCATGGAGGCATGCTCACAGCGATTACCTCGACAGATTGCAACGCCAGGGGCTGCCCGCAATGATACTGTTAATTGGCTTTTACGGGATATTGTTCAGGATATTCTGGCGGGGACTGAAAACCGATAATAATGAACAGTTCTCCATAGCACTAGGGGGGTTGATGACGGTAACCTGCTATGCAACGTTTTCGCTGACCGAGGTACCGTTCTGGGACAGCCTGATGACGGTTTACTTTGTGGTACTCGTCTCGATTCTATTGGGTGTCTTGAGAAGAAGTCAGCTTAAACGTGAACAGGCTGGTAGATAATGCAATCTCAACTCGGCCGCAATCGCCAAAGCCGGCCGAATTCATTTAGCGGCTTTATCCCCCCCCGGCTGAAATTGACACCATTGAAATCTACCAAGCGCAGGCAGGCAAGCACGGGGGCAGACAGGCACGCGGGCGAGGCACGGGGACACACACGCCTCTCTCGCGCCCGGGAATAATCGATTTCGTCAACGACTGCTATAGATTCCAGGCATGGTCTTGCGCCAGGCGACATCCGGATGTTTTAGATCGATGTCTGCCGTAAGGCCCTGAGCGGACTCTCGCAACCAGCGCCAAATAAGTGCTCTTCGGCCAATAGTGGCTTCCGGGGTTTCAGCAAAAGACTCTGTCAGTGAGGGGTAAACATCAGATACGACTGGTACCAAATATTGATACTCACGTCTAATTAGTTGCAAATAAAAACCTATGGCAAATACTAAGCCCTAATTTGATGACTGGGTAACGGGGGGTATAACCATGGTCAGGATCCTCAGCGTTTTAGGCACTGCTTTTTTCCTAACCGCCTGTGGCACAAGCTGCGAGCAGGACAGTTCGCCAGCGTCTATCGTGCAAACGTCCCAAAGTCCTTATCAGTTATCCAGGCGGTCTACTGATCTGGATATCGTATCGGCACGCTGGGAAAATCAAACAACGAACGAGGTTGGTGGCGCTACCGTTTATCAAGATTACGGATGTATCTTTCTCTTTGGCTGTGGGACTTTAACCCATATAGATGCGTCGATCCCGCTATCTGCTGGATTAAACAGGGTTGTTTTTTACGAAGACGAGGGAGATTGCGAGTGGAGGGAAGACATCGAAATCACCTTGAATTGACTGATCTACCAGGTTGGAGCGTAATTTTCCCATAAGCAACCCTGCATAAAGCTTAGTTTCAAGGCAGTCTTCGGCCCCAGGCCGTCATTGCGGGTCGTACAGCGACGCAGTAATCTCCTTCAGCTGAGAATATCCT
>Ga0316195_10000799_pt1 | contig 13329 bp, 10 predicted proteins | sample Phised1_MG_FD_204937 | JGI IMG/M metagenome (GOLD analysis project Ga0316195, IMG submission 204937) | Coastal sediment microbial communities from Maine, United States - Phippsburg sediment 1 | ecosystem: Environmental > Aquatic > Marine > Coastal > Sediment | place: USA: Maine | collected... | reverse complement strand
AAGTCGATGGGTCTTTCGATAACACCATCTGCGTTCCAGCCGGCGATCTCGGCGGCATCCGCGATGTAACCCCAGGCGGCTACCAGGGTTTTCATCTGCGCCGCTTTGCCAGCGACAATGTCGCGCTCGTCATCACCGACGTAAATACATTGTCGCGCGTCGACGCCAATCCGTTGCGCCGCTTCCAGCAGAGGCAGGGGATGGGGTTTGCGTTGCGCCAGCGTATCCCCGCCGATGACCACGGCAGTGCGCGATGCGAGGCCGAGCTGTTGCAGCAGCGGGTGGGTCAACCACTCCGGCTTATTGGTGACGATACCCCAGGGGATGGAGCTCGATTCGAGCTTCGCCAGTACGGTCTCGAAACCATCGAACAGCCTCGAGTCGTCGGCGATTATGGCGCGGTAGTGTTGCAGAAAACGTTGTCGCAACGGTTCGATCTCCGCGGCCGCGACGCGCTCGCCAAATCCGAGCTGGGTCAATACCAGTCCACCCTGCGAGACGTAGGGCCGGATCTGCTGCAGCGGCAGCGGCGGCTGGTTTTCCTCGATCAACAGGTTGTTGAGCGCGCCACCCATATCGGGCGCGGTGTCGATCAGGGTGCCGTCCAGGTCGAACAGCACTGCCTCAGGCATCGAATACCGCCGTTACCAGGTAGTTGACGTCAATATCCCGCGACAGCGCGTAGTGACGGGTAAGCGGGTTGTAGCTCAGGCCGCTGATATCGAGCAGGCGCATTCGGTTAGCGCGTAATTGTGCCGCCATTTCCGAGGGTTTGATGAATTTGCGGTACTCGTGCGTACCTCGCGGTAACAGTCCGAGCAGGTACTCGGCGCCAACGATGCCGAGCGCGAACGCTTTCGGATTGCGGTTGATGGTCGACAGGAACAGCACTCCCTCGGGTTTCAGCAAGGCTGCCGCGGCTGCAATGACGCTGGCGGGATCGGGGACGTGCTCCAGCATTTCCAGGCAGGTAACCACGTCGAAGCGAGCAGCGTTCGCTTCGGCAAAGGCTTCAGCGGTGCTCTGTTGATAGTCGACTTCGAGCCCCGATTCGTGCAGGTGCAATCTGGCCACCTGCAGGGACAGCTCGGCCATGTCGATGCCGGTTACCTGCGCTCCTCTACGCGCCATCGCCTCGGCCAGGATGCCGCCGCCGCAGCCGATGTCGAGTACCGCTTTACCCGCCAGGCCGTGGGCATGCCGCTCGATGTAATCGACTCGCAGCGGATTGATCTCGTGCAGTGGCCTGAATTCGCTTTCCAGATCCCACCAGCGGCTGGCAATGGCCTGAAACTTGTCAATTTCAGCAGGATCTACATTGGCGTGCTGCGTCATACACTAACCCCTTATCTTCTGTGCCCAGTGGTTGGCTCTGCTGATGATCCTGTCACTGTCGAGCCGGCAGAATTCGAAATCCCTGAGTTGTTCGATGCCGTCGATCCAGACGTCCGCAACCTGCCGACTGGCGGCGGCATAAATTAGTTGCGACACCGGGTCGTACAGCGGTTGCGTGTTCAGTTCGCCGAAGTCGACTGCGATCAGGTCGGCGCATTTGCCGGCCTCGATGCTGCCGATCCGATCCGCCATACCGAGCGCGCGCGCGCCGTTGATGGTGGCCATCTCGAGCGTCTGGCGTGCGTTGCAGACACTGGCGTCGCCGCTGCTGCCCTTGGCCAGCAATGCGGCGCTGCGCATTTCGCCAAACATATCGAGATCGTTGTTGCTGGCGGCGCCGTCGGTACCGAGGCAGACGTTGACGCCGGCATCGAGCAGGCTAGCTACCGGGCAGATACCGCTGGCAAGCTTCAAATTCGATTCTGCGCAATGCGCGACGTGGACACCGGCCTCGGCGACACGCTCGATCTCGAATTCGTTGAGTTCAGTCATGTGCACCGCGACCAGGTTCGAATTCAGCAGGTTCAGCTGGTCAAGCCGCTGCAGCGGGCGCATACCGCTCTGCTGTTCGGCCTCGGCTACCTCGTTTGCGGTTTCATGCACGTGCATGTGCACCGGCACGTCGAGTTCATTGCTGTACATCGCGATCTGGCGCAGTGATTCATCCGCAACCGTGTAGGGCGCGTGCGGCGCAAAGGCACTGTCGACCAGGTCATAGCCGCGTACCTCGTCGTGCACCGCCAGCGCCTTGTGCAGATACTCTTCGGCATCCTTTGCCCATACGCTCGGGAATTCCAGCACGATCAGACCAACGACGACCCGCATGCCGATCTGTTGGGCGCTGCGCGCGACCTCGTCCGCAAAAAAATACATGTCATTCATACAGGTAGTGCCGGAACGGATCATTTCCGCCGCGGCGAGTTCAAACCCGTCCACGCAGAAAGCGGCATCGACCCACTTTGCCTCCGCGGGCCAGATATGTCCGCCCAGCCATTCCATCAGGGGCAAGTCGTCGGCGATGCCGCGCAGCAAAGTCATCGGTGCGTGCGTGTGGGCGTTGACCAGGCCGGGCAGTAACACCTTGCCCGGTAGTTCGATGACGCGCGCCTCGGCGTAACAGGGCAGGTCGCGGAGTTCATCGACGCTGGTCAGGCTGTGTATGCGATTGCCCTCGATCACCACGGCGTAATCCTGCAACACCTCGAAATCGGCGTTGACGGTGATAATCCAGTCGGGTTTCAGTATCTGGTATGGCGCTGTCATAGCCGCACCTTACAAGATTTGATCTGCCCTGAAAACGAAATTTGAAAAACCACCGGCAGGTCCGGGCCGTTTTTCTCCCGGGTTTTCGAAAAACCCTCAAATCGGCTTATTTTCGCGCTGGCGGGACGTTCTTATGAGTAGTCCTGACCATTGGGTTTGTGTTAAAATCCCGTAGATTCAAAATCAAGCATTCCTGCGACATTTCTTAGCACCGAGAACCGAGTTTTATGGCCGATATAGCCAAGGAAATTTTTTCTGTCAACCTAGAAGACGAAATGCGCCAGTCGTACCTCGAGTACGCCATGAGCGTCATCGTCGGTCGCGCCCTGCCAGATGTGCGCGACGGCCTGAAGCCGGTGCATCGGCGAGTGCTGTACGCCATGAGCGTGCTCGGCAACGATTTCAACAAGCCCTACAAGAAATCCGCCAGGGTCGTGGGTGACGTCATCGGTAAATATCACCCACACGGTGATACGGCAGTTTACGACACCATCGTGCGTATGGCGCAACCGTTTGCGATGCGGCACATGCTCGTCGATGGCCAGGGCAACTTCGGCTCGGTCGATGGCGACTCACCGGCGGCCATGCGATACACCGAGGTGCGAATGTCAAAGATCGCACATGAATTGCTCGCCGATCTCGACAAGGAAACCGTCGACTTCCTGCCGAACTACGACGAATCCGAGCATGAACCACTGGTTCTGCCGACACGGGTGCCAAACCTGCTGATCAACGGTTCCTCGGGTATTGCCGTGGGCATGGCGACGAACATTCCGCCGCATAACCTGGCCGAGGTGGTCAATGCCTGCATTCTGCTGATCGACGAGCCCGATGCCAGCATCGAGCGCCTCATGGAAATTATTCCGGGGCCCGATTTTCCAACTGCGGGCTTTATCAACGGCGCGCGCGGCATCCGTGAAGCCTACCGTGGCGGCAAGGGCAAGATCTACCTGCGCGCCAGGTCGCATTACGAAGAAGACAAATCCGGCCGCCAGAGCATCATCGTTACCGAGTTACCTTACCAGGTAAACAAGGCGCGCCTGTTGGAGAAAATCGCCGAACTGGTCAAGGAAAAGCGGCTCGAGGGCATCACCGGTCTGCGTGACGAATCGGACAAGGACGGCATGCGCATGGTCATCGAGCTGCGCCGCGGCGAAATCGCCGACGTCGTCCTGAATAACCTGTACAAGCAAACCCAGATGCAGAACGTGTTCGGCATCAACATGGTTGCGCTGGTCAACGGCCAGCCGCGATTGCTCAATCTGAAGCAGATTCTGGACGCTTTCATCGTGCATCGGCGCGAAGTGGTCACGCGGCGCACGGTATTTGATTTACGCAAGGCGCGCGACCGTGCGCATCTGCTGGAAGGGCTTGCGGTAGCGCTTTCCAACATCGACGAAATCATCGCCATGATCAAGCAGTCCTCCAGCCGGGCGGTGGCGAAGGCGGCATTGCTGGAAACCCCGTGGCAGCCCGGCGTGGTCATGGACATGCTGCAACGCGCTGGCGCGGAATCGTCACGCCCCGAGGGCCTCGATGACCACTTTGGCCTGATCGATGGCAAGTATCACCTCACCGAGAAACAGGCACAGGCCATTCTCGATCTGCGCCTGCACAAGCTCACCGGGCTCGAGCAGGACAAGATTATCTCCGAGTACCGCGAAATTCTGGAAAAGATCGAGGATTTCCTCGACATCCTCAATCGGGACGAACGCCTGAAACAGGAAATCCGGCGTGAACTCGAGGAAATTCGCGAGGAGTTCTCCGACCCGCGCCGCACCGAGATCATCATCGATCACTCCGATCTGACCGTCGAGGACCTGATCAGCGAGGAGGATGTCGTGGTGACCATTTCCCACCTCGGCTATGCCAAGGCGCAACCGCTGGAGTCCTATTCGGCGCAGCGCCGGGGTGGCCGCGGCAAGGCCGCCACCAGGGTCAAGGACGAGGATTTTGTCGAGCAGATGTTCGCCGCCTCCACGCACGATACCCTGCTGTGCTTTTCGACGCGCGGCAAGGTGTACTGGCAAAAAGTGTTCCAGTTACCGATCGGCAGCCGCACCGCGCGGGGACGGCCCATGGTCAACCTGTTGCCGCTGGAAGAGAACGAGCGCATTACCGCGATCCTGCCGGTACGCGAATACCCCGAAGACCAGTTCATCTTCTTTGCTACCGCCAGCGGCAAGGTCAAGCGTACACCGCTGTCGAGTTTCTCGCGCCCGCGCGCAAACGGCATCATCGCGCTCGACCTGCGCGACGAGGACAGCCTGATCGGGGTGCAGCTGACGGGCGGTCATTCGAACCTGATGCTGTTTACCAGCTCCGGTAAAGGCATTCGCATCGACGAGAACGACGTACGCGCCATGGGCCGGACCGCAGCAGGCGTGCGCGGCATCAAGATCAAGCCCGGCGATGAAGTCATTTCACTGATCGCGGTAGAATCCGACGAAGGCGAGGTCCTGTTCGCCACCGAACACGGCTACGGCAAACGCACCGCAATCGACGAATTCTCGGTACAGGGCAGGGGTGGACAGGGCGTCATTTCGATCAAGACCTCGGCTCGCAACGGTCGCGTGGTCGGCGCGATCAAGACCAACGGTGACGAAGAAATCATGTTGATCAGCAATGGCGGCACCCTGGTGCGCACCCCGGCCGCGGATATTTCCGTGCTGGGTCGCAATACCCAGGGCGTCACCCTGATTCGACTTGGCAAGAATGAGCAACTGGTGCAGATAGAACCGGTTGCTGCCAGCGACGACGAAGCTGACGTCGATAGCGAGGAATAATTCCCATGAGCGAAGACGCACTGGATAAATTGCGCCAGCGCATTGACGCCATCGATACGCAATTGCTTGAACTGTTCAACCAGCGCGCCAGTTGCGCGGTCGAAGTGGCCACGGTGAAGCGAAACCTGAGCGAAAACCCGGGCGATAGCGTCGATTTTTTCCGCCCCGATCGCGAAGCTCAGGTGATCAAGCGAATCAAGTCGATGAACAAGGGGCCGCTCAGCGACGATGAGGTCGGGCGACTGATTCGCGAGGTCATGTCCGCCTGCCTCGCGCTCGAACAGCCGTTAAAAATCGCCTATCTGGGACCCGAGGGCACCTTTACCCAAAGCGCGGCGTTGAAACATTTCGGGCACTCGGTATCAACCGCGCCGATGAGCAGTATTCCCGATGTATTTGCGGCCGTCGAATCCGGCCATGCCAATTACGGCCTGGTGCCGGTGGAAAATTCCACCGAGGGTGTGGTCAGCCATACCCTGGATATGTTCATAGACTCCAAGCTTAAAGTCTGTGGCGAAGTGGAAATTCCGATTCACCACTACCTCGCAGCCAAATCGACCGACACCTCCCTGATCAGGCACATTTACTCGCACCAGCAGTCTTTTGCCCAGTGCCGCCGTTGGCTCGATCAGAATTTCCCGAGCGTCGAGCGCATTCCGGTTAGCAGCAACGCGGAGGCGGCGCGACTCGCCGCGCTCGAGGAAGGCGCCGCGGCCATTTGCGGTATGCCTGCAGTCGAGATCTTCGATCTGAAGATCTGTTTCGAAAATATCGAAGACCTGGCTGACAATACCACGCGCTTCGTTATCATCGGCAAACAGGATGTCGGCCCGAGCGGCAACGACAAGACCTCCCTGCTGGTGTCGGCGAAGAACGTGCCGGGCGCGCTGCTGGGACTCCTGCAACCCCTGGCAGACCACGGCATCAGCATGAACAAAATCGAATCGAGGCCGGCCCAGGGGCACAAGTGGGCTTATGTGTTTTTTGTCGATATCGATGGCCATCAACTCGATAGCAATGTCGATGAGGCGTTAAATGTGCTGAAACATCAGGCAGCGTTGTTTAAGATACTGGGTTCTTATCCCAAAGCTTCACTCTGATGTCCATCATTGATTCCGCGCTGTTGCAGATCAGGCAGCTGCAGCCTTATTCCCCCGGAAAACCGGTCGAGGAACTCGAGCGAGAGCTCGGTATCACCGAGGCCATAAAGCTTGCCTCCAACGAAAATCCGCTGGGTTGCTCAGCGCTGGTGCGCGAAGTACTGCAAAACGCCGGCGAGCACATCGAACTCTACCCCGATGCGAATGCCTACTACCTGAAACAGCGGCTGGCGCAGAAGCTGGGGGTGAGCGGGAACCAGATTACCATTGGCAACGGCTCCAACGACGTGCTCGACCTGGTCGCGCGCAGTTTTCTGGACGCCAGCACCGAGGCCGTCTATTCACAGTACGCCTTCATGGTGTACGCAATGGTTACCCAGGCCTGTGGCGCAACAGCACGGATCGCGCCAGCTATCGGTGCAGGTAACGAACAGGCTTTCGGCCATGACCTCGAGGCGATGCAGGCGTTGATCAACGAGCGTACGCGGCTGATTTTTATCGCCAATCCCAATAACCCGACCGGTAACTGGCTGCTGCGCGACGAGCTGCAGGCGTTCCTGGACGCGGTTCCCGAAAACGTTGCGGTCGTCATCGACGAGGCCTATTTCGAGTACGTGGATATCGACGATTATCCTGATTCGCTGCAATGGCTGCAGCGCTATCCCAACCTGATCGTGACGCGCACATTTTCCAAGATCTACGGGCTCGCTGGATTGCGCATCGGCTACGCGGTCTCAAGCCCGGAGCTTTGTGACCTGTTCAACCGCGTGCGCCAGCCCTTCAACGGGAATTCGCTGGCATTGGCCGCGGCGCGGGTTGCGCTCGACGACGACGCGTTTGTCGACGAGAGCCGATTGACCAATCTCCAGGGACTGCAACGGCTGCGAGCCGGCTTTGCCGAACGTGGTCTGGAATTCATCGAGTCAGCAGGTAATTTCCTGACAGTCGATTTTGGCGAGCGCAGTGCGGCGGTGAACCAGGGTTTGCTGGAGCGTGGGGTCATCGTCCGACCGGTGGCTAATTATGGCCTGCCGCAATTCCTGCGCATCAGTGTCGGCACCCCTGCCCAGATCGAACGCCTGTTCGCAGCGCTGGACCAACTGGCATGATCGATAGACTTGCGATCATTGGAGTAGGGCTGATCGGCAGTTCGTTGGCGTTGGCATTGAAGCAGGCTGGCAAAGTCGGTGAAGTGGTAGGCTTTGGCCGTAATCGCGACAACCTGCAAACCGGCATCGACCTCGGCGTGCTGGATCGATTCGAAGATTCCATCGCAGCTACCGTGGCGGCGGCGGACATGGTGGTTGTCGCCGTTCCGCTGGGCGCGATGCAGTCCGTCTTCGCCGAACTGGCCACGAGCGTGCGGGCGAATGCGATCATTACCGATGTCGGCAGTTCCAAGCGCTCGGTTGTCGATGCTGCGCAAGCCGAACTGGGGCCGCTGATGGCGCGTTTCGTGCCCGGCCACCCGATTGCCGGCGCCGAGAAGAGCGGGGTAGAGGCCGGATATGCCGAGCTTTACCAGGGCCGCCGTGTCATCCTTACACCCTCACCGGAAACCGATGCAGACGCGGTCGCGCGCGTCGATGCCATGTGGCGAGATTGTGGTGCCAGCATCGAATACCTCGGTATCGAGCACCACGACAAGGTCCTTGCGGCAACCTCGCATTTGCCACACATGCTCGCCTACGCGCTGGTGCACCACCTGTCCAACCTGAATGAACATGAAGAGATATTTCGCTACTCGGCCGGTGGATTTCGCGATTTTACCCGTATCGCCTCGAGTGACCCGGTAATGTGGCGCGATGTGTGCCTCGCCAATAGCAAGCCGCTGGTAGAACTCATCGAGCAATACCAGCAGGAACTCGATCGAGTCGCCGTGGCAATCAGAACAAACGACGGTGACGAACTGCTGCGACTGTTTGGACGTGCCAAATCAGAGCGCGACTCCCTGATAGGTAACTGTTGATGACTGCATTTATCTGCAGCCCCGCCGCGCAGGTCACCGGCAACATACGCGTCCCCGGCGACAAGTCGATTTCACACCGCTCGATTATCCTTTCGTCGATCGCGGAGGGCAGCTCGCATATTTCCGGTTTCCTGCAGGGCGAGGACAGCCTCAACACCATTAAGGCTTTCCAGAAACTGGGGGTTGTGATTGAGCGCGAGCATGATCGTGTCCGGGTTGACGGCGTCGGCCTGCACGGCCTCAGGGCGCCTGCCAGCGATCTGGATATGGGCAATTCGGGTACGGCGATGCGCTTGCTGCTCGGGTTGCTGGCCGGACAGGCCTTCGACTCCTGCCTGGTCGGCGATCGGTCGCTATCGTCCCGGCCAATGGGCAGGGTAATCGACCCGCTCAGGTCCATGGGCGCCAACATAGAATCGGAAAGCGGCGGCCGCGCGCCACTGCGGATTCATGCGAGCCGGGGCTTGCGAGGTATCGAGTACGATATGCCGATGGCCTCGGCGCAGGTCAAATCCTGTCTGCTGCTGGCCGGCCTGTATGCCGAGGGTGACACCGTCGTGCGCGAACCGGCGCCGACCCGGGATCACAGCGAGCGCATGCTGCGAGCTTACGGCTGCGACGTGGTGACCTCCGGCGCCGAAATCCGCCTGCGCGAAAAACAGCGATTAAGCGCATGCGATGTCGAAGTGCCGGCCGATATATCGTCCGCGGCGTTCTTCATGGTAGCGGCATCAATCGCGCCGGCAAGCGATATCCTGTTGCAGCACGTCGGCGTCAATCCAACGCGCACCGGCGTTATCGATATTCTGCGGCTTATGGGGGCGAACCTGGAAATATTGAATCGGCGCGATGTCGGCGGCGAACCGGTTGCCGACATTCGTGTGCGTAGCGCGGAGCTTTCCGGCATCGATATTCCGCCACAGCTGGTGCCGCTTGCAATAGATGAGTTTCCGGTACTGTTTATTGCCGCCGCCTGCGCCAGTGGTAGCACACGACTCACCGGCGCCGAGGAACTGCGCGTCAAGGAAAGCGATCGCATCCAGGCCATGGCCGATGGCCTCGCTGAACTCGGCATCGCTACGCAGGTGCTCGCGGACGGCATCGTCATCGAGGGCGGACAGATCGGCAGCGGTGTCGTCGAGGCGCAGGACGATCACCGCATCGCGATGGCGTTCAGCGTGGCCTCGCTGCGAGCCAGTGGCGAGATTCGAGTGAATGGCAGCGATAACGTGAAGACGTCTTTTCCCGAGTTCGTCAAACTTGCGAATACTGCCGGTATAAGGATTCAAATCGATGAATGATAAAGCAGCTTACGTGGTCACTATCGACGGTCCCGGCGGTTCCGGCAAGGGTTCGCTGGCGCGTAACATCGCCAGCGCGCTCGGATTTCATCTGCTCGACAGCGGTGCGATCTACCGGTTGCTGGCGTTGAAGGCGATGCGCGAAAACGTCGACCTGGACGACGAGCAGGCACTGCTGCCGCTGCTCGACGACCTGAATATACGCTTCGAAGCCGGCCCGGAATTGCCCGTTCCGTACCTGGATGACGAGAACGTAGCGGTGGAATTGCGCAGCGAAAGCTGCGGCGATGCGGCCTCGCGCGTGGCGCGTCATAAGGCGGTGCGCGAAGGTTTACTGTCGGTGCAACGCGCCTTTTTCAAGGCGCCCGGACTGGTTGCGGATGGCCGCGATATGGGTACCGTGGTGTTTCCGAATGCGCGTTTCAAGTTCTATTTATATGCCAGCGTCGAAATTCGCGCGCAAAGACGATATAAGCAGTTGATAAATATGGGTTTATCGGCTAGTATCCCGCAGCTTCAGGCGGATATGACCGAAAGAGACGAGCGCGACCTCAATCGCAACGCCTCCCCACTGGTCCCGGCTGAAGATGCATTGGTCGTGGATTCGAGTTTACTGGACCTGGAATCGGTTACTAAACTCGTGCTGAGTCACATCAAGGACAACAGCTAGACGATTCGTTATGGCCCCTGCAGGCACACTGCCTCCAGGGTTTTTTTAACTAACCGGACGGTTATTCTATTTGAATTAACTGTCTTCATTACTCTTTATTAGGAATTTTCCATGTCTGAAAACTTTGCGGAAATGTTTGAGCAAAGCATTAGCCAAATGAACATGCGCGTCGGTGAAATCATCACTGGCGAAGTCGTCGATATCAATCGTGACGTCGTTATCGTAAACGCCGGTCTCAAGTCTGAGGGCGTTATCCCGGTCGAACAGTTTTACGATGAAAACGGTGAACTCGATGTCAGTATCGGCGATACCGTGGAAGTCGCGCTCGATTCTTTCGAAGACGGCTACGGCGAATCGCGCCTGTCGCGCGAAAAAGCCAAGCGCGCGCGCGCCTGGACTCGTCTCGAGGAAGCCCAACAGAACGACGAGATCGTCACCGGCCGTTTTACCGGTAAGGTCAAGGGCGGTTTCACCGTCGATATTGGCGAAATTCGAGCGTTTCTGCCGGGTTCACTGGTCGATGTACGACCGGTACGCGACACCGCCTACCTCGAAGAAAAGGAACTCGAATTCAAGATCATCAAGCTGGACCAGAAACGCAACAATGTCGTGGTTTCGCGCCGCGCCGTGGTGGAGAAGGAATTCAGCGAAGAACGCGAAAAGCTGCTGGAAACACTGAAGGAAGGCGAGCGTGTACGCGGTATCGTCAAGAACCTGACCGATTATGGCGCATTCCTCGACCTGGGTGGCATCGATGGCCTGTTGCACATCACCGATATGGCATGGAAGCGCGTCAAGCATCCGTCCGAAGTCGTTGAAATCGGACAGGAAATCGACGTCGTCGTGCTCAAGTTCGATCGTGAGAAAAACCGTGTATCGCTCGGCCTGAAGCAAATGGGCGACGATCCATGGGAAAACCTGATGCGTCGTTACCCCGAAGGCACCCGCCTGTTCGGCCACGTCAGCAACATTACCGATTACGGCTGTTTTGTCGAAATCGAAGACGGTGTCGAGGGTCTTGTCCACGTTTCCGAAATGGACTGGACCAACAAGAACGTCAACCCCAACAAGGTTGTCACCCTGGGGGATGAGGTTGAAGTTGTGATTCTCGAGATTGACGAGGAACGTCGTCGTATTTCGCTGGGCATGAAGCAGTGCAAGCCGAATCCCTGGGAAGAGTTTGGCACCACCGCCAACAAGGGTGACGTCATCTCGGGCAAGATCAAGTCGATTACCGATTTTGGTATATTCATCGGCCTGGAAGGAAATATCGATGGCTTGATCCATCTCACCGATCTCTCCTGGAACAAGGCGGGCGAGGATGCGGTTCGCGATTACCAGAAAGGACAGGAAGTCGAGGCCATGGTATTGTCGATCGATCCGGAGCGTGAGCGTATATCACTCGGCATCAAGCAGATCGAAAAAGATCCGTTCGCGAGCTTTATCGCAAGCAAGCCGAAAGGTAGTATAGTCACTGGTACCGTGATTTCAGTTGACGCCAAGGCCGCAGTTGTGGATCTGGGCGATGGCATCGAGGGGCTGTTAAGAGCTTCCGAGATGGCAACCGACCGGGTTGAAGACGCGCGCTCATTTTTGAATGAAGGCGATCAAATAGAAGCTAAAATCACTGGTATGGATCGAAAGGGCCGCAGTATATACCTGTCGATCAAAGCCAAGGATAGTGACGAGGAGCAGGAAGCCCTCAAGGACTATACTGCAAGCAGTGATGCCAAAGCAGCTACCACCAGTTTTGGTGACCTGCTCAAGGAAAAAATGGATTCATAATCCACTCGGGTGACGGGAATTTTCCCGTCACCCCCGCTTGAAAGAGTAATGGTAATGAAAGAAGCAGAATTTGTGCCATCGATGACCAAATCGGACCTGATCGAAAATCTGTCGCGCAATCAGGGACATCTGGCCTACAAGGATGTCGAGTTGGCGGTAAAAAGTCTGATTGAAATGATGAGCAGTGCGCTTTCCAACGGAGAGCGCATTGAAATCCGCGGGTTTGGCAGTTTCAGCCTGCATTACCGCCCCCCGCGGACGGGACGCAACCCGAAATCCGGCGAGAAGGTCGATTTGCCCGGCAAATTCGTTCCGCATTTCAAGCCTGGCAAGGAGTTGCGCGATCGAGCCAACAACCAGAAGTAACAGCTTCTGCTCGAATCCTAACGACTGACCAGCCATTCATGGACATCTGGTTATTTGCCCTCGTATTCGCTGCTATCCTTTGCGGGTGGGTGCTAGGTCGATGGCAACCTTTCCGAAAAAAAACCGAAGACAGTAAAACCGATCACTTCACGGAAAATTACGCGCGCGGGTTGAATTATTTGCTGGCGGACGATGCCGACAACGCCATACGCATTTTCACCGATCTTACCGAGGTCAATAAAGACACCGTCGAAATTCACCTCGCACTGGGCAACCTGTTTCGCTCCAAGGGCGAGGTAGATCGTGCCATCAAGGTGCATCAGAATCTGCTGGCACGTCCCAACCTGACGCGTAAACAACGTCATATGGCGATTGCCGAACTGGCAAACGATTATCTCAAGGCCGGGCTACTCGATCGCGCCGAAAAATTATATCGCGAAATGATCGAGTTAAAGGCCGAACCCGACAAGGCTTACCGCCACCTGCTTGATTTGTACATCGCCGAGAAATCCTGGGAAGAAGCCCTGGACTGCGCGCAATGGCTGTACCGGCAGGGTGAGCCTGAAGCCGCGGTCGTCTATAGCCAGTGCCTGTGCGAGCTCGCCGAAAAGGCTATCGCTGCAGGCAACCTGCGAATGGCGCGCAAAAATCTCGATCGCGCGCTGGATGTGGATTCTGCATCGGTTCGAGCGGC
>Ga0316195_10000798_pt1 | contig 13336 bp, 12 predicted proteins | sample Phised1_MG_FD_204937 | JGI IMG/M metagenome (GOLD analysis project Ga0316195, IMG submission 204937) | Coastal sediment microbial communities from Maine, United States - Phippsburg sediment 1 | ecosystem: Environmental > Aquatic > Marine > Coastal > Sediment | place: USA: Maine | collected... | reverse complement strand
CCGCAGCCGCGGGACGCTCCCTTGGGGGGGCGGCGAGCGAGCGCGGCGGCGAAGGCGCCCGCGCCCGCTCGGTCCGCATCAGGCCGACGTGGACGGTGTGGCTGCCGGCGCCGCAGCCGCCTTCTTCGGCGCTGTCTTGCGTGCGGCCTTCTTCGGCGCCGCCTTCTTGGCCGTGCCCTTCTTGGCGGGCTTTGCGGCCGCCTTCTTGGCTGCGGGCTTCTTGGCCGCCGCCTTCTTCGGCGCCGCCTTCTTGGCTGCCTTCTTGGCCGCCGGCTTGGCCGCCGCCTTGGCCGCCTTCTGCAGTTCGGTCAGCTTGACCTTCGCCGCCTTCTTGGCCTGCGTCATCTTCTTGTCTGCTTGGCGCACGGCCTTGTTCAGCGACTTCTGCGCTTCGCCGGTGGCCTTCTTCAGCTTGGTTTCGGCGCGCTTGAGCAGCGTTTCGAGCTTGCCCTGGGCCTGACCGCCCTTGGCCTTGGCTGCCGACTTGACCTTGTTCAACTCCGCCGTGGCGGCGGCGCCGATCTGGTCGACCTTCTGGCTCACGGCCTTGCCAACGTGATGTGCGGCTTCAGCCAGGCTGTCGGCTGCCTGGGTCAGCTCCGGGTTCTTGGACTTCTTGCTCGCCATTGCGCTTCCTTCATGTGGTGGTCGGATGGGCGGCGCGTCGAAACCCGTGCGCCGTGGCGCAGACTGTACCGTGACGCGGCCCGGATAATCCACTGCCATGAGCGAGTTCGATCTGATTGCGCGCCACTTCATGCGACCCGTGCGGCATGCGGTCCTGGGCGGCGGCGATGACTGCGCGTTGCTGGCGCTGCGCCCCGGCATGGAGCTGGCGGTGTCCTGCGACATGCTGGTGGAAGGACGCCACTTCGTGTCCACGGTGCCGCCGGAGCGGCTGGGCCACAAGGCGCTGGCCGTCAACCTGTCGGACCTGGCGGCCTGTGGCGCGCGCCCGCTGGCCTTCACCCTGGCGCTGGCCCTGCCGCGCGCCGACGAGGAGTTCTTGGGCGCTCTTGCGAGTGGCATGTATGCCCTGGCGGACGCCCACGAGATCGAGCTGGTCGGTGGCGACACGACGGCCGGTCCGCTGAACCTGTGCATCACGGTGCTGGGCGAGGTCCCGGCCGGGCAGGCGCTGCGGCGTGCCGGGGCGCGCCCCGGCGACGCGATCTGGGTCAGCGGCACGCTGGGCGACGCGCGTCTGGGGCTGGAGGTGCTGCGCGGCACGGTGTCGCTGGAAGGCGTGGCCTTCGAGCAGGTGCGCCGGGCGATGGAGTTGCCTACGCCGCGCGTCGCGCTGGGCCAGGCCCTGCGCGGGCTGGCGCACAGTGCGATCGACATCAGCGACGGCCTGGTCGGCGACCTCGGCCACGTGCTTCAGGCCAGCGGTGTCGGCGCCACGTTGCAGGCCGACGCCATGCCGCGCAGCCGGGTGCTGTCGCACCTGCCCGAGCCGCTGCAGTGGACCTGCACGCTGTACGGAGGCGATGACTACGAACTGCTCTTCACGGCCGGCGCGGCGCAGTCCGACGCCGTGCTCGCTGCCGCCGCACGCGCCGGCGTGCCCGTCACCCGCATCGGCACCATCGATGCCGGCCCCGGTCTGCGCGTGGTCGACGGCCATGGCCGGGCGCAGAATCTGGCCGCGCACGGGTTCGACCATTTCGCGCCATGACGCGGCCCGGCTTTGCCTTCATGCGGCGCCACCCGGCCCACTGGCTGGCGCTGGGCTTCGGCAGCGGCCTGGCGCCACGCGCGCCCGGCACCGTGGGAACGCTTTGGGCCTGGGCGGCCTATCTGGTGCTGGACCGCTGGCTCGGCGACGGGGCCTGGGCGGGCGTGCTGCTGGCCGGCACGGGCTTGGGGGTGTGGGCCTGCACCGTGACGGCGCGCCACATGGAGGTGGCCGACCCGGGCGCGATCGTGTGGGACGAGGTGCTCGGTTTCTGGCTCGTGCTGTGGGTGCTGATGCCGGCCGGCCTGCTCGCGCAGGCGGTTGCCTTCGGCCTGTTCCGCTTCTTCGACGCCGCCAAGCCCGGCCCGGTGGGCTGGGCCGACCGCCGCTTCAAGCTGGTGCCGGGCGCTGCCATCGGCTGGCCCCAGGGCCTGGGCATCGTGCTGGACGACCTGGTGGCCGCCTTCTGCACGTTGCTGGTGATCGCGATCGGGGTGGCCCTGTGGAGATGACGGCGTTCGAGCCCGCGGTGCAGGCGCTGGCCGATGCGCTGCGCGCCCGGGGCTGGCGCATGGCCACGGCCGAGAGCTGCACCGGCGGCCTGATCGCGGCCGCCTGCACGCAGGTCGCCGGCTCCAGCGACTGGTTCGAACGGGGCTTCGTGACCTACAGCAACCAGGCCAAGAGCGATCTGCTGGGCGTGCCGCCGGCCCTGATCGCGCGCCACGGCGCCGTCAGCGAAGAGGTCGCGTGCGCGATGGCGACGGGCGCGATGACGCGCGCGCCGGTGGCGCTGGCCGTGGCCGTCACCGGCATCGCCGGCCCGGGCGGGGCCGTGCCCGGCAAGCCCGTCGGCACCGTGTGGTTGTCGTGGGCCACGCGGACGGGCACGGAGGCCGAACGGCTGCAACTGGCGGGCGACCGCGACGCCGTGCGCGCGCAGACCGTGGCGCTGGCGCTGGCGCGGCTGCTGCAGGCCGCGCGTTCGCCTCGATCAGGCGGGTAGCTGGGTCGCGAAGTCCGTCGCCGGCAGCGGCCGCGCAAACAGGTAGCCCTGCTGGCGCCAGCCGCCGCGCGACAGCAGCCAGTCGCGCTGGGCGGTGGTCTCCACCCCCTCGGCCACGACCGCGATGTCCAGCGCGTCGGCCATGCCGAAGATGGCCTCGGCCAGCGCGCAGTCGTCCACGCCGTCGGGCAGGTCGCGCACGAAGCTGCGGTCGATCTTCAGCAGTTCCGGGCGCACCAGCTTCAGCGCCGCCAGCGACGAATAGCCGGTGCCGAAGTCGTCGATCGCCAGTTGCACGCCGGCCTCGCGCAGGCTGGCCATTGCGCGCATCACGCCTTCGCTGTCGGCCAGCAGCGTGCTCTCGGTGAGTTCCAGCGTCAGCGCGCCGGCGGGCAGCCCGTGCTGGCGCATCGCCTGGCGCACGGCGTCCGCGAAACCCGCGTCCTGCAGCTGCAACGCCGACACGTTGACCGCCACGTGCAGGTCGGCACGACCCTGGGCGTGCCAGGCCGCGAGTTCGACGCAGGCCGCCTCCAGCACCCAGCGACCCAGCGCCTGGATGGCGCCGCTGGCCTCGGCCGCGCCGATGAAGGCGTCGGGCGTGAGCAGCCCGCGCTGCGGGTGCTGCCAGCGCACCAGCGCCTCGGCGCCGATGACGCGGCCATCGCGCGCATCCACCAGCGGTTGCAGGTACAGGCGCAGCTGGTTCTGTGCCACCGCCTCCACGAGCTCGCGTTCCAGATGCAGCCGGGCCCGCAGCGTGGCGTCCATCTCCGGGTGGTACAGGCTGTAGCGGCCGCGGCCCAGGTCCTTGCTGCGGTACATCGCCACGTCGGCGGAATGCAGCAGGTCGTCGAACTCGGTGCCGTCGGCGGGGTACATCGCAATGCCGACGCTGGCGCCGACCCGCACCGGGTTGGCCACGCCGGTCAGCAGCAGGGGCTGGTGCACCGCGTCCAGCACGCGCTGCGCGGTCGCGCAGGCCTGCTCCCAGCCGTCCACCTGCGGCAGCATGGCGACAAATTCGTCGCCGCCCAGGCGGCATACCGCGTCGGACTCGCGCAGCGCATCGCGCAGCCTGTGGCCCATCACCACCAGCAGCTCGTCGCCGGCCGCATGGCCGTGCTGGTCGTTGACCGACTTGAAGTGGTCCAGGTCGATGAACAGCATCGCCAGCAGCCGCGAGTCGCGTCGCGCCGTGGCCGCCGCGTGCATGAACAGCTCCCGAAGCAACAGGCGGTTCGGCATGCCGGTCAGGGGGTCGTACATCGCCATGCGCTCGAGTTGCGCGTTCTTGGTCTCCAGCTCGTCGATCAGGTCGCGGATCTGCGCGTGCACGCTGCCCAGGTGCTGCCCGAGTTCACCCAGTTCGTCGCCCGCCCGCCAATGCGGTGGCGCCTCGGGCTCGCGCGAAGCCAGGTTCCCGGCCTGGCGCTTGAGCGCGTCGATCGGCCGCAGCAGCCGGGTCGACAGCACCGCCAACAGCACCGCCGCACCGAACAGCACCTGTGCCGCCACCATCCAGGCCGTCATGCGGCGGCGCTCGTCCAGCAGACGGTCGATCTCGCTGTCGTCGAAGGTCAGGCGCAGCCGGGCGATGGTCTGTCCCTCGTGCAGCACCGGGGCCTCGCGCACGACCGGTGTCGCCACGCGGCCGCAATCTTCGCGCCGCAACGGCTTGGACACCGCGTTGGGCTGCAGGTCCAGCACTTCGACGGAGCAAACCGACGGCTCGTCGAGAATGCGCTGGACGGCGGCCCGCAGCGCGGGCTCGCTGAGCGTCCAGGCGGGCTCGACCACGAGGGCGGCGGCCAGCACCATCACCGCCTCCCGGTTGCGGTCCACGACCGGCTGCTGGGCGCGGCGGGCGAGGTGGCCGTCCAGCGCCAGCATGAGCACCGCCGGCAGCAGCATGGCCACCACGATGGTGGCCAGCAAGGTGGTGCGGATCGACATCCGATGCGCGGGCATGGGCAGGCTCAGCGCGCCGGTGGCGCCAGGTCGGGGAGGGCCCGGTCGATGCGTGCCATCCAATCGGCGGGCACGTCGTTGCCGCAGTACAGGTGACGCGTCAATCCGGACGGCACGTCCGTGAAGGTCACCAGCTGGAGGCCCTGCGCGCCCAGCACCGCCGCTTCCTCGGGCGCCACGATCATCCAGTCGGCGCGCCCGGAGCGCAGCATCAGGCTCATCTGCGGAGGGTCGACGCTGGTGCGCTCGACCGGGGCGGCGGCTCTTGCGAGCAGGGCGTCCAGCGTCGGTCCGTACGAGTAGCCGTCCTTCACCAGCAGGCTGAAGCGGGTGTCGGCCAGCAAGGCGGCGGCCGAGCTGCCGGACGCCAGCCCGGTGCGCGTGCGCACCAGGGCGCCCAGCGGCTGGTCACGGTACAGCGGGCGGCTGAATTGCCCCAGCGCCTCGCGCTCCGGCGTGCGGAACCATCCCATGCCGCAGTGCAGCCCCTTGCCCGACTGGATGAGGGCCAGCTGGCGCTGGCTCGGTGTCACGGCGAGACGAAAGTCGATGCCGGCCTGCCGCAACGCAGCCAGCGCCGGCGTGGCCACCAGGCCGGTCACCGGGCCGTCGGGCGACGTGCTCGAATACGGCGGACGTTCCTGGTAGTGCAGGGTCAGGGTTTGCGCCTGCCCGGCCAGTGCCACCAGCGCCAGCAGCCATGCAAGGGCTCGACACATCCACACATTGTGGCCCGCTGCGCTACGCTGCACAGCCATGGACGTGGTCTTGTGTGGTGCCTTCGGGCCCGGAGAGCGGGAAGAGTGGTTGAACTCGCTGTCTGCGGCCTGCCCGGCCGGCCGTTGGCTGGACATCGACGCCGCTCGCCAGTCCGCGGCGACGGTGCGCGCCGCCGTCGTGTTCCCACCGGTCGGACAGGCGCTGCAGGGCCTGCCGAAGCTGGGCCTGATCCAGTCGTTGTTCGCCGGCGTGGACCGGCTGCTGGGGGAAGCGTCGCTGCCGGCCGACGTGCCGCTGGCGCGCATGGTGGACCCGGCCATGGGCCGCGCGATGGCCGAGACGGCGCTGTGGGCGACGCTGGCGTTGCAAAGGCACTTCTTTGCCTACGCGCGGCAGCAGGCCGACCGCGCCTGGAGGCCGCTGCCCCAGCGACGCGCCGACGGCTGGCGCGTTTCGGTGCTGGGCCTGGGCGAGATGGGCCGCGCGGTGGCGGCGACGCTGGCGCAGCAGGGATATGCCGTCAGCGGCTGGGCGGCGCGGCCGCGAGCGCAACCCCGGCCCGACCTGCCGACCGCCTTTGGCGACGAGGGCCTGCTGGCGTTGCTGCCGCGCACCGACGTGCTGATCAACCTGCTGCCGCTGACGGCGGCCACGCGGGGGCTGCTGGACCAGCGACTGTTCGCGCGCCTGCCCGCCGGTGCCAGCGTGGTGAACCTGGCGCGCGGCGCGCACGTGGTGGATGTCGACCTGCTCGCGGCACTGGACGCCGGCCACCTGTCGCATGCCGTGCTGGATGTCTTCGACAGCGAGCCGCTGCCGGCGGCGCACCCGTACTGGTCCCATCCGCGCGTCACCGTGCTGCCGCACGTGGCGGCGCTGACCGATCCACGCAGCGCGGCCGAGGTGGTGGCTGCGAATCTGAACGCGCTGGACCAGGGCCGGCCGCTGCGGCACCTGGTGAACCGGCGGCGCGGCTATTGAAGGAGTCGTGATGAAGCAATTGCAGACCGAGGTGGCCATCATCGGGGCCGGCACCGCCGGCATGGGCGCCTGGCGCGCTGCGCGCCAGCACACGCCCGATGTGCTGCTGATCGAGGCGGCGCAGTACGGCACCACCTGCGCACGCGTGGGCTGCATGCCCAGCAAGCTGCTGATCGCGGCTGCCGACGCGGCGCACCACATCGCGCAGGCGCCGGCGTTTGGCGTGCACGCCGGCGTCCCGCGCATTGACGGCGCCGCCGTGATGCGGCGCGTGAAGGCCGAGCGCGACCGGTTCGTCGGCTTCGTCGTCGACGCCGTGCACGGCTGGCCGCCCGAACAGCGGCTGATGGGGCGCGCGCGCTTCATCGACGACCACACGCTGGACGTGGACGGCCACACGGCGGTGCAGGCGGCGCGGATCGTCATCGCCACCGGCTCGTCGCCGGCCGTGCCCCGGCGCTGGCGCGACGACCTGGGGGACCGGCTGTGGGTCAACGACGACGTGTTCGAGTGGGACACGCTGCCGTCGTCGCTGGCGGTCGTGGGCACCGGGGTCATCGGGCTGGAACTGGCGCAGGCGCTGCACCGGCTGGGCGTGCGCGTCAAGCTGTACGGCCGCGGCGGCCGGGTCGGGCCGCTGACCGATCCCGTGCTGCAGGCCGAGACACTGCGCCTGGTTCAGCAGGCCGTGCCGCTGCAGGCGCACGCCGACGCGCTGCAGCTGCGGCGCGCCGGCGATGCCGTCGTCGTCAGCTGCGGCCATGCGCCCGAGGCGTCGTTCGACGGCGTGCTGGCCGCCACCGGCCGGCGGCCGAACGTCGACGCGCTGGGCCTGGAGCGGACCTCGCTGCCGCGCGACGACGGCGGTGTGCCGTGCTTCGACCGCCGCACCGGGCAGATCGGCGACAGCCACGTCTTCATCGCCGGCGACGTCGGCGAGCTGCACCCGCTGCTGCACGAGGCCGCCGACGACGGCCGCATTGCCGGCGACAACGCCGGCCGCTGGCCCGACGTGCGCGTGCGCCCGCGGCGGGCGCCCTTGTCGGTGGTCTTCAGCGACCCGCAGATCATGCTCGCCGGGCGCCGGCACGAGGAACTGGTGGCCGACGGCGTGCCCTTCGAGACCGGCAGCGTGTCGTTCGAGGACCAGGGCCGCAGCCGCGTGATGGGCGTCAACCGCGGCCGGCTGCACGTCTACGGCGAACGCACGACGGGCCGCTTCCTGGGGGCCGAGATGATCGGCCCGTCGGCCGAGCACCTGGGCCACCTGCTGGCCTGGAGCGTGCAGCGCGGCGACACCGTCCAGCAGATGCTCGACAGCCCCTTCTACCACCCGGTGATCGAAGAGGGCCTGCGCAGCGCGCTGCGCGAACTGCAGCGCGCGCTGCGCATGGGCGCGCCGCCGGTCGAGCGCTGCCTGGATTGCGGTCCGGGCGCCTGAGCCCGGCCGGCGGCCGGGAACGCGCGGCCACCGTCGCCGGCCTCGCGCCTAGACCGTGGGCCCCTGGTCGAAGGCGTCGAAGCTGCCCTGGCCGTCGAAGACCTCGACCGCGACGACGGCGGCCGACCGCGGGCCCCGGCGGGCCCATGCGACGAGGCGCTCGACGGCCTCCGTCGGGCCGGCCACCATGGCTTCGACGGAGCCGTCCTTGCGGTTGCGCACCCAGCCGCCGAGGCCCAGCGCCCGGGCCTGCTCGACCATCGACCAGCGGTAGCCGACGCCCTGCACCCGGCCGCGGATCTCGAGCCGCAGGACAGTCTCAGCCATGAACGCTCCCGCCGCGCATGGGCGCCAGCGTAGCGCACCGGCCATGGCTCACGGCGCCGTGGGCGCGTGGCCGACCGGCGGGACGGGCCGTTCCCGGCGTGGCCGCGGGTGCCGCGTACAGAATGGAGTCCTCGAATCGGAGGAGACGACCATGAACGACACCCCCGTGCAGCCGCTGGACGGCCCGATCGTCGAGGCGCTGCGCCATGTCTGCACCGCCACGCTGACGACCGTGCTGCTGAAGAAGGGTCTGCGCAACGTCTGGCTGCGTGGCACGCAGCCACTGAGGAAGGGGCTGGGGCGCACCATCGGCCGCGCCTTCACGTTGCGATTCGTGCCGGCGCGCGAGGACCTGGCCACCCCGGCATCCTGGGGCGCGCCGATTTCCACGCGGGCGGCCATCGAGGCGATGCCGCCCGGGGTGATCGCCGTGGTCGGCGCGATGGGCGTCACCGACGCCGGCATCTTCGGCGACATCCTGTGCGCCCGCATGCGCCAGCGCCACGTGGCGGCCCTCGTGACCGACGGCGTGGTGCGCGACCTGCCCGGCGTGCTCGAGTCGGGCCTGCCCGTGTGGTGCCAGGGCACGGCCGCGCCGCCTTCGGTGGCCGGGCTGACCTTTGTCGGCTGGCAGCAACCCGTCGGCTGCGGCGGTGTGGCGGTGTTCCCGAACGACGTCATCGTGGCCGACGACGACGGCGCGGTGCTGATCCCGGCGGCGCTGCTGGAGGAGGTGACCGCGGCCGCCGTCGAGCAGGAGCGGCTGGAAGCCTGGATCATGCAGGAGGTGCAGGGCGGCGCCCGGCTGCCCGGCCTGTATCCGCCGGACGAAGCCCACCGCGCGCGCTACGAGGCCTGGAAACGCGGCGCGGGTTGAGCCGCGGGACGGCCACCGGCGCTGCCGTGTCGAGCCTGCGCGGCCGCCGGGTCAGGCCCCCAGCAGCAGCCGCGCCGGACGTGCGCCGGTGCGCGCCGGGACCGGCGACGACAGCGCGTCGATCAGCATCAGCACCAGCCGGCGCAGCGCCTCCCAGGGCTCGACCGGCCAGTCCGGGTGACGCAAGCCCTTGACGAGGCCATCGCACACGGCCGCGGCTTCCAGCACGTGGGCCAGCGCGTGCGCCGTGGCCAGCGGCGCGGCGCGCTCGATCAGGCGCTCCTTCAGCCCCCAGACCCGTGCTTCGCGCAGCGCCATCGGCATCGGTTTGCCGGCGCTCAGGGCGTCGCGCACGCGCTTGAGCGCCTGGATGTCGGATGCCAGCGTCCAGTGCACCAGCACCGCGGCCTCGCCTTCGGCGCGCAAGCCGTCGAGCATGCGCAGCGCGCGCTGCACCTGACCGGCGAGCACGGCCTCGCCGAGCTTGAAGACGTCGTAGCGCGCGACGTTCAGCACGGCCGATTCGACCTGGTCGAAGCCCAGCTCCCCCGGCGGGTACAGCAGCGCCAGCTTCTGCAGCTCCTGGTGTGCCGCCAGCAGGTTGCCCTCGACGCGGTCGGCAAAGAACGCCAGCGTCTGCCGTCCGGCCTCGCCGTCGGCCACGCGCTGGCCCTGGGCCGCCAGGCGCTGCGCGATCCAGCCTGGCAGCGCGTGGCGCTCGACGGGGTCGACGCGCAGGGCCACGCCCGCGCCGTCCAGGGCGCCGAACCACGCGCTCCGGAGCTGCTGGCCGTCCAGCCGCGGCAACTGCACGATGGTCAGCACATCGTCGCCGACCTGCGGCAGGGCCTGGCAATAGCGCTGCAAGGCGTCCGACCCGTCCTTGCCGGGCTTGCCGCCGGGGATGCGGATCTCGATCAGCTGGCGTTCGGCGAACAGGCTCATCGCCTGCGCCGCGCCGAGCACGGCGCTCCAGTCGAAATGCGCTCCGCTGACGGCGAACACCTTTCTTTCGTTGTAGCCGGCGGCGCGCGCAGCGCCACGGATGGCGTCGGCCGCCTCCTGCGCCAGCAGGGGTTCGTCGCCGTAGACCGTGTACAGGGGCCGCAGGCCACGCTGCAGGTGGCTGGCAAGCTGGTCGGGCTTGATCTGCACGCGCGCCTCAGAGTTCCACGGCGGACAGGCGGCGCAGCAGCTGGCTGACGACGTCGGTCTGCATGTCGGCGAACAGCGACTCCTCCTCCTGCGCCTTGGCCAGCGCAGCCTTCTCGTCGTAGCTCAGGTCCTGGTCGCGGCTCAGCGTGATGGGCGGGATCAGCACCTTGCCGCCGGGGGTGTCGGCGCGCACCACGAGCCTGAGGTGAAGTTCGATCTCGCGCACCTGCGCCGACGGCGTGCTCACGGCCACGACGCGCCGTCGGCGGTCTTCCAGGGCCTTCAGCACCACCTCGGCCTCGGCCGGCGCGTCGACCACCGTCGCGAGCCCCGTGAGGCGTCGACGCAATTCGACGCCAAGCGGTGAGCGCGGGTCGAACCCCACCAGCGCCAGCCGCTTGAACGGCAGGCTCAGCGGGTCGCGCGGCCGGAAGCCGCAACCGGCCAGTGCGGCCGCGCCCAGCCCCAGGCCCAGCAGCGCCCGGCGTCGCGGCACGGGCTCAGACCACCACGTTGACGAGCCGGCCCGGCACCACCACGACCCGCTTCACCGGCTTGCCGTCCATGAAGCGGATGGCGTCCGGGTGGGCCAGTGCGGCGCTCTCGATCGCGCTGCGGTCGGCGTCGGCCGGCACGCGGACCGCACCGCGCAGCTTGCCGCCGACCTGCAGCACGAGTTCGACCTCGCTGCGCACCAGGGCGGCTTCGTCGACCGCGGGCCAGGGCGCGTCGATCAACTCGCCCTGCGCCGCCGCATAGCCCAGCGCCTGCCACAGGCCGTGCGCGATGTGCGGTGCGGCCGGGTACAGCGTGCGCAGCAGCAGCGAGAAGGCCTCGCGCCGCACGGCGGCGTCCGCCGCGCTGTCGCTGAGCTCGGCCGCCTCGATCGCGTTGAGCATCTTCATGGCACCGGAGACGACGGTGTTGTACTGCAGGCGGTCGTAGTCGTGCGTCACCTGGCGCAGCAGCTCGTGCATGGTGCGGCGCAGGTCGCGCGCGGCGTCGCTGCAGCCGTCGGTGGCGCCGTCGCCGGCGCCCAGCGCCTGGGCGTGGCGGTGGCCCCAGGCCCACAGCCGCTTCAGGTAGCGGAACGCGCCTTCGGCGCCGGAGTCGGACCAGGCCGCGCTCTGGTCCGGCGGGCCGGCGAACATCACGAACAGCCGCGCCGTGTCGGCGCCGAAGCGGGCGATGATGTCGCGCGGCTCGACGACGTTGTTCTTGCTCTTGGACATCTTCTCGACGCCTCCCAGCAGCACCGGCTGGCCGTCGGCCTTGGCCGTCGCGCCGACCGGCGCCCCCTTGTCGTCGAAGCGGATGTCGACTTCGCTGGGGTAGAACCACCGCTTCTTGCCCGAGGCCTCCTCGCGGTAGTAGCACTCGTTGAGCAGCATGCCCTGCGTGAAGAGCTTGGTGAACGGCTCGCCGAAGGCCACCAGCCCCAGGTCGCGCATCGCCTTCGTCCAGAAACGTGCGTACAGCAGGTGCAGCACCGCGTGTTCGATGCCGCCGATGTACTGGTCCATCGGCATCCAGTAGTCGTTGCGGGCGTCGACCATCGCGCCGTCGCTGTCGGGACAGGCGTAGCGCATGTAGTACCAGGCCGAGTCGACGAAGGTGTCCATCGTGTCGGTCTCGCGCCGCGCCGGCTGGCCGCAGCGCGGGCAGGGCACGTTCAGGAACGCGGCGCTCTTGTTCAGCGGGTTGCCGCTGCCGTCGGGCACCAGGTCCTCGGGCAGCAGGACCGGGAGATCCTGCTCCGGCACCGGGACGTCGCCACAGGTCGCGCAGTGGATGATCGGAATCGGCGTGCCCCAGTAGCGCTGGCGGCTGATGCCCCAGTCGCGCAGGCGCCAGGTGGTCTGTTTCTCGCCCAGGCCCTTGGCCGCGAGCAGCCCGGCCACGCGGTCGACCGCGTCGGCGAAGGCCAGGCCGTCCAGCACGCCCGAGTTCACGCAGCGCGCGCGCGGCTTGTCGGCGTACCAGTCGGCCCAGGCGGTGTCGTCGAAGGTCTGGCCCTCGACGGCGATCACCTGCCGGATCGCCAGCCCGTACTTGCGCGCGAACGCGAAGTCGCGCTCGTCGTGCGCCGGCACGCCCATCACCGCGCCGTCGCCGTAGCCCATCAGCACGTAGTTGCCGACCCACAAGGCGACGGCCTGGCCGGTCAGCGGGTGCGTCACGTGCAGCCCGGTCGGGCGGCCTTCCTTGTCCTTGAGCGCGAGTTCGGCCTCGGTCGTGCCGCCCTGCTTGCACTCGTCGACGAAGGCGGCCAGCGCCGGGCTCGAGCGCGCCGCATGCTCCGCCAGCGGGTGCTCCGGCGCCACGGCGCAGAAGGTCACGCCCATGATGGTGTCGGCGCGCGTCGTGAAGACGTACATGCGGCCGTCCTGGATCAAGGCGCCGGCCGCGTCCCTGATGTCGTGCGTGAACGCAAAGCGCACGCCGCTGCTCTTGCCGATCCAGTGCTCCTGCATCAGCCGCACGCGCTCGGGCCAGCCGGCCAGGTAGTCCACATGCCCGGGGTCGGTGACACCGGCCAGCAGTTCCTCGGCGTACCGCGTGATCGCCAGGTAGTAGCCCGGGATCTCGCGCTTTTCGACGATGGCGTTGCTGCGCCAGCCGCGGCCGTCGATGACCTGCTCGTTGGCCAGCACGGTCTGGTCCACCGGGTCCCAGTTGACGACCTGGGTCTTCTTGTAGGCGATGCCCTTTTCCAGCATCTTCAGGAAGAACCACTGGTTCCACTTGTAGTAGCCGGGGTCGCAGGTGGCGACCTCGCGGCTCCAGTCGATGGCCAGGCCGAGCGGGCGCATCTGCGACTTCATGTCGGCAATGTTGGCGCGTGTCCACTGCGCCGGCGGCACGCCGTTGTCGATGGCGGCGTTCTCGGCCGGCAGGCCGAAGGCGTCCCAGCCCATCGGCATCAGCACGTTCATGCCCTTCATGCGCAGGTAGCGCGCCATCATGTCGTTGATGGTGTAGTTGCGCACGTGCCCCATGTGCAGCTTGCCGCTGGGGTAGGGCAGCATCGAGCAGGCGTAGAACTTCGGCCGGTCCGGGTCTTCCGTGACATGGAAGGCGCCGCTCGCGGCCCAGTGCGCCTGGGCGGCGGCTTCGACTTCGGCGGGAGCGTATTTTTCGTTCATCCGCGGGATTCTACGGAGCCGCCCCGCCCGCGCC
>Ga0316195_10000797_pt1 | contig 13341 bp, 6 predicted proteins | sample Phised1_MG_FD_204937 | JGI IMG/M metagenome (GOLD analysis project Ga0316195, IMG submission 204937) | Coastal sediment microbial communities from Maine, United States - Phippsburg sediment 1 | ecosystem: Environmental > Aquatic > Marine > Coastal > Sediment | place: USA: Maine | collected... | reverse complement strand
CCCCACGGTTCCTCGATCACCAGCTTGACACTCTGGCCGAGCAGCATCATCCAGCCGATGGTGCGCTGCGCCCCGTGACCACGCAGCACCAGCCAGATCGTGACCGCGGCCACGCCGCCGTGCAGCACGCCCGACAGCCCGCCGTAGTGCAGCAGCGCCGGCTTTGCCAGCAAGGCCAGTTGCGTGAAGGGCCAGGACAGCAGCCAGGCCCATGCGACGACGGCCGGCACCCGTGCAGCCCAGCCATAGGCGGCAACCAGCGCGGTGGCCAGCAGGTTCGCGCCAAGGTGCATCGTGGTCCAGTGCACCAGCGCCGCGCTCCACCAGCGCCACGGCTCTCGCCATGCCAGTACCGGCTGCCAGTCCAGGCGCGACGGATCCAGCCCGGTGGCCAGCACCGCCAACAGCGCCAGCGTGGCGCTGAAGGCCAGCCACAGCGCGCCGGGCCGTCGCAGCGGTCTCGGCCCTGCCTCGGCCTTCACGCCGGCCCGCCCTTCAGCGTCAACCGAACACGGCCGCCCACAGCGCACGCACCGCAGCGCTGGACGACGCCATCACCTCGGGTTCGAAGTGGGTGGGCTGCTCGTCCAGTCGCGCCATGTGCTGCGCGCGGCGCAACTCGCGATAGGCGTCGGCCGCGGTGCGACCGACACCCTCGGGCAACAGCCCGGCCGCTTCGGCACGCTGCAGCAAGGCGATGTTGCCGGCGTTGTCGAGCAGTGCGGGGTGCTCGGCGGCATGCGCGAGCACCAGGTACTGCACCGCGAACTCCACGTCCATCATGCCGCCCGGGCTGTGCTTGACGTCGAAGCGCCCGCCGCGCACCGGGTGCGCCTCGCGCACCTTGTCGCGCATCGCTCGGATCTCCTCGCGCAGCGCGGCGGCGTCGCGTGCGGCGCCGAGCACGCCCCGGCGTACCGTCTCGAAGCGCGGCGCCAGATCGGCCCAGCCGGCACAGAAGCGCGCACGCGTGATCGCCTGATGCTCCCAGGTCCATGCGGTGTTGCTGCCGCGCCCGGCCTGGTAGCGCTCGAAGGCGTCGATCGAGGTCACCAGCAGCCCCGAGCCACCATTGGGCCGCAGCGCGGTGTCTATGTCGAACAGCTCGCCGGCCGCGGTGCGCAGCGTGAGCCAGGTGATCAGCTTGCGCACGAACAGGCCATAAACCTCCTGCGCGCGGTCCTTGTCGGGCTCGTCGCTGTCGTCGTACAGGAACACCACGTCGAGGTCGCTGCCGTAGCCCAGCTCCTTGCCGCCGAGCTTGCCGTAGGCAATGATGGCGAAGCGCGGGGTGTCGCGGTGGCGCTTGCCGAGTTGCTCCCAGGCCCAGCGCAAGGTCGCCTGCAGCGTCGCGTCGGCCAGCGCCGAGAGGTCGTCGGCCACCTGCTCGACAGTCACTTCTCGCTCGACGTCGCGCACCAGCGTGCGGAACAGCTCGGCATGGTGCGCATGGCGCAGCGTGTCCATCAGCAGTTCTTCGTTGGCCTGGCCGGAGCGGACCCATGCCTCGTGCCGCGACTGCAGGTCAGCGAGGAAAACGGGAGGATCGAAACGGCCGTGGCGCAGCCTTTCGTCGGCCAGCTCGTCGATCACGCCAGGGTGACGCATCAGGTACTGCATCGGCCAGCGCGCCATGCCCAGCAGGCGCAGCAGCCGCTGCAGCACCGCCGGTCGCTCGACCAAGAGCGCGAGGTAGCTCTCGCGGCGCAGCAACGGCTCGACCCAGTCGATGAAGCGCAGCGCCGCCTTGTCGCTACACTGGCCCTCTTCGACGCAGAGTGCGGCGCGCCGCACCAGCCGGCCCAGGCGCATCTTGCTTTCATCGCGCAAGGCCGTGACGCGCGGATGCTGCACCCACTGGTGCACCCTTTCGGCCAGCGCCTCGGGCAGCATCTCGCGCAACTGCTCGCTGTCCACCGGCAGGTCGCTGCTGCCGCATCCGGCGCAGGCGCCGCGCGCGCCGTTGGGCGCGGTCGACCGGCCGTCGTGCAGCAGCGCGTCGAACTCGGTGGCGACAAACTCGCGCACCTGGCCCAGCTGGTCAAGCAGCGCACAGGCTGGCGACGGCCCATCGAGCCCCAGGCTGCGCGCGATCCATGCCAGGTCGGCATCGACGGTGGGCAGCAGATGGGTCTGCTGGTCGTCCAGGTACTGGATACGGTGCTCGACACGGCGCAGGAAGACGTAGGCCTCGGCCAGCCGCTCGGCGGCAGCGGGCTTCATCAGGCCGCGCGCGCTCAGGCGCTGCAGGCTGCGCAAGGTGGAGCGCGTACGGATCTCGGGAAACTGACCGCCGCGCGCCACCAGCATCAACTGCACGATGAATTCGATCTCTCGGATGCCACCGCGCGACAGCTTCACGTCGTTGGCGCGCTCGGGCCGCCCTGCGGCGCGACGCTGCGCCTCGTCGCGGATCTTTCGGTGCAACTGGCGCAGACCCTCGAACACGCCATAGTCGAGGTAGCGACGGTAGACGAAGGGCGTGACCAGCGCGCGCAGCGCCAGCGTGCTGCCACTGGCCACGCTGGCCTGCGGCGCAACGACGCGGCTCTTCAGCCACGCAAAGCGCTCCCACTCGCGCCCCTGCGCTTGCAGGTATTGCTCGAGCATCGGCAGGCTCACCGCGATCGGGCCGGAGTTGCCGTTCGGACGCAGCGCCAGATCGACGCGGAAGACGAAGCCGTCGTCGGTGGTCTCGCCAATCAGTACATAAAGCCGCTTGGCGACACGCTCGAAGAACTCATGCGCGCTGATGCGCGTCACGGGCGCACCCGAGGTATTCGAGCCACCTGGGGTGCGGCCCGGCATTGGCCCGAGCCCGTCGGTCTCGCCCTCGTCCTGGTAGACGTAGATCAGGTCGATGTCGGAGGACACGTTCAACTCGCGCGCGCCGAGCTTGCCCATGCCGACGATCCAGAACTCGATGGGTCGACCGTCGCGATCGCGGGGCGCGCCGTGCAAGGCCTGCGCGTCGGCCAGCGCCTGCGCCAGCGCCAACTCCAGGCTGATCTCCGCCAGCGCGGTCATCACGCCGGTGACAAGTTCCAGTGGCGCACCCGCTTCCACGTCCAGACAGGCCAGACGCTCCAGGCACAACTGGCGCGCGACGCGCAGCGCCGAGGCCAGGTCGCGCCCGCCGTCGCGCAGGCGCTGCACCAGCGCGTTCAGCGAGGTCTTGTCCGGCGCCCCGGGGGCCAGCAGCGCCAACTCGTCGCAGTAACGACGTCGGATGCGTTGCACGAAGCGGCTGTGCGCCGCCGACGCCCGTAGTGCGTCGTCCGGCGGCTGGATCGTAGTCGGCAGGGGTAAGGTCACGCTGCGGCTGCGCCTCGGCGCTGTGCTAGATTGAAGCGCATCCAAGCGGGCGCCGGCTGGGCTCGACTCCGCGGCGCGTCGCGTTGCCCAGTGCCCAATCTCCAGGCCCGAATGGTTTCAATCGTGTCTCCTGTCCTGTGGCCCGCGCCGGCACGATGCGCGCGCCGGCTGACCTTGCCTTGAGCCCGCCCGACAAGAAGTTCCTGCCGCGCCGCTGGCAGTGGTGGCGGCGCCTGGCGAATGCCGCGTTGGCGCTGGTGTTGTTGTCGTGGAGCCTGATTCTCATCGCCTGGCTGACGCTGCACTGGGCGATTCTGCCGCACATCGATCACTGGCGTCCGCGCATCGAGCGCCTCGCCAGCGATGCCATCGGGGTCAAGCTGAGCATCGGCGAGATCACGGTGCGCTCGCGGGCCTGGGCGCCGACGCTCGAACTGCGCGACCTGCGGCTCTTCGATCGCGACGGTCGCGAGGCGCTGCGGCTGCAGCAGGTGCAGGCCGCATTGGCGACGCATTCGCTGCTGGCGTTGCAGTTGCGCTTCAAGCAGCTGGTCTTCGATGGCCTGACGCTCGATGTGCGGCGCGATGCCGCGGGACGCCTCAGCATCGCCGGCTTCGAGTGGAAAGGTGGCCAGACCGATGGACATCACGCGCGTGGCCGCGACTGGTTGTTCGAACAAGGCGAGTTGGTGCTGCGCAATGCCACGCTGCGCGTGAACGACGAGCTCGCCGGCACCGAAGCGCTGACGCTGAACGGCATCGACGCCGTGCTGCGCAACGGCACGCGAACACATGCCCTGCGCGTCGATGCCACGCCGCCGGCCGCACTGGGCCAGCGTCTCAGCCTGCGGGCGCGTTTCACGCAGCCCGTCCTGGCCAATGCCGGCGACCTGCAGCGCTGGAGCGGCACGATGTACGCCGAGCTGCCGCACGTGGACCTCGGCGTGCTGCGCCGTTACCTGGCCCTGCCCTTCGAGATTGACGGCGGCGAAGGCGCGTTGCGCGCCTGGGTCGACGTCACTCGTGGCGTGCCGGACAAGGCCACGCTCGACCTGGCCTTGCGCGACACCGCGCTGCGCCTGGCGCCCAACCTGCAGCCGCTTGCCTTCGCGCTGGCGCAGGGCCGGCTAGACACCTCGCGCGATGCCGACGGTGTGCGCCTGGCCACGCGTGGCCTGGTGCTGCAGAGCAGCGACGGACCCGACTGGCCGGCCGGCGACCTGAAGCTGTCCTGGCGCCAGAAGCAGGACCTGGGCAGCCTGCAGCCTTCGCAGCAGCCGGTCACCGGCGGCGAACTCGGCGTCGAGCGGCTCGACCTCGACCGCGCCGCGCGCACTGCCGAGCGGCTGCCGCTGGGCCAGCCGGTGCGCCAGTTGCTCGCGCAGCTGGCGCCGCGCGGCCATGTGGAAGGCCTGAAGGCGCAGTGGACGGGGCCGCTCGATGCGCCAACGACCTACAGCTTCAGCGCGCGGCTGAGCGGGCTGCATTTGCAACCAGGCGATCCCGTGGAGGACGCGCCCGCGCGCCCTGGCGTGCGCAACGCGCAGCTGCAGATCGACGCCGATGAGACCGGCGGGCGGGCACACGCGTCGATCCGAACCGGCGCGCTTTTGCTGCCCGGCGTGTGGCAGGACCCCGCACTGCCGCTGGACAGCTTCGACGCCGAGCTGGCTTGGCACATCAAGCCCTCGCCGGGCCGCGCGCCAACGATCCAGCTCGAGCTGAAACAGGTGCGACTGGCCAATGCCGACCTGGCAGGCGAGATGCGCGCCAGCTGGAGCACCGGAGACGGCGAGGGTCATGCGCGCGGCGGGCGCTTTCCGGGGCTGCTGGACTTGTCCGCCAGGCTCAGCCGCGGCCGTGCCGAGCGCGTGGCGCGCTATCTGCCGCTGCGCCTGGCCGAGCCGGCGCGCAACTATGTCGAACGCGCGATCCAGAGCGGCCAGATCAAGTCGGCCGACTTCAGGGTCAAGGGCGACCTGTGGGACTTCCCGTTCCACCGCTCGCGCGACGGCGAGTTGCGCATCGAAGCGCAGGTCCAGGACCTGCGCCTGGACTACGTGCCGGGCCGGCCCGCCAGCACCACGGAAACAGCCTGGGTATCGCCGTGGCCGGCCTTCGAGCAGATCAGCGGTGAGCTGGAGTTCGACCGCCTGGCGATGCGGCTGCGCGGCCTGCAGGGCCAACTGTGGGGCACCAAGTTGCGCAACGTTGCCGGCGGCATCGCCGATCTCGCCGACCCGGCGGCGCGGCTCGAGCTCGCCGGCCAGGTGCGCGGCCCGGCCGAAGATCTGTTGCGCTACGTGCGCAGCACGCCGCTCAGTGCCAAGCTCGGCACCGCACTGCAGCCGCTGGCCGCCAGCGGGGCAAGCGACTTGAAACTCGAGCTCAGCCTGCCGCTGGCCCGGCCGGCGTTGACGCGCGTGCGCGGCAACCTGCGGCTCAGCCAGGGCGAGTTGCGCGCGCTCGCCGACTGGCCGGCGCTGCAGGGCCTGCGCGGCGAGCTGGACTTCACGCAGGACAGCTTCACGCTGCGTTCGGCGCAGGCGCGCTGGCTGGGGGGCGACCTCAGCTTCGACGGGGCGCTGGCGCCCGACGGCAAGCTGCTCATCGGTGCGCAGGGCGTTGCCACGGCCGAGGCGCTGCGCGCGCTGCCGGCGGTGGCCGCGCCAGCAGCCGTATTGCGCGGCCAAGCCGCATGGCGCGCGACGCTTGCGCTGGACGAAGGCCGCAGCGACTTCAACCTCGCCAGCAATCTGGTCGGCATGCAGATCGACCTGCCTACGCCGCTGGCCAAGCCGGTGCAGGCCGCCTGGCCGATGCGGCTGCAGCGTCAAGGCAGCGCAGCCACGCCGGCGACCGACACGCTGGTGTTCGAGCTGGGCGAGGCGCTGAAGATGCAGTGGCAACGCGACCTGAGCGTGACGCCGCCGCGCGTGCAAGGTGGCGCCGTTGCCGTGTTCGACACGCTGCCCGCGCCCAGCCCGGAAATTCCCGCCAGCCTGAAGCTCGGCCGCGTCGACGTCGATGCCTGGCAGGCCGTGCTGCAGCGCATGGTTCCGCAAGGCGAAGTCGCCCAAGCCGCAGGAGGGTACCTGCCGCGGCGCATCGCCCTGCGTGCCGACGAGTTGATTGTCGGGGGCAAGTCGCTTAACCGCGTGGTGGCCGACATTCGCCAGAGTGGCACCGCGGACCAGGGCGCCTGGCAGGCCCGCGTGCAGTCCGAACAACTGGTCGGTGACGTCGAATACCGGTCGCCAAGCCGCGCGGAGTCGGGCGGCGGCGTGCGCGCCCGGCTGCAGCGGCTGTCGCTGCCGCAGTCCGCGGTGGCGCAGGTCGAGCAACTGCTCGGCGAGCCGCCGCCGCAGGTGCCGGCGCTGGATATCGTGGCCGAGGACTTCGAACTGCGCGGTCGCAAGCTGGGCCGGCTCCAGGTGCAGGCGGTGAACCGGCAGCTGCCCGGTCGCGCCGGCGCACGCGAATGGCAGCTAGATACGCTGAAACTGGACACGCCCGAGGCGAAGCTGCAGGCCAGCGGTCGCTGGCAGGGCGCCGGCCTGCGGCGCATGGCGCTGGACTTCAAGCTCGACCTCAGCGACAGCGGCGCGTTCATTCAGCGCATGGGCGGGGGTGCGGCGCTGCGCGGCGGCAAGGGCGCGCTCAGTGGCCAGCTGTCCTGGGCAGGATCACCCCTGTCGCTGGACTATCCCAGCCTGGAAGGCGCGCTGACACTGGACATCGATGGCGGGCAGTTTATGAACGCGGACCCGGGAAGCGCGCGGCTCATCGGCGTGCTCGGGCTGCAATCGCTGGCGCGGCGCATGAGCTTTGACTTCCGCGATCTGTTCGAGGAGGGCTTCGCCTTCGACAGCATCACCGGCACCGTGCAGGTGGCGCGCGGCGTGGCCGATACGCGCGACCTGCGCATGCAGGGCCTGCAGGCCACGGTGCTGATGCAAGGCAGCGCCAACCTGCAGCGTGAGACGCAGGACCTGCGCGTGCTGGTCGTGCCCAACTTCGACGCCAGCGGCGCCGCGCTGGCCACGCTGGCCATCAACCCGGCCATCGGGTTGGGCGCGTTATTCGCACAATGGGCGCTGCGCGAGCCGCTGATGGCAGCGGCTACACGCGAGTTCCACATCACCGGGTCCTGGGCCGAGCCGCAGGTGCAGACGGTGGAGCGGGCGCTCGGCACGCTGCTGCCATCGGCTGGCCCGACTACAGCTGCCACCTCCACCTCTGCCTCCACCTCTGCCTCTGCCTCTGCCTCTGCCTCTGCCTCCACCACGAAAGCCGTGCCATGAAGATCGCCGCCCTGCAGATGGTGTCCACCCCCGAGGTGGCGCGCAACCTCGAAGCCGCCGCCGCGCTGATCGGGCGCGCCGCATCGCTCGGCGCCTTCCTGGCCGCGCTGCCCGAGTACTTCTGTCTGATGGGCCGGCGCGACGACGACAAGCTGGCCATCGCCGAGGCACCGGGCGACGGGCCGATCCAGAGCTTCCTGTCGCTGCAGGCGCGGCGGCATGGGCTGTGGCTGATCGGCGGCACGCTGCCGCTGCGCGAGCCGGGGCGCACGCGCGTGCGCAACAGCAGCCTGGTGTTCGCGCCCGACGGCCGGCTGGCGGCGCGCTACGACAAGCGCCACCTCTTCGCCTTCGACAATGGCCGCGAGCAGTACGACGAAGGCCGAGTGCTCGATGCCGGCGATGCGCCCGTGGCAGTGCAGGCCGGGCCGCTTCGCGTCGGCCTGAGCGTGTGCTACGACCTGCGCTTCCCTGAACACTATCGCGCGCTGATGGCGCCAGCCTGTGACCTGCTGAGCGTGCCTTCGGCCTTCACCTACACCACCGGCCAGGCGCACTGGGACCTGCTGCTGCGCGCCCGTGCGGTCGAGAACCAGTGCTACGTGCTGGCGCCGGCCCAGGGCGGCACACACGAGAACGGCCGTCGCACCTGGGGCCGCAGCCAGATCGTCGACCCCTGGGGCGAGGTGATGGCGCTGCAAGCCGAAGGCGAAGGCGTCGTCATGGCCAGCGTCGATGCGCAGCGCCTGGCGACGGTGCGCATGCAGCTGCCGGCACTGGCGCATCGGCGCACCTGACCCGCTTCTGCGGGGCTTCGTTTGCCCCGATGGGCGGATCTGGCGACGATCCGTTAAAATTGCAATTCGTAACCGGGACTCAAGCACATGGCCACGAAGCGCTCCACCACACCTGCCGTCTCCGCAACCGGTCAACGCCTGCGCCAGACCCAAGCCGAGTACACGGCGGCGCGGCCTTCGACGGGTCCGGGCGCCAAGCCGATGATGTCGAGTTCGAAGATGTACGTCTGCCGCCGTTGCCAGGCCAACTTCAAGACCGGCGACGGCAAGCCCGACCCGCGCCTGCCCGGCCTGGGCAAGTGCAACAAGTGCCTGGCCACGGCCATCGCCGCTTGATCGACGGCTGATCGCGCTTCCGCCGGGCGGCGCGAATCCCCGGCCAATGCGCTGCGCTGCGGCGCATTGGTTTTTCTGCAGCCCGGCCGTATGCTGCGCGCATGCAGATACTGACCCAGCCCACCCAAGCGATCGAAGGCCAGTTGCCCGGCACCTCGGGCCTGCGCAAGAAGGTCGCGGTGTTCCAGCGCCCGGGCTACCTGGAGAACTTCGTCCAGTCGATCTTCGACGCCCTGCCCGGCCTGCAAGGCCAGACGCTGGTGCTTGGCGGTGACGGCCGTTATTTCAACGACCGCGCGATCCAGACCATCCTGCGCATGGCCGCCGCCAACGGCGTGGGCCGCGTGCTTGTCGGCCGCGGCGGCATCCTGTCGACGCCGGCGCTCAGCGACCTGGTGCGCCAGCGCCGGGCCTTCGGCGGCATCGTGCTGTCGGCCAGCCACAACCCGGGCGGGCCCGACGGCGACTTCGGCATCAAGTACAACATCGCCAACGGCGGGCCGGCGCCTGAAAAGCTCACGGCGGCGATCCACCAGTGCACGCTGCGCATCACGCGCTATCTGAGTCTGGACGCAGTCGACGTGGACCTGCAGCGCCTGGGCAAGAGCACGCTCGGCACGATGCAGCTCGAGATCGTCGACCCCGTGGAAAGTTATGCGCGGCTGATGCAGCGCCTGTTCGACTTCGAGCGCATCGCGGCGCTGCTGGCGCAGCCGGGGTTCAAGATGCGCTTCGACGCGATGCACGCGGTCACCGGGCCCTACGCGCGGGCCATCCTGGAAGGGCAGCTAGGCGCGGCCGCCGGCACGGTGCTCAACGGTACGCCGCTGCCCGACTTCGGTGGCGGCCACCCCGACCCGAACCCGACCTATGCCGAGGAACTGGTCGGCCTGATGCACGCCGCCGACGCACCCGACTTCGGCGCCGCATCCGACGGCGACGGCGACCGCAACATGATCCTCGGCCGCCACTTCATCGTCACGCCGAGCGACAGCCTGGCGGTGCTGGCGGCCAATGCGCAGCTCGTCCCGGGTTACGCCGCGGGGCTGAAGGGCGTGGCGCGCTCGATGCCCACCAGCGGCGCGGTCGATCGCGTGGCGCAGGCGCTGGGCATCGCCTGCCACGAAACCCCGACCGGCTGGAAGTTCTTCGGCAACCTGCTCGATGCCGGCATGTGCACGCTGTGTGGCGAGGAAAGCGCCGGCACTGGCTCGGACCATGTACGCGAGAAGGACGGCCTGTGGGCGGTGCTGTTCTGGCTGAACGTCCTGGCAGCGCGGCAACAGTCTGTGCAGACCATTGTGCGGGACCACTGGCGCAGGTTCGGTCGCAACATCTATTCGCGCCACGACCATGAAGGCCTGGACAGCGCCGTCGCGCAGACGCTCTACGCCGATCTGCGCGCCTCGCTGCCGGCGTTGAGCGGCCGCTACTTCGGCGACTACCGCGTCAGCCGAGCCGACGACTTCGCCTACACCGACCCGGTTGACGGCTCGGTCAGCCAGGGGCAGGGGCTGCGGGTATTCTTCGACGGCGGCTCGCGCATCGTGTTCCGTCTGTCGGGCACCGGCACCGAGGGCGCGACGCTGCGCGTCTATCTGGAGCGCTTCGAGAGCGATCCCGCGGCGCTCTTGCAGCCGACGCAGCCGGCGCTGGCCGGGCTGATCGACGTGGCCGAGCAACTCGCAGGCATCCGCGCACGCACCGGGCGCAGCGCGCCGACCGTGATCACCTGAAAGCCGGGCAGTGCGGGAGGCCGTCCCACACCCGCAGGCGCATGGGTTTCACTTCCCACGCGGGCCCCGCGCCGGACTTTTGCGATGAGGGGCTGGTTGCGGCGCATCACCGTCCTTCAGACGTCCACGCGTTCGAGCGTTGGGGCGGGGCGTCGGCCGCCATACGGCGCGAGAAGTCGCCAAGCCTGACCCGTCGCATCGGAGCAGAAGCCACACGCCCGCAGTTCAGGCCAGCAAGCCCCAGCTGGAAACCGGATCGGCGTGAATCGCAGCATCGGTCGGGTTCTGCGGCGCGAAGGTGTCGGCGCTGGCCATCGGCCAGTACCGCTTGAACACGTTGTGCGGCCACTCGCCCTGACCGCCGATCGCCGCCACCAGCGCGCCGGGCGGCACATAGGGCAGCACGTTGGCCAGCAGCCGCACTTCGTGGTCCGCGGCGCGGCGCACGATGTGGTACGCGCTGATCTCGTTGGGATGGCTGAGGCCGGCGGCCTGCACCAACTCCTTTAGCGCCTTCAGCGTGTTCTCGTGGAAGCGGTAGACGCGCTCGAGCTTGTCGGCCACAACCAGCGCCTTCTGCCGGTGCGGATCCTGCGTCGCCACGCCGGTCGGGCAGGCACCGGTGTGGCAGGTCTGCGATTGCAGGCAGCCCAGGGCGAACATAAAGCCGCGCGCGGCATTGCACCAGTCGGCGCCCAACGCCATCGCCCGCGCGATGTCGAAGGCGCTGACCACCTTGCCGGCGCAGCCGATCTTGATCCGCCTGCGCAGTCCCAGGCCCTGCAGCGTGTTGTGCACCAGCAGCAGACCCTCCTGCAGCGGCGCGCCGACGTGATTGCTGAACTCCAGCGGCGCGGCGCCCGTGCCACCTTCGCCGCCGTCGACGACGATGAAGTCGGGCACGATGTCGGTCTCCAGCATCGCCTTGCAGATCGCGAACCATTCCCAGGGGTGGCCGATGCACAGCTTGAAGCCGGTCGGCTTGCCACCCGACAGCGTGCGCAGCCGCTCGATGAACTGCAGCATTTCGCGCGGCGTCGCGAAGGCCGGGTGGCGCGCCGGGCTGACGCAGTCCACGCCGACCGGCACGTCGCGCGCGCTTGCGATCTCGATCGTCACCTTGGGCCCGGGAAGCACGCCGCCGTGCCCCGGCTTGGCGCCCTGGCTGAGCTTGAGCTCGATCATCTTCACCTGCGGCGAGCGCGCGGTGGCGGCGAAGCTATCCTCGTTGAAGCTGCCGTCGTGGTTGCGGCACCCGAAGTAACCCGAGCCGATCTCCCAGATCAGGTCACCGCCGTGCACGCGGTGGTGCTGGCTGACCGAGCCTTCGCCGGTGTCGTGCGCGAAGTTGCCGCGCGCCGCGCCGCCGTTCAGCGCCAGGATGGCGTTGGCGCTGAGCGAGCCGAAGCTCATCGCCGAGATGTTGAACACACTGGCCGAATAGGGCTGCTCGCGCCCTGCGCCGATGGTAATGCGAAAGTCGTGGGTCGGCAGCGTCGTCGGCACCATCGAGTGGTTGATCCACTCGTAGCCGTGCGCCTGCACGTCCTGCTGCGTTCCGAAAGGGCGCTTGTCGCTGTCGACCTTGGCGCGCTGGTAGACCAGCGAGCGCTGCTGGCGCGAGAAGGGCGCGGCCTCGTTGTCGGGCTCGATGAAGTATTGGCGGATCTCGGGGCGGATGTATTCGAACAGGTAGCGCATGTGCCCGATGACCGGGTAGTTGCGCAGCACCGAATGACGCGTCTGCCGCGTGTCGCGCCAGCCGAGCAGGCTGAGTGCGCCGAACAGCAGCACCAGCAGCCCCCCGCCGTCGAAGGCGACCCAGGTGAAGGCCGACAGCAGCAGACCCACGCCGCACAGCAGCCAGGTCGCATAGCGCAGCGGCAGCGCTTGGTCGAGCCGGTCCAGCCAGTCGCGCATCGCGAACTCCTAGGGTCGTCGCCCCACCGTCGGTGTTGCCAGCGCGTCGAGGAACGGGAAGCGCCACTGCGTGTTCGATTCCCGGCCGAGGATACGGTCGCGACAGCCCGGCAGGCTCAGGTCGAGAGTCTCGGTGGGAATCGCCATTTGTGCGCGGATTGAATAGAACACCCTAACACGCGGCGCGGTCGGCACGCCACGGCTTTGCTCGACAACCACCGCCAGTCGCTGCGACTGCAGGCGCACCAGCGAGCCCACCGGATAGATGCCGACGCAATCGACGAAGGCACGGAACACGCCCGCGTCGAACTTGCCCAGCCGCGTCCACTCCGCCATCTTGGCGATCGAGTCGGCCGGACCCCAGCCGTCCTTGTAGGGCCGGTTGGAGGTGATCGCGTCATAGACGTCGCACACGGCGGCCATGCGCGCCGGCACGCTGAAGGCATGGCCGCCGAGCCCCTCCGGGTAGCCCTTGCCGTCTGGGCGCTCGTGGTGGTGCAGGCACACGTCCAGAGCCATGGCGCTCGGGGCCTCGGTGTCGAGAAGCATGTCGTGGCCGTGACGCGGGTGTCGCTTGACCAGCTCGTACTCCTCGGCACTGAGCTTGCCGGGCTTGTTCAGCACGGCCAGCGCGATCTTCGCCTTGCCCATGTCGTGCAGCAGCCCGGCCAGGCCAGCATCGCGCACCTGATCCTCGTCCATGCCCATCTGCCGCGCCAGCCCGACCATCAGCGTGCACACCGCGACGGAGTGCAGGAAGGTGTAGTCGTCGTGCGACTTCAGCCGCACCATGCCGAGCAGCGCACTGGCGTTGCGCTGCATCGAGCCCGCGATCTGGTCCACCAGCGTCGCGCAGCCTTCGGTCTGCAGCGCGCGGCCCAAGCGGGCTTGCTCGAACAGGGCTACCACGGTGTGGCGCGCAGCGGCGCACAG
>Ga0316195_10000796_pt1 | contig 13345 bp, 11 predicted proteins | sample Phised1_MG_FD_204937 | JGI IMG/M metagenome (GOLD analysis project Ga0316195, IMG submission 204937) | Coastal sediment microbial communities from Maine, United States - Phippsburg sediment 1 | ecosystem: Environmental > Aquatic > Marine > Coastal > Sediment | place: USA: Maine | collected... | reverse complement strand
GCTGAAGGGCGGAATGGTGATGGCGGAGTCGATGGGAGTGAATACGGCGGCCTCGCGCATGATCGCGTTCGTGCTGGCGGCGATGATGGCGAGCGCATCGGGCTGGCTCTACGCGCACATGCAGCGCTTCGTGAACCCGACCCCGTTCTCGCTGCATGCGGGCATCGAGTTCCTGTTCATGGCGGTCATCGGCGGCGCCGGCTACGTGTGGGGCGCGCTGCTGGGCGCGGCGGTCATCACCATCAGCAAGACCTGGCTGCAGGACCTGCTGCCGCAGATCATCGGGCAGGCGGGCAACTTCGAAGTGATCGTCTTCGGCGTGCTGATGATCGTGATCCTGCAGCGGGCGCCCGACGGCCTGTGGCCGGCGCTGGCGCGGCGCATCCCGTTGCGCGTCGCGCGTCGCGTCGTGCGCCCGGAACTGCCGCCGCTGGCCAGGCGCGCGCTGCCGGCGCCGGGCGAAGTGCTGCTCGAGGTGGACCGCGTGACGCGGCGCTTCGGCGGACTGGTCGCCGTCAACGAGGTGGCGCTCGACGTCCGCGCCGGCGAGATCGTCGCGCTGATCGGGCCCAACGGGGCGGGCAAGAGCACCATGTTCAACCTCGTGTCGGGCGTGCTGGATCCGACGTCGGGGAGCGTTCGCTTCCGCGGCCAGGAAGTGGCGGGCCTGGCATCGCGCCAGATCGCCCTGATGGGCATGAGCCGGACGTTCCAGCACGTGCGCCTGTTGCCGCAGATGAGCGTGCTGGACAACGTCGCGATCGGCGCGCACCGGCGGGAGTACCGGGGCCTGCTTGCCGGCGTGCTCGCCGGCGCGTGGCGCCTGGACCGCCGCGACGAGGCGCGCCTGCTCGCCGAAGCCGCGCGCCAGATCGAACGGGTCGGACTGGCCGACCACATGTTCGACGCGGCCGGGTCGCTGCCGCTCGGCAAGCAGCGCATCCTCGAGATCGCGCGCGCGCTCGCCTCCGACCCGTGCCTGCTGCTGCTCGACGAGCCGGCCGCCGGATTGCGCTACCTCGAAAAGCGCGCGCTGGCGGACCTGCTGCGCAAGCTCAAGGCCGAGGGCCTGTCGATCCTGCTGGTCGAGCACGACATGGACTTCGTGATGGGCCTCGTGGACCGCGTCCATGTGATGGACTTCGGCCAGAAGATCGCCGAAGGACTGCCCGAGCAGGTGCAGCGCGACCCCCGCGTGCTCGAGGCCTACCTGGGCGGCGTCGACGAGAAGGAGGCGGCATGAGCCCCAGGGGCCCAGCCGGCCCGCACCGCGCGAGGGCGTGCCCGTGAGCGCGGAACGGGTCCTCGAGGTGCGCGACCTGTCCGTGTCCTACGGCAAGGTCGAGGCGCTGTCCAACGCCAACCTCGACGTGGGCGCGGGGCGCATCGTCACCGTCATCGGTCCGAACGGCGCCGGCAAGACCACTCTGCTGGCGGCGATCATGGGAGCGCTGCCGGCCAACGGCGCGGCGCGCGGGATCGTGCGCTTCGCGGGCATGGCCGAGCCGCGGCCTTCCATCGAGGCGATGGTCTCCCGCGGCATGACGCTGGTGCCCGAGAAGCGCGAGCTGTTCGGCGAGATGACGGTGGAGGACAACCTGCTGCTCGGCGCGTTCCAGCGCTACCGCTCCGGCAAACGGGATCACGCGCGGACGATGGGCGAGGTGTATGCGCTGTTCCCGCGACTGCAGGACCGTCGGAGCCAGCTGGCCGGAACGCTGTCCGGCGGGGAACGCCAGATGCTGGCGGTCGGCCGCGCCCTGATGGCGAAGCCGAAGCTGCTGATGCTGGACGAGCCGTCGCTGGGACTCGCGCCGCTGATCGTGCGCGAGATCTTCCGCATCATCGTCGAGCTGAAGCGGCGCGGCGTGGCGATCCTGCTGGTGGAGCAGAACGCCCGCGCCGCGCTGCAGATCGCCGACCACGCCTACGTTCTGGAAACGGGCGAGTGCGTGCTCGACGGACCGGCGGCGGCGCTCGCGACCGATCCGCGCGTTATCGAGAGCTACCTCGGACTCGGCGGAGCCCGCGCCGCCTAGCTGCGCAGGCTCGCGGTCTGCGCCATCCGGTCGACCTGCGGCTGGTAGCGCGGGTAGAAGCCCAGGCGTGGCGCCTGGTAGAGGATCGCGTGCAGTTCGCCGTTGTTCACGCGGGCGTAGCCGAAGCCGGACAGGCGCACCTCGTCGACCCGCCGCACCAGCGAATATTCGAAGCGTAAGCCGGGCCCGCCGAGGAACGTGACCGGATCGAGCTTGACGAGGTCGAAGGTCGAGCCGTCCGCCGTGAGCATGGTCTGGAACAGCGCGACGATCTCGTGCGGCTGCATCGACGCGCGGAACGTCAGCGGACGCTTTTCGCGCGCCGCGTCGCTCTGCGGAACCAGCGTCTTGCCGTCCTTGATGCCGACGAAGAACTGCAGTCGATCCACCGTCACTCCCTCCACGGTCCAGGTCGGTACCGGGAAGGCCCCCAGGCCGTCGAAGCGGTTCCACGGCCCGTCCAGCTTGATCGCGAGCCGTTCCGCGACGAGCTGGTCGCCCTGTTCGACCTTGGACACCGTCGGCGTCGCGCAACCGGCGACGAGCAGGACGGCGAACAGCCATGGCAGCCTTTTCATGTCTCGAGCTCACTGATGTAGGTTCTGATCATTCCGGCGTCGGGCGCGTCGGGCGCTGCTTCCAGGTACCGCCTGAAGGACGCGGCCGCGCCGGCCTTGTCCGCGCGGGAGCGCAGGATCAGGCCGAGGGAGCGGTGGGTCTGCGCTGGCGCGTTCGCCAGCGCGGCGGCGGCGGCGAGGTCCGCGTGTGCCTGTTCGAGGTCCTTTTCCTGGCCGCGCAGGCGCCGTGCCTCCGCGCGCGCGTACAGGAAGTCGCCGCGCGCCGGCTCGGCGGCCAGCTTGCGGCCGAGCAACTCGATCGTTTCAGCGTACTGGCCGCGCTTCAGTTCGTCCTCGAGGAACGGGAGCTGCCAGTCGGCCATGCGCTCCCGGTACGCCTGCTCGGCCTTTTCGCCCTCGGCCTTGCCGAGGCTGCGCAGCACGTCACGGCGCTCCTCCGAGGCCGGATGCGTCGCGAACAGCACGCTCGACTTCGACGCGTCGGCATTCGGCCCCGCCATCACCTCGGCCAGCAGGTTGCCCCACACGACGGACGCCTGCGACGAGTCGTAGCCGGCCGCCGACATCAGCCGCACGCTGATCGTGTCCGCTTCGCGTTCCTGATCGCGCGAATACGAGTAGACGCTCGCGATCAGCGCAAGCTGGCCGACCAGGCCCACCAGGCCGAACGGCGCGAGGACGACGCCCGCGGCGCTCTTGGACTTGGCGTCGCGCAGCCGCTCGAGCGCGTGCCGCTGCAGGAAGTGCCCCACCTCGTGCCCGATGACCGCCGCCAGCTGCGCCTCGTTGTCCATGCGCAGCAGGAGGCCGGACCAGACCTGCATCATTCCGTTCGGCGCCATGTTCGCGTTGAAATGCGGGCTGCGCACCGGGTAGACGCGGACGTCCGGGCAGTGTGATCCGGCCAGCCGGCACAGGATCGCCTGCAGGTAGTCGTGCAGCTTGACGTCGCGGATCAGGAACGGGCTGCGCCGCACCCGCTGTTCCTCGCGTGCCATCGTGGCCCACAGTCCGCCCTCGTCGGATGCCGCGTCGGGCGCGGCGAAGCGCGGCGGGATCGACCACTGGCTGCCTGCGTCCGCTCCGGCCTGAGCCCGTCCCGCCGCCGCATACAGCAGCGCGCAGTGGGCGCAGCCCCACTGGAGGAAGCCGCGCCGGTTCATTTCGCGCCCGGGAAGCCGAGCAGCAGCGCGTCGACCGTTTCAGCCGCTTTCGCCGGCTCCCGCAGGTCGCCCGAGGCGCGCGCCAGCCGGTTGAACCACAGGACGCGCCCGGTCTCGAGGTCGACCAGCGACGCGTAACCCTGCTGCACGCCGCCACCGAGCCCGACCCCGAGCGCGGCCATCAGGACCATGGCGGCGACCCGCTCGCCGCTGGCGTAGCTGTCCCGCACCCAGATGAACAGGGCATAGCGGGCCCCGGTCTTGTCCTGTAGCGGCTTGAGCGCGTCGCCAAGGCTCCAGTCGAGCTTGCCGTTCTTCGTCGGCAGTGCCCACATGCCCCCCACCGCGTGATGCAGGCTGATCGAACGGGCGACCGCCGAGTGGAGTGCGAGCAGCTCGCCGAAATCGTCGGCGGCACGCTCGTCGAGGTCGACGGTCTCGCCCTTGTAGCGCTCGCGCAGCCGTCCGAGTTCCTTCTTCATGTTGCCCAGCGCGGTACTGGTCCAGTCGGCCCGCGGCTCCGGCACCCCGCCGGCGCTGATCGAATACAGCTCGACGTCGATCGGGGCCACCAGGATCTTCGCGTTCTGCGGCAGGGCGGTGAAGCCCGGCGCGAGGTTGCGCGGCTCCTCCGCGCCCGCGCCGGCGGCAGCCAGGACGAAGGCCAGCGCCGCGGCGACCCGGATGGCGCGGCCCGCGGCTTGCGACGGCACTTCCCGGTTCCGGCCCATCGTCATGACGCCTCCGTGTGATGCGCCAACTGTCTGCCTCGATTTGTATACGGCGGCGTTCCGACCGGCTTGCTCGCCGACAACACTTCGTCGCCCGGCCGGGTCCGGCCGGCCGGGCGGCGGTCCGGACGTTTCCCGGCGGGCTTCGGGAATTCCAATATCATGGGCGCCAGCGTTGGGGGTACTGCCGGACAGCGGCGGTTGAGAGAGTCCCCGGAACCTGATCCGGTTAAGACCGGCGGAGGAAAACGCGGCTGCCAGCGCCGCTCCCTCCGAACAAGGAGAGAGACATGAGCGCCAATCCCAAGTTCGTCGCCGCCACGGCCCACGTGGACGAAGCCGCGGTCCAGCCGCTGCCGAAGTCGCGCAAGATCTACGTCACGGGCTCGCGTCCCGACCTGCGGGTGCCGATGCGGGAGATCGCGCAGTCCGACACGCATGCGTCGTTCGGCGCCGAGAAGAACCCGCCGCTGACGGTGTACGACACCTCGGGCCCGTACACCGACCCGGGCGCGAAGATCGACATCCGCTCCGGGCTCGCGGCGCTGCGGGCGCCGTGGATCGCCGAGCGCGGCGACGTCGAGGAGATGGCCGGCCCGAGCTCCGAGTACGGCGTCGAGCGCCTGAACGATCCGAAGCTGGCCGAACTGCGATTCAACCTGAAGCGCAGGCCGCGGCGCGCCCTCGCGGGCGCCAACGTCACGCAGATGCACTACGCGCGGCGCGGCATCGTCACGCCGGAGATGGAGTACATCGCGATCCGCGAGAACCAGCGGATGGAAGGCCACTCGGAAATGCTGCGCCGCCAGCATCCGGGCCACGACTTCGGCGCGGCGCTGCCGAGGGCGATCACGCCGGAGTTCGTGCGCGACGAGGTCGCGCGCGGCCGCGCGATCATTCCGGCGAACATCAACCACCCGGAAACCGAGCCGATGATCATCGGCCGCAACTTCCTCGTGAAGATCAACGCCAACATCGGCAACTCGGCGGTCACCAGCTCGATCGGCGAGGAAGTCGAGAAGATGACGTGGGCGATCCGCTGGGGCGCGGACACGGTGATGGACCTGTCGACCGGCAAGCACATCCACGAGACGCGCGAGTGGATCCTGCGCAACAGCCCGGTGCCGATCGGCACCGTGCCGATCTACCAGGCGCTGGAGAAGGTCGACGGCAAGGCCGAGGAGCTGACCTGGCCGATCTTCCGCGACACGCTGATCGAGCAGGCCGAGCAGGGCGTGGACTACTTCACGATCCACGCGGGCGTGCGGCTGCCGTTCATCCCGATGACGGCGAAGCGCATGACCGGCATCGTGTCGCGCGGCGGCTCGATCATGGCGAAATGGTGCCTGGCGCACCACAGGGATTCATTCATCTACGAACACTTCGAGGACATCTGCCAGATCATGAAGGCGTACGACGTCGCCTTCTCGCTCGGCGACGGCCTGCGCCCCGGCTCGATCTACGACGCCAACGACGAGGCGCAGATGGCCGAGCTCGCCACGCTCGGCGAGCTCACGCAGGTCGCGTGGAAGCACGACGTGCAGGTGATGATCGAAGGGCCGGGCCACGTGCCGATGCACATGATCAAGCACAACATGGACGAGCAGCTGAAGCTGTGCCACGAGGCGCCGTTCTACACCCTGGGCCCCCTGACCACCGACATCGCGCCGGGCTACGACCACATCACCAGCGCGATCGGCGCGGCGATGATCGGCTGGTACGGCACCGCGATGCTGTGCTACGTGACGCCGAAGGAGCATCTCGGTCTGCCGAACAAGAAGGACGTCAAGGACGGCATCATGGCCTACAAGGTCGCCGCGCACGCGGCCGACCTCGCCAAGGGCCATCCTGGCGCGCAGCTGCGCGACAACGCGCTGTCGAAGGCGCGCTTCGAGTTCCGCTGGGAAGACCAGTTCAACCTCGGGCTCGATCCGGATACCGCCAAGGACTTCCACGACGAGACGCTGCCCAAGGACAGCATGAAGAGCGCGCACTTCTGCTCGATGTGCGGCCCGCACTTCTGCAGCATGAAGATCACGCAGGACGTGCGGGAGTACGCGGAGAAGCAGGGCGTGTCCGCGGAGGAGGCGCTGAAGCGCGGCATGGAGGAAAAGGCGGTCGAGTTCGTGAAGAAGGGCGGCGAGATCTACCAGCGCGCGTGAGCGCCACGACCCGATGACTGTTTCCATTCTTTCGCTGGCGGAGACGCGCGTGCTCGGTGTGCTCGTCGAGAAGGAGCGCACCGTCCCCGACATCTACCCGCTGTCGCTCAATGCGCTGACGGCCGGCTGCAACCAGAAGAACAACCGCGACCCGCTGCTGTCGCTGACGGAGGCGGAAGTGCAGGCCGCGGTCGACCGCCTGAAGCCGATGTCGCTGGTGATCGAGTCGAGCGGGTCGCGCGTGATGCGCTATTCGCAGAACGTCCAGCGCGTGCTCAAGGTCCCGACCGAGGCGGTCGCGCTGCTGGCCACGCTGTGGCTGCGCGGTCCGCAGACCGCCGCCGAACTGCGCGCCGCGAGCGAGCGGCTGCATCGCTTTGCCGACGTCAGTTCCGTCGAAGGCTTTCTCGAGGAACTCGCCACGCGGCCCGCCGAGCAGGGCGGGCCGCTGGTGGTGCTGCTGGCGCGGCGCCCAGGCGCCCGCGAGCCGCGCTGGGCCCACCTGCTGTCCGGCGAGCCGGCCGAGGACCTGACGGCTCCGGCCCGCGACGCGGCGCCGCAACTGCCGGCGGACACCGACCTGGACGCGCTGCGCGACGAAGTGCGTCGTCTCGCGGACGAGGTCGCGGCCCTGAAGGACCTGGCGCACCGGCTGGCGCGCGCGCAGGGCATCGAGCCCGGCTGATTCCGGACAGGCGGGGCGCGCCTGGCGCAAGGCCGCGCGCTTCTCGCACCGGCCGGCGGGCATCCGATTGAGCGCGGTCAAGGGCCACGGTCCGGGTGGCCACACAATCGTCCAAAACACAGAACGATTGGAGACACCATGGCCTCTGGCTCGCTCGCCGGCCTGTCCGGCGTTGCGCTTCTGCGCGATCCGTCACTCAACAAGGGAACGGCGTTCACCGACGTCGAGCGCGACAAGCTCGGCCTGCGCGGACTGTTGCCGCCTCACGTGGCCTCCCAGGACGAGCAGGAAAGGCGGGTCCTCGAGAATCTGCGCAAGCTCAGGGAGCCGCTGAACCGCTACGTGCTGCTCGAGGCGCTGCAGGACCGCAACGAGACGCTGTTCTACAAGGTGGTGATCGACCACATCGACGAGATGCTGCCGATCATCTACACGCCGACCGTGGGGCTGGCGTGCCAGCAGTTCGGTCACATCTACCGGCGGCCGCGCGGCCTGTACGTGACCGCGGCCGATCGCGGCCGCGTGGCGCGCGTGCTGGCGAACTGGCCGGTGCCCGACCCGGCGATCGTCGTCGTGACGGATGGCGAGCGCATCCTCGGCCTCGGCGACCTCGGCACCAACGGCATGGGCATCCCGATCGGCAAGCTGGCGCTGTACACCGCGTGCGCGGGCATCGACCCGACCCGCTGCCTGCCGGTGCTGCTCGACGTCGGCACCAACAACGAAGCGATGCTGAACGACCCGCTGTACCTCGGTCTGAAGCAGAAGCGCCTGAACGGGCCGGAGTACGACGCGCTGGTCGACGAATTCATGATGGCGACGCAGCAGGTGTTCCCCGGCGTGCTGGTGCAGTTCGAGGACTTCGCGAACCATCATGCGTTCACGCTGCTCGAGCGCTATCGCGACCGCCTGCCCTGCTTCAACGACGACATCCAGGGCACGGCGGCGGTGTCGGTCGCGGGCCTGTTCTCGGCGCTGCGCGTCACGAAGCAGAAGCTCGAGGACCAGACGATCCTGTTCATGGGCGCGGGAGAGGCGGCCACCGGCATCGCCGACCTCGCGACCGCCGCCATGGTGGCGGGCGGCATGAAGCCGGACCAGGCCCGGGCGCGCAGCTGGCTCTTCGACAGCAAGGGACTGGTGACCGCCGGCCGCGGCGGGCTCGCGCACCACAAGCAACCGTACGCGCACGCGCACGCGCCGGTGACCGACTTCGTGCAGGCCATCGAACAGCTGAAGCCCACGGCGATCATCGGCGTGGCGGCGACCGCCGGCACGTTCACCGAACCGGTGCTGCGGGCGATGGCGCGCCTGAATGCGCGGCCGATCGTGTTCGCGCTGTCAAACCCGACCTCGAAGTCGGAGTGCACGGCCGAGCAGGCCTACCGCTACACCGAAGGGCGGGCGCTGTTCGCATCCGGCAGCCCCTTCGATCCGGTGGACTACGAAGGGGTGCACTACGTGCCGCGCCAGGGCAACAACTCGTACATTTTCCCGGGCGTGGGCCTGGGCGCGATCGTCAGCCGCACGCGGCGGATCACCGACGAGATGTTCCTCGCGTCGGCGCGGTCGCTTGCGGCCCAGGTCACGGACGCGGACCTCGCGCAGGGCAGCCTGTATCCGCCGCTGAAGCAGGTGCGGGACGTGTCGGCGCGCATCGCCGTGGACGTGGCCGAGGTCGCGTACGCGCGCGGCCTGGCCGGCAAGCCGCGACCGGACGACACGATGGCCGACATGCGCGCCAACATGTACGAGCCGGTGTATCGCCCGTACGTGTAGAGCGGAAATCGACGGAGCGCCGCTCCACGGGGCTTAGGCGCTGGCCTGGATGAGGGAGTGATCCGATGAGCCATGTCCGACACGATCAGATTCGACAGCTGGTGCGCGAGCAGTACAGCCTGGCCGCCGAAGCTTCCAACTGCGGGTGCGCGCCGTCGTGTTGCGGCACGGCGGCGCCGGACGCCGTTTCGCATGCGCTTGGATACTCAGCGACCGAAACCGCGGCCGTGCCGGCCGGCGCCAACATGGGCCTCGGTTGCGGCAATCCGCAGGCCATCGCGGACCTGAAGGCCGGCGAAACCGTGCTCGACCTCGGCAGCGGGGGCGGCTTCGACTGCTTCCTCGCCGCGAGGCAGGTCGGCGAGTCCGGGCACGTGATCGGCGTCGACATGACGCCGGCGATGCTGTCGAAGGCGCGCGTCAACGCGGAGCAGGGCGGCTACGGCAACGTCGAGTTCCGCCTGGGCGAAATCGAGCACCTGCCCGTGGCGGACGGCACGGTGGACGTCATCATCTCCAACTGTGTCATCAATCTCTCGCCGGACAAGGCGCGCGTGTTCAGGGACTGCTTCCGCGTGCTGAGGCGCGGCGGCCGACTGGCGATCTCGGATGTCGTGGCCTTCGCGGACATCCCGGCCCACATCCGGGAGGACATGGCGCTGCTGGCGGGCTGCATGGCGGGCGCGTCGCTGATCTCCGACCTGGAAGGCATGCTGCACGACGCCGGGTTCCAGCACATCCGCATCGCTCCGAAGGAGCAGAGCAAGTCGTTCATCCGCGAGTGGGCGCCCGGCACGCCGGTCACCCAATACGTCGTGGCCGCGACCATCGAGGCGATCAAGCCGGCGGCGTAGGGGGCCGCGGGGGGGCGCCCTCCGTCACGGCCTCGCCGGCGCGACGGAGGTCCGCGTAGCGGCGGGTGGGGTCCGGCCCGCACTCGGCTTGCGCTATGTCAAGCGAAACCGGCCGCCGTGTGAGGTGGCTCCCTGCATTTGTCCGCGGCATCGACTCAAATGAGAAGCAGGGTGGGCTTTCGTTCCCTCATGCCTGTTTCTTCGATGACCGCCGTCGCCCTCACACTGCCGCAGCGCCATCCGCGCGGATTCCTGCTGATCGCGGGCCTGGCCTGGCTGGTGCTGTACCGCCTGCTGGAGCCGGTGTCCGAGGCCATCGTCGGCTGGCTGCCGCTGGAGCGCGCGAGCCATCTCGGCTCGGCGGTGCAGTTCTTCCTCTACGACACGCCGAAGGTGCTGCTGCTGCTGACCGCCGTCGTGTTCGTGATGGGCATCGTCAATACGTGGTTCACGCCGGAACGCACGCGTGCGCTGCTGGCCGGCCGCACCGAAGGCGTCGCAAACGTGATGGCGGCGGGCCTGGGCGTAGTCACGCCGTTCTGTTCGTGCTCGGCGGTGCCGCTGTTCATCGGATTCGTTCAGGCCGGCGTGCCGCTGGGCGTGACCTTCTCGTTCCTGATCGCTGCGCCGATGGTCAACGAAATCGCGCTCGCGCTGCTGTTCGCGCTGTTCGGCTGGAAGATCGCGCTGCTGTACACGGCGCTCGGTCTCACCGTCGCGATCGTCGCAGGCTGGATCATCGGCCGGCTGCGGATGGAATCCCACCTGGAAGACTGGGTGCGCGACATGCCGCGCGTCCAGGCACGGACCGGGCAGGACGGGCTCGCGCTCGTCGAGCGCATCGAGGCAGGGCTGGGCGCGGTGCGCGAGATCGTCGGCAAGGTGTGGCCCTACGTGCTCGCGGGCATCGCCGTCGGCGCCGCCATCCACGGCTGGGTCCCGCAGGACTTCATGGCCTCGTTCATGGGCAAGGACGCGTGGTGGTCGGTGCCGCTGGCGGTGCTGATCGGCGTGCCGATGTATTCCAACGCCGCCGGCATCCTGCCGGTGGTCGAAGCGCTGCTCGCCAAGGGAGCGGCGCTGGGCACCGCCCTCGCGTTCATGATGAGCGTGATCGCGCTGTCGCTGCCGGAGGCGATCATCCTGCGCAAGGTGCTCAAGCCGCGCCTGATCGCGACCTTCCTCGGGGTGGTCGCGCTCGGCATCCTTGCGGTCGGCATCCTGTTCAACGCCGTGCTCTAGATTTCAACGGGAGGAACGAATGAAGATCGAAGTCCTGGGTTCCTGCTGCGGGAACTGCCAGAAGACCATGGAGTTGATCGGCGAGGTCGCGCGGGAGAAGGGCGCCGACATCGAACTCGTCAAGATCGACGACCTGAAGCAGATCATGGGCTACGGAGTGATGTCGACGCCGGGCGTCGTGATCGACGGCACGGTCGTGCACGCCGGCGGCATGCCGTCGCGCGCCAGGGTGGAGCAGTGGCTCGCCGGGGCGGAAACCGTCGCCGAGCGGGCGGCGCGGTGCTGCGGCTAGCGCGGCGGCAGGCGGGCGGAGGACGGGCATGAACCGCGCCATCGAATTCTTCGCGCAGCAGTTCGACCGGCAGATCGACGCGCACGATTACACGCTGAACGTGTTCGAGCAGCGCGTGCTCCCGCACCTGCAGGGCGACGTCCTCGACCTGGGCTGCGGTCTCGGAAACCTGGCGATCGCGGCCGCCGAGCGCGGTCATCGCGTGACGGCGCTCGACGCCTGCAATCGTGCGGTCGAGGACCTGCAGCGGCGCGCGCGGGATCGATCGCTGCCGATCGAGGTCGGGTGGGCCGACCTCGCCGACTGGAGCGCCACCACGACCTACGACTCGGTCGTGTCGATCGGGCTGCTGATGTTCGTCGACTGCCCGACCGCCCTACGGGCGCTCGAGGAGATCAAGCGGTCCGTCCGGCCGGGCGGCGTGTGCGCCGTGAACGTCCTGATCGAGGGAACGACGTTCATGAAGATGTTCGACGAGTACCGCCACTGCCTGTTTGCGCCGGAGTGCCTGGTGGCGAGCTTCGCCGACTGGACGCTCCTCGACCACCGGATCGAAGACTTCGCCGCGCCGGAGCCCGGGAAGATCAAGCGGTTCGCCACCATCATCGCCCGCCGGTCCGGAGCCGCGATGTCACGCTGACTGGCCGGCGCTGCACTCGTCGACCAGGTACACGATCGAGCGATACGGCACCCCGCCGTGCTCGCTCAATCCGATCTCGCAGGTGCGGCTGCTCGAATAGCCGGCCGTGCAGCCAGCGGGCAGCGACCGGGGCAGCGTGCGCAGCGCGTGCGCGTTCAGTTCCGGGAACGAGAAACCCCGGTCGCCAGCCCAGCCGCAGCAGGTGACGTCCGGCGGCACGGTGACGTTCGTGCAGCACGCGCGCGCCACCGCTTCGACTTTCGACTCCAGCCCCATCTTGCGGATGCTGCACACAGGATGCACGGCGACGGCGGACTCGGTCCGGGTGAGCGCCAGGCGCGGCAGCACGTGGTCGTGCAGGAATTCCGTGAGGTCGAACACGGGCAGACGCTCCTGCAGCGCCTGTTTCATCCGGTAGGCGCAGGGGCTGGTGTCGAAGACGATCGGCCACCGGCCGCCCTCGCTGGCCGCTCGCAATGCCGCTTCGAGCTCGTCGGCCTTGGCGACGGCCGCGTCCGCGTGGCCCTTGCTGTCGAAGGGCTGGCCGCAGCACTGCTGTTCGAGCTGCGGCGGATGGACGACGTCATATCCCGCGCGACGCAGCACCCGCTCGGTCACGGTCGGCAGGTCGTCGACCGCGTCGCCGCGCGCCGGCCCCATCGTGCGCGCCGCGCAGCTCGGGAAGTAGACGACGCGGTCCGCTCCCGAGGTCGACGCCGGTGCCGCCTGCGGCGACCAGCGCGAGGCGCGCGGCATCGCCGGCGTCCACTGCGGGACGCGATTGCCGGACAACGCGCGCGCGCCGTGCGTGAGCCGCGCCATCATCGGCGTGCCCAGCGCGCCGTGCACGGCGTCCGCCACTGCCAGTCCCGTCCGCACGGCGCGCGTCGTGGCGGCGAAGTGACTTCCGACCTGTGCCCCGACCTTAGTGCCGAGCCGGCCCACCTGGTCGCCGCGCAGTGCCTTGATCAGCTTGCCGGTCTCGATGCCCACCGGGCACACGGTCGCGCACAACCCGCACGCGGCGCAGGTGTCGATGCCGGCGTAGCCGTAAAGCGAGCGCAGGTCGCCGTCCGGTTCCCCCGCGGCGTCGCGCCGCGCGATCTCGCGCCAGCTCGTGATGCGCTGGCGCGGCGACAGCGTCAGCCCGGCCGACGGACACATCGGCTCGCAGAAGCCG
>Ga0316195_10000795_pt1 | contig 13351 bp, 11 predicted proteins | sample Phised1_MG_FD_204937 | JGI IMG/M metagenome (GOLD analysis project Ga0316195, IMG submission 204937) | Coastal sediment microbial communities from Maine, United States - Phippsburg sediment 1 | ecosystem: Environmental > Aquatic > Marine > Coastal > Sediment | place: USA: Maine | collected... | reverse complement strand
AACCAGAAAATCGTGTCATCGTGAACCGCTATTAACGCGCCATTTTTCTCTTTAAACACGGTCTATCGCCTTGTATTGATGGCATTCGCCCGTTCTCGTATATCGATCACGTGGCTTCCATCGTTCGATGGATAACGGCGAAACCGGATACGGACCTACGGGAATAAATTACTGATTGTATTTTTCTTATCGTCTTCGGACCTGATTTTCTTGAGTGTTTTTTTGCACTTATAGTGGAAACCATGCCCTTTTCTCTTCACGGGGCGCACCGGGAAGATGTTTGTGGCCAGATTCCAAAAGGATTGTTTTACCGCTGAATTTGGCGAGGGGAGGCGCTACGGATGCGATTTCAAATTTGTCAAAGCTGATAAGATGCAGAAATTATAATTGATATAAGTTTTTGGTGACCATGCCTTGGTGGTGGGGTTTGCCATAGAAAGCAAACAGCGGGTGGGTCTTTACCGATCATTTGGCGCAATCGATTTATAACCGCCTGAACATTTTCAAGGGCGGTTCAACCGGGCGCCTATTGATATGGGAAAGGTTGCGATTGGCATTGCCGCATCCCGAATGGTGCTGATTCCGAAACCATATGATGGGGGCGAGCTCGGTCAAAAAAACTCGGGGGCAAGACCCAAGCCTTGCCCCCGAGTTAAAGAGATGCGGTTCTGAAATCCGGCAATCGACCTTTCAGGCCGTCTCATTCCCCAATGATCAACCCGATGTCAAATCAAATAGTGAATTGCCGGTGAACTGTTGATATCTAGAGCAAATATTATGCCTTTTTCGCCGATTCACGTAAATCCTTACGGGTGTTGATTGCCCCTTATCAACCCGCGAGGCAGTATCAAATTTAAGGCCCTATTGGATAAAAAGAATCGTCTTATTTTGTGCACATTTTAAGGTAAAAGGGCTTGGCTTTTAAAGGTGGGTTCTTACCGCCCAATCAATAAATAGAAAAGCCGTAATCATTTAAGATTACGGCTTTAAAATCGGTGGCGCCGAAGGCGGGAATAGAGATATCTACAATAAAAACAGCATTTTACTAAAATAGTTACATCCTTAAGTGTATTTGAGTTGGTTTTTGTACAATCCTGGTCGCACAATCGCGCCCCTATTTGGAATATCAAAAGTCACCTGACTGGCCAGCATTGTATTCGCCGTGATAGACATCAATGCGCATCTGTCCAACGACACTAACCTTCGATGACCGTGGTCTGCACTATCCTTATGAGCATCATCGGCCACTGCCTTAACGCCCACCCCCTCTTGGCCGCGTTAACCAATAGAATCAGCGGATTTTGAAGCCATTTGATGGTCTAACAGTCGCCACCACCCAGATCCTTGCATTTTTTTCAGCATGTCACTATCTAGTTCACATGTTGGAGGGGAGGCAATCGGCGGCGGATCCAAGGCTTCTGCCCTGTTATTCACACCGATTGTTCCCCGCTTTCGATACTGTCTCATAAGCTGCGCAGACCCGATACCGTTTATTTTACGCTATATCGGTGGCGATGCCTGCCCGATGGGAGATCGCGTCGTGTGTTTGTGCGCACCCAAAATCGATGAATCTTTCAGCATGGAAAACGCTGATCCTCAGGATGGCCGCCCGCGTTCAGGGCGGGCGCGTTTCGGCGGTTGAATGAAGATCTTCCCTGGCTCTACCTTTACAACGCCATGAATATCACCTGTCTTGCGCCGCAATTATCCGCGTGGCAGGTTTAAGCCCACGTGGTCATCGATCCACGTTATATTGGATGAGAGAAGGGTACACAGGAATAAGCAGGCGTTGCGGATCCCCGACGGTCATCAAAGGGAAATGACACCGAAAAAATCTCATGGGGGGGCGCCGGACGATGTCAACCGTAATAGAAACGGAGAAGGGAGTTGCTGCAGATGGTTATAAAAAATTTGGGCGAGGGTATCGATCCGTTTTCATTCCAACTGGGAATGATCAATTGCTTTGCCGAGATGGTTGCCTGCGGTGTAAAGCAGTTGGCGATTAGCCCGCCGTTGTCCCTGTCGCAGTATGATGCCCTCGCGCCGTTTTCCGAGCAGATCGTGAAAGGATTCGGCATCGCATCCTATCTGGAAAAATCCCTGATGGTGACCCTGCTGCAATCGCCGGAATTCACGCGCAACAAGTGTTCGATCTTGTACTATAAAAACGAAACCACCTTGACCGCTTATCGTGATCTCAAGGAGAGACAAGCCCGATTGGTCGCGTCAGAAGGTTATGATGCCATTGCCCAAAAAGAGATATCGGTGGCCTTGATGAAACTCCTTTCCTATCCGACCGACGTGATTGAATCGAAACTTTCCGGAACCCATCCCGACCCCTTTATCCTTATCGAGGGTACGAAAGTATAACGCTGCAAAGTATCCCACGCGGACCTCATCGGGGGATCGCCGAACGTGAACGCCGATAGGAATGACGGGGATTTAAATGGATTCCATAATGCGGAAAGCCATTTTTCGGAATGATTGACAAATGCCCCCACAACATACTACGGAAAAAACCGTCAGAGCCTGAATGGCATTTCCGCACGGGATCTCATCGTCGTAGAATTCGGATCGCTCTTGTCCCCGTAATGGTGAATTGCAGCTACGGGAGAGGCGTAAGCGAACATAACCTTGCGAAATCTAATTTGCAGTACGGAAACGTACAAGCAGGTGGCTTTGGTTCAGATTAGTGGCGCCAAAAACCAATAGCCGAGGTATCAAACCCATACAGGAGGAAGGCATCATGAAAAAAGGACTGGTTGTTATACTGGCATTATTTCTTGTCGGAACAATTGGCGTCTTCGTCGATAGTCACACCGAAGTCGCTGCCGCCGGGAAGACTATCACGGTTGGCGTGAACAGTGAAAATCCCCCCTGGATTTTTGCAAAAGATGGCAAAATGACCGGGTTCGAAGCGGATCTGGTAGAGGAGTTTGCCAAGCGTGCCGGGTACACATTGGATTATAAATCAGCACCTTTCTCCACAGTATTGACCGGCGTTCAATCCGGTCAGTGGGATATTGCCATGTCTTCCATCTGGATCAAGAAAGAGCGCGCCGAAGTGATGGATTTTGCAGATCCTTACTACGATTCGGGCATTGGTATGATGACACGCAAAGACGGCATCACCGATCTGAGCCAGATGAAGGGCAAGGCCTTCGGCTCCGACACCGGTTCCGCCAACGAATCCTGGCTGAATGGCGCCCAGGAAAAATATGGCCCTTACAAGATCAAGAGTTACGATTATTGGGTCGATGCTGCTCTCGACCTTGAGGCCGGACGAATCGACGGCGTCGTGGTCGACGATCCGATCGCCCTCTACTACATCAAGCAGCATCCTGATTCAGGTCTGGTCATGAAAATCTATATTCCGGGCTTCAAAGCCGGCCAGGCCTTGGCATTCAAAAAAGGGTCGCCTCTGCGTGATGAGTTCAATAAAATCCAGAACGAGATGAAAAAGGACGGCACGCTTCTTGCGATTCACAAAAAATGGTTCGGTTCCGAGCCTCCCAAGGATAGTTCCGTCATCAACATTGTTGCGCCTTACATGCCCAACGAAAAGCCGGCGATGTAACAAACGCTGAAGCAGTGGAGATCACCCTGACAGTCGGTTCTGTCGGGGTGATCTATCTTGGGTAACTCCGGAAAAAGCGTTCCGATAGAATTTCAAATTCCTACGGATCAACGTGAACCCGATGACCGTATCTTCTGATGCCCGAAACAAATTCATTCGCACCCACCCGGCCTGGTTTTCCTGGTTCCGGAAACCCCCCGTTATTATCGTATCGTTGGCCGTACTGATCGCCTATGCGCTTTTCCTGTTGCCCGACAAAGAATCGGCACTACCCGTCTGGTTTTATTTCAGTATCAGTTTTTTTATCGTGTTGATCCTCGCATACAGTGGCAACATTCTGGCAGATAGGGGAAAACCCGAAAGTCTGAAGATGGGTGTTGCCCTGATGTTGATCGCTGTCCTGTGCTGGCTGTTCCACCGCTATTCCGGCGCCCAGTGGCATCGCCTGGCTGACTTTTTCTTTAACTGGAAAAAACTGGAAGGTAATTGGTGGATCCTCTGGCAAGGTCTGGGGGTAACCCTTTTCCTAGCTTTGATATCGGGTGTTGGCAGTGTCGCGGTCGGTTTGCTGATCGCGGTCCTGCGCACTTTGAACAGCCCCACCATGAATTTCTTTTTAAAGATTTACGTCGATGTTTTTCGATCGATCCCGATGATCGTGGTGATGGTTATCTTCTTTTTTGCAATGCCATATGTGGGCATATCACTAGGCTCGATAGTATCGACAGTGTTGGCATTGTCGCTGGGCTATGGCGCTTATGCTTCCGAATGCTTCCGGGCGGGAATCGAATCCGTGCATTCCGGCCAACTCGAGGCGGCGCGTTCGTTGGGCCTGTCGCGCTGGAAAACCATTTACAAAATCATACTGCCCCAGGCAATCCCCGTGGTGATCCCACCGTTGACGAGCACACTCGTCGCGATGTTAAAGGATACCGCCGTGGCATCGGTAGTGGCAGCGCCGGAATTGTTGAAGCGGGCCCGAGAACTGTATACCAGTGAAACCAATCCAACGCCCCTGGTGGCTGCTGCATTGATTTATCTGGCCGTTCTGATTCCATTGGTGCGGGCCGTGAACATGCTCGAAAACAGGATGCAGAAAAAACGAAATGAGTGAAATGAATCAATCCGAGACAATGATCGAGGTTGTCGATCTGCACAAACGTTTCAAGGATTTGCATGTCCTTAACGGCGTCAGTACGGTCGTCAAACGTTCCGAGGTCGTCGCCATTATGGGACCGTCCGGCAGTGGGAAAAGCACGTTTTTGCGCTGTCTGAACCGTCTGGAGGAACCGACTTCCGGCCGGATCTATATCGAAGGCGTCGATATCATGGCACCCTATATCGACATCAACCGGGTGCGCACCGAGATCGGCATGGTTTTCCAAAGTTTTAACCTCTTCCCACACTTGACCGCGATCGAAAACATCAAACTGGCCCCCATGAGCGTGCGCAAAATATCGAATAAGGAGGCCACAGACCGCGGTATGGCGTTGCTGGAAAAGGTCGGCCTGGTCGAAAAGGCGACCGTCTATCCGGAACAGCTCTCCGGTGGTCAGCAGCAGCGTGTCGCCATCGCCCGAGCTCTTGCCATGCAGCCTCAGATCATGTTTTTCGACGAACCGACCTCCGCACTGGATCCTGAAATGATTGGCGAGGTGCTGGATGTCATGCGTAACATGGCTAAAGAAGGAATGACCATGATGGTTGTCAGCCATGAGATGGGGTTTATCCGAGAGGCCGCGGATCGCATCCTTTTTCTGGCTGATGGTTTGATCGTCGAAGATGGCACACCGGATCAAATTTTCAACCATTCCCAGCACGAGCGCACTATCGAATTTTTAGGTAAAATTCTCTAATCAACGATTGAGGATAGACGGATACTCCATGGCCAAGCTGATTTCATCACAAACCGCCGTTACCGGATTGTCAGATCTTAAAAGCAAAATCGGGCACATTCCTATCACACGGCGAAATGGCTTCGTTTACGGGTTCCTCTCGGTATTGATCCTGTATGGGTTCCTCCTGTTGCCATCCCGCGGCCCGCTTGGCACGATCGATTTAGGCCGGATTGCCCTTTTTTGCGTGCTGTTCCTTATTTGGGCCATGATTATTTTTACCGATGAACTCAAGTCGGAAAAGATGAAGACCGCTATTGTTTTCAGTCTCTTCATCGTTGCCGGATGGCTTTACTACCAATACGCGACCGCGCGTTGGGGTGAAATGGGCTTTTTGTTCTTTAATGTGGAAATGATCCAAAAAGCCTGGCCAACTCTGGTGGAAGGGTTCTGGACGACGCTCTTTTTAGCCTTTGGTGCCGCCATCATGAGTACGATTGTAGGATTGTTGCTGGCGGTTTTTCGCTCGTTCAACAACCCCGTGCTGAATTTTTTTATCATCGCTTACGTCGACTTTTTCAGGGCCATGCCGATCATCGTACTGATGATGTTGATCTATTATGCCCTGCCGTTTATGGGAATAAGTCTGAGTGCCATCATGTCCGGTATTCTGGCCCTGGGGCTGAACAGTTCGGCATACGTGAGCGAGATCTTCCGCGCCGGTTTTCTTTCCATTAAAAAGGGTCAGATAGAGGCTGCGAAGGCCCTCGGACTCAACGGACTCCAAACCATGCGTCTTGTCATACTACCGCAAGCGTTTCGGGTGGTCATCCCGCCGTTGGTGGGCAACTATGTGGCCAGCGCCAAAGACACGGCGCTGGCATCTTCGATTTCGATTATTGAGCTCTTGAAAGCCGGACTTTCCCAGAAATCTCTGCTGGCGAACCCTTCACCGCTGATCTTTGTAACGGTCCTTTATCTTGTCATGTTTCTACCGTTGACTCGGTTTTCCGGCTATCTCGAAAAGAAAATGAAAGCCAGCCAGCGGCAGGTTCGGTTATAGCATAGGGAGTCGACGAAATCCGCACCGCTACGGTTGACCGTACGACCCTTGCGTAGTGTCCCGGTTTCTCCATTCGATCTATCGATTTTGGCAAACAATTCTATATGTCCACAATATGGAAAGCTATTTCAAATACAAATTGACATGCTGATGGGAGAAAGCATAGGAGAGAAAATGGCAGTCAAAACTATCGTGAACTCTATATTCTTTGACCATCAAGCAGACTGAAGCGATAAACACCGTGAGCAAATTTAATTTCGATATGATTCATAAAGCACAACAAAGCATACAGACTCACGTGCTCAAGACGCCGCTATTACATTCCTCCGCGCTCAGCCACCGGTGCGGCTGTAATGTCTATTTGAAAATGGAGTGTTGGCAGACCTGCGGGTGTTTTAAACTCAGGGGCGTTACGAACTTCTTGAATCATCGTAAAGAAGAAGTTATGGAAACCGGCGTCGTTACCGCTTCCAGTGGTAATCATGCGCTGGCGCTGGCTTATGCGGCGACGAAAATAAAGGTACCCCACATCGCGATATTTCTGCCCGAAAATGCCGATTTGGCCAAAGTCGATAAAATTCGAATGCACGGCATCGATCCCATTCTTGCCGGCAAAACCTTTTTTGAAACGTTCGACATTGCCCAGGCGTATACTGCGAAAAACGGTGCAACCTATGTCCATTCACATGCCGATCCATTGGTGATCGCCGGACAGGGGACAATTGGTCTGGAAATCATAGAAGACTTACCGGATGTAGATACCGTCATCGTCCCCATCGGCGGAGGTGGCTTGATATCCGGCATTGCGGCCGCCGTCCATAGCGAATCCAGTACCGTTGAAATTATTGGCGCGGAGCCCGAAGCTTCTCCCGGGGCCTATCTATCGATGCAGAAGGGGGCACCCTGCGAACGGATCGCGTTAAAACCGTCAGTGGCCGACGGCCTTGCCGGTGGCCTCAGCCCGTTGCCATTTGAGATCGCGCACCGCCTTATTGCCCAGGTCGCGTTAGCCGCCGAAGAAGACATCATCGCGGCCATGAAAGCCTTTTTTACCGAAGAGCAATTGGTGGTGGAGGGTGCCGCATCGGTTGGATTGGCCGTCTTGCTTTCAGGGAAAATAAAACGACCCGATCAAAAGGTCGTGCTGGTGCTTACCGGACGCAACATCGCTACGGAACGATTTCTTTCCATTATAAATCCCGATGGAGAATGCGCATGACACGTCAATTTGACATTATAGCGGTACCGCCGAATCAGAACCTGCCTTTTTCCAGTGTTGTCGGATTTGAAAACTTTATTTTTGTATCCGGCCTGGTTGGGCGACACCCGGAGACCGGAATAATCGCCGCTGGCGATATCGTCGAGCAAACCCGGCAGACACTTATCAATGTTGAATTGCAACTGGCTAAAGCAGGGCTGTCCTTGAAAAATGTGATGAAAGCCACTGTATTTATCACGGACATGGGGATGGTTCAAAAAATGAACCAGGTCTACGTATCGTTTTTCGAATCCGGTCTTCCGGCGCGAAGTTGCGTTCAAGTCGTGGCCCTTCCGGATCCGGAGGCCCTTGTGGAGATCGAGGTGATCGCCCATCGATAGCGTTAACTAATCGAATAAATCCAAACGGCCATAGCACTTTAGAAAAAGTAAAATGAAAGAATACCGTATCATCTACATGGATGCATTTACATCGGAGCCCTTTAGCGGCAATCCCTGCGCCATATTGCCGGAAGCAGGGGGTTTGACGGATCAACAGATGCAGAAAATCGCCCTGGAGACCAACCTCTCCGAAACTGCATTTGTTTTTAGGTCCGAGAAGGCTGGGGTGCGGGTCCGCTATTTTATGCCGCGCAAGGAGATCCCCTTTGCCGGACACCCCACGATTGCCACGGCCATGATGTTGGTAAAGGAAGGGATGATTCCCATCCAGACGTCAACGGTGGTGATTGATTTCGAATTCAACATCGGCATCTTGCCAGTGGAAGTTCACCTGGATGAAGACGGGAACCCTTTGAAAGCGATCATGACGCAACAAAAACCATCCTTCACGCATGTCGTCGAAACGGAAAATTTGCGGAGATGTTTTGGGGTCGATAAGAAAGATTTCCTTGACGAAGCCCCCATACAGGTTGTCAGCACAGGCGTCCCATTTCTGATAGTGCCGGTTACGGGAATGGATATCTTGAAGAAAGTGCAGGTAGATCTATCCTTATTGCAAGCTTTGCTGCAAGGTGTCGGGGTCGATGCCGCCTACATGTTCTGCCTGGAAGGGTTTGAAAAGGATGCCGATGCCCACGGGCGCCTGTTTTCTTCAATGGCGGGTTCGGAAGATCCCTTTACAGGGTCGGCTGTCGGATGCATGGGCGCCTATATGGCGCACTATGGGCTTCGCCCCGGTTCGGTTTTTACCGTAGAGCAGGGGCACATCTTGGGCAGACCAGGGCAGGGAACGGTTGAAATCGTCGGACCTATCGACAGGATCGAATCGGTAAAAGTCGGCGGTTCTGCTGTGAAAACCCTGGATGGCTTTATATATACCCAAAACTAAATTTAGATTTCAGAGTATAACCATCAATTGCAAAACCATCTACCAGAAGGAGATTAACATGACAGAAATTTGGGAACGGGATGCCGCAACACCCGATGAACATCATTACGTCGAAGCGATACGGGGACGTGAATTTATTATCCGGTTAACCACGGGTGCCGATGTCTTTTTGGCTATTCAAAAGTTTGCTATCGAAAACAACATTACGTTCGCAAAGATTCACGCGGCCTTCATGGGAGGGCTGCAACCCGCCAAATATCTGGTTTGGGCACCGGACACGACCGATCCTGACAACTGGCACAAGGAAGCCGTTGCCACCACGGCCAACCTAAGCATGGTGCTGGCATTCGGCGGCATGATTCATCCGCGACCCGGCAAAGACGGGAAACCGGAACCGTTCCCGGCGATCCACTTTGTCGCCGGCGGTGCCTGGGATTGCCCGACATTCGGCGGACATCTGGAACAGGGCAGCATTGTGAAAGGCGTCTTGGAGTGTTTTATCACCGAGATCAAGGGCATCGAAACCCTGTCTCCGGTCGAGCGCGTTTACGTCGACGATGCGTATCCCGAAAACTGGTATAAAAAAATCACTTAACGCTATTGGATAAGGAATGGGATGGTTCGCCTGATGGCGCCATGGGACAATCGTTCTCTTTTTATTTCGGAGCGACCATCCCATTGATCCTAATGCGACGGATTCGTCACAGGGAGCAAAATGACGATTTTATCCCCTGTCGCCTGCGACCATATGCCTAAGGTCAGGGCGCTGGTGGAGGCCCATTAAAATGAAATCGACGATCAAGGTTTTCCAGGTACTTGAAACCCTTTGCGGGGGAAAAGCAGCTGGCGTGACCGAACTCAGCAACCAACTCGACAGCAAACCGAGTTCCATGCACCGGTTTCTTTCGGTGCTTACCAAATTGGGCTATGTCCAGAAAAACGAATCGACCGGAAAGTACTTCGCTACTCTGAAGATATTCCAACTCGGCGTCAGTGTCCGGAACAAGCTCAGTCTGATCGGTATTGCCCGTCCGTATATGGAGGAACTGGGCGAGATACTGAATGAAACCGTCAATATTGCCGTGTTTGCACAGAACAACGTCGTCGTGATCGACAGGGTCCAAAGTCCCGAAACCCTGCGGACCAACATCATCGTGGGACAGCATCTTCCGGCCTATTGCACGGCCTTTGGCAAGGTTTTTTTAGCGGCCATGTCCGAAAAAGAACTGGACCGCTATCTGGAAGCGACACCCCTGAAACCCCTCACGCGGCAGACCATTACCAAAACACAAGCCCTGCGTGACGAACTTAGCAAGATTGCCAAAGACGGATATGCCATCGACAACCGGGAACTGGATGAGAACATCCGCTGCATCGCAAGTCCCATTTGGGATGAATCCGGCAAAATCGTTGCGGCCCTATCCTACTCCGGCCCTACCACACGGGTAAACATGGTCCGACTGAAAACATTTATCAAAACGATCAAAGGCATTACCGCCGAAATATCACAAAAGCTCGGTTATCGAGAAAATTTTCCCCAGAAAATAGAAGAATAAGAAGCATTTCTCTGAACGCTGCTGCTTTTACGGAAACGTTGGTTCCAGCTTTAAAAATTACCGCAATGTTGAAAGGCATTCATTCTACATGAATTCGAAAAAAGATCTCAGCCCGCTCCTCAGCCCGAAAACAATTGCGGTTATTGGGGCATCCGAAAAATTTGGCGCCGGATCACTGGTCATCGAAAATCTCCGCACGCTTGGATTCGAGGGCACGATTATACCGGTTAATCCAGGATATACCCAGGTGTTGGGGTTGCCCTGTTATCCATCGCTGGCTGATATCCCGGCCCAGATTTCAATCGACAGCGTGGCGGTTGTATTGGGCAGCGGACGGATTCTACCTATGATGGAGCAGGCCGCCCAACGGGGCGTTCGCGGTGCCTGGGCGTTTGCCAGCGGATTTGCCGAAACCGGTAGCGCCGGTGCTATTTTGCAGGACGAACTGACAGCGTTTTGCGAAGCACACCAAATTCGATTCTGTGGCCCAAACTGCGTCGGTTATATCAACCTGCACGACAAGGTCGGGACTTTCAGTGCGCCGGTATCGCCAACCCTGAAAAAAGGCAACATTGGCGTCGTTGCCCAGAGTGGCTCGGTCGTTCTGGCAATCGCCAACAGTAATCGGGGGATTGGTTTTTCGACAATCGTCTCCAGCGGCAATGAGGCCGTGTTGGACACGGTGGATTACATGGAGCACTTTCTGGACGATCCACATACCCATGTCATCATCTCCTTTTTAGAAGGTATTCGACGCGTCGACGCATTTAAAGAATGTTGTGTTCGGGCGGCTGGAATAGGCAAGCCGCTGATTGTCGTGAAAGTTGGACGCAGCGAAATGGCCCGAAAAACGGTTGCCTCTCACACCGGTGCGCTGGCCGGATCGGATGTGATTCACGATGCGTTTTTTAAAAAATATGGTGTTATCCGGGTAGACGATCTGGATCAGTTGCTGGAGACCGCCGCCTTGTTTTCACAATTAAAGGATCGACTGCCACGCGGGAATCATATCGGCATGGTGACGGTATCCGGCGGCGAAATCGGGCTCGTTGGGGATCTCTCCAAGGCCTTCTCGTTCGAATATCCGTCCCTTTCGAAAGAGGCGGAGAATATGCTGAAGCAAAAACTGCCGGCCTATACGACCATCGCCAATCCTCTTGACGCCTGGGGGAGTGGCGATTTGAAGGAGACCTATCCGGCCTGCCTGGACGTCCTGGCCGGAGAAGATGACATCGATTTGATTGCGATAAGTCAGGACTCTCCGCCCGGTATGTCCGACAAACAGATCGAGCAGTACGCCGATGTCGCCAGGGCGGCGGTCAAGTGTGCGCAAGGCGAAAAACCGGTTGTCGTGTTCAGCCATGTCTCCGGTGGTTTAGACCAGACCATCAAGGGCATTCTAGACGATGGCGGTGTGCCTTTTCTGCAGGGAACCCGCGAGAGCCTGGGGGCCATCGAAAACCTCTTTACCTATGCCGAATACCGTCGGCGGTTGAATATGGTTCATCCTGGAGACGGCATTTCCCCTGACAATCTGGATGCAATCAAGGCCGATGTCCAAATGAAAGAGGGCGTCCTCGGTTACGACGATTGTCGTGCGCTGGTCGGCGCCTATGGCGTCGGTGTGCCGGAAGGTGCGATGGCGGGCTCGGAAGACGAAGCCGCTGCGGCTGCCCTTAAAATAGGCTATCCCGTTGTCATGAAGGGGCAATCCCCTCAAATACCCCATAAAACCGAAGCCGGTCTGGTTCAGGTCGGTATCAAAAATGAGGCCGTTCTCCGAGAAACGTATGCCGCGATGATACGCAGGGTAGAGCGCTATGATACCAAGGCCGTACTCGAGGGGATTCTGGTTCAACGGATGATTCCCGCCGATGGCGTCGAAACCATCATCGGGATTGTCCACGACGCCACCTTCGGTCCCGGGGTGGTCCTGGGACTTGGGGGTATATTCGTGGAACTTCTGAAAGATTCCACGCTTCAGCTCCCTCCTGTGAGCCGGGAAGAAGCACGCATGATGATCGCGGATTTAAAAGGCAAGAAGCTATTGGATGGCTTCCGGGGACAGCCCACGTCCGATCAGGAGGCTCTCATTAACGCCATTGTCCAGATTGGACAAATGGCATCGGATTTTTCCGGCATGATTACAGCGCTGGATATCAATCCGCTGATAGTATTGCCGGAAGGGCAGGGTGTCGTTGCGGCCGACATCCTCATCGAAATGTCCCCGGCGGCACATCGTACACCGTCGCAATGAAAAACAGGTAAACCACTTTAGTGAATATCATCGCAATTGGTGAAAGGAGACATGAATGAAAGCCTTGCTTTCAGGCAACGAAGCCATCGCCCGAGGCGCATACGAAGCCGGGATCGAAGTGGCAACAGGTTACCCCGGCACCCCCAGTTCTGAGATCCTTCAGAATGTATCGACATACAAGGATATTTATTCGGAATGGTCCGTCAATGAAAAGGTCGCTATGGATGCGGCGGCGGGCGCCGCCTACTCCGGCCGGCGGGCATTGGTGACAACGAAACAAGTGGGCATGAATGTGCTGTCGGATTCCCTTTTCTATACGGCCTACACCGGGCTGGAAGCGGGGTTGGTGGTTTTGACCGCAGACGACCCGGGCATGTTCAGTTCGCAAAACGAGCAGGATAACCGGCATTATGCGAAGCTGGGTAAATTCCCTATGCTGGAACCGGCCGACAGTCAGGAATGCAAGGATTTCATTGTAAGAGGGGTCGAGATCAGCGAGAAGTTTGACACGCCCG
>Ga0316195_10000794_pt1 | contig 13351 bp, 14 predicted proteins | sample Phised1_MG_FD_204937 | JGI IMG/M metagenome (GOLD analysis project Ga0316195, IMG submission 204937) | Coastal sediment microbial communities from Maine, United States - Phippsburg sediment 1 | ecosystem: Environmental > Aquatic > Marine > Coastal > Sediment | place: USA: Maine | collected... | reverse complement strand
CAGCATGCCAAGGTTGCGCACCAGCTTCGTCACCGTTGCGACGTCCAATGCCAGGGGATCTTCGTAATACTGCTGGTACACAAGGCCGGCGCCTGCAACCTGGGCAGTTTCATGCACGGCCGTACCGAGAAAAAGGCCGCTCTTGAACGCATCGCCGGAGAATATCCAGTGGCCTGCGAACGGGTAGACCAGCATTGCTATGACGCCGAATAGCGTGACACAGGCGACGGAATAACTGACTTCGTCATCTTTCGCGCCAATGGCAGGAGCAGTGGCGACGATCGCCGTGGCGCCGCACACGCTCGTACCTACCGCGATCAGCGTACCCAGGCGCCCACTGAGGCCGACCTTGCGGGCCAGGTAGCCAACAATCAGCAATGCAGAAACTACGGCACCGATAATGATCGGCAGACTCTGCAGGCCAATTGCACCTGCCTCGGCCAGGCTAAGCCGTATGCCCAGCAGCACGATGCCGAGGCGCAGGACGCGTACCAGGCCAAAGCGGATGCCTGGTTTCACAGCGTCGGGCAGCGGAATCGTATTGCGAATCAATATGCCCAGCAAAATGGCCATCATGATTGCGCTGATCGGACTCTTGGGCAGGCCCATCCAGGTTATGCCGATGAGGTCCGAAAGAAACTGGCCGCCAATTGCCAGGATGAATGCGAGGAAAAGTCCGGGGAGAACGGCCATGGTGCTTGGAGACCTTGTCAGGAGTCGGCGAAATCGCCAATACGGGCGCTGAACTATCGGGGCTCAGCGCCCGGCGTCAATAAAGTTATGCGGCAGTGTGCTTGATAAGAAACCGGTAAACGGAGTCGTTTACCGTGTGTTCCATGAGCTCGTTGCCCGTCTGGCGGCAGAATGCCTCAAAGTCAGCAACCGAGCCCGGGTCCGTCGCGAGGATCTCCAGCACGCCACCCGCGGGGACTTCTTTCAGCGCTTTTCTTGCTTTTAGTATTGGCAGCGGACAGTTGAGTCCTTTCGCATCGAGTGTGTGGTCAGCCATTTCTTGTTGCTCCAAATAAATTTCTACTGACAGATTCAGATAAAAAGGTTGATATCAGATTGAGTCGCGCACTCGATGTACGTGGCGGCACCACCGATTTCGACGCCGTCAATCATGTCGTCAGTCGAATACTCGAAAAGGTCCAGCGTCATCTGGCAGGCAATCATACGGACTTCCGCTTCGACTGCCAGTTCACGCAACTCCTCAATGGATGCGACGCCTTTTTTCTTGATCAGGTTTTTCATCATCACCGAGCATGCCGCGTCAACGCCTGGAATAGCCGTCATGATATTCGGCAGCGCCATATGACCGCCCATCATTGGCATTTTCATTGCGGTGTTGCCAGCCGCAGTTACCTGTAGTTCAAGTTTCTTGAACAACAAGGGCAAACCATAAAAGGTGAAGAACATCGTAACCGGCAGGCCCATCGCGGCAGCAGTGGTCGCGAGAATAAACGGCGGGTACGCCCAGTCCAGGCTGCCTTTGGTCACGATGATTGACATGCTTTTTGTTTTGGGTGCCGCGACCGGAGCCTGGCTTACGGCGTCCTGGATCTGGCTGGATACTGCATTGGCTTCGCTTGACATCATTCATTACCCCTCTTGAATAGAGTTCGCGGCCACGTTGGGCACATTAGAATATCAGAATTGTCTTTATTAGCAATATAGAATATTCTCGTCCGACTTATTTGCCGGAGATTTGTCGCAATCATTCGTGTCGGCGTGCAAGAAACACTTTCTGACAATACGCGAGGTGCTTGTTCCGGCGTAGCGCCCGGCAGCGCGCCGCTGTCGGCGGCACAACATCTTCTCGGTCCCCTGTTCGTCGGCAGCGATGTCTATCGTCGCGCGGCGTTCGGCAACAACCACCCTCTGAAAATTGTTCGACACTCTGCCGTTCTCGACCTCGTCGAAATCCTGGGCTGGCTCCCGCAAAAATCTTTTCGGGCCAGCGAACCGGCGACCATCGAACAACTTCTCGAATTCCATGATCGGAGCTATGTCGAGGCCCTGCAATACGCAGAGACCGAAGGTCGGGTAACGCCTGAAATGCGCGAACGCTACAACATTGGCACGCTTGAAAACCCGGTGTTTCCAGGTTTGTTCGAACGTGCGGCCATGACCGTCGGCGGCTCGATTATGGCGGCCGAGCTTGCCGGCCAGGGGTATGTTGTATTTCATCCCTCCGGGGGCACCCACCACGGCCGTCCGGATCGTGCCAGCGGCTTCTGTTATTTCAACGATCCCGTGTACGCAATAGGCTCACTTCTGAAGCAGGGCAGGGAGCGGGTCCTGTACGTCGATCTGGACGCGCACCACGGCGATGGCGTTGAATCTGCCTTTGTTGGCGAGTCCCGCGTGATGACCATCTCAATTCACGAGGTCGATCGCTGGCCGTACACGGGCGCGGCTGGCCGTAGCGACAACGCCTGCAATCTGCCGGTGCCGAAAGGCGTGAATGACAGTGAACTCGACTATCTCATGCAGCACGCAGTGCTGCCGCTGGCAGAACGGTTCTCGACGGATGCCCTGGTTATTTGCTGCGGCGCCGACTGTCTCGCCGGCGATCCGTTGTCGGGCATGCTTCTGACGAATACGGCACTATGGAAAGCGGTTGACCAGTTGCTGGCGTTGCGTCAGCCAACCGTTGTGCTTGGCGGCGGTGGTTACAATCCATGGACGGTTGTCCGTTACTGGGCGGGACTGTGGGGCAAGATAAGCGGAAATCAAATTCCAGAGCGACTCCCGGACGAAGCGGTAAGCTTCATGCGGTCCATGGAATATGACTTGATCGACGATGAAGACGTGGACGAAGCCTGGCTCACAACTATGGCGGATTCTGCGTATCCAGGCCCCGTAAGAGACGCTGTAGTATCAGTGGCTGCGACGGTTTCATGATAGAGAAGGGCGGCAGGAAAAAGGAAGAGACGATGACCTGGATGGAAGCTCTGCACGCAATAGAAGATCTGGAAGACGCAGAATTTGATGCGGCCCTTGTTCACGAACTTGAACACCGGGCGATCGGCTCGGAGCCGCGGCCGATCCGGTTTTCCACGCCGACGTTCAAGGAATATTCAAGTACGGAACTGAAGGGTTGCGGCAAGAACAGCTTCCCCGCATTTTCGATTACCGCGGGAGCCTGCGGGCTCAATTGCGACCACTGTCAGAAGAAGATCCTCGAACCGATGATTCCGGCGACCAACCCGGCGATGCTCGACGAAAAGGTTAGGCACTTAATCGCAACCGAAGGACTGAACGGATTCTTGCTTTCGGGCGGCTCAAACAGGCGTAACGAGATTGCCTACGGCCGTTACCTGCCAGTTGTTGAAAAACTCAAGACCGATTTCCCTCAATTGCGTATTGCCGTTCACAGTGCTTTGCTTGACGAGCGGCGCGCCAAGGCCATGGAATCAGCCGGCGTCGATACGGTGATGATGGACGTCATCGGTGCCGCAGAGACTATTCAGCAGGTCTACAAACTCGATCGGCCGGTTGCCGACTTTGAAGAAACGCTGGCGGCACTTTGTTCCACTTCGATGGAAGTAACGCCGCACATCGTGATCGGGCTTCACTACGGCAAAATTCTTGGCGAAGCCAATGCTCTCGACATCGTAAGCCGCTACCCCGTTACGGCACTCGTATTGGTGGTGATAATGCCCTTCTACGCGAAGCCCGGAACGTTCGTCACGCCAGCCACGGCTGATGTAGGACATCTTTTTGCGGAGGCACGTACAAGGCTTCCGGAAAAACAGGTATTGCTCGGCTGTGCCCGGCCGCCCGGCATGCACAAACGCGTTACGGATGCGTACGCGATCATGGCAGGACTGGACGGAATTGCGTTTCCGGCCGATGGCGCGGTCTCGGTTGCCCACAGCATTGGCCGCCCGTTTGAGCAGGCACACTCCTGTTGCTCGATAAAACTGGGCAGTGACTTCAGTTCCAGGTTAACCCGATCCTGCGCCGCGTAATGGCGATAGCGTCTTAAAGGAAAATAAAATCAATGAGTTGCATCGATCATAAGAGCACGCCGGCGGGCGACAAATTTGAGCACGACCACAATTTATTCGCCGACATGCAGCCGCGCACGCCGCTAAAGACGCCGGCCGAACGAAAAAACGGCCGTCACGTGAAGGCCAACGACATACCGCCGCAGGGTGTTTACCTTCCCAACAACAACATTATGGCGCCACATATGAAGTCGCCGGAGTACGTTCAGCTATCGACCGCTGCGGCCATTACGCTGGGGATCATGGGTGGCCGCATGTATGGCTGCGAATGCACCCGTTGTCTCAATCTTCTGCTGACCTACCCGGAAGGGTGCCGCGCCAATTGCGCCTACTGTGGACTGGCTCGCCACCGCGAGGCTGATCGCGACTATGCCGATCGGAACTTTATTCGCGTCGACTGGCCGGCCGTACCGATGGCGGAAATCGTCGACATCGTTGCAAAGGACGCGGGAAACAGCCCGTTCCACCGAATGTGCATATCGATGATCACGCATCCGAGGTCCGAGGACGACACGTTCACCGTTCTGAAGCAATGGACCGATCGAATCGATCCCGACGTGATTCCAGTGTCGATTCTGTCGAACCCGACAACAATGAGCCGCGATGACGTGCAGAAAACCAGGGACATGGGAGCCGACATTTTCACGGTTGCCCTGGACGCCGCTACTCCAGACGTGTTTGACCGGACGCGCGGCAAGGGCGTCCAGTCACCGCACAAGTGGTCGAAGTACTGGGAAATCCTCAAAGATGCCAAAGACATTTACGGTCCGCAGAAATTCGGTGCGCACATCATCGTCGGCATGGGCGAGACGGAATATGAAGTTCTGAACCTCGTACAGGAACTCGTGGACCTAGGCGGGCACAGCCACATGTTCTGTTTCTTCCCCGAGAAAGGTTCATTGATGGATCACTTGCCGGCAACGCCCCGGGACCAGTGGCGTCGTGTTCAGCTGGCGCGCTACCTGATCGACTACCGGGGCGTCAGGGTCGGCCAGATGCGATTCGATGAATTGGGCAGAGTGACCGACTATGGCATTCCTGAATCGGAACTCGCCGAGGTGATCGATGCCGGGATTGCGTTCAGAACCTCCGGGTGCCCGGGAAAATTCCAGGACGACATCTCGGCGTGCGACCGTCCGTACGGCGATTCGCCGCCGAGTGACATTGCCAGCTATCCCTACCAGCCGCGAAAGAAGGATCTCAAAAAGATAAGAAAGCAGCTTGATATACCGGTTCGCGTGGAATAACGAACCGGGCAGCGGCTATGGCAGATACCTTCAGGATTATTGACACCGGCGTTCGTGAGGGCCGCGCAAATATCGCATTCGATGCGGCGTTAATCGAGGCACGGCAAGCGGGCCGGGTGCCCGACACGATTCGGTTCCTGCGGTTCCCTCCGACCGCGTTGATCGGCCGACACCAGGACCTCAGCAGGGAAATCGATCTCGACTACTGCGCCAAAAACAGGGTCGGCACGGTTCGCAGGATTACCGGCGGCGGAGCAATCTACCTGGACGAGGGACAGCTCGGCTGGGAGCTGGTGTTCGACCGGGCCTCGCTCGGCATTGCCAAATTGCCGGATGTCGCCGCGGCAATTTGTGACGCGGCTGCGCAGGGCCTCCAGGAGCTTGGTGTGGACGCGAAATTCCGGCCGCGAAACGACATAGAAGTTGACGGGCGAAAGATCAGTGGCACCGGCGGATTCTTTGATGGTGACGTGCTCATTTACCAGGGTACGGTGCTCGTCGACATGAATCCCGAGCATATGGTTCGGGCGCTGAAAATTCCCGAAAAAAAGCTGGCCAAACGTAACCTGGATTCCGCTGCTCAACGGGTGGTTACATTGAAGGATCTGCTGGGCGATGCATTACCCGACATGCAAGCAATCAAGGCGGCGCTGATCAGCGGATTCACGCGGGGCCTCGGTATCGATGCCCGGGCAGGGCAGATTACGAATTACGAGGAATCCCTGGCAGGGCAGCATTTCGATAGTGAAATAGGGACCGATGAATTCGTCGCCGAGATCGACAATGCCGCTGCGGACGAACGGGTACTTGCCGGAAGTCATACCGGTACCGGTGGCACTATCGATTCGTATGTAAAGCTCGAAGGCCCTGCGCGGCGTATTCTGCAGCGCGTTCTGATCAGCGGTGATTTCTTCGTGACTCCGCCGCGGACGGTATTCGATCTCGAGGCGCATTTGCAGGGCAGTCGACTCGACGAGGTTGATGCCGCCATCGATGAGTTTTTTCGTACCACGGAATTCGACCTGCTAAGTGTCACTGCGGACGATTTCAAGACGTCTATCGGCAATGCGTTGAGCTCGCAGGAGGATCACCATGGGTGAGTGCAGCCCGGACGCGTTCGCGATGGCAAACCGGACGGAAACGCCCATGAATGTGGTCGCCGTTATCCAGCACACATCGGGTGAATACCTGGGCCTGATCGAGGATCACCTGGAGGGCCGCCGTATCCGGTTTCAGTATTTCAGGCCTTTTGCGAGCGGCGGTAAACTGCCCGCGCCGGAGCTGCCTGCGGACGCGCTTTTTTTACTGGGTGGCGGGCCCTGGGGGGCGGCCGGCGTTCGCGATCTGCCCTCCCTGGACAAAGAAATTGCGTTGACGCGTCGACGGCTTGAAGAAGGGACTCCTGTCGTTGGTTTCGGTCTGGGGGCGCAGATACTCGCCATTGCGGCGGGCGGCAAGGCCGAGGTCGCCGACCTCGAATTCGCATCGGTCAGGGCCACTCGCGTGGTCGATGATGCGCTGAATGGCTTCCTGCCAGCAACATTTTCACAGGTAATTTACATGCGAGACCGACCCGTTCTGCCACCGCAGGCGCGAGTTCTGGCCGTCGATGAAGCAGGGCGGCCGGCCGTCTTTCAGGTCAGTGATAATGCTTATGGCTTTCTGGGGAATCCCGGCTTTAAGCTGGGCATGGCCGAAGACCTGATCATGGAATTCGAGGAAGTACCAAGGGATACCGCCGGCGGCCTGGAACAGCTTCGGGCGCTGCAATCCAGCATCGAAGACGAGCTGGTGCCGATTATGACCGGGCTGGTCCAATGCACCGCGCTGATGTCATCTCCCCGCGCTGCCGTTAGCCCTGGCGGGGATTTTGACACTAAAGTAATTTAGTATATGCTAATTAACTGTTAGATGGCTCGACCGACCGTCTGATGGCAAAGGAACCAGAAAATGGCCGAAAAACTGATAATCGTTATGGCGAACACCGATCCCCGCAACGGTGAGGAACTGGGCGCGCCTATTTTTCAGGCAACCGTGGCAGCCGCCATGGATTACGAAGTCGACGTCATTTGTACGGCGACATCAGGCCGGCTGATGAAAAAGGGCGTGGCCGAAGCACTGTTCGTCAAGGAAGGCTCACCAAAGTCTGTTTACAGTTTTATCCAGGATGCGCACGAAGCCGGCGTCAAATTTTATTGCTGTTCGCCGAATCTCGACCTGTTCGACATGACGCAGGAGGATCTTATTCCGGAGTGCGAGGGCATTGTAGGCGGCGCCCACCTGATCGAACAGATCATGGAAGAAGACTGCAAAGTATTGACTTACTGACATGTCGCATTCGCACACATCGCGCATTCAACAATATATCGGTGATCCGGTAACCGAATCGCCCCCCGTTGGTCGGGAAAAACTGGAAGAAATTTTTCAGGATATTCAGGGAGACCTGAGATTCGATCACGAATTGAATGGATGCCTGAATTGCGGGATCTGCACTGCGACGTGCCCGGCTGCCCACTACTACGATTTTAGCCCGCGTGAAATCGTCCAGCTTCTCTGGACGGAAAATCTCGAAGGCATACACGATGCCATGCAGGAGAAAATCTGGTCCTGCGCGCAATGTTACACGTGCGCGGCACGATGCCCGTTCGGTAATTCCCCCGGTGGCCTGGTCATGATAATGCGTGAGGCCGCGATCAAGCATGGCATGGAGTCCGCCAAGAGCGTTCTGCGTCCGTTCAGTCGAGTGATGCTCAAGCTGATCTCGACCGGCAACCAGCTGTCACCCGACATGATCAATCCCGAAGGATTTGCCGACTGGGGCCCGAACATATCGAAAATCGATGCGCCGCTTGAGACGCTGCGCAAGGCGATACCCATGCCAACTTTGCACACGACCAAGACCGCATGGGAGGTCAATCTGAAAACCTCGGTCGAGCTTTACACGATCTGGGAAGAAACCGGGGTGCTCAATAGTCTCGAAATAATTGATGAAAACCTGTTTGACGTAATTTGCGACATCATGGACGAGAAACGCGATGACTACGACGACTGGTTGGACGAGCAGGACGACTGAATAAAGAACTTTTGGGAGATTCGAATGGCGACAGGTAACGGGAACGGCGGTGAAGGGCGTTTCACGGGTCATGGCTCCGAGTGGACGGATGCAAATCTGAGCAAAGAAGACGCGCACGTCGCGACCGTTTGGGTTGATCAGATCATCAACAGGCGTTCGATGCTGACCAACAAAGACCGCGTGGAAGACGTTCGTGACGTAATGTGGGAACTCGAAAAGGACGGCGAAATCGTCGTCCACCGCGTAAAGGAAGAGCACGAGCCCGTTACGGTCAAGACCTTGTACGGGTGGGACAAGCGCATTCCGACGACACAGCTCTGGCACCACAAGTCCTGCGGGCAGTGCGGAAATATCCCTGGCTACCCAGCGTCGCTGCTTTGGCTAATGAACCAAATGGATATCCGCTACCTCGATGAAACCGACCAGACGTCCTGCACGGCGTGGAATTATCACGGTTCGGGAATCGGCAATATTGAAAGTCTCGCCGCCGTCTTCCTGCGGAATTTCCACCAGGCCTATGTATCCGCCAAGGCGCAGGGGCTGCCAGAAGGCTATTACTACCCGCTGGTGCACTGCGGAACCTCGTTTGGCAACTACAAGGAAGTTCGCGGCTACCTTATGCAGTCGGCGAAGCTGCGCGAGCGCGTCAAGAAAATTCTCGGCAAGCTTGGTCGCCTGGTCGATGGCAAGCTTTTGATCCCGGAAGAGGTGGTGCACTACTCCGAGTGGCTGCATGTCATGCGCGACCGCATAAAGGAACACCAGGTAATTGACTGCAGCCATATTCGCGCCACGGTGCATCCGGCCTGTCACGTTTACAAAATGGTTCCGGAAGATGCGATTTATGACGACAACATCCTCGAAGGCAATCGCGTTGCCGTCACCACCGGCGTACTTGAAACGCTGGGAGCCCAGGTCATCGATTATTCGACCTGGTACGACTGCTGCGGCTTTGGCTTTCGCCACATCATCTCGGAACGCGAATTTACGCGTTCATTTGCGATTGATCGAAAACTGAGAGTGGCGCAGGAAGAAGCGCACGCGGACATGATGATTGGCCACGATACCGGATGCATCACCACGCTTGATAAAAATCAGTGGATCGGCGCGGCCGCAGGTAAACCGGTCGATATGCCGGTACTCGCGGATTGCCAGTTCGCAGCACTGGTGTGCGGCGCACATCCCTACAAGATCGTGCAATCGCACTGGCATGCCTCCTCAACGGAAACACTGATGGAAAAACTGGGCATCGACTGGCAGGCAAAAAAGGCCGAGTTCGAAGCCTACTTGAAAGAAGTCGAAGCCGGCAGGGGCGAAAGCCTCTACGACCCCAGGCGGATGATAACGTCAGGGCCGGGCTTCAAACCTAAAGAGCTGCAGCATGACTAAACCAATTCTGATTATAGGGGGCGGTCCGGCAGGGCTTGCCGCTGCGCACAGCCTGGGCACGGTAGGCAGGAAATGCGTCCTCGTCGAAAAGGAAGACCGACTGGGCGGTGCGCCCATTTTGTCAGGCTACGCCAAACTGGTGCCAACGGGCGAATGGGCCAGAGACGCCATCGGTGGCATGGTCAAACGCGTCGAGGACGATGACCTGATTCAGATCGAAACGGGCGCAAAAGTTACCTCGTTCAACGGCGAGCCAGGCAATTTCGTCGCGGAACTTTCCACCGGTAAAAAGATTGAGGCGGAAGCGGTCATCATGTGTACCGGATTCACCCATTTTGATTCCGTGAACAAACCGGAATGGGGCTTCGGTACCTACGAAGATGTCGTGACCACGACGCAGGTCGAGCAGATGATTTCGTCGGGTAACGGTGTGCGCTGCCCGTCTGACGGACGGAAGCCAAAGCGTGTCGCAATCTTGCTTTGTGTCGGTTCCAGGGACCGGCAGATCGGTCGCGAGTGGTGTTCAAAAATCTGCTGCACCGTTTCTTCGAACATCGCCATGGAGATTCGCGAAGAGCTGCCGGATTGTCATGTCTACATTTACTACATGGATATCCGGACGTTCGGCCTCTATGAAACCAAGTACTACTGGCGCAGCCAGGAGGAATTCAAGGTCAAGTATATAAAGGCGCGAATAGCCGAAGTCACTTCAGATGGCGAAAAACTGATCGTTAAGGGTGAGGACACGCTGGTCAAGCGACCGATCACCATTCCTTTCGATATGGTCGTGCATGCAATTGGCATGGATCCAAACGTCGACAACGACGAAATCGCAAATACTTTTGGTATCGATCTGGAGCAGCACGGATTTCTCGATGTTGCCAACCGGTACGGCGCAATGGGGGCGACGTCACGGCCGGGGGTCTATGTCGCCGGCGCTGCAACAGGCCCGGAAACGATCGATGATTCGATTGCACAGGGCCACGCTGCCGCGATGGCCGTGTTGTCCGGACTCAAAGAGCCGGCCAAGTCTGCCTGAGGGAGCGCATGTCGCAGGTCACCGCAATTCGCCCGCACGACATCGAGCGCCCCGTACTCGACCTGTCCGCCGATATCCTGCGGCAGGCGCTGCACAGAATGATATCGGGCAGTGAAGACCATGGCGGAATCGAGCGATACATCGATGCCGTCAAGTTGAAAAGCACAATGTTCCAGCAGGCGCTGGTCAATATCGAAGCCGGCGACCTGGATCTCGAGGCGTTCAAGGGATTATGCACGTTCATGGCGACCGTTCGGCGCCGGATCGGACCGTGGCTGACTGCAAATTCATACGTGGAAGTGCAGGAGGCGCTGCAGGAACTCTTTGTCGACGGTGATCATGTCGACGATCGGATCGGGCGGTTTTGTGCGCGGTTTCCCGAGGACAAGAGCCACCGCTGGGTGAGGGACCTGGCCACAGAGATGCTGCACAACCGGGATCCGGAGCGCATCCCTTTGATGAATCGCTGGATCTGGGACGCGAAAGCGAACACCGGCGTTATTCGCGAGATCTGGCACGCGGAGGACATTGATCGCACGACTATTCGGATCGGCGATGGCTATGGCACCTACCTGATGCTGCGCGAAGAGCTAAGTCAGTTTCTGAGTGACAACGGTTTTTTTCGCGACGTTCTTTTTTATGTCGACGTACTCTGCGCCCAGGTCTATGCGCAATACATATGCGAGCAAGGCGGAAGCTACCTGCGCGCGGATTTTTCCGCGCCAGAGGACCCGATGCAACATACGCGGCGGCTGCTCGGGCTTGACGGCGTGCGACCGGGCAATGGCAAGACCAAACTGAAATCCATCGATGGCGAAGCATTCGTTCTCGACGATAGCAACTTACTCAACCGGGCAGAATGAACAGATGCCAATTCATGAAAAATCGCTGATTCGTCCAGAGAATCTTCACACTCACGACAAGCTGATACTCGACGGGGTGGATGTCTCGGGTCACTGGAGCACTTTCATCGAATCGCGTGTGGTCAAAGACTACAACGAGGCCATGGAAGACGAGATTGCCGCGCTACCCGGCGGCGAGAAAATTCATCGCTGTTGGCAATGCGGTTCCTGCACCAACTCGTGCACCGTTCATGCAATCAACCCCGACTTCAATCCGCGCTTCTGGATCTACCTGATTCGTATGGGGATGGAGTCGGAGTTGCTGCGCGACAAGGACATCATCTGGCAGTGCGTCTCGTGCAACAAATGCACCTACGCCTGTCCCCGCGATGTAGTCCCGGAAGGGGTCATGAAAGCGACGGCCCACTGGCTGGAACTCAAAGGCCACACGCCGAAATCGCCGTCAATGCACTTCGACGAAGTCTTCACCGAACAGATTATCGCGACCGGAAAGATCGAGGAGAGTCGAACGATTCGGCGGTTTTTCAAACGTACAAAGCAAGGACTGATGCAGGACTGGATGATCGAGATGGTTAAACGCATGTTGCGACATTTGCCGATCGGCATGCTGACGCGAATGGGTCTTGCCACGGTGGTGGCACCGAAAACGAGGAACTGGTCGGGCGCCGCGAACGCAATACAGGAATACATAGACGAGCAACACGCTGAGCAAAAGAAAGCACTGAGTCTTGCCGAGCTGATCGACGTTGCGCAGAAAGATGCGGCAGCCTGAGGAAATCATTTAAATGAACTCAAAAGACAAATACAAAAAGGTTGCCTACTACCCGGGATGCGCGCTCGAGGGAACCGGGCATGCGTACAACAGGTCGACCAAGGCGATTGGCAAGGAACTGGGCCTGGACCTTGTCGAGGTAAAGAACTGGAATTGCTGTGGTGCGATGGAGGTCAAGAATATTGACCCGAAAATCCAAACTTATCTTTCGTCACGCGTAATGTCCGTTGCGGCGAATGAGATGAATATGGACGTCGTAATGGCGCCTTGCAATGGCTGCTATCACAACCTGAAGAAAGCGGAATACGACCTCAAGAATGACGGTGAATCGGCAAAGGTCGTCGACCGACTGTCAAAAAAGGCCGGTCACAAGACCTACGAATCGGGTCAGGTCGAAACCATTCACGCGCTGGACTGGATCAAGGAAGCGATAGGCGAAGACGGACTGCGGGAGCGGGTCAAGAATTCCCTGAGCGGTATCAAGATCGCGAATTACTACGGGTGCATGTACACCCGACCCAGGCATATCTTCCCTGAAAAAGACTCCGGTCCCGGCAGTGAGTCGACGTCGAAACCGCATTTCATGGACGATCTTCTCGAAGCGGCGGGTGCGGAAAATGTCGACTTCCCGCTCAAGACCGCATGCTGCGGCGGCGCACATACATTATCCGATAGCGACACTTCTACCAAGCTCGTACTGAATATCCTGAAGACGGCAAAGCTGGCTGGCGCCGAAGTCATCGCAACCGAGTGCCCCACCTGTCACTCGGGGCTGGAGATGCACCAGATTCGTGCCGAAAAGATTCTCGGAGAGAAAGTTGACATTAAGATCCTTTACTTCACGCAGCTGCTCGGAATGGCGCTGGGATTGAAGCCGAAAAAAGTCGGTGTACATGAAAATATTTCGGATTCGATGAAGTTTCTCAAGGAGAAGGGGCTGGCATGAGAGCAT
>Ga0316195_10000793_pt1 | contig 13357 bp, 13 predicted proteins | sample Phised1_MG_FD_204937 | JGI IMG/M metagenome (GOLD analysis project Ga0316195, IMG submission 204937) | Coastal sediment microbial communities from Maine, United States - Phippsburg sediment 1 | ecosystem: Environmental > Aquatic > Marine > Coastal > Sediment | place: USA: Maine | collected... | reverse complement strand
CGTGTACTTCTTCAGCGCCTCGCGCTGCCCCTCGGCCTCGGCCGAGTCCACCTTCTGGCCGCCGCGCACCGCCTCGATGGCGGCTTCAAGCGCCTTGCGGGTCAGGCCATGACCGCGCACCACGCCACCGAGGTCGCTCTTGCTGTCGCTCAGCGCCAGCAGGAACATCTCGTTGGCGATGAACTGGTCCCCGCGCTGCGAGGCCTCCTTGTCGGCGGCCTGCAACAGGGTCACCAGATCGCGCCCGGGCTGCACCGGCTGCCCGCTGCCCTGCACCTGCGGCAGGTTGCGCATGGCCGTGTCCATGGCCGTCATCAGCGCCGCCGTGTTGGCGCCGGCACGGTCGAGCAGCGACTTCGGGCCGTCGGGCTGCTGCAGCATGGCCGCCAGCAGGTGCGCTGGTTCGATGTAGGGGTTGTCGCGCGCCACGGCCAGGCTCATGGCATCGCCCAGGGCCTGCTGGAACGCGGTGGTCAGCTTGTCGGTTCGCATGGTGGGAATCTCCGTTTGCCTTTCCAGATGGGGCATTCGGCCGGCTTTTCAATGCGCGCAGGCCCCCCGCTCGCCCAGCGGGCTTGCCCCAGGTCAAGTCGCCACGGGATACGCGCTCAGCCGATCTGCGCCGCCAGCCGGTCGCGCCGCACCTTGCCCAGCGCCGTGCGCGGCAAGGCTGCCAGCCACACCAGCCTGCGCGGTCGCTTGAAGCTGGCCAGGCGCGCGGCCAGCAGCGCCTGGATGGCCACGTCGTCGGGCCGCCGGCCGGGTCGGGCCACCAACGCCAGCACCGGCACTTCGCCCCAACGCGGGTCGGGCACGCCGACGCAGGCGCACTCAGCGACGTCGGCGTGGCCCGCCAGCAGGTTCTCGATCTCGGCCGGGTGGATGTTCTCGCCGCCCGAGATGATCAGCTCCTTGCTGCGGCCGACGATCTCGACGAGGCCATCGTCGTGCTGCCGCGCCAGGTCGCCGGTGTGAAACCAGCCGTCGGCGTCGAAGCCGGCGTCGGCGCTGCGGTGGTAGCCGCGCATCAGGTTCGGCGCCTTCAGCAACACCTCGCCGTCCACCCCCAGGCGCAGCTGCACGCCCAGTGCCGGCCGGCCGGCGAAGCCTTCGTGGGCCATGGCCTCTTCGGGCCGCAGCACGATCGAGACCGGCCCGGTTTCGGTGCTGCCGTAGACCTGCGCCACCGGCACGCCGCGAGCGTGGAAGGCGCGGATCAGTGGCACCGGCACGATCTGCGAGCCGCTGTTGACGAACGCCAGCGGCGACAGGTCGGCCGCCGCCCAGTCGCCATGCTCGACCAGCGCCTTCATCACCGCCGGCACCAGCAGGCTCGTGTTCGCGCGCCAGGCGGACACGTCACGCAGCCAGGCGCCGGCGTCGAAGCGCGCCTGCAGCCGGACCCGCCCGCCTGCGGCCAGCGTCGGCAGCACCTGGATGCACAGGCCGCCGACGTGGAACATCGGCAGCACGGCCAGCGTGCGCGTGTGCGGCCCCAGCCCCTGCGCGTCGATGGCCGCGGCGATGTTGGCCTGCATGCCCTCCCAGGTGTGGAGGGCGCCTCTGGGCTCACCGGTCGTGCCTGACGTGTAGACCAGCAGCAGGTCGCCCGCCTGGTGGCCCGGCGCGCGCGGCTGCGGCAGGCGCACCCGAGCCCGTACGGCGTCGGCGGCGTCGGCCAGCGCCTGGTCGTGCGCCAGAACCTGCAGGCCGGCATGCTCGGCAATCGCTGCCAGCTCCGGGGCCGCCAGCCGCCAGTTCAGCGGCACGAATCGCGCCCCCAGCCGCCGGCAGGCCTGCAGCAACCCCAGCCCGCGCAGGCCGTTCAAGGCCAGCCAGCCGACGCTGTCCCCCGCACCCACTCCCAGGCGGCGCAGCGCGGCCTCCTCGTCGTCGGCCGCACGCTCGACGTCGTCGCGGCCGATGTCGCCGGCCGCGGCGTTCATGGCGCGTTCAAGCGTCGATCACCTCGTCGCGCTCGCCCGGTTCGTACAGGCACTCGCGGCCAAGGCGGTCGACGCAGATCTCGGCCGTCCACGGCAGCATCAGGCTGCCGCAACGGCTGTCGCGGTAGATGCGCTCCAGCGGCAGGCTCTTGAGCATGCTCTGCCCGCCGCAGGTGCGGATGGCCAGCCGCGCGATGTCGTTCGCGCTCTCCATGATCGTGTGGTGCGCGGCATAGAGCCGCATGCGCGTGTCGCGGTCGGGGTCGACCTGGGCGTCCCGCGCATTGGCCAGGAAGAGCGCGCGCGTCTGTTCCAGCTTGATGCGCATGTCGGCCACGGCGATCTGCTTGGTCGGGTACATGCGGCGCTTGACCGGCGGCGTGCCCGGCATCTCGCCGCGCAGGTACTGCACCGTGAAGTCGTAGGCCGCCTGCGCCAGGCCCATGTAGGTGGGCGACAGGGTGGCGAACATGTGCGGGAAACGGCTGGCGGCCTGGAAGTAAAGGCCTTCGGGCATCAGCCGCGCGTCCTCGGGCACGAACACGTCCTCGAACGCCAGGTTGCGCGACACCGTGCCCCGCATCCCCAGCGGGTCCCAGGGGCCGCTGACCGTCACACCCGGGGCGTCGGCGGGCACCGCCAGGTACAGCGAGTCGCGCACGCTGGCGCCGGGCTTGTCCAGCGTGCACAGCACGCCGTAGTAGTCGGCCGCGCCCGCCAGGCTGGCGAAGATCTTGCGACCGTTGACGCGGTAGCCGCCGTCCACCTTGGCGGCCAGGGTCCCGAACGGCGCCTTGCCGGCGGCGGCGGCGCCGCCTTCCGAAAAGGGTTGCGCGTACACCTTGCCCTCGTCCACGACGCGGCGGAAGTGCAGCGCCCGGATGCGCGCGTGCTCGGCACGCTGCGCGGCGGTCATGTCCAGCGCGTCGGCGATGAATCCGGCCCACAGGGTGGAACACACGTGCATGTTCCAGGTCAGCGCGGTGGCGCCGCAATGGCGGCCGATCTCGGCCGCCACCATCACGTAGGTGGCGAAGTCCGCGCCCAGCCCGCCGTGATCGCGCGGCACGCAGATCTTCAGCAGGCCGGCCTGGCGCAAGTCCGCGTAGTTGTCGAACGGAAACACGGCGTCGCGGTCGACCTGCGCGGCGCGGGGTGCGAACTTCTCTCGCCCGAGCGTCGCGGCCAGCTCGATCAGTTCGCGCTGCTGGGCGCTCAGGTGCGCAGGGTTGCCAGCGATGTGTCCTGGGCTCATCACGGGACCTCCAGGGTCAGGAACGCATGCCGGCGCAGGAAGTCGACGACGGCGGCTTGGAAGGCTTGCGGCTGCTCGACGTTGGCGACATGGCCGGCGCCAGGCAGAACCTCGAACCCTGCGCCGGGAATGCGCTGCGCCATGCGCCGCAGCACTTCCGGTGGCGCCACGCGGTCGTGCTCGCCCGCCAGGCAGAGCGTGGGCACATGGATGCCGGGCAGCGCAGCGCGGCGATCGAAGGCGACCAGGGCGGCCAGCACGCGCCGGTAGGTTGCCTCCGGCACCGCGGCCATCACCATGCGCGCCTGCTGCCGGGCCCTGTCGGGTGTGCCTGGGCCCACCATGTCGGGTACCAGTTGCGCCGCCAACGCGTCCATGCCCTGACCTGCGTCCAGCGGTGCCAGGCGTTCCTGCACGAAGCGGGCCTGCCAGTCGCCGTCGGGCCGGCCGAACGCGGGCGAGGTGCAGGCCAGCACCAGCCCGGCCACGCGCGGCGCGGCCGTGGCGGCCAGTTCCTGCGCCACCATGCCGCCCATGCTGTGGCCGACGAACACGGCCTGCCGAAGATCCAGCCGGTCGAGCAGATTCAGCACCGACTGCGCCATCAGGTGCACGCCCCCCGGTGCCATGGCCGCCGAATTGCCGTAGCCTGGCAGGTCCACTGCGATGGCGTCGCAGCCCGCCGCCGCGAGGGCCGGCAGCATGTCGGCCCAGATATGGCGCCCGCCGCCAATGCCATGCAGCAGCACCACGGCGGTCGCACCGGGCAGCCCGAGGCGGTCGTACGCGAGTGTCATGTCAGTTCTCCGCCGCTGACCACAGGCACACCGTCCAGCGTCACGGTGCAGCCGCGCAGCGGCAGGTCGAAATGACCCTGCGTATGGCGACCGGCCACCTCGTTGGCTCCGGTCGAATACAGGAAGTTGCCCGCGAAGGCACGCAACTCGGTGCCGTTGAAGTCGGCCTTGTCGTAGAAGGTCATGGCGTCCCAGCGGGCGCGCCGGTTCAGCCCCCAGCCCAGGTGCGAGACGGCGTAGGCGGCCGGATCCTGCCAGGCCGCAAAGTGCCCACGCAACATCTCCGCATCGACGCTGTCGCCTTCGATGCGCGTCACGTGGTCGCGTTCGATGTGCAGCCGCACGGGGTCGGCCAGGTAGCGCTTGAAGGTCAGGTTGACGTCGCCGCGGTCCAGCACCAAGGCGCCCTCGACGCTGCCGGCGGCCGGGAACGCCAGCACCAGCCCGCCGGGCCAGTGCGACAACGTGCCCGGTCGCGCCGTGAAGCCCCAGACGCCGCCAATGCGCGCGCCCGCCAGCGCCACCCGCAGGTCGGTGCCGGCGGCCGAGACCACGTGCAGCGCCCTGGCGGCCTTGAGCCGCCGCATGGCCTCGCGCACGGGGGCTTCGTCCTCGGCGCGTGGCGCGGTGCGCTCGAGGATTTCCGGATGCTCGTTGCTGATCGCCAGCACGCGCGCGCCCCCCTTCAGGATCGCCGGCAGCTCAGCGGCATGCTGCAGGCCCTCCACCGTGCAGTCGGCGACAAAGACGCTGCCCGCCAGCGCCTGCACCACGGGCGCCAGCTGCGCCACCGCCTGCGACGCGCCGGTGGAGCGCACCGGCACCGGGGCGGCGATCGGCGGCGTCGGCAGCACGACGTGGAACCAGCGCGCGCCGAGTCGAGCGAGCGCAAACTCGCTGAGCTGCACGAGCGCGGGCCGGGACTGCGTCTCCGACAGCACCGCGCAGGCGTCGCCCGGCTGCACGCCGCACAGGCGGAAGACCTCGCTGAACGTGTCGATCCATTTGGGGTCCAGCCGCATCACAGCACCTCGCCGAGCAGGTGGTAGTGCCCGCCGTGGAACAGCAGCGGCGGCGCAGCGCCGTCCACCAGCAGACGCACCCGACCCACGAACAGCATGTGGTCACCGGCCACCTGCTCCAGCGTCCGTTCGCATTCGAGCACCGCCGCCGCGCCCGCCAGCACCGGCACGCCAGCGGCGCCGGGGCTCCACGGGCCGTCGGCGAAGCGGTCCTCGGCCGGGGCGGCAAAACGCCTCGACAACTCGACCTGCGACTCCGCCAGGATGTTGATCGCAAAGTGTGGTGCCGCGCGAAACGCCGGCAGGCTGGGACTGCTCAGGCGCAGCGACCACAGCACCAGCGCCGGATCCAGCGACAGCGAGCTGAAGGAATTGGCGGTCAGCCCGACCGGCTGCCCGGCGGCGTCCAGACAGGTCACGATGGTCACGCCGGTGGCGAAACGGCCGAGCACACGGCGCAAGGTGCGCACGTCGATCTCACCTTGGGTTTCAGGGGAACCGGGGCTGGCCATCGAATGCCGACTATAGGGACGAAGGTGGATCGAGTCATCCGCCGGGCAGGCCGCTGCCGGCCTGCGCACGCAGCCGGCCGTGTCAGCCCGCGTTCCCCGCCCGCAGGCCCCAGCGCGCCAGCGCCTCGTCGTCGGCGACGCGCGCGTCGACCCAGCGTGCGCCGTCGGGCGTCGACTCCTTCTTCCAGAACGGCGCCTGCGTCTTCAGGTAGTCCATCAGGAACTCGCAGGCCTGGAAGGCCTGGCCTCGGTGCGCCGACGTCACGGCCACGAGCACGATCTGGTCCGTCGGGTTCAGCGGCCCCACCCGGTGCACGACGCGCGCGCCGCGGATGTCGAAGCGCGACATCGCAGCGTCGATCATCCGCTCGATGGCCTTCTCGGTCATGCCCGGGTAGTGCTCCAGTTCCATCGCGCTGACGCTGCTGCCGCCGTTGCGGTCCCGCACGGTGCCGATGAACGTGGCCACTGCGCCGACGCCGGCATCGCCGGCGCGCAGCGCGGCGACTTCCGCCCCGAGGTCGAAGTCGCCGCTCTGTATCGTCACGCGCGCCATGCCGGATCAGCCGCCCGTGACCGGGGGAAAGAACGCCACCTCGGCGCCATCGGCTATCGGGGTCGACTCGTCGGCCATCGTCTGCGCCAGCGCGCAGCGCACCGGCCGCGGCCGCGCCAAGATCTCGGCATGGCGGCCCCCCCGGGCGACCAGCAGGTCGCGCAGCGCGCCCAACGTCGTGCCGTCGGGCAGTTCCAGCGCCTCGCCGGGGCCCAGCGCCTCGCGCAGCGACGCGAAATAGCGCAGCTGGATCTTCATCGGCCGATCAATGCGTTCATCGGCAGGAAGCGTACTGCATCGCCGCGCGCGATCGCCTGCCCGCCCGGGTTGTCCACCAGGCCGTCGGCCCAGACGGTGGAGGTCAGCACCCCCGAGCTCTGGTTCGGGAACAGGTCCAGGGCGCCCGCCGCGTTCAGGCGCACGCGCAGGAACTCGCGCCGACGGTCGGGGTGGGGCCAGTCGAAGTCGGCACGCAGCGGCTGCGGCGTGGGGCCCGCCGGCTCCATGCCCTGCAGCGCGCGCAGCACCGGTGCCACCGCGAGCAGGAAGGTCACGAAGCTGGACACCGGGTTGCCGGGCAGCCCCATGAACAGGGCCCGTCCGACGCTGCCAAAGGCCAGCGGCTTGCCCGGCTTCATCGAGATCTGCCACAGGTCGAGCCGGCCCTCGGCCTGCACCGCGGGCTTCAGGTGGTCTTCCTCGCCCACCGAGACGCCGCCGCTGGTCAAGATCAGGTCACTGCCGGCGGCGGCGCGGCGCAAGGCGTCACGCGTGGCGCCCAGCCTGTCGGGCACGATGCCCAGGTCCTGCACCTCGCAGCCGGCGGCCTGGGCCAGCGCGCGCAAGGTGTAGCGGTTGGAGTTGTAGATGGCGCCCGGCTTGAGCGGCTCGCCCGGCATCACCAGTTCGTCGCCGGTGGAAAACAGCGCCACGCGCGGGCGGCGGCGCACGCTCAGCGTGGCCGCACCGACCGAGGCGGCCAGGCCCAGCGCCTGTGGCGTCAGGCGGGTGCCGGGGCCCAGGACCACGGCGCCGTGCAGGACGTCCTCGCCGCGGCGGCGCACCCACTGGCCGGCGGCCGGCGCCATGTTCACGCGCACGCGGCCCAGGCCGTCGCCGGGAAGGGCTTCGCACTGCTCCTGCATCACCACCGCGTCAGCCCCAGGCGGCACCTGGGCGCCGGTGAAGACGCGCACGGCCGTGCCTGCCAGCAGCGGCTGGCCGACGACGCCGGCCGGAATGCGCTGTGACACGGCCAGTTCGGTGCCGGCGGCCGGCACGTCGCCGGCGCGCATCGCGTAGCCGTCCATCGACGTGTTGTCGGCCGGCGGCACGTCGAGCAGCGAGCGCACCTCGGCCGCCAGCACACGCCCCAGTGCGTCGAAGCTGGACACGATCTCGGTATCGACGATGCGGTGCGCCGCGGCGCCGTCGATCAGGCGGGCGAGGGCCTCGTCCAGGCTCAGCAGGGGCGGTCGGTCAGCCATCTTGGCAGTGCGTGTCGATGTAGTCCTTGACCCGCGTTGCATCGGCGGGCATCACCGCGAAGCGCTTGGGCAGGTCCTCGATGCCCTGCAGCGCCGCCGGACGCTCCGGCAACGGGGCCTGGGGACCCAGCGCCTCGCGGATCGTGTCGGCGAACTTGGCCGGCAAGGCGGTCTCCAGCACCAGCATGGGTACACCCGGCTCGCGGTGCGCCTGCCCCACCTTCAAGCCGTCGGCGGTGTGCGTGTCGATCAGCACGCGGCGCGATTCCCAGGTGGCGCGGATCGTGGCCAGACGGTCGGCGTGCGTGCTCTTGCCGGACACGAAACCGTAGTCCGGGATGCGCGCAAACTCTTCGGGGGCCAGCGTGAAGCCGCCTTCCTTGGCGAGGGTCTCGCCGAACAACTGGCGCGTGCGCGCGCCGTCGCGACCCAGCAGGTCGAACACGAAGCGCTCGAAGTTGCTGGCCTTGCTGATGTCCATCGACGGGCTGGAGGTCTCGTGCGTCTCGGCGGTGGCGCGCGGCCGGTAGGTGCCGGTGCGGAAGAACTCGTCGAGAACGTCGTTTTCGTTCGTGGCCAGCACCAGGCGGTGGATCGGCAGCCCCATCATGCGCGCCACGTGGCCGGCGCAGATGTTGCCGAAGTTGCCGGACGGCACCGCGAAGCTGACACGGTCGTGGTTGGACGTCGTGGCCTGAAAGTAGCCCGCGAAGTAGTACACCACCTGCGCCAGCAGCCGCGCCCAGTTGATGGAGTTGACGGTGCCGATGCGGTGACGGCGCTTGAACGGCAGGTCATTGCTGACCGCCTTGACGATGTCCTGGCAGTCGTCGAACACGCCGTCGATCGCCAGGTTGTGGATGTTCGGATCCTGCAGGCTGAACATCTGCGCCTGCTGGAACGGGCTCATGCGGCCCTTCGGGCTGAGCATGAACACGCGCACGCCACGCTTGCCGCGCATCGCGTATTCGGCCGCGCTGCCGGTGTCGCCGGAGGTCGCGCCCAGGATGTTCAGCGTCTCGCCGCGGCGCGCCAGTTCGTATTCGAACAGTTGCCCAAGCAACTGCATCGCCATGTCCTTGAAGGCCAGCGTCGGGCCATTGGACAGGGCTTGCAGGAACAGGCCGTCGCCCAGCGGCTTGAGCGGCGTGATCTGCGGCGTGCCGAAGGCGGCCTCGGTGTAGGTGGCGCGCGCCATGCGCCGCAGATCGGTCGACGGGATGTCGTCGATGAACAGCGACAGGACTTCGAAGGCCAGGTCGGCGTAGGGCAGGCCGCGCCAGCGCTGCAGGGTGGCGGCCTCGACCCGGGGATAGCTCGCCGGCAGGTACAGGCCCCCATCCGGCGCCAGTCCCTCGAGCAGGATGGCGGAAAAACCGCGCGGCGTGGTGTCGCCGCGCGTGCTGAGGTACTTCATCGCGCCGCCCCCGAGGGCCACGTGACGGATCCGCAGCGGCGCCGCGAGGCCCTCACTTCAACTCTTCCTTGCGGATGCGGACGATCGGCGCCAGGACGGTGGGCAGCGCCTGCATTTGCACCAGCGCCGCGCGCATGCGGCCTTCCACGGTGTCGTGCGTCAGGATGATCAGGTCGGTCTGGTGCTCGCCTTCGGCGCTTTCGCGCTGCAGCACGGCATCGATCGAGATGTCGTGCTCTGCAAGGATGCCGGTGATGCGCGCCAGCACGCCGGTCTGGTCGGCCACCTGGAGTCGCAGGTAGTAGGCGGTGACGACCTCCTCGATCGGCAGGATCGGCGTGTCCTGCAGCGCGCCGGGCTGGAACGCCAGGTGCGGGACGCGGTGGTCCGGGTCGGCGGTGTGCAACCGCGTGACGTCCACGAGATCGGCGATGACCGCACTGGCGGTGGGCTCGGCGCCGGCACCCTTGCCGTAGTACAAGGTCGGGCCGACGGCATCGCCCTGCACCAGCACCGCGTTCATGGCGCCCTCGACGTTGGCGATCAGGCGCGTGGCGGGGATCAGCGTCGGGTGCACGCGGAGTTCGAGCCCGCGGTCGCGGCGCCGCGTGATGCCCAGCAGCTTGATCCGGTAGCCCAGCTGTTCCGCATAGCGGATGTCGGCCGCCTGCAGCGCGGCGATGCCTTCGACATAGGCCTTGTCGAACTGCACCGGCACGCCGAAGGCAATGGCGCTCATGATGGTGACCTTGTGCGCCGCGTCCACGCCTTCGATGTCGAAGGTCGGGTCCGCCTCGGCGTAGCCCAGTTGCTGCGCCTGCGCCAGCACGGTGCCGAAGTCCAGGCCCTTGCTGCGCATCTCCGACAGGATGAAGTTGGTGGTGCCGTTGATGATGCCGGCCACCCAGTCGATGCGGTTTGCGCTGAGGCCTTCGCGCAGCGCCTTGATGATGGGGATGCCGCCGGCCACGGCGCCCTCGAAGGCGACCATGCGGCCCTTCGCGCGGGCGGCCTCGAAGATCTCGGTGCCGTGCAGCGCCAACAGCGCCTTGTTGGCCGTCACCACGTGCTTGCCGTGCGCCAGCGCGGCCAGCACCAGTTCGCGCGCGGTCGCCACGCCGCCGACCAGTTCGACCACGATGTCGATGTCCGGGTGCGTGGCCACCGCCATCGCATCGGCCACGACCTCGGCGCTGTCGCCCACGATCTCGCGCGCCTTCGCGACGTCGCGCCGCGAGACCATACGCACCTGGATGCCACGCCCGGCGCGCCGCTGGATCTCGTCCTGATTGCGGCGCAGCACCTCGAAGGTGCCGGTGCCGACGGTGCCGAGGCCGATCAGCCCGACCTGGATGGGTTTCATACGCTGTGGCGCTTTCTGTAGTTGCCCAGGAACCGTTCGATGCGGCCCAGGGCTTCGGACAGGTCGTCCGCATTGGGCAGGAACACGAGCCGCAAGTGGTCCGGCGTGGGCCAGTTGAACCCCGTGCCCTGCACGACCAGAACCTTCTCGTCGGCCAGCAGTTCGTAGGCGAACTGCTGATCGTCCTCGATCGGGTACATCTGCGGGTCCAGGCGCGGAAACATGTACAGCGCGGCCTTGGGCTTGACCACGCTGACGCCGGGAATCTGGCTGAGCATGTCGTAGGCCAGGTCGCGTTGCCGCGCCAGCCGCCCGCCCGGAGCCACGAGGTCCTTGATGCTCTGGTAGCCGCCGAGCGCCGTCTGGATCGCCAGTTGGCCCGGGGTGTTGGAACAAAGCCGCATCGACGCCAGCATGTTCAGGCCCTCGATGTAGTCGCCGGCGTGGCGCTTGTCGCCCGACACGATCATCCAGCCGGCGCGATAGCCGCAGGCACGGTAGTTCTTGCTCAGCCCGTTGAAGGTGACGGTCAGCACGTCGTCCGACAGCGCCGCCAGGCTCGTGTGCTCGTTCCCGTCGTACAGCGTCTTGTCGTAGATCTCGTCGGCGAACAGGATCAACTGGTGCTGGCGCGCCACCTCCACCAACTCGCGCAGCAGGTCGGCCGGGTACAGCGCGCCCGTCGGGTTGTTCGGGTTGATGACGACGATGCCGCGAGTCCGCGGCGAAATCTTGCGCCGGATGTCGTCGAGATCGGGCAGCCAGCCCGCGCCCTCGTCGCACAGATAGTGCACGGGAGTGCCGCCCGACAGCGACACCGCCGCAGTCCACAGCGGGTAGTCGGGCGCCGGCACCAGGATCTCGTCGCCGTCGTCCAGCAGCGCATTGAGCGCCATGACGATCAGTTCCGAGGCACCGTTGCCCAGGTAGACATCGTCCACCGTGACGCCGGCGATGCCCTTTTCCTGCGTGTAGTGCACCACCGCCTTGCGTGGCGCGAACAGGCCCTTGCTGTCGGTGTAGCCGGCGGCCGACGGCAGGTTGCGGATCATGTCCTGCACGATCTCGTCCGGCGGCTCGAGCCCGAACACGGCCAGGTTGCCGATGTTGTGCCCTTCTTCCTGCATCAGGCGTGCCTTGTCCAGCACCGGCCCGCGGATGTCGTAGCAGACGTTGGCCAGCTTGCTGGACTTGGCGATGGGCTTCATGGGAAGGGTGTTGGCCGGACGAAACTAGAATTATGGCTGCATGAAGTTCCAGCCCGACACACTCGCCGGCACCAACGTACTGACCCGCCACGAAGCTGGCCGGCTGTGGGTCGGCACGGTGCCCTTCGAGCACAGCGTGCTGGTGCCCTGGCAGGGCGACGTGCAGGCATGGCCCCCGGGGCGCTTCGAGGACCTGACACCCGGGGACTTCGCGGCCATCGCCGCGCTGCAGCCCGCGGTGGTGATCTTCGGCAGCGGCGCCAGGCTGCGCTTCCCGTCCCCGGCCATGCTGCGCGGGCTGATCGAGCGCCGCATCGGCGTCGAGACGATGGATACCGCAGCAGCCTGCCGCACCTACAACGTCCTGGCGGCGGAAGGCCGCTCCGTGGTCGCCGCCCTGCTGGTGTCGACCGGTGGTGACTGACGGCCGATTTATAATTCGAAATTGAGCCAAAAACCGGCACCCACACTATGACCATGACCCCCGTTGTCGACAAAGCCCTGCCCGACTTCGAAGCGCCGGCCACCGGCGGCATCGTCTTCACGCCCCAAGCATACGTGGGCAAGACGGTGATCCTGTACTTCTATCCGAAGGACGCCACGCCGGGCTGCACCACCGAGGCGATGCAGTTTCGCGATCGACACAAGGACTTCGTCAAGGCGGGTGCCGTCATCTTCGGCGTGTCGCGCGACAACATGGCATCGCACGAGAAGTTCAAGGGCAACCTCGAACTCCCGTTCGAACTCATCGCCGACACCGAGGAGAAGCTCTGCCACATGTTCGGCGTGGTGAAGAACAAGATCATGTACGGCAAGAAGGTCAAGGGCATCGAGCGCAGCACCTTCCTGATCGACGCCGAAGGCGTGATGCGGCACGAATGGCGCGGCATCAAGGTGGCTGGCCATGTGGACGAGGTTCTGAAGGCGGTGAAGGCCCTGAAGACGGCCTGAGCCCTGTGCATAATGGGTTCATGCCCCTGACGCCGAGCACACTTCGCTGAGAAAAAGCCGCACGGTTGCTCGTGCGGCTTTTTTCCATTCCGCCCCCTGCCGACACTCCTGAATGCCGCTGCCCAAACCCCCTTCCCGACGCGCTGCGCTGCTTTCGCCGGCCGCCTTCGAGGCCCAGCAGGCCGCCGCCGGCCGCTCCTCCAGCACGCGCGAGCGGCAGGCCGGCCCGGCCCAGCAGACGCTGGCATTGCAGAACACGGCCACCGCCCCGGCGGCCGCGCCCGTCGCGGCTCGCGCCCAGCCCCCCGCGCCGGCGGCCGAACCGAAGCCGAAACCTCGACGCCCCCGCGGCAGTGGCCCGAGCAAGCTGTTCGTGCTGGACACCAATGTGCTGATGCACGACCCGACCAGCCTGTTCCGCTTCGAGGAGCACGACGTCTTCCTGCCCATGATCACGCTGGAAGAGCTGGACGGGCACAAGAAGGGCATGAGCGAGGTCGCCCGCAACGCGCGCCAGGTCAGCCGCGAGCTCGACGCCCTGGCCACCGACGGCAGCCTGGACCCCAAGGACGGCATCGCGCTGGCCAAGACCGGGCATCGCGAAGCCGGCGGGAAGCTGTTCTTCCAGACCATGCTGCTGGACGTGAAGCTGCCGGCCGGCCTGCCGCAGGGCAAGGCCGACAACCAGATCCTGGGCGTGGTGCAGGGCCTGCGCGAGCAACAGCCCAAGCGTGACGTGGTGCTGGTGTCCAAGGACATCAACATGCGCGTCAAGGCCCGCGCGCTCGGGCTGCCCGCCGAGGACTACTTCAACGACAAGACGCTGGAAGACGGCGACCTGCT
>Ga0316195_10000792_pt1 | contig 13358 bp, 8 predicted proteins | sample Phised1_MG_FD_204937 | JGI IMG/M metagenome (GOLD analysis project Ga0316195, IMG submission 204937) | Coastal sediment microbial communities from Maine, United States - Phippsburg sediment 1 | ecosystem: Environmental > Aquatic > Marine > Coastal > Sediment | place: USA: Maine | collected... | reverse complement strand
AACTGGCCCTTGAGGCAGAGACCCAGGGCTACCAGGTGATCGTGAGCCGCGGTCTTACGGCATCAAAAATCAGGGCCTCGGAAATAGAATTGCCGGTTATCGATATCAGGATCGGCGGTACCGACATCCTGCGGGCCTTTTACGAGGCCAAAAAGCTCGGAGACAGGATCGGCATCGTCGATGTCGAAGAGGTGATCATGGGGCTGCCCAGCCTGGAAAAGATCATCGGTGAGAAACTTATCAAATTTACCTGCGAGAACGATCTGGATGATATCGTCAAGGGCATTGAGTACCTGAGGGAAAAAGGCGTCGATGCGGTGATCGGTAAGATTGCCATGGCCCGGGAGGCACGGGCCAGCGGCATGGAAGCAGTGATTATCACCTCCGCCTATGAGACGGTCAGGATGGCCATCCTGGAGGCGCGGCGGGTGAACGAGGTCAGAAAACAGGAACGGCGCAAGGCGGAACAGCTCAAGGCGATGCTGAATTTCACCTATGACGGCGTGATCGCTCTCGATCGGCGTGGAAGGATCACCGTGTTCAACAAGGTGGCCGAGGAACTTTCCGGCTGGTCGGTCAAAAATGCCATTAACCGCGAAGTGACCGAAGTTATCCCAAAGGCGGGCTGCCAGCACCTGCTCAAAACAGGTAGGCCGGAGCTCGGTGCGGTCCTCGAGATCGGCAGTGTCAAAGTCGTCGCCAACCGGGTACCGATCATCGTTGACGGCAGGATCGAAGGAGTCGTTACCACATTCCAGAAGCTCGACGTGCTGCAGAAGATCGAGAGCAATGTCAGACGCAAGCTTTCGGACAAGGGGCTTTCAGCCCGCTACCGCTTCGAGGATATACTCGGTAAGAGCGAGGCGCTGCAGAGCACCATCAGGCTGGCCAGAGAGTATGCCACCATAGATTCGACCATCCTGATCCACGGACGGACCGGTACCGGCAAGGAGGTCTTTGCCCATGCCATACACAACGCCAGCCGGCGTCGGAGTGAACCCTTTGTAGCGATAAACTGTGCTGCTCTGCCGGAGTCCATCCTGGAGAGTGAACTGTTCGGTTATGTCGAAGGCGCCTTCACCGGTGCCCGCAGGAGCGGCAAAGCAGGCGTTTTTGAAATGGCCCACGGCGGCACGCTGCTGCTCGACGAGGTTGGCGAGATGCCGCCGATGATTCAATCACGGTTCCTGCGGGCCATTGAACAGCGCGAGATCATGCGGCTCGGGGACAGCCGGATTATCCCGATCAATGTCAGGCTTATCGCCGCGACCCATCGAAACCTCCGGCAGATGGTCGCTCGCGGACAGTTCAGAGAAGACCTCTACTATCGCCTCAATGTACTGTCGCTGCCGGTTCCCACATTGCAGGAAAGGGGAAATGATGTTCTTGTAATTGCTGATAAATTTCTGCGCGAATTTTACGATATACAGGGCAAATCCTACGGGATATTCTCCGATGAATCGGCCCGTCTCCTGCTCGACTATGACTGGCCGGGCAATATCAGGCAGCTCAGAAACGCTATGGAGCGGTTGTCAGTGATGACGGCCGGCGGTCTGATTGAAGCGCGGGAGGTAAGAAGGGCCCTGCAGCTCCAGGAATTCGATACCGCGGACATGGGTAGTAATGAAGTCCGTTCTACCCAGATATTCCAGCCTCAGCACGATGCCGAAGCGGGCCTTGCATCCTCTCTGGGGGCAGAGGGGCCGCAGCTCGGTGCAGAAAGGGCGGCCTACGAGAAAGAGCTGATTTACGCCGCCCTGCGAGAGTGCGACGGCTCGAAAAGTCGGGCTGCCAAGATGCTCGGTATAAGCAGGACGACGCTGTGGCGCAAGCTCCAGCGATGCACCGAAATCTAAGCGCCATGATACACTTCCGTTCGTGTTTCATGTTGTTTCATTAGTGAAACATTTTTTCCAAAAACGTCTCACTAATGAAACACTAGCGAAACGTTTTTTATGCGGACCGCTGTTAATCGATGGCCCAATATATCCGGGACGTTAACCATCCCCGCTCTAGGGAAGCATTCCAAATCCGTATAGAAAAATATTGTTCTGCGGCTCAGTTGGGCGCATCTCTTGCAAAGGAGATAGATGAGGTTTTGATGCTGGGAGATCCTGCAATGAACCCTCAGATATTTGTCGGGTCGCAGAGCACCACTTCTGCATCAACGGCAGGTGGGTGAGCCGCTGCCGAATGTCCTTTGTCTTTTTTTATTTTCCAATGGGGAGCAGGTCTGAGAAGCTGAACTTGTGCGTGATGGACAGGGTTTAGCCGAGAGGCAGACTTTTCAAAAAACCTAAAACAACAAGGAGCGTGCACCATGAAAAAACTTACCACCTTTTTATTGCTGACAGCGTTTATCGCCTTTGGTCTTTTGACCATCGATGGGGAAGCCCGGGCCGAGACCATTGAGCTCAAGTTCGGACATGTCGGTGCGCCTGGTTCTCTTTTTCTGGCCTGTGCCGATGAATTCGCCAAGCGCGCCAATGCCAAACTAGGCGACAAGGCAAAAGTTGTGACCTTCGGCTCCAGTCAGCTTGGCAATGACCAGGAAATGCTTAAGAAACTGAAGCTTGGAACGATCGCCTTCGCCCTGCCATCGACGGTCATGTCATCTGTCGTGGATGCGTTCGGTGTTTTCGAAATGCCTTACCTGGTGCTCGACCGCGATCATATGCGTAAAATCCGGGACGAGGTCTTCTGGCCGATGATCGCCCCGAAAGTCGAAGCGGAAGGCTATGAAGTTGTTGCAGTCTGGGAAAACGGCTTCAGAAATATCACCAACAATGTCAGACCGATTGTTGTACCTGCTGATCTTAAGGGAATCAAACTCAGGACCCCGAAGGGAGAATGGCGTGTAAAGATGTTTCAGGCCTATGACGCCAATCCGACCCCGATGGCCCTTTCCGAGGTATTTGTGGCTCTGCAGACTGGAGTCATTGATGGACAGGAAAACCCGTTCACCCAGATCTACAGCCAGAATTTCCATGAAGTTCAGAAATATCTCTCTCTGAGTGGTCATGTCTATACCCCGGCTTACTTGCTCACCGGCAAGAAGACCTGGGATAAACTGCCGGCTGACGTTAAAAAAATCCTCAAAGATGAGGCCGTTGGAATGCAGGATTGGGTATATGAGACTGCTGAGAAAATGGAAACCGACCTTCTTGAAAAGATGAGGGGCTCTGTGGAAATCAATGAAGTTGACAAGCAGGCCTTTGTTGCTGCCAGTGGCCCGATTTACGAAGAATTCGGTGCAAAAGTAGAGGGAAGTAAGGAACTCATTGATAAAATTCAGGCTTTAGCAAAATAGCAGGCTGAATTGTTCGAAAATGCCCCGGAAGATTCATTTCCGGGGCTTCTTTTTCGCTGTTTGTCTGGAGGTTATTGCCTTGCTTGCAAGATATCAAAACATATTTAAAAAGGTGATGGAGTATATCGTCATATTTCTCATGATCACCTTGTCTGTACTAGTTGTTGTTGCGGTAATTTATCGCAAGTCGGGCATGTCGCTGAGCTGGTATGACGAAGTGGCCTCCGTTCTTCTTGCCTGGCTGACCTATTATGCCTCTGCTCTTGCCGCTCTGACCAGGGGGCATATCGGCTTCAATGGTCTGTTGAATGCGATGAAACCCTCCCTTCGGATACCGGTCCTGATCATAGGTGAAATTCTGGTAATTGGTTTCTTCCTGTTGCTTGCTTGGTTCGGGGTACAGGTGCTTGTTATCCTTGGCGGTGACAATCTTACCAGCCTGACCTGGGTGCCAACCAGGCTGACTCAGTCGGTCATTCCCATCGGGGCCGCCCTCTTTGTTGTCGGCCAGCTCCTGAGTTTTCCGGAAATGTGGCGTCAGGCCCTGTCAGAAAAAGGAATTGCCGGCCATGAAGATGTAGAGATTCCGGAAGAAACTCCAGAAAACGCATAAAAGGGGCTGCAACCGTGACTATATTTTTGATGCTTATTGGCTTGTTTCTGCTAATCATGATCAATGTGCCCATTGCCATAGCCCTGGGAATCATTGCCGTGTTCACCATGGTGATTACTCAGGGGGTGGATATCCTCCCGAATATCGCTCTGGTCATGTTTGATGGCGCTACTTCATTTCCCCTGCTTGCCATTCCTCTGTTTATTTTTGCCGGGGCTATTATGAACACGGGCGGGATATCAAAGCGGTTGATCGCCTTCGCCTCGGCTCTGGTCGGCTTTGTCAAAGGAGGCCTGGCTATGACTTCAACCGCTACCTCGATGTTTTTTGCGGAAATGTCGGGTTCTGCGGTAGCTGATGTGGCAGCCCTTGGCTCGATCCTCATTCCTGCCATGAAACGCAAGGGTTATCCCGCTCCCTTTGCCGCAGCGGTGATGTCCTCTGCCGCCACGATTGCGGTGATCATTCCGCCTTCCATACCGATGATCCTCTATGCGGTTATGTCCGGCAGCTCGGTTGTCAAGATCTTCGTGGCCGGGATTATCCCGGGTATCATGTGCGGTCTGGCGATGATGGGCTTGTCGTATGGCTTTGCCGTTCGCCGGAACTACCCGGTGGAGGAGATTTTCCAGTTGAAAAAAGTCTGGGCCACCTTCAGGGAAGCATCCTGGGCCTTTATCGTCCCGATCATTATCCTCGGTGGTATTTTCGGCGGGTTTGTCACCGCCACCGAAGGGGCCGGTCTGGCCGTGCTGGCTTCCCTGTTCGTTGGGGGTGTCATCTATCGTGAGATCAACTGGGAACACCTGAAGGAGGCGACAATCGAAGGCGGCATCTCCACCGGTGTGGTGATGTTGCTGGTAGCCGCATCGGCCTTGATGGGGACGATCTTGACTGAACTGCAGATTCCCCAGCAGCTGGCTCAAGAGATTACCGACTTGACCACCAACAAGTATGCGGTTCTGGCTATGCTGAACCTGTTTTTTCTGGTTGTCGGCTGTTTCCTGCACTCGGCCGCCGCCATCATCCTGGTGGTACCGATTGTCATGCCGCTGGTGCACGCGGTTGGTATCGATCCTGTACATTTCGGACTTGTCGTTACGTTGAATCTGGGTATCGGCCAGCAGACGCCGCCGGTTGCCAGCGTATTGATCACCGCCTGCTCGGTGGCCAAGGCCGATATCTGGGAAGTCAGCAAGGTCAACGTCTGGTATGTCGGCTGTATCTTTATTATTTTGATGATGTGTACCTACATTCCGGCGATTCCGATGTTTCTGGTCAACCTGTTCTACGGTTAGGAGGCACCGGTAATGCTAGTAAACAGTGCCTGTCTAACCGGAGTCCGGCAGATAGAGGTGCGCCGGCGGGAACTGAGCCCGACAGACGACCATGTCGTAGTCAAGACCCATGCTGCCGGTATCTGCGGCCAGGACAAGAATTTATACAACGGGGTCATCCCGCCGTCGGGGGGGCTGAACACCGAAATGAAGACGGCCTTCACCTACCCCTATTTCTTCGGACACGAGGCGGGCGGCACGGTTGTCGAGGTGGGCGCTAATGTCCGCAAATACAAACTTGGTGATCAGGTGATCGCGTTCGCCTGGGTGGAGACCTACTCGGACTATTTTATTGCCAGGGAAGAAGAGCTGGAGCCGGCTCCGGCGGGCCTGGATATGGATCTGGTTGCGCTGGGCGAGCCGATCGGCTGTGCGTTGTTCTCGGGCCTTTGTTCAAAGGTCCAGTTGGGGGACAGCGTGGCGATCGTCGGCATGGGTTTTGCCGGTCAGGTCATTGCCCAGGTCGCCAAGAAAAAAGGTGCCCACCAGGTGATCGGCATAGATGTGGTTGACGGCAAGCTTGAGCTGGCCAAAAGACTGGGCCTCGACCATGCGATCAACAGCTCCGAGACTGATCCGCTGAAGGCGATTCTCGAGCTGACCGATGGCGAGGGGGCCGATGTCGTGGTCGAGGCTGCCGGAACCAATGCGGCGGTTCAGCTCTGTAACGACGCGGTAAAACATAACGGTGTACTGGTCTTCTACAGTTGGATAACGCAGGATGTCACGATCAACATCTCGCGCTGGCATAACAATTCCCTTGAAGTAGTCAACACGGGACTGGTCCATCACGGTGTGCTGCAGCGGCATATCTGGGTGGTTCAGGCCCTGAGACCGGTACTGCAGGGCCTGATCGATATTGCTCCGCTGATAACCCATACCTTCGGCCTGGACGAGATCGACAAGGCCATGCAGACTGCAAACGAGGACCCGGCTGCGATCAAAGTATTGCTGCGGCCGTAATAAGACAATGTTCTGTGTTCATAGAACCGGTAACCGGAAAAAGAGGCCAGGGGGCAACGGAGTGCTGAGATGATTGGCTTTTTCTATCGACAGCTTGCCAAGGCATCCGGTAACGGCACGGTGCAGCCGGGCCAGAAAGTTTCAATCAAGGTTGATCTGGCCCTGGCCCATGATGGCAGCGGGCCTGAAATTCTGAGAATATTGAAGCAGGATAAGCAGTCAATCGCCGCCCAGAGCAGGGTCCTGATCACTCTGGACCACTGTTTCCCGGCGCCGACCTTGCAGGACCGTGAATTCCAGCGTGAGATGCTGGAATTTGCCCGTCTCAACGATGTGATCTTCTATAAAAACGGCGAAGGGGTGCTGCACCAGGTGGTGGCAGAGGAGGAATCTCTCTGGCCCGGAATGATAATAGTCGGCGCAGATGGCCACGTAGCGACCTCCGGTGCGTTTGGGGCCTTAGCCTTTTCAGTAACACCGTCTCCTTTCGTCGAGGTGATTTCCAGAGGTTTTTATCAGCTGGAAGTGCCGGAGCAGTTGGTAGTGGCCATTGACGGCCAGCCGGAATCACAGGTCATGGCCCGGGACATTGCCATGTATCTGATGAATGAGCATGGTCTTGCCATAGGTGGCAAAGCGGTCGTGCTGACTGGAAGTACCGTCGAGGCGATGAATATCAGCGAGAAGATGTCCCTGTGCAACCTGATGCCGGAGGCCGGGGCGGTCACGGCGCTGGTATTGCCCCAGGGAGAGCAGGAACAAGTTGATCTCAGAATGGATGCCCGGGAGATTAAACCGATGATAGCCTGGCCAGGTAATCCACTAAAATTCGGCCGGGTCAGGTCCTGCGCGGGCCAGAGTATTTCGGTGGCGGTCGCGGGAGGCTGTTCTTCCGGCCGGCTGGATGACATGAAGGTTATTGCCGAAGTACTTGATAAGAATGAGGTGCATCAGGATGTAACCTTTATTATAACCCCCGGGTCCAGGTCCGTGATGAGTTCGATGGACAAGATGGAGATATCCTCCATACTCAGGAACAGCGGTGCGGTTGTTATGCCGCCTGGCTGCGGACCTTGTCCCGGCAAGCATCTGGGCGTCTTGAGTAATACAGATGTGGCAATTACCACGACCACCCGGAATGGCCCGGGCAGAATGGGCGGACGTGGGGCCAGGATATATCTGGCCTCACCGCTTACCGTTGCCCTTTCTGCCGTTCATGGGGTTATTTCGGAACCTGCCGAAACATTGTAATTATCTCGCCTAAAAGTAATTCACCTTAATCAAGACCATATAAAGAAAGGAGTAAGACATGACAAAACCAAGCGGACGCCATTTCCTCCAGATTCCCGGACCGAGCAACGTTCCAGATCGGATTCTGCACGCGATCGGTCAGCCGACCATCGATCATCGCGGACCGGAATTTCAAAAGCTGTCAGAAGAGGTGCTCCTTGGTTTGAGGCGCATCTTCAAGACTTCAGGACCGGTGGTCGTTTTTCCGACCTCGGGGACCGGGGCCTGGGAGGCGGCGCTGCTGAACACGCTGAGCCCGGGTGATAAGGTCCTGATGTTCGAGACCGGCCATTTTGCCACCCTCTGGTGTAATATGGCCAAAAAATTCGGACTGGAGGTTGATTTTGTGCCAACCAACTGGCGCCACGGGGTCGACCCACAGATTGTCGAGGAGAAACTCAAAGAAGATACCCAAGGCAGGATCAAATCGGTCAATATCGTGCATAATGAAACCTCAACCGGGGTGGCGAGCAGGGTGGCCGAGGTTCGCCAGGCCATCGACAACGCCGGCCACCCGGCTTTGTTCATGGTCGATACGATCTCTTCACTGGGGTCAATTGACTATCGCCACGATGAGTGGCAGGTTGATGTGACGGTCGGCTGCTCCCAGAAAGGTTTGATGCTGCCCCCCGGCCTGGGGCTCAATGCCATAAGCCAAAAGGCACTGGAAGCGGCTCAGAACAACACCTTTACCAGGCATTTCTGGGATTGGCACGATATGCTCAAGGCCAACGAGAACTATTTCTATCCGTCAACCCCCTGCACCAACCTGCTCTTCGGCTTGCGTGAGTCGATCCATATGCTTGAGGAGGAGGGACTTGATCAGGTGTTTGCCCGGCATAACCGCTTTGGTGAAGCAACAAGACGTGCGGTCAGGACCTGGGGGTTGGAAATACTCTGTGAAGAAGCACTTGAATACAGCAGTGTGCTGACCGCAGTAATGATGCCGGAAGGCCGTGGTGCTGACGCCCTGCGCAAAGTAATACTGGAAAACTTCGATATGTCGCTCGGCAATGGACTGGGCAAGGTGGCAGACAAGGTCTTTAGGATCGGTCATCTTGGTGACCTGAACGCGCTCAGCCTGGTTGGAACCCTTGCCGGTGTCGAGATGGGACTGGAACTGGGCGGCATCGAACATACCAAGGGCGGTGTCCAGGCTGCTATGCAGTACTTGTCCGAAACCGCTTAGCAGGGTATTTTGATCAGCCCTGCAGGAGGTGCAGGATTCCCCGGGTGAGGAAGATTAAGGTTTGCTGTCACGGCGGGAGTCACCAGGGCAGCAAACCTTTTTTAGGGTGAGGCCGAAGCGCGACAGGCGGATCCGGATAGGAAGCTTAAATTCAGGATACAACGCTTCTGAGAAGTTGTCAGAATGGTTGATGTAATAGCGTGTAAGAGGAAAGGTATGCAGGGCAACGACACAGTACTTGAAACACTGAAAAGCGAGATAAATGGGGAGGTCCTGGTCAGTGATCTGAGCCGATCACTCTACAGTAGCGGTGCTTCACTGTATCGGATCAAGCCGCGGGCGATCGTTCAGCCACGAACCACTGATGATCTGGTTGCAACGATCAAATTTGCCGGACAACATAACATACCCATTACCGCGCGCGGTGGAGGGACGAGCCGGACCGGTAACGAGCTTGGTGCAGGCATCCTGATAGATTTCAGCAAGCATCTTAACCAGGTGGTCGAATTCAATGCAGCAAAGCGGTGGGTCAGGGTGCAGCCCGGCATTGTACTCTCTGAATTGAATAAGTTCCTCAAACCTTACAATCTCTATTTCCCGATCGATCCGTCCACCCAGGACTCTGCCACGCTTGGCGGCATGATCGCCAACAACTCCAGCGGCCCGCATGCGGTTAAATACGGGACTACCAGGTCGCATGTAAAGGCGCTGGAACTCGTTCTGACCAGCGGCGAAGTTATAAAAACCGGGTTGAAACCCATTGTATCTGACAGTAATTCCAGTGCTCATCAGACACATGAGGATCAACTGTATCGTCTTGTGCCGGCACTCATCGAGACCTACCAGGCCTACCTCGAAGAAGAACGGCCGTTTACGACCAAGAATTCCTGTGGCTACCATATCTGGGATCTGGTTGTCGATGGCAGCATCGACCTGACACCCCTGCTGGTGGGCTCAGAAGGGACCCTGGCCTTGGTTTCCGAGGCGACTCTTCAATTGACCCCGCTGCCCGAGAAGGCGCTGAGCGGTTTCGTCTATTTTGACGATCTAGGCAAGGTTGGTGAGGCTACCCAGGAGATTCTGGCGGAAGGGCCGTCCATGGTCGAGATCATGGAAAAGCATATTCTCGATCTAGCCCGGGAACAGAAGCCGGAATTGGCGGAGTATTTTCCGGAGAACACCGAGGCATCCCTGTTTATAGAGTTTCAGGAGGACAGCGACGAAAAACTGCTGGAAAAATTTGCTTTCGTGCGAAAACGGCTGCTGGAGGATAAAAAACTGGCGGTGAGTGTGGTACAGGCCAGGAATAAGCAGGACATGGCCACTTTCACAAAGGTCCGCTCGATATCCGGGCCTATCCTTAACCGGATGAAGGGGCCGCGCCGGCCGATTGCCTTTATCGAGGATGCCGCTGTCCATGTAAGCCGGCTGCCGGAATATATCAGTGGTCTGCGGGCGCTGTTCGAGAAATTCAACGTCAAGGCGGCGATCTACGGACATGCCGGCGACGGTAATCTGCACAACATGGCAATTCTCGACCTGCGGCAGCCCGAAGACGTAAAAACCATGCTGGATCTGGCAGACGCGGTCTGTGATCTGGTCCTGAGCCTGAAAGGAACCGTGAGCGGCGAGCATGCAGACGGCCGGCTGCGCACCCAGTATGTGGTCCGCCAGTATCCCAATCTTTATCATGCGATGCGGCAGATCAAGGCGATCTTCGATCCCGAAGGCATCATGAACCCCGGTGTGATCATTTCGGAAAACGATAAGCTGCTCGGTGAGGACCTGAAATATGGTCCTGACTTCAGTTTGGCTCAGACCGGCAGTTCATTCGATGCAGAAAACCTGCAAGCCCAGATAGAGAACTGTTCCGGCTGCGCCAAGTGCCGTTCGTATTGTCCGATCGCTTCCAATCACCTGGAGGAATGGACCAAGGGACGCGGTAAAGTGACCATTCTGCGCGAGTTGATGTCCGGTAAGCTTGACCCGGAGATTCTCGAAGACCCGGAGTTCAAAAAAATCATCGATACCTGCATCAACTGTAAACGCTGCCTGACGGAGTGTCCGTCCGGCGTTGATGTGCCCTGGTTGTCCGTGACCGCGCGGGCCGATGTTGTGCGCCGCAAAGGTGAAGATTTCTCCAGCCGGGTCCTTACCGATACCGCCGCCCTCTGCAAACAGGGCAGCATGCTTGCTCCATTGGCCAACTATGCTGCCTCACTCGCCCCGATTCGATGGGGGCTGCAGAAGGCGATTGGCATGGAAGCGAGCCGGTATCTGCCGCAGTTCCGCCAAAAGACACTCAGAAAAATTCTGGCCGGTCGGCCACCGGTGGATGGTGTGCGCGAGGTCGTCTTTTTTCTCGGCTGTTACGCCAATTACAACGACCCGGAGGGCGAGGGGCTGGCGGTTATCGAGGTGCTCGAGCACAACAACATCAAAGTCATTATGCCTGAGTTCAAATGCTGCGGCATTGCCCGGATCAGTTCCGGCGGCCAGGACAGGATTATGGGTGACATTACCTACAATATCGGTGTACTCGATCAATATGCGTCCCAAAACATTCCGATACTGTTCAGTGAACCGAGCTGTGCGCTGGCGGTGAAACTCGAATACCCGCGCATTATCGATTCGAGCCAGGCCAGAAGGGTGGCGGATAACTGTTTCGATATACACCAGTATTTGATGGAACTGCATCGTCAGGGTGAGTTGAAAACCGATTTCGGCAGGATAGACAAGACCGTCGGATATCATGCGCCCTGCCATCTGAAGACGATCGGCGTAACCAGCGAACCGGCAGAGCTGATGGAGATGATACCCGGTGTAACCGTTCAGAAATATTCTGATAAATGCTGCGGCATGGGAGGCACCTATGGATTGAAATCGAAGAATTACGAGCTTTCCATGAAGATTGGCCAGCGTCTTTTCGACGAGATCAACGCCTCCAACGCTGAACAGCTGGTGACCGGCTGCGGAGCCTGCTCGATGCAGATCCACCAGGGTACCCTGCGCGATTCGGTTCACCCGCTCAAGCTGCTGGCTGAAGCCTACCAGAAAGCGCCGGAGACAAGCGAGGCGGCTTGACCGCGCCAAAGGCGGACCCAGACGCCTGAGAAGCACCTACAGCATTGCACTGAAGCGGTCACCCGGGGATGCATGGCTGGCCGCTTCAGTGTTTGTGCTTACCCATGCTGGATTGCGGAGCAGGGGGTGCCTGACAGCTTGCTGCTTTTTACATGGATTCAGAATATGGAAAAAAGCATCCGGGTTCCCACCACGATGAGCAGCAGGGCGAAAATCTTCTTGAGCTTGTCCACCGGCAGGCTGTGGGCCAGTTTCACGCCAAGCGGTGCGGTCAGGACACTGACCGCGGCAATACCGACCAGCCCCGGAAGGTAGATAAAACCGATCGAGTAGGCCGGCAGCAGTGCATGTCCCCAGCCATTATATAAAAATCCTGCGGTGCCGGCGATGGCGATCGGCAGTCCGATTGCGGCCGAGGTACCGATTGCCCGATGCACCGGTACATTGCACCAGATCATATAGGGTACCGAGAGTGTCCCCCCGCCGATGCCAACCCAGCTCGAAATCGCGCCGATGATGTTGCCGGACAGGAACATGCCGAATGGACCGGGCAGTTCCCGGGTCGGCTTCGGCCTGCGGTTGGTTAGAAACTGGTAAGCACAGAAGTAGAGGAAAAGCACAAAAAAAAGTTTGAGGACGTTGGTCGAGAGGACGGCCGCTACGCAGGAGCCGAGAAAGGTGCCGAGCATAACCCCGACAACAATGCGCCTGACCGTCTGCCACTGTACCGCACCTCGTTTGTGGTGGGCCATGAAGCTGGAGATTGAGGTAAAGATGATGCTTGCCAGCGATGTGCCGAGGGCCATGTGCATGATGATTTCCTGTGGGACATTCTGCAACCCGAAGGCGATCACCAGGATCGGCACGATTACCAGGCCGCCACCGACACCGAGCAGTCCGGCGAGCACCCCGACGAAGGCGCCGAGAGCGCCGTAGAGTAATAAGATAGTCAACATCTTCTGCTGGTCCCTTTCTCAGTTGCCGAGCAGGTCGCCCGTTTTCAGCCCGGCATTCCTGCTAAATTCCAGGGCCGGTAATTTTTTGCTCCCGGCCGGCTGGACAGTCAAGATCTTGATAGAACTATCTGCTGTGGCAACCGTAAAACCGTCGTCACCGAACCCAATCACGGTTCCGGGTTTGCCTGCCTCAGGGGTGCGTTCGGCGTCAAAGATCTTCAGCCGCTCACCGTGGAAGCTGGTACCAGCACCGGGACTGGGATTTGAACCACGGATCAGGTTGTAAACCTGCCGGGTTGACCTGTTCCAGTCGATCACCGTGTCGGCCGGGGTGATCACCGGCTGAAACGAGGCCTGGTTTTCATCCTGGGCCACCGGCTGGGCCGTTCCTTCCCGGATCTGTCTAACTGCCTTGGCGATCATCCTGATGCCCATCGGATACAGTTTGTCAAAATAAAGTGATTTTACCGTGTCATCCGGTTCGATGGCTACTTTCTCCTGGAGCAGGATCGGGCCGGTATCGACGCCTTCATCGATAAAATGGATACTCACCCCGGTTTCTTTTTCGCCGTTGATCACCGCCCAGTTGATCGCCGAGCCGCCGCGGTATTTGGGC
>Ga0316195_10000790_pt1 | contig 13364 bp, 13 predicted proteins | sample Phised1_MG_FD_204937 | JGI IMG/M metagenome (GOLD analysis project Ga0316195, IMG submission 204937) | Coastal sediment microbial communities from Maine, United States - Phippsburg sediment 1 | ecosystem: Environmental > Aquatic > Marine > Coastal > Sediment | place: USA: Maine | collected... | reverse complement strand
TACTGTCGGGCAACGCCATCGCCAACATCGAGCAATCCATGCTGGACGAACTGGTGGTAACCGATACCATCCCGTTGCGCGAAGATGCACAGCGCTGCCAACGCATCCGCCAGTTGACCATAGCACCGCTGCTGGCAGAGGCGATTCGACGCGTCTGCAACGAGGAATCGATCAGCGCAATGTTTGACGAGTAGTTTCAACCACCGGATCGACCGCCTGGTCGCAGGGCTGCCGACTCCAATCAACAGGAGACATAGCAATGTCTACGCATATCACTATCAACGCCGCAGCGCGTGACGACCTGGGGAAAGGTGCGAGCCGCCGCCTGCGTCGTTCCGCCGACCTGGTACCGGCAATCATCTATGGCGGCACAGAGGAGCCTCAGGCGGTTGCCATAGCGCACAAAGACCTCATGAAGGCCACGGAGAACGAGGCGTTTTTCTCCTCAGTCCTCGACATCGCCATCTCGGGCAAGGTCGTACAGGCTATCATCAAGGACCTGCAGCGCCATCCCGCCAGGCCGCTGATCCTGCATGCCGACTTTCAACGCGTCGACATGAAGCGGAAGATCAACATGCACGTACCGCTGCACTTCCTGAATGAGGAACAGTGCCCCGGCGTCAAACTGGAAGGTGGCCGCATCCAGCACAACGTGGTGGAGGTCGAGGTAAGCTGTCTTCCCGCCGACCTTCCGGAGTACATCGAGGTCGATATGCTGCACCTGCACCTGGGCGATATCATTCACCTGTCCGACCTTGCGCTGCCTGAAGGCGTCGAGAGCGTGGCGCTGATGCACGGCCCCGAGCACGACCTGCCCGTCGCCTCCCTGTTCTCGCCCAGAGGCAGCGAAGACGGTGCGGCCGAAGAAACCCCCGAGGACGACAGCCAGGACTAGGGCCGGCTACAGAGCAGTCAGGCACCTTGAGCAGCGCGATCACCCTCATTGTGGGGCTGGGCAATCCCGGCGCTCAATACCAGCACACCCGCCACAATGCGGGTGCACTGTTCGTTGAGACGCTGGCGCAGCGCCAGGGCGCCACCCTCGCCGCCGAGTCGCGGTTTCTCGGCGCAGCGGGCCGCGTCAGCCTGGAAGGGCGCGACGTGCGGCTGCTGATACCCGCCACCTACATGAACCGCTCAGGACAAGCCGTTGCCGCCCTGGCCGGCTTCTACAAGATACCGGCGGCAGGCATTCTGATCGCGCACGACGAACTCGATCTGCCAGCAGGCACTGCGCGCTTCAAATGCGGGGGCGGGCATGGCGGACACAACGGCCTGCGCTCTATCATCGCCGCGCTTGGCAACGACGCCGGCTTTGCCCGACTGCGCCTTGGCATCGGCCACCCTGGCACCAGCGCAGCGGTGACCGACTACGTGCTGTCCAAGGCCCCCCAAGCGCAGCGCGACGCACTCGATGCGGCGATCGATGCCGCCCTCGCGGCGCTGCCCCAGGCAATCTCGGGCAACCTGGAGGGGGCCATGAACCGGCTGCATGGATTTGCGGCACCGGGGGCATAGCGCCTTGCGCCGCCGCGCTTACCAGCATACCGCGGGTCAGCGGCCGCCAACGCCCTGACAACGAGGCGTCAGACCACTGCGCCAGCGGATCAACCTGTTTCCATCATTTCAGCTCGCTGAGCGTCGGAGTAATCGAGCATGGGTTTCAACTGCGGAATCGTTGGGTTGCCGAATGTCGGCAAATCCACCCTGTTCAATGCCCTCACCGTGGCCGGCATTGAAGCGCAAAACTTTCCCTTCTGCACCATCGAGCCCAACACCGGCATCGTTCCCATGCCGGACCCCCGCCTGGACCGCATCGCTGAGATTGTGAAGCCGCAGCGCGTGGTGCCAACCGCCATGGAGTTCGTCGATATCGCCGGGCTGGTCGCCGGCGCCTCGCGGGGAGAGGGCCTGGGCAACCAGTTTCTTGCCAACATTCGCGAAACGGACGCCATCGCGCACGTGGTGCGGTGCTTTGAAGACAACAACGTCATTCACGTCTCCAACAGGATCGACCCTGCTGCCGATATCGAGATCATCAACACCGAACTGGCGCTGGCCGACCTCGAAAGCGTCGAGAAGCAGTTACTGCGACTGACCCGAGTGGCCAAGAGCGGCGACAAGGAGGCCGCCGCGCTCATCCGCGTGCTGGAGAGGCTCCAACCGCACCTGAACGAGGGCAAGCCCGCGCGCGGGCTCACCCTCAACGATGACGAGAGGACCAGGCTGAGGGCGCTGTCACTGCTGACGAGCAAGCCCACGATGTACATTGCCAACGTCGACGAGTCCGGCTTCGCGGACAATCCCCACCTGGAGGCGGTGCAGCGCATCGCGGCAGCAGAAAACGCCGTGGTGGTGCCCATCTGCAACAAGATCGAAGAGGAAATCGCCGAACTCGAGGAAGGCGAAAGGGCCGAGTTCCTGGCCACCATGGGCATGACAGAGCCCGGCCTCAACCGGGTGATCCGGGCCGGCTATGCGCTGCTGGGCCTGCAGACCTACTTCACCGCGGGCGTCAAGGAGGTTCGCGCGTGGACCATACCAATCGGCGCTACCGCACCACAGGGCGCCGGCAAGATACACAGCGATTTCGAACGCGGCTTCATCAAGGCCGAGGTCATCGCCTACGACGACTTCATCGCCTACGGAGGCGAGCAAGGCGCCCGCGAGGCCGGGCGCTGGCGGCTGGAGGGGAAGGACTACATCATTGCCGACGGCGATGTCATCCACTTCAAATTCAACGTCTAGAAACGTGCCGGAGGCCGCGGGCAACGGTCGCACGCCACGGCCAGGCCATCGAATTTCTTGACAATTTGCCGTTAACCGGCGAAAATGCGCGCCTTCTTTGGCAAGGTAGCTCAGTTGGTTAGAGCACAGCACTCATAATGCTGGGGTCGGCGGTTCGAACCCGCCCCTTGCTACCACAACCACCCCGTGGGATCACCTCCTACCGCTTAGCAGGCCGGCGAACCGTAGTCACCAGCCGCAGCCGGTGACCACTCCTCCAATCCGAGGCGCCAGCCGGGAAAGGAACTCAATGAGCAAGCAGGCTACACCTCCCAGCAATCAAACCCGGGAAAAGATCGATTCCGATGTTGAAACCTTCCTCAAGAAGGGCGGCAAGATCGAAAAAATCGAGCGCGGCGTCTCCGGATACCAGCAGAGCAAACACATCGTCATCAATTCCGCCAGGAAAGCTCACGCGGCCAAAGAGAGCTAGCACCGGGCGCCGCGATGATCGACATCGGCGGCGCCGCCTGGCACGACAACCCATGCCGGAGCAGCGCTCCCGCCTACCTGCCACCCGCGGGCAAGGCCTCGACGCCCTCGCTCTGAGCGCTTGCTGCCTGGAGCCACCCGTCTCCCTCCCCGCCGCCATTCACCGACGGAACAATCAGCGCGGTGGGCGCCAGCGGAGTGAAGTACTGGTCGAGTCCGGCCACTGGCGTGGTCAGCGGCTCAAAGGTGAACCGCTGGGCGCCGACTGACGCATCCAGCATCAATCCGCCCTTGCCCTGCACAAAGATGGCGAGACCCTTGGCGTAGCGATTTCCGAACTGGGTAGCCGTTTGCGGCCCGCTACTGGTGGACGCCGTGCTGCCGGTCGTGCCGGTCTGGGCCCTGGCGCCCGCAGTCACGGCCACCGCCGCGGTAGCGGCATCCACCTCGAAGGTACCCTGGGTAAACTCGTCGTAGGCCCGCTGATCCTGGAAGAAGATGATCTGACTGTAGACCTGCCCACCACCCTGCAGCCCGATCGAGACGTGGTAGAGGGTCGAGCGCCCGGTGACGTAGCCGCCGCGATAGACCTGCCCCTTGGCATAGGTGAAGCCAAGAATCCACGCCCCCTTGCCCACTCTCGGGTAGACCGCGTACCCGTAGGCACTGTCGAAAAACAACTGCACCTGGGGCGACTGCCTGAAAAGCTCTATCGTTCGCGAGTAATCATCGATTTCGCCGGCGTGACCCACGCTCGTAAGCAGCGATAACCCCATCGCCGCAACCCACGCTTTGATATATTTCATCAGCCACTCCTGAAAATAAAACAACCGCCATTGTAACCGCCCCGGGCGAACTTGCTACAGGCTCCGGGCAATAATCCACTAAAAAACGGCCAGCAGGCGGTCGCCGCTGATGCGCTACCCGGCAGTCAGAAACAGGCGGAATTGCCGACAAATCGACTCCAGCGGCGCCATCAGCCGGTGGTCGCCATCCACCAGCAGCAGGGGCAACGCGTGCTGCCGACAGAAGCGCAGCGCATTGTCCACCGGCACCACCTCATCGTGCCAGCCGTGCACGACGACTATCCGCGCCGCATCGGGCACCAGCGCGTCGCTCGGATAACCGGGCAGATACACCGCCGGGGCCAGCAGGAACAGGCCATCGGGGCGGCACAGCGGAGATGCCGCGGCGGCCACATAGGCCCCCATGCTGGAGCCCACCAGAATCAACTCGCCGCACCGGGCGGGCAAGGCCGACAGCAACCGCTCGACGCGGTCTTCGACGCGATCCACGCCGCGGTAATCGGGGCTCAGCACCTGATAGCCGGCCGCCGTCGCAACTGCCGCCAGGCGCTGTATCTTGCTGCCCCAGGGGCCGCTCTCTTTGCCGTGATTGAAACAGACCACACCCGCCATGGCAGACTTCCCGCAAAGCCGACGGCGCCCGCAAACCCCACACCCGGGAACGGGCTTGGGCACTCATTTCGGCACCAATAGTGTAAGATGACCGCCCCATTAACCCACTACCAGGCGGGCCGCCCATGCCGATTATTCGGGTCATCACCCTGTTGCTTTCACTGTGGGCACTGGCCGCCTGCGCCAGCCTCAGCAGCTACGACCCGCCCACGGTAGACCTGGTCGGCCTGGCGCCCGGCAACTCGGCGTCGGGACAGTCCGGCCTGCTCGTCAAATTGCGGGTCGTAAACCCCAACTCGCGCAAGCTGAATATCCGCAGCGTGTATTACGACGTAGCGGTCGAAGGGCACCAACTGCTCAACGGCGCGAGCAGCGAAGCTGCCACGATTCCCGCCTACGGCGAAAACATCCTCGAACTGACTGCCACGCCCAGCTTCACCGGCGTCGTCGGTCTGCTCCATAGCCTGATCAGCGATAAGCTCAAGCGCGACCAGCTGCGCTATACGCTCAACGCCAAGCTGTCCGTGGGCGGGGTGCCGATGCCCGTCCGGCTGAAACGCGAGGGTGAACTGTCACTGCCCCCAGGCGCTCTCGAGAGCATCGGCCCGGCGCTGGGCATCTAGCCCGGCGCTCACCCAACGGATCCGTCGGCCTGGCGCTACCAGCGATAGACCACAGACACGGTGGTCTCGCGATCCCAGTTTTCGAAACCCGCATCCACATGCTGGTTCCAGCGCACATTGTAAGCCACCTTGAGCGCCAGGGCCTCGGTCACCGCCACCGTCAACGAAGAGTTTGAGCGAGCCACGGTGTTCTCTCTGCCCTTCTCCACCGACAGCAGCTGGCCGAATGCCGCCGTGCTGGAGATGTTCCACTTGAAATTGCCGGCCAGGCGCGCGATCCCCTCTTCCTCGATGTCGCCGGTATCGGCCAGCTCGCTGCGCCGGTAACCGGGGCCGGCCTCCAGATCGAGCACGATGTTTTCGTCATCGATCACGCGGTGGCCGTAACCGAGGGTCAGCGTCAACTGGTTCTGGTAGCTGGAGAACTTGTCTTCCTCGTACTGGCCGCGGAAGAACATCGACTGGCGCTGATTGAATTTCAGGTTGCTCTGCCAGGCCCCCAGGTATTTTTCCGCGGTGCGCTCGTCGTCACTGGCGTTGTTGTAGGCCTCAAGGTGCAGGCCGTGGCGCCACCGGGGGCCATCCCTGCCAAAATCGAAGGAAAAATTCAGTGTCTGAGTATCGGTATTGCCGGCTGTCGAGATGAAGCCGAGGTTGATATTGCCGCCCCAGAACGGCTCGTCCTGCATTTGCTCCTGGGCGACCGCCCCAGCAGACAACACCATCGCCAGCGCGAGAGGAAATCGATTCACCGTACTGCTTCCTTGTGCTGATGGGGCGACGCCATGCGATGCGCAGCCGGCAGACCGGGCGCATGGCAGGGACGAGGACCCAGAATAAAAGGACGCGATTATAGCGCCGCCGAAGCGGTGGGGCTAATGCTCCGCTGCCACCGGTCCGGCGAAAGGAGGCGCGGGTCAGCGCGCGCCGTCACCGGGGAAGGCGATCGCCAGCACGTCCCGGTAGTGTGCGGCGAAATGCACGGTCATGCGCGCCTTGAGATAATCGGGGAGCTCATCGACATCGCGCCGATTGGCGGCGGGGATGATGACCTCGCCAATACCGGCGCGGCGCGCCGCAATCAGCTTTTCGCGAATGCCGCCGACGGGCAGCACCTGTCCGGTCAGCGTCAGCTCGCCCGTCATCGCCAGGCGCTTCCTGATCTTCTGATTCCGCGCCAGCGACAGCAGCGCCGTCGCCATGGTGACGCCGGCGCTGGGACCGTCCTTGGGGGTCGCCCCCGCCGGCACGTGCAGATGCACCTGCGCCTGGTCAAAAAACTCCCGCCGCGCCCCGAACTGCTCGAGGTTCGCAACCACGAAGCTGTAGGCAATCTCCGCCGACTCGCGCATCACATCACCCAGCTGCCCGGTGAGCTTGAGGCCCCGGCTGGCCGAATGCGCCACCGCAGCCTCCACCGGCAGGGTCGCACCGCCGAGCGCGGTCCACGCCAGCCCGGTCACCACACCCACACCCGAGATGGCGGCGTCGTCGGTGTAGATCGGCTGACCCAGATAGTGCGCCAGATTCTTGACCCCGACGCGAATCGGAGCATCGTCCTTTTCCAGGATCTCCACGACCGCCTTGCGGAGTATCTTGCGCAACTGCTTTTCAAGGTTGCGCACGCCCGCCTCGCGCGCGTAGCCCTCGATGATCGCCCTCATCGCGCCGTCGGTGATTTTCAGCTGACCCCTGGCAACGCCCGCCTGCTCCAGCAGGCGCGGCCACAAGTGACGGCGGGCGATGGAGAGCTTTTCCTCGGCAATGTAACCCGACAGGCGAATCACCTCCATGCGGTCCAGCAGAGGGCCGGGAATACCGTCGAGCTGGTTGGCGGTGCACACAAACAGAATTTTCGAGAGGTCCACCCGCACATCCAGGTAGTGATCCATGAACTCCCGGTTCTGCTCGGGATCCAGCGCCTCCAGCAGCGCGGACGCGGGGTCGCCCTGGTAGGAAGCGCCGATCTTGTCGACTTCATCCAGCATGATCACGGGATTGCTGACACCGACATCCTTGAGCGCCTGAATGAACTTGCCGGGCATGGCGCCGATGTAGGTGCGCCGATGACCCTTGATCTCCGCCTCGTCGCGCATGCCGCCGACGCTGAAGCGGAAAAACCTGCGACCCAGCGCCTCGGCAATGGAGCGACCGATGGAGGTCTTTCCCACCCCGGGCGGTCCCACCAGCAGGATGATCGAACCCGACACCTGGCCCCGGAAGGCTCCCAGCGCCAGAAACTCGATGATCCGCTCCTTCACGTCATCGAGGCCATGGTGGTGTTCGTTGAGGATCGCGCGGCCATGCTCCAGCTTGAGATTGTCGCTGGAATACACGCCCCACGGGATCGCGGTCAGCCAGTCCAGGTAATTGCGGGTCACGCCGTACTCGGGAGAGCCCGTCTCCAGCACGGAAAACTTGCGCAGTTCCTCATCTATCCGCCGCTGCGCTTGCTCCGGCACGTCCTTGCCCTCCAGCCGCTCGCGAAATTCTTCGGCATCGACGGTCTTGTCATCCTTCGATATCCCCAGCTCCTTCTGGATGATCTTCATCTGCTCGCGCAGGAAGAAGGTGCGCTGCTGCTCGCTGACTTTTTCGTTGACCTGTTCGCTGATGCGGCTCTGCAGGCGCGCCACATCCAGCTCTTTTTTCAGCAGCACCAGCACCTTTTCCATACGCTGCAGCAGCGGCAGAGTCTCCAGGACGGCCTGCAGTTCACCGCCGCCAGCCGTCGTGATCGACGCGGCGAAGTCGGTGAGCGGGGACGGATCGTTGGGGCTGAAGCGATTCAGGTAGTGGCGCAGCTCCTCGCCGTAGAGGGGGTTGAGGGGCAGCAGTTCCTTGATGGCGGCGATGATGGCCATGGCGTAGGCCCGCAGTTGCTCCCCGTCCTCCTGTTCGCTCCTGGGATACTCCACCTGCACGCGATACGGCGGCTCGTCGCTCAACCATTTGAGGACGCGGAAGCGATGCAGACCCTGCGCGACAAACTGGATCTTGCCCCCTTCGACCCCGGCGCTGATCAGGCGCACCGCACAGCCGATGACCGGCAGCGCCGCGACGTCGACCGGACCTTCCTCGCCGCCGCTGTAGACCACCCCCAGCACCGGCGGGCCACCACCATCGGCGACGGCCTGCAGCGTCTCCTTCCAGGGGTCGGCATCGACGACGACAGGCTGTACCTGGGCGGGGAAAAAGGGTCGTGAATTCACCGGAATCAGGTGCAGCACATTGGGCAGATTCTGGTCGAGCAGCACCAGCCCGCCCCCCTGACTGGAACCCTGCGCGCTCTCCTGCCGGTTGGCCTGCTCCGCCATGCTGCCTCCTCGTAGGCTTCGATTGGTTCAATTGATCAGTATGTGAGGCCTGCAACGGCACTTTCAAGAGTCCGCGCGGCCGGGCCGGCCACGCTGCCAGGCCGAGCCCTGCGCAGATTCCCCGCTATACTGATCTTGGATGAAGCCCGCGCGGGACCATTGGAGAGTACAGAGGTGTCGGAGCAACAACGCAAACTGCAACGCCAGCAGATCACCACCACGGTTACGATAGAGAATGTGCTGACCGGAACGGCTTCAGGCGAACTGGTGAACATCACTGCCGAGGGGCTGATGATGATCTCAGACCACGAGGTGGACACCAATTCCATCTTTCAATTCGCGCTGATACTGCCGGAGGCAATCGACGGCAGTCGCCGCATCGAGCTGGGCGTGGATTGCCTGTGGTGCCGCAAGGCGGAGATCTTCGACCGCTACTGGTCCGGCTACCAGATCATCGATGCCTCGCCGCAGGCGCTGCGAGCCATCGAGGTACTGATCGACCGCTATGCGGGCTGACGGCGTCAGGCACCGCCAGCGCGGCACTGCCGCCCAGGACCGCCCCCGGCGGCGTGCGCGGACTCAGCCGCCGTCGGCAAAGCTGCCGACCTGACGCCGCTTCAGCAATGCCGTGACCTCGTCGAGGATGGCCGGATCATCGATGGTGGAAGGCGCGCGGTAGGTTTCGCCATCGGCAATCTTATGCAGAATGCCGCGCAGGATCTTGCCGGACCGCGTCTTGGGCAGGCGCTTGGCCACCAGCGCCTGGCGCAGCGACGCGACGGCGCCGGTGGTATCGCGCACCAGCTTGACCACTTCGGCCTCGACCTGCGCCTCGGGGGTGCTCACCCCGTCCTTCAGGCACAACAGCGCCACCGGAATCTGGCCCTTTATGGCGTCCGCCACGCCTATCACGGCGCACTCGGCGACCGCCGGGTGGCTGCCCACCACCTCTTCCAGTTCGCCGGTGGACAAGCGGTGACCGGCGACATTGATGACGTCGTCGGTGCGCCCCATGACGAACACATAACCGGCATCGTCCTTGTAGCCGCCATCGCCGCTGAGGTAGTAACCGGGATATTGCTCGAGATAACCTCGCACGAAGCGCTCGGGATTCTGCCAGATGGTCGGCAGGCAGCCGGGTGGCAACGGCAGCTTGACGGCGATGGAGCCCTGCACGCCGGCGGGCACCTCCTCTCCCTGGTCATCCAGAATGCGCACGTCGTAGCCCGGCACCGGGTAGGTGGCCGAACCCGGCTTGGTGGGCACCGGCTCGACGCCCATGAGATTGGCGGCGATCGCCCAGCCGGTCTCGGTCTGCCACCAGTGATCGATGACAGGTCGATCCAACAGCTCCCGCAGCCAGTGATAGGTAGGCGGATCGAGGCGCTCGCCGGCCAGAAACAGGGTGCGCAGGCCGGACAGGTCATAACCGGCCAGCAGTCTGCCGTCGGGGTCCTCCTTCTTGATCGCCCTGAACGCCGTCGGCGCCGCAAACAGGGCCTTGACGCCGTGCTCGGAGGCCACGCGCCAGAACGCGCCCGCATCCGGCGTTCTCACCGGCTTGCCCTCGTAGAGCAGGGTGGTGCACCCGGCGATGAGCGGCGCATACACGATGTAACTGTGCCCGACCACCCATCCCACGTCGGAGGCCGCCCAGAACACTTCCCCGGGATTGATGTCGTAAATGGCCTTCATGGAATAGTGCAGCGCCACCGCATGGCCGCCGTTGTCGCGCACGATGCCCTTGGGCATGCCCGTCGTACCCGAGGTGTAGAGAATGTAGAGCGGATCGGTGGCGGCCACCGGGACGCAGGGCGCGGGCGCCGCCGCCGCCACTGCCTCAGCCCAGTCGATATCGCGCCCTGACTCCATGGACGCCGCGCACTGCGGCCGCTGCAGCACGAGACAGCGCTCGGGCTGGTGGGTCGCCATGGCGATGGCGGTGTCGAGCATGGGCTTGTACTCGATGACGCGGTCGATTTCGATGCCGCACGACGCGGTAACCACCACCCGCGGCCGGGCGTCATCGATGCGCACCTTGAGCTCGCTCGGCGCAAAGCCGCCGAATACCACCGAGTGCACGGCCCCCAGGCGCGCGCAGGCCAGCATGGCGATGGCGGCCTCGGGCACCATGGGCATATAGATCAGCACGCGATCACCCTTGACCACTCCCAGCGCGGCCAGTGCACCGGCGCAGCGGGCCACCTCGTCCCGCAGCTCGCGGTAGCTGAAGCGCCGACTGCTCGCCGTCACCGGAGAATCGTAAATCAGCGCCAGCTGATCGCCTCGGCCCTGGTCGACGTGCACATCGAGGGCCAGGAAACAGGTGTTGAGTTCACCGTCGGGAAACCAGCGGTCGATGCCATGCTCGTCCTTGGCCAGGATGGTTTCGGGAAAGCGATACCAGGACAGCGCCTCGGCCTTTTCCCGCCAGAAGGCCGCGGGCTCTTCGATCGAACGGCGATATTCTTCCCTATAGGACATGAGAGACTCCTCGTTATTATCGTTGCGCACGCCGGCAGCACGGGGGCTGCACGACGGCTGCAGCACCACCGCGTCGAGCCCTATTTTACTGAAAATTCCCGTCCCTGCGGCGCTATAATAGCCGCTTTGCCGCAAGGCAACTACCGCCACCCGCCACCGACGCAGAGGTCGCCCGACATGACGCCCGCACCCGCCCAGGCCACCACAGAGCAACTGGCAGCATTGGAAAAAGCGCTCGCCCAGGAACTGGAGCAGCACCGCTGCGCCGGCCTGAACCTGGACCTGACGCGCGGCAAACCCAGCCCCGAGCAGCTCGCACTGGCGGACGCGCTGGACGGCATTCTCGAGGGCGATTACCGCGACAGCGCCGGCGGCGACCTGCGCAACTACGGCGGCATCGACGGCATTGCGGAGGCCAAGGCGCTGTTTGCGGACCTGCTGGGCGTGGGCACCGATGACATCCTGGTCGGTGGCAACAGCAGCCTCGCGCTCATGCACCTGTGCGCCATGTTCGCGCTGCACCTGGGCGCCGCCGGCCCCGGCTCGGCCTGGCGCAGCGAGGGCCAGGACATCAAATTCATCGCCCCCTGCCCCGGCTACGACCGCCATTTCGCCATCTGCGAACAGCTGGGTATCGCGCTGCTGCCGGTGGCAATGGGACAGGATGGCCCGGACATGGACGCCGTGGAATCCCTGCTGCGGGCAGACCCGATGATCAAGGGCATCTGGTGCGTGCCGCGCTTCTCCAACCCCACGGGCTGCGTCTACAGCGACGCAGTGCTGGCGCGCCTGGCCCGCCTCGCCCGCCTGGCGGGGCCGAATTTCCGGGTATTCTGCGACAACGCCTACGCGGTGCACGCGCTCACCGACGACGCGCCGGCACTGGGCAACGTCATGCAGGCCTTCCGCGACGAGGGCACCACCGACGCGCTGTATCTGTTCGGCTCCACCTCGAAGATGACATTCGCCGGCGCCGGGGTCGCCTTCCTGGCGATGTCGCCGCGCAATCTCGCGCACTTCAAAACCCAGCTGGGCGTCAGCCAGATCGGCCCGGACAAGATCAACCAGATGCGCCACGTCAGGTTCCTGCGCGACCGCGACGGCGTGCAGCACCTCATGGCGCGCCACGCCGCCATCCTCCGGCCGCGCTTCGACAGCGTCGGCAGACATCTGCGGGAGGGTCTGGAGGGCTGGGACATCGCCAGCTGGACGGAACCGCGGGGGGGCTATTTCGTGTCGGTCGATACGCTGCCCGGCCTGGCCACCGCCGTGGTGCGACTCGCCGCCAGCGCAGGCGTCAAGCTCACGCCTGCCGGCGCGACCTATCCGGGCGGCCGCGATCCGCAGGACCGCAACATCCGCATCGCGCCGAGCTTTCCCCGGGTCGATGAGATCGACCGCGCCATGGCGGTGTTCGTGACCTGCCTAAAACTGGCCGGCGTCAGACAGCGGCTGGGGCTGCCGCCCTGCTGAAGCGGCCGCCGGGCCGCTCAGTCCTTGTCTTCGCCGCCATCCGTCGGCGGCGTCCTGACGGCGCTGCGGGGGAAATGCATGACCTTGTCATCGAACTTGACCTCGCGAATCTTGGCAGCGCCGCCCTGCTCGACCTCATCGATGCGCAGAATGCTGTGCAGCGGAATATAGGTGCGCTGCACCCCGCTGAATTCACTGCGGAGCTTCTCTTCGCCGGGGTCGACGATCATCTGGCTCTTTTCACCAAACACAAAGTCCTCCACTTCGACGAAGCCGTACATATCGCTCTGATAGACGGCCTTGGCATAGAGCTCGTAAACCTTGTTGTGATTGGCGAAAACCACCTTATACATCGCGTGTCCAACCTGAACGTGCTGCCCGACCCAAAGTTGCTGCCAACCCCTTGAAAAGGGGGCGGCCATACTAGCACAGATCGCCCACCCTCCCCAGTTACGGCAATTATTTATTCCCGGCAGGGCTCGGCTTTTTGCTACAATACACCGCTTTTTTACACCTGACACCAGACCCATGAGCGACAAACCGGTCAAAAAGCTGTTCGTTAAAACCCACGGCTGCCAGATGAACGAGTACGACTCGGCCCGCATCCGCGATCTGCTGGGCGACAGCCACCAGTTCGTCCCCACCGATGACCCCGAAGCGGCGGACGTATTGCTGCTGAACACCTGCTCGATACGGGAAAAGGCGCAGGAGAAAGTCTTTCACCAGCTCGGCCGCTGGAAGGCGCTGAAGCAGAAAAACCCCGACCTGATCATCGGCGTGGGCGGTTGCGTGGCCAGCCAGGAGGGCGCCGCCATCAGTGCGCGCGCACC
>Ga0316195_10000789_pt1 | contig 13370 bp, 9 predicted proteins | sample Phised1_MG_FD_204937 | JGI IMG/M metagenome (GOLD analysis project Ga0316195, IMG submission 204937) | Coastal sediment microbial communities from Maine, United States - Phippsburg sediment 1 | ecosystem: Environmental > Aquatic > Marine > Coastal > Sediment | place: USA: Maine | collected... | reverse complement strand
TGAAGACGATCACCGAAATGGCGATACCGCTGATCGTTGCTGCGATTCTGCCTGCATCGAGACCCTGACTAAGGGCGCGGGCCAGAATCATATAGACGAAAGGCAGCAGAACCAGCAGGTAGCGCGGATAGAAATAGTCAGGCTGGTAAACGGTCAGCATCAGGCCGGGCACAAGCAAAATAGCCAGCGTGAAAAACCGCCGCTGCACTGCTTGCAGCGTATACAGACCAAACCCAAGCAGGCCCGTTAGCAGGATCGCTGCAGCGATGCCGATAGCAGGGCCATCGGGCGCGCCGAGTGTGACACGACTCAGTTCCAGAAGATTCGGTAAAAGTCTCCAGTCCGGTGTTTCGCCGCCGGCGCTCATTCGCCCGTAGAAGTAAAAATAAATCCATGCCGTAAAGATCAGTGGCACGACAAAAATAATGGCTGCCCGGCGCAGTTCCATGAACCAATCACGACGATCGGCTGCCAGATCCCAGAGCAGGGCCATACCGAGTGCGGCGAGAACGAAGATAAAAGTCAGATGCGACAGCATGCCTAGTATGCAGCTTGTCCAGAACGCCAGTAGCCAGGCAGGTGACAGCCTGGCTTGCAGGTGTGCGTAGCAGATGTACCAGGATACGAGACCAAACAGTGCGGCCGTGCTGTAGCCCCGTGCTTCTGCTGAGTATTGAATCAATGGCAGCGATATGGCGCCGAGTAGCATTGCCAGCCATGGTTTCGCCGCAACCAGCCGCGACGACGGCCCCATCAGCGCGACCGTGGCAACGCCACTGAGTAAGGCAGGAAGCCTGTAGATGCTCCAGTTGGCCTGTTCGCCTGTCCAGTACATCAGCAGCGTATTCAGCAAATGGTTGTTGTCGATGCGCAGTTCGCTAAATGCATCCCACGGGCTTTGCATGAGTTTGCTGAGGTAGTAAGACCAGATCTCATCCAGCCAGAATGCGTCGGTGGCAATTTTTGCGCGCAAGGCCAGGGCGATTACGCATAAGCCGATACCGATAAGCCACGGTTTGTCTGTCAGGGCGCGGCGTTGCATGCGCAATGGCCCCTACAGGCCTGTGAAATGCAGATAAGCGGAATTGATCTGCGGCCCCCACAAAAGCGCGATCAGGCCCGCCACCGCAAGGTACGGGCCGAAGGGAATGGGCAGTTGCCGGTCGCGCCCCAGCAGCAGAATCATTGCGAGACCTGTCGCAGCGCCGGTAAGCGCGGACAGGAGAATAACGAGCGGCAGCATTTGCCATCCGAGCCATGCGCCCAGTGCGGCCAGTAGTTTGAAATCGCCGTAGCCCATACCCTCTTTGCCGGTCAGTAACCGGAATAACCAGTAAACACACCAGAGCGTGCTGTAACCGAGCATTGCGCCGATTACGCTCGACTTTAAATCCGCAAATGGCAGCGCACTCGCTGTGGAATGAAACAGGCTTACGGCGATGCCGAGCCATAGCAATGGCAGGGTGATGGAGTCAGGTAAAAGTTGCTGGTCGATGTCGATCATGGTCAGCGCAATCAGTGACCAGAGCAACAGCATCGCAGCCCCTGTTTCCAGGCTAATACCAAAACGCCAGACCACCAGTCCAGAGAGGATGCCGGTCAACAACTCGATCGACGGGTAACGTGCCGATATGGATGCCTTGCAGCTTGCGCATCGGCCACCCAGCAGCAGCCAGCTGACAACCGGAATGTTTTGCCATGCTCGCACCGGAGCGCCGCACTCCGGGCATCTGGATCGGGGCTGGACGAGATTGAATATTTCCCGGGGCTCTCCGCCGGCTTCTGTGTTCCCGTCTCCGGCCAGCAATTCCTGACACTGCGCGCGCCACTCGCGCTCCATCATGATGGGCAAGCGATAGATGACCACATTCAGGAAACTGCCGACCAGCAGTCCCAGCAATATTCCCCCGGCAATGCTAAGCATTGTGATTCCTGTTTAAACGACCGCACCCATCTTGAATATTGGCAGGTACATCGCAATAACCAGACCGCCAACGAGTACGCCCAGTATCGCCATGATAAGCGGTTCCAACAAGCTGCTGAGGCCGTCTACGGCGTTATCCACGTCGGCTTCATAGAAATCCGCCACCTTCGCAGACATCTGGTCGAGTGAGCCGGATTCTTCGCCCACCGCAATCATCTGAATCACCATATTGGGGAACAGGCTTGTATTTTCCATACATTGCTGCAGCCGTGTACCGGTGGCCACCTCGTTCTTGATGTCTAGCACGGCCAGTTCGTAGACGATATTGCCGGTCGCCCCGGCGACCGAACCGAGCCCTTCAACCAGCGGTACGCCCGCCGCGAACATCGTCGACAGGGTTCGCGCAAACCGTGCAATCGCAGATTTCTCCAGGATTGGGCCGATAATCGGCAGTTTGAGCAGAATCCGGTCTTCGGTGATGCGCAGTTTCTTCGAGCGTTTGCGTATGTAAAGGTAACCCGCGCCAGCACCACCTATCAGCATGGCGAGCCAGATGCCTTCGCTACGCACGAATTTAGACAGGTCAATCACCATCTGGGTAAAGGCGGGCAGATCGGCGCCGAAGCCCTTGAACAGATTTTCAAATTCCGGAATAACGAATACGAGCAGGATCGTCGTAACGATGGCAGCCACGACGAGCACGGCGGCCGGATAAAACATTGCCTTCTTGATTTTCTTTTTAATGGCTTCGGTCTTTTCCTGGTAGGTAGCGATCTTGTCCAGCAAGGATTCCAGCGCACCAGCCTGCTCGCCCGCCGTTACCAGGTTAACGAAGAGATCATTAAAATACAGTGGGTGCCGTGCCAGTGAGTCGGCCAGACTTGTGCCGTTTTCGACATCGGCCTTGATGGCGAGGATCAGCTTTTGCATCGCAGGGTTGTCGTGTCCGTTGCCGACAATATCGAAAGCCTGCACGAGCGGTATACCTGCGCCCAGCATGGTAGCGAGCTGCCGGCTGAATACAGCAATGTCTTCGGGTCTGATCGTGCCCTTCTTCTGCCACAGGCCCGACTGTTTGCGAATTTTTGTCGCAACCACACCCTTGCGTCGCAACCCGGAGCGGACTGCAGCTTCGTTCACAGCCAGCAATTTGCCGCGCAGTTTTTTACCTTTGCTGTCAGTTCCTTCCCAGCTGAAAGGAGTGTCTTTGACTGCGGTACTTTGTGCCATGATTCTCTGCCTGCTATCTGTTTAAGTTGGTTTCTGCAATCGTCCGCTAAACTAATTAAGCCTTACTGTGAACCGGCGCATCGCGCAACCTCACATATCCTTACGCGACGGTTACCCGGTTTACTTCGTCAAGGCTGGTAATGCCCTGTTTTACCTTCTCCAGGCCCGCGCGTCGCAGATCCCAGAAGCCTTCCTTGGCCGCCTGGTCTGCTATGTCCGTAGCATTGCCGCCCTTCATGATGATGCGGGCGGTTGTATCTGAAACATTCATGACCTGGAAGATACCGGCACGTCCCTTGTAACCGCTGTCGCAGGCCTTGCATCCCACCGCGTGATAAATCCTGAGACCTGCGTCGATTTCTTCCTGCGTAAAACCTTCGGCCCGCAAAGCCGCTGCGGGCACATCGACCTGCTCCTTGCAGTTATCGCAGAGTTTCCGTGCGAGACGCTGTGCAATGATCAAACGCACCGACGTCGCTATCGCATAGGGCTTTACGCCCATGTCGACGAGCCGGGTCAATGTCGTTGGCGCATCGTTGGTATGCAGGGTAGAAAGCACAAGATGGCCCGTCTGCGCCGCCTTGATAGCGATTTCGGCTGTTTCGAGATCCCGAATCTCACCCACCATGATGACGTCAGGATCCTGACGCAGAAAGGCTTTTAGTGCCGCAGCAAATGTCAGGCCTACTTTCGGGTTGACGTTGACCTGGTTAACACCGGGCAGATTGATTTCGGCCGGATCTTCGGCTGTCGAAATGTTGCGTTCAATCGTATTCAGAATGTTCAGACCGGTGTACAGCGACACCGTTTTGCCGCTGCCGGTTGGCCCGGTTACAAGAATCATGCCCTGAGGCTTCGACAGTGCGTCCATGTAAAGCTTCTTCTGGTCCGGCGTATAGCCGAGCGCATCAATACCGATCTTGGCACTGCTGGAATCCAGGATACGCAGGACGATTTTTTCGCCGAACAGGGTGGGGCAGGTGTTCACGCGAAAGTCGATCGACCGGGTCTTGGACAGCTTCATCTTGATACGACCGTCCTGCGGAACCCGCCGCTCCGCGATGTCGAGCCGCGCCATGACTTTTAGCCGCGCACACACCTTGGGCGCGAGCATGATCGGCGGCGACGAGACGTTGCGCAATACACCGTCCAGACGTGTCCGGACGCGATAGGTTTTCTCATAGGGCTCGAAGTGGATATCGGAACAACCTTTCTTGATGGCGTCGAGCAGTACTTTGTTGACGAAGCGCACGACCGGTGCGTCATCGATGGCTTCGAGATCGGCATCGTCCAGTTCCGGGTCGCCCCCCGTGACGTCGATGCCTTCCAGGTCGAAGTCATCGTCCTTCAAATCTCCCATCGATGTGTCGACGGCTTCGAGTGCACGGTTTACGGCATCCTTCAGTTTATGCTGTTCGACGACAACCGGATCCACGCGCAACCCGGACTGAAACTTGATTTCGTCCATCGAATGCAGGTTGGTGGGGTCGCCGACGGCGAGGAACAGCCGCTTGCCTCGCAGCACCAGGGGCAGAACCCGGTGTTTGTGCAGTAATTTCTGGTCGACTGAGCGTATGGCATCGAGGTCAAGCTCGAAGGCATCGAGATCAAAGAGCGGTACGCCGAATTCATTGGATGCGGCTACGGCAATTGCGCGCGAATCGGCAAGCTCCTGTTCGACCAGGTGCGCGACGAGCGTATCGCCGGTTGTATCCCCGGCCGCGCGGATCGCGTCCAGTGCGTCGACAATGATTTCTTCACTGACAATGCCGTCCTGCACCAAACGCCGGGGCAAGCCTGAAACCATTGTTCCTGGAGCCGAAACAGCCATGCAAACGTCCTTGTCTAGAGTCCTTGGTTCGGGTGTCAAGCAGCGGGCCGTTTCCATGCCCTGCCGTTTAACAGTATCTGTCAGATATTAGGACTAATTTCACGCCTGAATCGGGCGTAATTCACAGTTTCTGTGTTCACTTGCACGCGAGTCAGCGGAAACGCCGGGGCACTGGTTTAACGACAGTTCTGCGGGAGATAGTTTTCATCGATCGTGCTGGCGATGTAGGTAGCCGCGTTGCCGCCGCCCCTGGTCCCCATTGTACCGAATGCGGTGCCGCCGCTGTCGGCAGGTACAGGTCCCGCGCCACAGCGCCAGACGATGGAGCCCTCGCCTGTTTCATAAGGCGTGAGGCTGAGAACTGTATTTTCTATAAGCGCGTTTGCATCGTTGCCGAAAGTCACATCCATACGGCCATCGACGACTTCTACAGAAACGACGTAATTGCCGGCCGTATCGGTTGCGTCGGGCGTAAGGCCTGCTTCATAGCGATTGGCCGGGGCTTCGCCCTTGGTCAGAAACGCATCGACGACCTGTGTCTTGGCGGTGCCGGCGAAGATCATGCCCTCAGTCACCTGGGCGCGAATCGTGTATGACTGGTAGGAACTGATCGCGACCGAGGCCAGGATGCCTATGATCGCGACCACGATCATCAGCTCGATAAGGGTAAAGCCGGTTTGTCTTTTATTCGAAGAGCCCATGACTTCAGTTGCCTCTGCGTCATCCTGCCGCGATTCAAGCGGCGCTATTACTTAATATTCCGTCACTAAAAAAAGAGGGGGACCTAAGTCCCCCTCCCGTTTCCTGAGACTGATTCAAAAGATCAGCTCGCAGGCTTACTGCTTACCGGCAAGCGGCAGGCAGGTATTTTGCTTCGAGGTCGGTCGTGTTGCTGCCCGTGCCGGCCATTGCGGTCGTGCCAGCCGGATCAGAGGCCAGACCACACTGCCAGGTGACGCTGTTGTCGCCCGACAGGAAAGGAACCAGGCCAACCAGGTTGCCGTCGATCTCGTTGTTCACTTCGTTGCCGTATTCGATTTCGATTACGCCATCGGTTACCTCAACCTGAGAAACATACTTGCCCTGTGTGTCCGTCGCATCAGCCGACATGCCGGCTTCTTCGCGGTTTGCAGGAGCAATACCCGTGTTCAGATAGGTTTCAGCGACAGCGGCTTTAGCAGCAGCAGCCAGCGTCAGACCTTCAGAAACCTGTGCGCGGATGGTGTAGTCCTGGTAAGCAGGAATTGCGATGGCGGCAAGGATGCCGATGATGGCTACAACGATCATCAATTCGATGAGCGTAAAACCCTTTTGCATTGTCTTCATGAGATATCTCCGTTAATTAAATCAAAGCCAGATTTAGAGCCTGTTAAGGCTTGCGGAGATATATCTGCAATTGCCGTGCCAACTACCCCAAGAAACTTATATGTGTTTGTTTTGAATAAGTTAAAAAATTTTTGGGCGTTGCGAATCTGCCTGTACACCTTCTTTCGGGCGGGTACTTATCGGACCTTGAACGTCACAAAGTGACAATTTTTGTCACCGGGGAGGCCTGACCAGCGCGGTTGCCGCACATTATTCGATGTTCAGCTTCTGGATGCGGTAGCGCAGCGCACGCAGCGTCATGCCGAGCTGCCGGGCAGCCGCAGTCTTGTTGTAGCGTGCATCCTGCAAGGCCTTGATGATCGCATCACGTTCGATGTTCTCGAGTTGATCGCCGAGATCGCTCGTTGCCGTCACCGACGTGCTGATTGATGTGTGGCCTTCCTTGATGTGTATGTCGTTTGCCGTAATGTTGCTGTTCTCGCAAAGCGTAATCGCGCGTTCCAGGATGTTTTCGAGTTCCCGCACATTACCGGGAAACGGGTAGGCCTTGAGTTTTGCCCGCGCGTCTTTGCCAAGCGTGGGAGTGGATATCTGCATATCCGCCGCAAGCCGCGCCAGAATGTGTTCACTCAGCAGGAACAGATCGCCGTCGCGGTCGCGCAGCGGCGGAACACGCAGTTCGATGACGTTGACACGATAGTAGAGATCCTCACGGAACTGGCCTGCCTCGACCAGCTTCGCAAGCGGCTTGTGCGTGGCGCTGAGTATGCGGACGTCGACAGGAATTTCCGTCGTGGCGCCAACCGGTCGCAGGTTTTTTTCCTGGATGACCCGAAGCAGCTTTACCTGCATCGGTAGCGGGAGATCGGCGATTTCATCCAGGAACAGGGTGCCGCCATCGGCTGCCTGGAAAAGCCCCTGTTTGTCGCTGACGGCCCCGGTGAAAGAGCCTTTGCGGTGCCCGAAAAATTCGCTTTCCATCAGTTCGGCCGGGATGGCACCGCAGTTAACCGGCACGAACGGCCGATCCTGCCGCGAGCCCTGCTCGTGAATCATGCGGGCTACCAGTTCTTTGCCGGTGCCCGATTCACCGCTGATATGCACCGGTGCCTGGCTGCGCGCCACCTTTGCAATCATCCGCCGGACATCCTGCATCGCTGCCGACTCGCCAAGCAGGCGCGTATCGCCTTCCTGACCCTGTGCGGCCGCGAGTCGCATCGCGTTATCAACCAGCTTGCGCAGATCCTGAAGATCTACAGGCTTGGAAATAAAATCGAAGGCACCGAGCTTTAGGGCGCGCACGGCCGTTTCCACGTTGCCGTGCGCGGTAATGACGGCAACGGGCGTCCGCAAACCCCTTGCCTGAATCCATTCAACCAGATCCAGGCCGTCCCCATCGGGCAGCCGCATGTCGGTAAGGCACAGCTGGTAGTTTTCCTTAGCCAGTTTTTCGCGCGCAGTCCGGACGTCCCCGCAGGTATCGGCACGTATGCCCATTCGCTCCAGGGTTATCGCGAGCAGTTCGCAGATATCCGGTTCGTCATCGACGACGAGTGCAGTGGGTTTGGTGGATGTCGTGGACGGCATTAATTAATACTCTCGGCGTCTCGCTGCAGTTATGCAATAACGCATTGTGGCGGCTTCGGCCTAAATTTCCCACCGTTCGGGGTCCGCGAATACGATCTGGAATACGCTGCCGCCGGATTCGCGCGGCCGGTAGCGCAGTGTTCCGCCGTTGCATTCGCAGAGTTCCCGGCAGATATACAGCCCGAGACCGGTGCCGCCGGAGGGTCCGGTTGCGAAGGGTTCGAATATCGCATCCTCCATGTGCTCCGGGATGCCGGGGCCATGATCCGCGATCTCGAAAAACGGCCTGCCGTTGCCCGGCAGACGTCCGAAACGCAACTCAACGGCAATGGCACCCGCCGTTTCACTGGCATACTTGACCGCGTTCTCGCACAGGTTCCAGGCAACCTGGTGCAGATGGCTCGGATCCATCCGCACATCAACGTTCTGACTGTCGACGATGCGCAGCTGACCCTCATACAGCTCCAGCGTTGATACGAACTCCGTTACAAATTCACGTGCCCATTTTTCCAGCGACAGACGTTGCGGTTTGGCTTCTTCCTTTCGCGACAGCTGCAGAATATTTTCTACGATATCGCTGACCCGTTTGGCATTGGTCTGAATGATATCGATAAAGCGAGTGTCCTGAGGGCCAAGGTCCGCAGACTCACGCAGTAACTGCGCTGCATGGCTGAGTGCGCCGACAGGGTTGCGAATTTCGTGCGCAATACTGGCGCTAAGCCGGCCGAGGGCTGCCAGCTTGGACTGCTGTACTTTTTCGGTGAAGAGGCTGGCATCTTCCAGAAATATGAGTACCGGCCCGGTGTTTTTCTCGCTGCCGAGTGGCACAAAGTACGCGTTGATTCGCGTGGTCTGGTCCGCAGCCAGAAAGCTTGCTGTCTCCGCAGGTGCGTCGCCCGTATTCTCCTGCCATTCGCGCAACAGGCGATAAATATCCGGTGACGCCATGCTCAGTTGATCTCCCGTTTGCAGCCGGGGTAAACCGAGTTGTTCGGCAGCTGCCTGGTTGGTCAGGCGTATGTCACGACGCTCATCGACGACCAGGATGGCCTCGCGCAGGTTCTGAATGATGTATTCATTGAGCTGCGCCAGATTCCGCAGATCGATTCCCCGCTGCCGCGCCAGGGCCTCCGTTTCGGCAACCCGGCGCACGAACGGCTGCACGGCGATCGCAAACATCAGCATGATCGCGCCGGTCACGCCGGCGGGCAGGAATTCAGCGGCCGTTGACGCGCCCTGCAGGAAACTCAGGCCTTGTTCAACGAGTACCGCGAGCGCGGCCAGGGCTGCAGCCAGATAACCGCCCGGTCCTGTCAGCATCATGCCGCTGGATACGACGAACACGACCAGCAGTGCTTCCAGCCCGGATCCGACCCCGCCGCTCGCATGGACCGCGAGGGTTATGCAGGTGATATCGATCAGTAGCTGCGCCCAGGCAATTTGCCTGATATCCCAGCGGTCTCCGCGGAGAATCAGCGCAATGATGACAGCCAGCAGGCTGTATGCGCAGGCATTGCCTATAAACAGTATCGGGTGTTGCCCGCCCAGCAGCGGCGGGTCCGGCTGGAATACGGCCACCAGTACCATTGCCACAGCGAGGATCAGGCGGAAACCGCCAATGAGCGAGAAGACCCTGCGGTTCAGGTCAGAATGCGGGGCGGTGGTTTCGCCTGCCGCTACTGTGGATCGGGTTGCTGTTGCCAAGAAAAGCGCCGCCGTTGGAGCCAAAAGCCGGCGCCATTGTAGCAATACCCGCCTGCACCTGAGTGTGCGCCAGATTCATATCTTCCCGGATATCGTATTGTGACGGGTTTAACTATGGCGGTCTTTCGCGGACAATAGCCCGTCCGTATTCCGGGGTAGGCACCTTGCAGTTCAACCTGCGCACCCCAACAGCCAAATTTTCAGGAAAGGCGCGATTCGATGAATTTGCATGAGTATCAGGCGAAACAACTGTTTTCACGTTACGGGATTGCCGTATCCAGCGGCCTCGTGGCCGATTCGCCGAAAGCAGCGCGCAGCGCGGCAGCGAGTCTTGGCGGTAATTTGTGGGTCGTCAAAGCACAGGTTCACGCCGGCGGGCGGGGCAAGGCTGGTGGGGTAAAGCTTGCGAAAAGTCTGGATGAGGTCCAGCAGCATACGGCCGCTATGCTGGGACAACGCCTTGTGACCAAGCAAACCGGTGCAGACGGCTTGCCGATAAATAAAGTATTCGTCGAAGCGGGCAGCGCAATCGAGCGTGAGCTTTACCTCAGCATGGTCGTGGACCGCGCGGCCGAGCGCATAGCATTCATGGCTTCGGCATCCGGTGGAATGGACATCGAGGAAGTGGCCTCGAGCACCCCCGAAAAGATTTTTACCGTTGCCATTAATCCCGGCGCGGGATTGCAGCCCTACCAGGTGCGCAAACTCGGATTCGGCCTGGGCCTTACCGCGCCGCAGATGAAGCAGTTCGCTAACATGTGCGCCAATCTTTACAAGCTGTTTGTCGACTGTGACCTGAGCCTTTTGGAGATCAATCCCCTGATCGTCAACGCCACCGGCGATCTGCTCGCGCTGGACGCGAAAATAAACATAGAAGACAACTCGCTGTTTCGCCAGCCCGGCCTGATTGCGATGCGCGACAGCAGCCAGGAAGACGAAATGGAAAGTCGTGCGGCGGCGCACGATCTCAATTACGTATCGCTCGATGGCAACATCGCGTGCATGGTTAACGGCGCCGGCCTGGCGATGGCGACGATGGACCTCATCAAGTTACATGGCGGTCGTCCGGCAAATTTCCTCGACGTGGGCGGGGGCGCCACACCCGAGCGCGTGTCCGAGGCCTTCAAACTGATTCTTTCCAACCCGTCGGTGACCGCCATACTGGTGAATATCTTCGGTGGTATCGTGCGGTGCGATCTCATTGCGGAAGGCATCATTCAGGCTGTAAAGGAAATAAACGTCAGCGTCCCGGTGGTTGCCCGGCTGGAAGGCACCAATGTCGAGAAGGGCAAGGCGCTATTGGCCGAAAGCGGCCTGGCCATTACGGCGGCCGATGATCTGACAGACGCGGCCAGAAAAGTCGTAGCGGCAGCCGCCTGACCTAGTGCATCAATAACCGGAAAGTAATACAGATGAGTATTCTCGTTAACAAGCATTCCCGTATCGTTTGCCAGGGCATCACCGGCCGGCAGGGTTCCTTCCACACCGAGCAGTGCATTGATTACGGCACGAAAGTCGTTGCCGGCGTGACTCCGGGTCGCGGCGGCGAAAGGCACCTGGGTGTGCCCGTGTACGATTCAACCCACGATGCCGTGCGTGAAGAGGGCGCCGATGTCAGCATGATCTATGTGCCTGCCGCTTTTGCCGCCGACGCGATTCTCGAGGCGGCCGATGCAGGTATAAAAGTCATCGTCTGCATTACCGAGGGCATCCCGGTGCTGGACATGGTGCGCGTTAAGGCAGGTCTCAAGGATTATGACTGCCGGCTTATCGGGCCAAATTGCCCGGGCATCATCACACCAGGTGAAGCCAAGATTGGCATCATGCCCGGGTTCATTCACAAGCCTGGTCGGGTAGGTATCATTTCCCGTTCCGGCACACTCACCTATGAGGCCGTATACCAGACCACTAACAATGGCCTCGGCCAGACCACCTGTGTCGGCATTGGTGGTGACCCTATACGTGGCATGAATTTCATACACTGCCTGGAGCTGTTTGAAAAGGATCCTGCGACCGACGGCATTATCATGGTCGGCGAGATCGGTGGCAGCGATGAAGAAGCGGCCGCCCGGTATATCAAGCAGCATGTCAGCAAGCCCGTCGTATCCTATATCGCGGGCGTTACAGCGCCGGCCGGCAAGCGAATGGGCCATGCAGGTGCAATCATTTCGGGTGGCGAAGGTACGGCGGACGCAAAATTTGCAGCACTCGAGGCAGCCGGCGTATGCACTGTGCGTTCCCCGGCGGAGCTGGGCAGCGCCATGCTGAAGTTGCTGCAGGGTTGATTTGCGTTCTTTTCGCGTTCACACACTGATGACCTCTTGCTGATTATCCGTTATGGCAGAAAAGCTCCGGATCGGCCTTGCGCAACTCAATCTTGTTGTTGGGGATGTCGCCGGTAATGCTTCGAGCATCATCCGCACCATAGACGAGGCTCGCGCTGCCGGAGTCGACCTTGTTGTGTTCCAGGAGCTCGCGCTGTGCGGGTATCCGCCGGAAGATCTGCTTTTCCATTCAGGCATGCGGCACCGGGTTGCCGATGCGCTTGAGCGCCTGCGTGTGGCCAGCCGCGACATCGCCGTGCTGGTGGGCTATCCGGAGTATCACGAAAATCGAATCTATAATTCGGCCATCTGGCTGCAGGATGGCGAGGTCCGCGGCAATTACCGGAAGTGGCGATTGCCTAACTACGGCGTGTTCGACGAACAACGTTACTTCACTGCGGGCAATGAGCCGCTGGTCGTCGAATTTGCCGGCGTGCGCATCGGCATAACCATCTGTGAAGATATCTGGGAATCGCCCAATGTCGTCCAGGCTTCGGTTGCTGCGGGCGCCCGCCTGATCATTTCTATCAACGGCTCGCCATTCGATGCGCGCAAACAGATCACTCGCGAAGATTTGCTTGCGCGCCGCGTGCGCGCCCTGGGTGTGCCGCTGGTATATCAGAACATGGTAGGCGGTCAGGATGAGCTGGTTTTCGACGGCGGGTCCTGCATGGTCGGGCCTGCGGGCGAACTCTGCATGCGCGCGCCGGCCTTCGAGGCAGGCCTTTACATCGCCGAACTGGACGTCCTGCCGGGCGGTGATGCCATGCCGTTGGCCGGCCTTATCGCGCCGCTCCCCGATGAAGATGCGCTCATTTACGCCGCAGTGGTTGCGGGTGTGCGCGATTACGTCCGAAAAAACGGTTTCAGCGGCGTGGTGCTTGGTCTTTCAGGCGGTATCGATTCTGCACTGTGTTTGACAATCGCCGTCGATGCGCTCGGTGCTGATGCCGTGCAGGCAGTCATGTTGCCCTATATCTATACCTCGCCCATGAGCATCGAGGATGCCGAGGCGCAGGCACGTCTGCTGGGTGTTGCCTACAACGTGTTGCCGATCGAACCGATGGTTGCCGCCACCAATAGTGTGCTGAAGGATCTGTTTGCCGGCAGACCCGTGGACGCCACGGAGGAGAACATCCAGGCCCGCTGCCGCGGCATGGTGCTGATGGCCATCTCCAACAAGACGGGGCGCATCGTGCTTACCACTGGCAACAAGAGCGAAATGGCCGTTGGCTATGCGACCTTGTACGGCGACATGGCAGGCGGTTTCGCGCCGATCAAGGACTGCACAAAGACCCTGGTCTACCGCCTGGCGCGCTATCGCAACAGTGTATCCGCGGCGATACCGCAGCGGGTCATCGACCGAGAGCCCTCCGCCGAATTGCGCCCCGACCAGAAAGACAGCGACTCGCTGCCGCCTTACGCAGTGCTCGACACCATTCTC
>Ga0316195_10000787_pt1 | contig 13383 bp, 14 predicted proteins | sample Phised1_MG_FD_204937 | JGI IMG/M metagenome (GOLD analysis project Ga0316195, IMG submission 204937) | Coastal sediment microbial communities from Maine, United States - Phippsburg sediment 1 | ecosystem: Environmental > Aquatic > Marine > Coastal > Sediment | place: USA: Maine | collected... | reverse complement strand
TTGTAAAACGGACGTTCTTTGTGGACTTCATAAAAACCTTCGGCCTGTTCTTTTGAAAGGTGCATCATGCGGGAGGCAACAATCTGCAGGCCCGCATTTTCGAAGCGGCGGTAGATTTCACCGATCAGGTTTTTCTCGACGCCATCAGGCTTAATGATGGAGAGCGTCTGCTCTACGGACATTTCGTTCTTCCTTTTACTTTGTGTGATTTCAAAAAAGCCGGCTACTGAAGTGCCGGCAATACGTAAACCCTCGATTTTACTTGGATTAATCGAGGCAGGCAATGAATCAGACAGCGCTGCAGGGCCGCTGTCCCGGGCGACTCCTCAGATTTCAGACGCTGAAGCTTTCGCCGCAGCCGCATTCTCCCGACACATTCGGATTGCGGAATTTGAAGGCCTCATTGAGGCCTTCCTTGACGAAATCGACTTCGGTGCCATCAATCAGCGCCAGGCTCTGCGCGTCAACGACCACCGTAATACCCCGATCCTGGAAAACACGATCGTCTTCTGTAACTTCTTCCGCGTAATTAATGACATAGGCGAAGCCGTTGCAGCCGGTCTTTTTGACACCCAGCCGCAATCCGACACCACTGCCGCGGGCCTCGAGGTGACTCCTGACCCGCTCCGCCGCGGGTTCTGTCAGAGAAATTGCCATAATGGTTCCAGTCCCGGGTGTCGCAGCTAGCCTGCACAACCCGATTGTGCGTGCAGTTTCTCGACTGCATCCTCAATGAGCAACATTCGCCCGGTTTTGCCTACAGGAACAGACAGTCGTTCCATCAATTCGTTCGCCTTGACCGTCGGGAGATCACTGAGCTTTCCGCCCTCGGCCTCGCGGCAAACTACCTCGGCCGCCGCAACCAGGTGCGGGCATGCAAAAGCCCTGAAGCGAATCTCGGCGATCTTCCCACCGTCGATTCCAGCATACAAGACCAGTCGCGCGCCATGCTCTGATTCCGACACATCGGCGGTCAAAGTCTCAGGATAGACTCCCTGAAGGTCGCCTGCGTGGAACGGGTTCTCAAAGAGCGCCCGAACTTGCTCGTTGTAGGGTTCGCTGGCAGCCATTTCAAGTCACCGGTGACATTGATCGGCAGTGTTCCACCGAACGCCGGTATCGTTCGACCGCCAATTCGATATCATCTTCTGTCGTCAATTTGCCGAAACTGAAGCGAACGGCGCTTTGCGCATCAACATCCGAGCGGCCCAAAGAGCGCAGCACGTAGGATGGCTCTCCGCTGGTTGAATTGCAGGCTGAGCCACTCGCTACACAGACAGGCTCCATGCCCAGCATCAGGCTTTCACCTTCTACCCCGGCAACACTGACATTCAGAATGCCAGGGTAACAGTCAGCTTCCAGGCCGTTTCGAGTGAGTCCGGGGATAGCGGCGATGCCCGCCCACAGCCTGTCCCGGAGCGCTACGACATGCGCGAGATCGACTTCCCTTTCCTCGCCCGCCAGGCTCGCGGCGACACCGGCACCGACAACCAGGTGAACCGGCAATGTGCCAGGCCGCAGCCGCTGCTCCTGACCACCACCGAACATGATCGGGAACACACTGCATTGAGGCCGGTCGGCGATATACAACGCACCAATTCCCTGGGGCCCATAAAATTTATGCGCTGTCAGAGACAGGAGGTCGACGGGCATATTTCTCAAGTCCACCTCGAGCTTGCCAACTGATTGCGCAGCGTCTGTATGAAACAGTACGCCCCGGGAGCGGCAAAGTTCCCCGATAGCGCAAATGTCCTGGATGACGCCGGTTTCGTTGTTCACATGCATGACCGACACAAGCTGCGTCTCATCGCGAATCGCATCAGCCAGCAGCTCCGTCGACAACAATCCATTGTCGTCAGGATTGAGCCATGTCACCTCGAAACCTTCCCTGGCCAGCGCCCGGAAAGTGTCAGCCACGGCCTTGTGCTCTGTCGGCATTGTAATCAGATGCTTGCCCCGATGTGCACGAGCGGTCGCTGCGCCGCGAATCGCAAGATTGTCGGATTCCGTTGCGCCGGATGTCCAGATAAGGCGCGCGGGCTGTGCGCCCAATAGGTCGGCAAGCTGTTCTCGCGCCGAATCGACCATCGCTGCCGCCCGCCTGCCGGCAATATGAATAGACGCCGGATTGGCAAATGCCCCAACTCCTGTCAGGCATTGCTGCATCGCCTCAACAACACGCAGGTCAATGGGCGTCGTCGCAGCATAATCGAGATAAACGAGGTCCTGGCTCATTCCTCCGGCCCTTTTTTCCTGTCCACAGCCACTGCGGTCAGGATTCCGCGGAGGATATTGATTTCGTTCTTGTCGGGGCTGGCTTTGAAGAACAGGCGCCGCAACCGGCGCATCAATGTGCGTGGATTTTCCGGGTCCAGGAATCGCTGGTCAGTGAGCACTTCTTCGAGGTGACGAAAGAAATACTCCATCTCTTCGGCCGTGGCCTGCGGCATTTCCGGCGCCGTCGGCTCCGGGAGTTCAAGCGTCGCCAGGCGAATTTCATAGCAAATAACCTGCGCGGCCATGGCGATATTCAGTGAACTGAAAGAAGGGTCTGCCGGAATAGTCAGCAGCGCCTGGCAACGATCGAGATCATCGTTGCTCAATCCCGTCTTCTCCGGGCCGAATACGACCGCAACATCCCCACCTGCATTTTCCTCAATCAGCCTGGCCGCGCATTCCCTTGGCTGAAACGTCGGCCATTCAATGGTCCGCGAACGGGCGCTGGCACCCGCCGCAAAATGGCAACCCACCAGGGCATCATCGAGCCTGTCCACTACCCGGGCGGCTGCCAGGACGTCCTCTGCTCCCGAGGCGCGCGCTGTCGCATCCGCATGTGGGAAATAGCGCGGATTGACCAGGACAAGCTCGCGGAGGCCCATATTCTTCATCGCCCGCGCGACGGCCCCGATATTGCCCGGATGGGTGGTCCCTACAAGAATGATTCGAACTGCCACTAAAACACAGGTCCCTGAACTCAAAGGTCTGGTATTCTACCGCCGCTTTCCGGATCAGTCCGGACTCTGTTCTTTTCAAACCTGGCGGAATCAAGATGCACGCAATGCTCAACGTGGCCGTAATGGCTGCCCGGCGCGGAGGAGACAGCCTCATCCGCAACATGAACAAACTGGAAAAGCTGAAAGTGGAGCAAAAAGGTCGCAATGATTTCGTCAGTGATGCCGATCGCGCTGCCGAAGTGGAAGTGATCGAAACGATCCACAGGCACTATCCGGATCACGCCATTCGTGCCGAGGAAAGCGGAACTTCCGGCAAATCCGATTATGAATGGATCATCGACCCGCTCGATGGCACCACCAATTACCTGCACGGATTCCCGGTCTTTTGCGTTTCGGTCGCCGTCGCCCACAAAGGGCGGGTCGAACATGGCGCTGTTTACGACCCCCTGCGCCAGGAGTTCTTTACCGCGTCGCGCGGCGAGGGAGCGCAACTTGAGGGACGAAAAATTCGCGTATCAGGACGCGTAGACCTCGAACGCGCATTGATTGGCACCGGTTTTCCCTATCGCGATTCCAATGAAAAGCTGGAGCCATACGTCAACATGCTCGTCAGTGCAATGAAGAACACCAGCGGTGTTCGCCGGGCTGGCGCCGCAGCCCTGGATCTTTGTTATGTCGCAGCAGGCAGGCTCGACGCGTTCTGGGAGACCGGACTCATGCCTTGGGACATGGCGGCCGGCGCCCTTATCATTCGCGAAGCCGGCGGCATTGTCAGTGGCCTGGACGGCAGCGAGAATTATCTCGACTCGGGTCACATTCTTTGCGGCTCACCGAAGATCTATAGCGGCCTTGCCCGACTGTTCGGACCGGACATCAAGGAGATGTTCGGCAAATGAGCCTGGTCTTCCCGCGCTGAGATGCCCTCAGGGCAGATCGTCGATCAGCTCGGGGTCCACTTCCGGCGGCATAAGGTCCTGCGGGCTGACGTGCAGCATCAATGCTGCGGCGCTCGCCGTATAGATCGACGAATACGTACCGACCACAATGCCGACGATCAACGCGATCGAGAACGGCCGGACGGTCTCGCCACCGAGCAGCAGTAGCGCGACCAGCACCACCAACGTCGTGACACCAGTAATGATCGTTCGCGCGAGCATCTCGTTGATCGATGTATTCATCGCTGATTCGGGCGTTACGCCGCGCAGTTTGGCGAAATTCTCACGAATCCTGTCGAATGCGACGACGGTATCGTTCAGTGAGTAGCCGATTACAGCAAGCACGGCAGCGACAACGGACAAGTCGAAGGACACACCAAACACCGAAAAGAAACCGACGGTAACGATCACGTCATGCGTCAGCGCGGCCACGGCACCCATCGCAAATTTCCATTGGAAGCGAAACATGACGTAGATGAAGATCATCAAAATAGCGAAAATCATCGCGAGGCCGCCTTGTTCGGTCAACTCCCCGCCAACCTGAGAACTGACGAACGCAACCGCCAACAACTCTACGCCGGGATCATCCGCGGCAAGGATCCCGCGCAACGTTTCCCGAATTTCGTTGGGCTCCGATCCGGGCTGCGGTGGCAGTCGAACCTGCACATCAGTTTCCGGACCAAAACGCTGTACCCGAACCTCTTCAAAACCGGCTGCGGTAAGGCTCTGGCGGATATTGTCGAGATTGGCAGCATTCGGATAGCTGGCCTCTAACAGAATGCCTCCGGTGAAATCGATGCCAAAATCCAACCCTCGCGTCGCGAGAGACGCAATGGAAACGATAACCGCTATGATCGAAATTGATACCGCAATATTGCGGCGCGTCCGGCCAAGGAAATCGATATTCGGCTTGTCTTTTATCAGGCGCATCGATGCATCCTCAGATGGGCAGTTTTTCGAGCCGGCGACCGCCGAACACGATATTAACGATGGCCCGTGTGCCAATAATTGCGGTGAACATCGACGTAATGATTCCCAACGTTAACGTCACGGCGAATCCTTTGATCGGTCCCGTACCGAATGCGAAAAGCACAATGGCCGCAATCAGCGTGGTGACGTTCGCGTCGGTGATAGAAGAAAAAGCCTTTTCGTAACCGGAATGAATACTGTTTTGTATCGTATTTCCGGCGCTGATTTCCTCACGGATGCGTTCGAAAATGAGCACATTGGCGTCGACAGCCATGCCAACAGTCAGCACAATTCCGGCGATGCCTGGCAAAGTCAATGAAGCTTGCAGCAGCGAAAGCAATGCCACAATGAATATGAGATTTGAGAACAACGCGACATTCGCGATCATCCCGAACCACTGGTAGTAAATCGCCATGAACACGACCACGGCGAGGAAGCCGATTTTTACCGCAGAGAATCCGCTATCGATATTGTCCTGTCCCATGGTGGGACCGATCGTTCGTTCTTCCACTTTGAATACCGGTGCCGCCAGTGCGCCGGCTCTCAGCAATAACGCCAGGTCGCGCGCCTCGACAGGCGTCAACCCGGTGGTGACAAACCGGTCCTTGAAAATGCCATTGATCGTTGCAGTGTTGATAATCTCTTCGGTCTTTACCGTTCGATAACTGGCCGTTCCGTCCGGCAGCGTGATCGAGTCGCGCCGTGTCTCAATGAACACGGTCGCCATCGGTTTGCGCAGATTTTCCTGCGTATTCTTGAGCATGCGCTCGCCACCGGCAGAATCCAGTGTGATAAACACCGCCGGTTGCCCTTCCGAAAATCCGGACTCCGCATTGATGATCTGGTCACCGGAGGCAATGACCTCCCGTTTTAGCAGCTGACCCGGTACGCCCCGACCGGGATAACGCCTCGATCCCGGGGTGTCTCCGGTCGTGTCGACCATCCGAAACTCGAGCGTTGCAGTCGCCGTAAGAATCTCATCAAGCTGATTCGGATCCTGCACACCGGGTAGTTGGACAACGATGCGATTCACGCCCTGCCGCTGCACCAATGGCTCGGCAACCCCGAGTTGATCGACACGATTTCTGAGCGTTGTGATGTTCTGCTCTATGGCGAAGTCCTGTCGGGCCTTGATCTGCGCTTCACTCATCCGAACACGCAGCGACCGGCCGTCGGTACCGTCAAGTATCAGCAGATCGGCGTCGGCCTGGCTAATGATTTCACGCGCCCTCTCCATCTCTTCGGCTGTCTGCAGTCGAACGTTGATCTGCGATCCGTCCACTTCAACGCGGTTGCGAATTCTTTCGTCACGTAACTGGTTTGCAAAATCCTGCTCATAGGCCAGCAAACGACTCTCAACAGCGCTGTCCATATCGACTTCCAGCAAGACATAAACGCCGCCCCGCAGATCGAGCCCCAGGCTCATGGGGTTCAGGCCGAGTCCTCTGACCCACGCGGGCAGTTTCGGCGCGAGCGTGAACCCGACGTTTGAATCCGATGAAAACCGGTCTCTGAAGAGTTCACCGGCTTGTCCCTGCTCGTCGCTGGTGTTGAAACGAACAACGACCCGACCGTCCTGAAGATACGTATCCTCCGGCGTGATGCCGGCAACTTCCAGCACCTGCTCTACGCGTGCGACCCGCTCTTCAGCAAATGGGTTGCCGTCAGTCCTTACCAGTTGTATGGCCGGAACGCTGCCGTACAGATTAGGCATGGCCACCAGCGTGCCCACCACAAGAATCAGGAGCACGAGAAGATTCAACCATGTCGGGTATCGATTCATTAGAATGGCCGGATTCAGGCGGCGTCGATGGTGCCTTTCGGCACCACGGCCGAGACAGTCGACTTCTGCACTTTGATTTCGACGTTGTCGGCGATCTCAAGCGTCGCATAGTGCTCGCTGACTGCCGTGACTCTGCCGAGCACGCCACCCGCGGTAAGAACCTCGTCACCGGTCGACAAAGCGCTGATCAGTGCGGCATGTGCTTTTTGCCGTTTCTGCTGCGGGCGAATCAGCAGAAAATAGAAGGCAACGAAAATGACGATCATTGGCACGAAAAAGCCAAACGGGTCTGCCTGAGCGGCATCCTGCGCGTGAGCAGGACTAATCAAAAAATCCATAATTTCTTATCCAAAAGCCCTGTCTGCCCAGGGCCGCAAAAAAAGGCGCGCCATTATGGCACACGAGCGAGGGACTTGGGGATGCCACTTAACGATTCAAGGCAACATGCAAATTGTCTATAAGAACCTGGACGACCGATCACTCGGCGGCATAGCGAGAGCGAAGGTCCCGCACCGCGTCAGCGAGACAGTTCTCCGCGATCGCCGCGCGAAGAGTTCTCATAACTTTTTGATAATAATGAAGATTATGAATTGTATTTAAGCGCGACCCCAGGATCTCGCCACATTTCTCAAGGTGCCGAAGATAGGCAAGACTGTAGTGGCTACAGGTATAACACTCGCAATCCGGGTCCAGGGGGCCAGTGTCGTCAGCGTACCGGGCATTGCGAATCTTGACGACGCCGCGCGTGGTGAACAGATGACCGGTGCGGGCGTGACGAGTGGGCATGACACAATCGAACATATCGATCCCGCGGCTCACCGCCCTGGCAATGTCCAGCGGCGTACCCACTCCCATCAGGTAACGAGGGCATTCTTCGGGCATCAGCGGAACCAGGTTATCAAGCACTGCCACACGCTCTTCTTCGGGCTCTCCCACGGCCAGACCACCTACCGCGTAACCGTCAAATCCGATCCCGGTCAGCCCGTCGAGAGATTCCTTTCTCAGGGCATCGTAAATCCCGCCCTGAACGATACCGAATAACGCCTCACCCCGACCGGGCTCTGACTCCTTGAGCTCATCAAATCGTTGCCGGCTCCGCTTCGCCCAGCGCAGCGACAGTTGCATCGATTCACGCGCTTCCTTTTCTGTCGCCGGATATGGCGTGCACTCGTCGAATATCATTGCCACGTCGGCGTTCAGCTCGTGCTGAACCTCCATCGATCTCTCTGGTGTCAGAAGCACTTCGTCGCCGTTTATAGGTGAACGGAACTGGACACCCTCCTCGCTGAGTTTCCTGAGATCCACAAGCGAGAACACCTGGAACCCGCCCGAGTCCGTCAGAATCGGCCCCCGCCAGTTGATGAACTCGTGCAGACCACCGTGTTTACGGATGATTTCAGTTCCCGGCCTGAGCATCAGGTGGAAGGTGTTACCAAGGATAATGTCGGCGCCGTTTTCCCGAACTTCATCCGGCGTAACACTTTTGACTGACCCGTAGGTTCCGACCGGCATGAATGCCGGTGTCCGAATTTTGCCGCGTCGAAACGTCAGTGTTCCTGTGCGCGCCAACCCCGACGTATTGTGAATATCGAACTTCAATCTTCTTCCGGCAGCAGTAGCATCGCGTCACCATAACTGAAAAAACGGTACCGCTCCTGCACGGCGTGACGATAAGCCGACAGAATCCGCTCCCGGCCCATGAATGCGGCAACCAGCATGAGGAGTGACGATTGAGGCAAATGAAAATTCGTCAGCATTGCGTCCACGGCGCGAAACCGATAACCGGGTGTAATAAATATATCGGTTTCTCCATCAAACGGACGAATCTCGCCGCTGGCGGAAGCGGCTTCCAGCGCCCTGACAGATGTCGTGCCGACGGCGATGACCCGGCCGCCCCGGGCGCGGGTTTCGTGAATCGCTGTGCAGACAGCCTCGCCTACCTGGACTCGCTCCGCATGCAGGTGGTTAGCGGCAACCTCCTGCTCACGCAACGGCTGAAATGTTCCTGCGCCAACGTGCAACGTGACCCACGAGTGCTGCACTCCCAGTTCAGCAGTTTCGGCAATCATTTTCTCATCGAAGTGAAGCCCGGCGGTCGGTGCCGCCACGGCGCCGGCATGCCGGGAATAAACCGTCTGATATCGTTCGCTGTCGGCCGACTCTTCGTCGCGGTCGAGATATGGCGGTAAAGGAATCTCGCCGTGCTGTTCAAGATAATCTTCGAGCGACACCGGGAAACGCAACACGAACATGTCCCCCTTGCGGCCGAGCACCGTGGCGGCGCATCCTCCGGGCAGCTCGATAACGGAGTCGGACTTCGGCGTCTTGCTGGCGCGCACCAGCGCAAGCGCTTCGTTATCTGACAACAACCGCTCAATGAGGATCTCTACGCGGCCGCCGGTTTCTTTCCGACCCCGCAATCTTGCACGGATAACACGGGTGTTATTAAAGACAAGCAGGTCGCCCGGGTTGAGCAGCGCCGGCAGATCTGCAAACTCATAGTCTTCGACTCCGCGCCCAACCACCATAAGTCGACTACCGCGCCGCTCCTTCGTCGGATACCGTGCTATCAGCTCGGCGGGAAGTTCGTAGTCAAAATCAGATAAAAACATGGCGGCGCATGGTAACCCAGGCGCGGCCGCACGCAACACATTCAGGGCGGGACAGTCGGGGGAGACGGAGAGCGCGATGATCGATGCAGCGCCTTACTCGTGCACCGCCCGATTGCGTCTGCTCCTAAATTCGCTCATCGCCAGTTGCAATGACCGGTCCTGGCGCGACCGGTGCGCCCGGCGCAAGAGTAGCTCGTGGCGCAACCGGCGGGCCTGACCAGCTGCGACGGTTATCCGGAACCGTTATGTCGACGGTTCGTTTGCGCTTGTCACGCATTATCTCAATTTTCAGATCCTCACCACCCTGGTATGACCCGAGGATGCGAACCGCATGGGACACCGAACTTGGCTTGCGCCCGTCGATATTCAGAATGACGTCGCCGTCCTCGAGTTTCAATTCTTCATTAGATGGTGCACGTACGACCAGCAAACCCTCATCCGTTCCAAAATACGTGCCGAGGCGATCGGTGAGCTTCACCATTTCCATGTCGCCAAATCCGCCGTCGTGTCCAATCCAGACAAATCCATGGTCCTGTCCCCGATCGCCGGGCGCCAGATGCACTTCGACATCAGGGGACGTCAAATCCTTGTCGTCAAACTGGAACGCGAACACATTGCTCTCCATGGGTCTTGGTGTCAGCGCGACAGTATTGTCCTTGCCATTGCGCAAGTATTCGATTTCAAGCTCGTCACCTTCTTCGACACCCTGCATGAAATCGAGCAATTTTCCAGCAGACTGTTTGCCGTCGTCGCCGGCAAGCGATTCACCATTGATCGAGGTAATGACATCTCCCGAGCGCAGGCCGGATTCAGCCGCCGCGCCGCCCGGCGTTACACCCATGATTTCCAGACCTTTGACCGGCCCGCCAACAGCGAGTGCGCCGATCGTAATGCCCAGTACCGGGCCATCATTCGAACGAATAATGCGTTCAATATGCTGGACCCGCGGCAACTGTCGCATGGACAGTTCGGCAACCTGCCGGGCAGCTTCAGCCATGCGGCGTTCGGCCTCTCTCATGCGGACCTCATTTTCCTCCGACTCGCCTGTAGCCTGCCGGGCGAGTTCCATTGCCTCAACCGCCAACTCTTCAGTAGATCGTTCCAATTCCCGGACTTCCTCCTCGGAGAGCCGCATTTCCGCTTCACGCATCTGCGCTTCCAACTCGTCATCGGACTGCTGCGCCAACGCGGGGCTGCATGCCATTGCGAGCGCCGTCAAAGCCAATGTTCTATTCCGGATTTTCATGTCACTACTCCTGGTCCTGGCATCTCAACCCAAACGAGCGATCAGGACACTTCTCCATATCATCAATCTAAAATGCCATTCGCTGTGCCTGCGCCCTGCGCAGGTTCAGCAATGAATTCATCAGCCTGACGCGCTCGCGCCAGTAAGCTTCTGTCTGTTCCTGACTCATCCGAACCTGCGGATGGTTGAGCCAGTAGTCGATCACTGCAATTCGATCTTCCAGTTCGGCTATCGTCGCCGCCGTACTCGCCCTCATCAGACTCGGCTGACCGGGAAGCGACCGCAGATCTCTTTCTATCTGCCGCGACTGAACCATCAGCGCATTCAGATTTGTCGGCCTAGCGTTACCCGTTGCAACAGATACCGGCGGCGTTGCGCTGATATTCTGATCGCCGTTATCGACGACAGTGGTAGCGAACGGAATATTGAGCACGGCAAGCACTACCGCCGCGGCGATACCGGTTCCGGCAAACCACTTGGTGCCTTCGGCAACACGTTGCTGGAACAGGCCTTCGGCGCGGGCCTGAGCTTCAATACGCTTCCAGACCTCACGCGGGGGCACTGTGTCTTCAAGCTCGCCGAGCCTGGCCTGCAAAACTTCGCGTTCCGCAATGCTCAAACCGCAATTCATTTTGTCGTCCTGCGTTTCATTGTCTGTCATGTTTCATATCCTGTTTCGGCGCACCGTCAAAAACCGCCAAGTACCGATTCCTGCATAACTGACGTCGCGCTCTCTCTTTCCATTTCCGCATCGAGCATTGGCCTTAGCCTCTGGTACGCTCGGGAGAGCTGTGATTTCGAGAAGCTCTCCGTTTTGCCCATTAATCCGGCTATTTCCTTGTGCGTGTAGCCCTCGACATCGTGCAACCAAACCACAGCCCGGCTGACCGGTGTCAGGTCGGCCATCGCCGCATCGAGGTCCATCGCCTGGTCATGCTGCTGGGATCCCGCTGCTGAGGGCCGTACCTCGAATGTCATCTCTTCCCAGTCATCGTCGAGACTCTGTCCTCTCGCATGCCACGCTGACCGCAGGAACATGAGCGCTTTCGACACCGCTATCCGGCGAATCCAGATGCCGATCGGGGCATCTCCACGGAACTGGGTGATCTTTCGGATCACCTCGATAAAGGTCTCCTGCAGCAGATCTTCGGCCTGGGCCGGCACACGGGTAAACCGCAGACATACCGAATACACTGGCGCTGAAAAGGCGCGATAGAGGATCTCGTGAGCCTTCGCATCCCCTCGGGTCGCGCGCTTCACGATTGCCGGATCGATCTGAATATCAGCAAATTTACTCATGTCTTGCGTATTGGATGCGGGTCAGTTGAAAATGGTCGCAGATTAAATTCAGTATAGTGTGGCGGGTCCGGATTCTCCCGCATATACTTACCGCCTTTCGGCCCGAGAGCCTGTGAGCAGGCAGCTTTGGCAGACAAGTGATCAAGCCGGGGTGGCGGAACTGGTAGACGCGCCGGATTCAAAATCCGGTTTCTGAAAGGAAGTGCGAGTTCGATTCTCGCTCCCGGCACCATCACATAAAGTCCCTGTAACTCTATGAAGTATTGCTCAAGCTGCGGCGAGACCGTCGTCCAAAGAATTCCCAAGGGCGACACGAAAGAACGCTGGATCTGCGACCGCTGCGATACCGTTCATTACCAGAACCCCAAAGTCGTGGTCGGCTGTGTCCCGGAGAAGGACGGCAAGATCCTTTTGTGCAAGCGCGCCATAGAACCTCGTTCGGGATACTGGACCGTGCCGGCAGGTTTCATGGAAATTGGTGAAACCATTGCGGAGGGTGCCGCACGGGAAACTCTGGAAGAGGCCTGCGCCGAGGTGACTATCGGACACCTGTTTGCGTCCGTCGACGTGCCGCAAGCGGGTCAGCTACACCTATTCTTTACAGCAAGCCTTGAGAGTGGGTTTTCCGCCGGTGAAGAATCACTGGACGTTGCGCTTTTCAGCAAAGACGAAATCCCGTGGGACGAGATTGCTTTTCGCAGTGGCAAATATGCCCTGAAGAAATATCTGGAAGACGCTGGCCAGAACAACGGCGTGCACATTCACGAGGTCGTGTTTAACCGCGGCAAAGAGTAGCGGCCTGCCAATTTTGCAAAGGCGCTGAAAAGAGATCTGGTGCGGTCGAGACGCGGCAAACGACTCTGAAAAAGCAGCGTGTACAATCAGTACACGAACATTTTGACGCCACGTTTAAACCGGTAGCGCGGGCTTTTTCACCTATTCGCCGAGGGCGCTGGCGATGGCCTCGGTTAGCTGCTTGGGCGGAAGATAGCCGCTGAACAATGTTCCATCCTCAAGCACAATTGCGGGCGTGCCGCGAAGCCCGACATCCTGACCCATCGCATAATGCGCGCTCACAGCCGATGTGTCGCACTGGCTCGAATCAAAATTCTCGTCGAGTTTCGCCAGCGTCAACGCTTCGTTGCGATCGTCAGAGCACCAAACCTGCTCAGCTTTAACCCACGACGCCGATGCGGGACCACTTCGCGGATAAAGCAAATAGCGAATCTGGATACCCTCTTCCATATACTCATCGATCTGGCTGTGCAGGCGACGACAGAATGTGCAATCGATATCCGTAAACACGGTTACCGTGTGCCGAATGGTTTGTGGCGTGAAAATGATGGCCTGATCATCGGTAACGCTGGTCATCATTTTGGCGCGGGCGCTATTGCGATCTTTTTCCGAGAGGTTGACCTGGTCGACGAGATCGATCAGATCGCCTTGCAGCAAATAACGGCCATCGGACGAGATGTAAGCAATGATTGCGCCTTTGCGAATCGTGTACCAGCCATCGATGTCGCTCGCGTAAATGTCGTCCGCCTGAATGCCGTTAAACATGTCTGAAACGGTTTCGCGCACTTTC
>Ga0316195_10000786_pt1 | contig 13402 bp, 12 predicted proteins | sample Phised1_MG_FD_204937 | JGI IMG/M metagenome (GOLD analysis project Ga0316195, IMG submission 204937) | Coastal sediment microbial communities from Maine, United States - Phippsburg sediment 1 | ecosystem: Environmental > Aquatic > Marine > Coastal > Sediment | place: USA: Maine | collected... | reverse complement strand
AACGCGATCGGCGCGGAATCTCCGGACACGCGGCAAGTTGTCTACTTTGTGATGCTTGAGGCGCTCGTCGTGACGCTGCTGGCAGCGAGCCAGCGGGGCATATCAGCAAGCGAATCGTTGCTGCGCGCCCAGCTCGGACATCGCGTAAATGTCATGATCCTCGAAAAGGCGCTGACGTTGCCGCTAACCAGTTTTGAGGACTCGGAATTTTACGACAAGCTGACCCGCGCGCGTCGCGAGGCATCAAGCCGACCGCTTAGCCTCGTGAAACGAACCTTCGGGCTCGCTCAGAATGGTATTTCGCTGGTCAGCTATGCGGCGCTGTTATTTGGATTTTCGCCGTGGGCGGTGCTGATCCTGATATTCGCCGGTTTGCCATCGTTCTTCGCCGAAGCGAAATTTTCCGGTGACGCGTTTCGGCTTTTCCGCTGGAGGTCGCCGGAAAGTCGCATGCAGATCTACCTGGAAACTTTGATCGCTCGCGAAGACAGCGTGAAAGAGGTCAAACTTTATCAACTGGGACAACGGTTCCTCGACCGATACCGGAATATATTCAGCAAATTGTTTGCTGAAGACCGCCGTCTGACATTGCGTCGCGACAGCTGGGGATTTGCGCTTGGCATGATTTCGACCGCCGCGTTTTACGGGGCCTACGTCTGGATCGTCCTGACGACAATCGCTGGCGCGATTACATTGGGCGCGATGACGATGTATCTCATGCTGTTTCGCCAGGGACAAACTGCGGTCGCCGCAAGCCTCTCGTCCATCAGCGGTATGTACGAGGACAACCTGTACCTGTCGAACCTGTACGAATATCTTGCGTACCCGGTGCCGCCCGACGAAGGGGAAGCTACGCACGGCCCGTTGCCGGCAGAGGGCCTGCAATTCCAAAACGTATCGTTTAAATATCCCGGTAGCCATGAGTTCGCACTGAAGAACGTAAACCTCTCGATTCGTCCGGGGCAGAGCCTGGCCCTGGTCGGCGAAAATGGTTCCGGGAAAACCACGCTGATCAAATTGCTGACAAGGCTTTACTCGCCGACAGACGGACGAATCATGCTCGACGGCCTGGACCTTGAGGAATGGGACCTGCGGGCACTACACCATCGGGTCGGCGTTATCTTTCAGGACTTTGGTCGATACCAGTTTTCGGTTGGCGAAAATATTGGCGCCGGTGATGTGCGCCACATTGACAACGAGGGACGATGGCAGGAAGCGGCGAGCAGCGGCATGGCTGCGCAGTTTATCGATGAGATGCCGGAAGGCTACCAGACACAGCTCGGCCGCTGGTTCAAAGGAGGTCGGGAGTTGTCTGGCGGTCAATGGCAGAAGATTGCGCTGTCGCGCGCCTTCATGCGATCTGACGCTGATATCCTGATACTGGACGAACCAACGGCGGCTATGGATGCGGCGTCAGAAGCAGCGATTTTCGAACACTTTCGCAGCGCCAGCCGCGACAAAATCACAATCCTGATCTCGCACCGCTTTTCTACCGTTCGGGCGGCGGATCACATCGTCGTTATCCAGAACGGGGGGATCGTTGAAGAGGGCGATCACGATTCGCTGATCAAGATGAATGGACAGTATGCGCATCTCTTCAATTTACAGGCTAAAGGTTACCAGTAGACCGGCTGCTTGCTTCGGATTGTACTGCCGGGTCAGCGCTTGCGGGACTGGCATTGATACGACCTGTTACAGTTTGGTTCTGGCGCCACATGTGATAACAGGGCACGATAAGCCCCTCGTAATCAGTTAATGGAATGCGGCAACTGGAGTCCGACATGCGTAAATTAATGGGAGTGGGTTTCCTCATGACACTATTGACCGTAAATTCTACGGCGGGCGGATTGTTGGATCAGGACTTTCGGCGCCTGGCATCCGAGGAGTCAGTGAACCTCAGTGACGCCTATGCGGGCAAGGTCCTGTTAGTTGTCAACACGGCTTCCAAGTGCGGTAACACGCCACAATACGACGGACTCGAGAAACTCTACGAACAGTATGGCGAGCGCGGTCTTGTCGTACTGGGCTTTCCGTCCAACGATTTCATGGGTCAGGAACCAGGTACCGAAGAAGAAATTCAGGACTTTTGCAGGCTTACCTACAAGGTTCGTTTCCCGATGTTCGAAAAGGTCACCGTAAAGCAGGGCGACGCACACCCGTTTTTTGATCAGCTGGCCGCCGCCGCCGGCACTTATCCAACCTGGAATTTCCACAAGTTCCTGATTGGCAGGGACGGTGAGCTGATTTCTGAATTCAGCCCGTCAACACAACCTTACAATCGTGAACTGATCTCGGAAATTGAGGCAGCGTTGAACAACTAGTGGCTGTTGCACGGTCAGGATTACCGGCAAAAAGACGGCAGCGGTAACAGACCTTGTCGCGATAAAACCCGATCACGACCCTTAACGTATCGTCAGCGGTCACGTCTAATGTCGCGTGCAGTGGCCAACGTTACAGCAGAATTGGGTGCCGGCGCCAAACCTCGTCGGGCTGCAAAAAAAATCCAGGCAGAACGCGGCCGTGTCCCGGCCAGGATGCAATTCTATGGCCGGTTCAAACGCCGTCATCGAGCCGTAACGAAACTGAGTGCGGAGAGCTGTCTCGAATTTGTTAGCCACCGTTTCGCCCCATTCATCAGTCAGCGCCGCGTTCGCGGCGGCGCGACTCACTGTCTGAATTCACGGCTGACCAGCAGACTGATCAATAACGCCCGGACCTTACGGTTGGACTGGCAGAGCATCCGACCGGCGCCGTGTGACTGCCGACAAGCGCCACTTTTTCGCGTGCTTTTCGCTGTAGAATTACGTGTCTCGTGGATTTGACATCAGGCATTCGCTGACCATGGCCACCCTTGGCGGTGATGCCAGACAGGAAGAGAACACTTAAGTGGCTGAAAATAAAGTAAAAATATCGGTCTTGTTTGTTTGCATGGGGAATATTTGCCGGTCGCCGACCGCGGAAGGCGTATTCCGCAAGTTCATTGCCGACTCCGGTCTCGACTCACAAGTGCATTCGGATTCAGCCGGAACCCACGCCTATCATGTCGGGGAAAAGCCTGACCAGCGGGCATGCGCGTCGGCCGCGCGGCGCGGTTATTCGCTTGAGGAAATTCGCGCTCGCCGCGTAAGCGACATGGACTTCGAGGGGTTTGACTTGATCCTGGCGATGGATCGGGACAACCTGGAGTTACTCCGTGAATATTCGGACGAGCGACACCACGGCAAGATCGGGCTGTTGCTGGACTATTCGGTGTCCGCGAAAGGGCAGGAGGTTCCGGATCCGTATTATGGAGGCCCAACCGGCTTCGAACGCGTGCTTGACCTCGTCGAAGATGCGGCAGCCGGCTTGCTCGATGCCGTAAGGCAAAGACTCTGAGCCGGTCATCGCCCTGAGGTGACAACCGGCTCAGCGTCGTCGGTGACTTTCCGCTAGTCTTTTTCTGCCGTTTCCGGCGGTCCGGACGTGCTCGGATCCCAGGGCAGTAATCGCCCGGCGGGTTTGTCGGGCTCGGCTGGCTTCTGTCTGCTTTCGGCAGGCACTGGAGCCTCGGTCTTGGCCGGTCTGCTTTCTCCGTTACCCGTATCCGTCTTCTTTTCGCTCGCTGACGGTATGTCGGGTACGTCGACCGGCGTCGCGAGTTTCCGCAGCGACGGTTGCGTGTCTTCCATGCCATCTGCCTGCGCCGGTGTGGCCTTGGCAGCAGGTCGTGCGGCCTCAACACTGGCGTCGGGTCGTGGCGCCGCCGTTTCAGTTTCCTTGGGCGGCTTGTCCACCGTTGTATCGCGTTTTACAGCCTCCGCTGGCGGTGCCGCAGTGCCGGACTCCGCCGGCGACGCTTTTGCCGGCGTCGCCTCGGCTTTCGAACGTTCCTTCCGTGCCGGCTTCTCTGCCGGCTGCCGTGTCCGTGGTGATTTATCCGCTGTTGCCTTTTCCGTTACCGCCTCCTGCGCGGGCTGTGCAACAGCCTGTTCCGTTGCCGCCTGGTTGCCGTTGGTCTCCGCGTTATCTTTGCCCTCTGACCCACGTCGCCGGCGACGTCCGCCCCGACTTCGACGCTTGTTCGATGCCGGTCGTCCTTCCTGTCGACTATCGTCGCGTTGATCCTGCTTCGGCTGGCCCGCTTTCTGCGGCGCCTGTTGTTGATCTTTGCGCGGTGAATCAGCGCTGGCAGTATTCCTCGCCGACTTCTTCTTGCCTCCGGATTTTGTACGTTGAGACTTTTTGGCCGGCTGGCGTTTTGTATCCTGGGAGTTGCGACCGCGCTGACCACCGCCACGGCGATTGCTGTCGGCGGCTTTTCGAGAGCGATTGTCTTTCGACTTTTTCTTCTCACCGGAATCTGCCGGGCCGGTGAAAAACCGGGCAATTCGCTCAAAAAGTCCGGGACCGGCCTTTTCCTCCGGTATTGGTCGCGGCGGAGCAGGGGTCGTGGCGACCACTGTCGTAATCGCCGCAATTTCGGCTTCTTTCTTGTCCTGCATAGCCTGGGTGATTTCCGGCTCGTCCTCGGATTCAGCCAGCGTATAACTGATACCTACGTTCTCGGGCAGGTCGACCTGGTCGTCACGAACCCGACGTACATAGTAATGCGGCGTTTCAAGGGCGGGATTGGCGACGAGGATAACCTGTGTGTCATGGCGGGTTTCGAGGCCCTGTACCCAGTCGCGTTTTTCATTCAGGAGATAGGTGGCAACTTCAACCGGCAACTGTGCAATGACCTTGGCGGTTCGATCCTTACGTGCTTCCTCGCCGATAATGCGAAGGATAGCGAGCGCGAGTGACTCGACACTCCGGATATTGCCGATGCCTGAGCAGCGCGGGCAGACAAGATAACTGGATTCGCCGAGGGAAGGGCGCAGCCTTTGTCGTGACATCTCCAAAAGGCCGAACCGGGAAATCTTGCCGAGTTGGACCCTGGCACGATCCTGGCGCACGGCTTCACGCAAGCGATTCTCGACTTCGCGCTGATTTTTTTGCGGTCCCATGTCGATAAAGTCGATGACAACCAGTCCGCCAAGGTCGCGCAGCCGGAGTTGTCGCGCGATTTCATCCGCCGCTTCCAGGTTGGTATTGACCGCGGTGGCCTCGATATCGCCACCCTTTGTGGCGCGTGCCGAGTTGATATCGATCGATACGAGTGCCTCGGTATGGTCAATAACAAGACTGCCGCCGGACGGCAGGTTGACCGAGTGTGAGAACGCCGACTCAATCTGCGATTCGATCTGGTAGCGAGTAAACAACGGCACCGGGTCATCGTAATATTTGAGCTTGCGCTGGTTGTGCGGCATTACCTGCTCAACAAATTCCTGCGCTTCCTTGTAGGTGGCTTCGTCGTCAATCAGGATTTCGCCAATTTCATTGGTCAGGTAATCCCGCAACGCGCGTACGACGGCATTGCTTTCCCGATAGATGAGAAACGGCGACGGCCGCTCAACGACGACTTTCTTGATCGCTTCCCAGACCGACAGCAGGTTTTCGAGATCCCAGGTTAGCTCGTCACCACTGCGCTCGATGCCCGCCGTCCTGAGAATGATGCTCATTCCGGGCGGTATTTCCACCTCGTGAAGCGACTTGCGCGCAAGGTCGCGTTCGTCACCGAGAATGCGACGCGAGACGCCTCCCGAGCGTGCCTTGTTTGGCTTGAGCACGATGAACCGTCCGGCAAGACTGACATAGGTCGTCAACGCGGCGCCCTTGTTGCCACGCTCCTCCTTGTCAATCTGAACGACAATGTCCTGCCCTTCTTTCAAAACGTCACGAATATTGATCTTGCCGCTGGTGGAGGCGTCGGACACAAAGTACTCGGGGGAAATTTCCTTTAGCGGCAGGAAGCCGTGCCTGTCGGCACCGTAATTGACAAACGCCGCCTCGAGGCTTGGCTCGATGCGCGTGATCTGGCCTTTGTAGATATTGGCTTTCTTACGTTCGCTGGCAGGTAATTCGATATTGAGATCGTAAAGGCGCTGGCCATCGACCATCGCCATGCGCAACTCCTCTTCCTGAGTCGCGTTTATTAGCATTCTTTTCATGTAGCCCTTCTTTATTTTTTCGGTCGGGCAACAAGGCGGTTCGGTGGGATAACGGCGAGGCGGTACGGCAGGGGGTTCTACAGAGAAACGTCGGGCAAGAAGTGCCCGAGTAAGAACTTGCGAACTTCAGTTGAACCTGAATTATGTCAGCCAGGCTCAGCAAAAAAATGATCATCAATACCCTGCGGGGCTACCGCGTCGGCGCTCGCCGGGTTTCCGGGCTTGCTGCCGTGGAGTCTGGTCTCGTCTTTATCAAGGCCAGGAATGAATTAACTTGCTCATACCAGGACCTTGCCATGTACGAGCCACAAATCGAACGTGCGGCGAACCAGTTATTAACCCATTTGCCATCACGGGCAGGTAATATAGCACAGCTTCTGGCCGCGGCAATGCCTAATAAGTCCTTGACCGAACTAAAATAACTTACATTTTATGACTACTAACAAAGAGGCCGGCGACGGTACCCGGCAGACCGCCGTGCGGAAGGTTTCAATCGATTCGGAGCAGGCGGGTCAACGCATCGATAACTTTCTCAGGCGCGAATTGCCCGGGCTGCCAACGGGGCGTCTGTACCGGATTCTGAGAAAAGGTGAAGTCCGGGTCAACGGTGGTCGGGTGCGCGCCGAATACCGCCTCGAGGAAGGTGATGAGGTACGGATTCCGCCCGCTCGTGTCGATGCCGGGCCGGGAGAAGCGGCTCCCGGAAAAATCGCGGCCGTCGAAAAGCAGATCATTTTCGAGGACAAACGGCTGCTGGTCATAAACAAGCCGAGCGGCCTCGCGGTGCACGGTGGCAGCGGCGTCAGTCACGGGGCGATTGAACTGCTCCGGGCTGCTCGACCCGAGCTTCGCGACCTGTCACTGGTTCACAGGCTGGATCGCGATACATCCGGTTGCCTGGTTCTTGCCAAACGGCGTAGCGCGCTGCGAGACCTGCACGCTCGCTTTCGCGATGGCAAGGTGGAGAAGAACTACCTGGCGCTCGTCGTCGGCGATTGGCAACTGGGCAAGCAGATTATCAAGGCACCGCTGCTGGTTGAGCATCGCAGGAACGGGGAGCGGCATGTCATCGTCAGCGAATCCGGCAAAGACGCAGAAACCGTGATGCGATTGTCACGTACATTTGGCGTCTACAGTCTGTTGCAGTGTCAGCCGAGAACCGGACGCACCCACCAGATTCGCGTACACGCGCTGCACGCCGGTTTTCCAATTGCCGGCGACCAGCGCTATGGAAATTCAGAAGCCAATGCCGCGGTAAAGAAGCTGGGGCTGCAGCGGCTGTTTCTGCACGCACAATCCATCGCCTTTCCGGACGATAATGGCAATGAACTGCACTTTACGGCGCCGCTGGCTGATGACCTGCAGCAGTTCCTTGACCGCATTACCGGCGGAAGAGACCGGCGTGGTTGGTCAGCAAACTGAGGTTGGCGCACGCGCCGTGGTCTGGCCCGTGCGGGGAATCGCGAATCGGCAGTCGGGATCAGGGCAGCAGGTAGCCTAACGATTTCAGTGTGCCGGCCAGCCAAATCATCGGCAGTCCGATCAGTGCCGTCGGATCATCTGTCTTTACCGACTCAAACAGGACAAATCCCGCGCCTTCAATCCGGAAACTGCCGGCGCAATCGTAAGGTTTATCGTGGTGCAGGTAGGTATCGGCCAGTCGGCGATCGAACTGGCGAAACGTGACTGTGGTGTGGTCGGTATGTTCATAGCGGCGGCGTGTGACGGGGTCGAGGACGCACACCGCTGTCACGAAGCGGACTTTCTTGCCGGAAGCCGCCAGCAGTTGCTCGACCGCTTTCTGGTGCTCGCCGGGTTTACCAAGGACACGCCCGTCGAGAACCGCCAGCTGATCGGCACCGATGATCAGCGCATCGCGGTTCTTGCTGGAAACAGCCTCGGCTTTGGCGCGTGCCAGGCGACACGCGAGTACTTCGGCATCCTCACCCGGTAGCGATGTTTCGTCGACGTCCGGTGCAACGGCCTCGTAATCGTTCAGGAATCGGTCGAGCAGGCCCTGTCGATAACGCGATGTTGACGCCAGAATGATCGAGGGCGAGGAGGGATTTTGCATAGGTAATCAGTATGTTGTCGTTTTTTGTTAAGTTTACCTGCATTGCATCCCGGCATTCAGGATTTTAGGCTGAAATACGTGGTCAGAATCTTTGACAGGGCCCGGTGACCTCCTTATCATGCGCCCCCCATGGCCAATCCACTCGTGCAACCCGGGCTGCCGGCGGAACTGGCGGATCGTTCCCAACTTTTTGAATATAAAGGGAAAGTTGGGGATTTTGAACGTCTGGTTGGAATCGTGGAAGAGGCGTTGGCGGGGGTTCCTGAGGCGGATCGCCCGCGCGACCGGCGGATGACACCGGTCGAGGTGAAAATTCGCTTTGTCTGGGTTGGCGCGGAAAGGCGCATGCCGGCCATTACCGGGCAGGCACGTGCCCGGTTGACGATGCTTTGTCAGCGCTGCCTGGAGGTATTCGAAATGCCGGTTGTTGCTGACCTGCGAATGCTGTTGATACAGCCGGGTCAGGACCCGGCGGACGTTTTGGCTGGTGACGATTTCGAGCTCTGGGAACTGGAAACGCCAACGGTTCGACCGGTCGACATCGTTGAAGAAGCGTTGATAATGGCTATGCCGCTGGCGCCGAAGCACGAATTGGTTGACGATTGCGGGCAGCTGGCGCAGAAGATTGCGCAAGACCGGGGAATGATGCAGGACCGGGAAAAGGCGACTCGACCATTTGCCGGATTGAAACTGCAAATGGAAAAATCGAATAAATGACAGTCGGGCCACGGCCCGGCATTTGGATTAAGATTCAACAGTGGCAAAAAGACCCGCTGTTACCTGGAGATAGCAATGGCAGTTCAAAAAAGTCGTAGAACCCCTTCAACCCGCGGTATGCGACGTGCGCATGACAAGCTGAAAGGCCAGGCTTTGTCGGTGGACCCAACGTCAGGCGAAACACACCTTCGGCATCGCATTACGCCGGACGGTTTCTACCGTGGCAACCAGGTCATCGTCAAGCCCGAAAAAGACGACGAAGAATAAATCATCCGAATCTTCGGATATGGTCCCGTCCCCGGGTAGCTGACCGCAAGATTTCGTGGCAACAAAATCCGTCATATCGCTAGATGCAATGAGCGGCGACCGGGGCGCCGAAACTGTCGTGCGCGCGGCGAAAGCCTGTCTCGATCGCCACGCGAATCTCGAGTTGATCGTTGTCGGCGATGAAAAAGAGATCGGCGGCCTCGTAACCCGCATCGTTGGCAATGAATCCAGGCTCGCCATCCGCAATGCAACCGAGGTTGTGGGCATGTCCGAGCCCGCCGCGGATTCCTTGCGGAAAAAGAAAGATTCATCAATGCGCGTCGCCATCGACCTCGTGAAAGATGGCGCAGCCGAGGCGTGTGTCAGCGCCGGGAATACCGGCGCCCTGATGGCGACGGCCAGGTTCGTGCTCAAGATGCTTCCAGGAATTGATCGACCGGCAATCATCGCGGAGTTGCCGGCAATTGGCGGAACAGTTCATATGCTGGATCTTGGCGCCAATACGGTTAGTAATCCGGATCAGTTATTTCAGTTCGCGTTAATGGGCTCGATTGTCACTGCGGATATACGCGGTATCGCGCAACCTCGAATAGCGCTGCTGAATATCGGAGTTGAAGATACGAAAGGCCATGGTTCGGTGCGCGATGCCGCCGCCAAGTTGAGCGCAAGCGGCCTCAACTACGTGGGTTTTATCGAGGGCAATGAAATCTTTTCCGGCAAGGCGGACGTTGTTGTGACGGACGGTTTCACCGGAAACATCGCTCTGAAAACGATGGAAGGCACGGTGGGACTCGTCTCTCATTACCTGAAACGCGCATTCACCCGAAATTTGCTGACCAAGCTCCAGGCGTTGCTGTCGCGGTCTGTCCTGCACGGGCTGGCCATCGAAATGGATTCGCGAAATTATAATGGCGCATCATTGGTAGGGCTCAATGGTATTGTGATAAAAAGCCATGGCAGTGCGGACTCGCATGCTTTCGAGCATGCGATTGAGACGGCACTTGTCGAAGTCAGAAACCAGGTGCCGCGACAAATAGGCAACCTGTTGGCACAGGAAGCGGCGTAAGAACGCCGCCGCCTGCGTCAGGAAACCACAACAACAGGAAGCCGCATGATCTACTCGAAAATAGCGGGAACAGGCCGTTACCTTCCAGAGCGCATATTGACCAATGCGGACCTGGAAAAAATGGTTGATACATCCGACGAGTGGATCCGAGCACGTACCGGCATAGAGCAGCGCCATCTTGCGGCTGAAGATGAGTTGACTTCCGACCTGTGTGTTCGAGCGGCCCAGAATGCATTGGACGCAGCGGGGGTCTCAGTCGAAGATATCGACATGATATTTGTCGGCACAACCAGTCCCGACCTCATTTTTCCCAACATCGCCACGATAATTCAGCACAAAATGGGGATTCCTGCTTGTGGCTGTTTCGCGCTGGAAGCGGCTTGCAGTGGATTTGTTTATGCCTTGGCGACGGCCGACAAGTTCATTCGGACGGGCGATGCGAAGTGTGTGCTGGTTATTGGTGCCGAGATCATTACGCGACTCATTGACTGGGAAGATCGCAGCACCTGTGTGCTTTTTGGTGACGGCGCCGGTGCCGTGATCGTAACGGCTGCCGATGAGCCGGGGATTATGTCTACGCACATCGGCGCGGATGGGCAATACCAGGGATTGCTGTATTACCCGGTTGGCGTATCGAAAGACCTCGCGGCTGCCGGCGTGGGCAATTCAAGAATCATGATGAGCGGCAATGATGTCTTCAAGGTTGCCGTCAAAACCATGGCGTCTGTGGCTGAGGAAGCGCTGCAAGCGAACAACGTCAAACTCGAAGATCTTGACTGGCTTATACCGCATCAGGCGAATTTGCGGATTATTCAGGCCACGGCCAAACGCCTTGGCTTGCCGATGGAGAAAGTTATCCAGACTGTCCAGATACACGGCAATACATCGGCTGCGTCAATTCCACTTGCGTTGGACGTTGCAGTTCGCGACGGTCGGGTCAAACGCGGCCAGTTGATCCTGCTCGACGCGTTCGGGGGTGGCTTTACCTGGGGTTCGATTCTGATTCGCTACTAGGCTACCAGAGCGTCGTGGACTTATTCGCCCGCCGGTCTTTTGCAAGGCGGCGTTTCATGCGCTGATGCAATTGCTGGCGCTTTTTGTCAATTCGATCCCGGCGCACTGCACTTTCGAGTTTCCCTTTCGATATTCGATCGACGCTTTCACGAAAATCGCAGAAGTCATCATAGGCTTCACGAACATGCTGAAGTTCGCGAACCACCAGTTCGATCATGATTATGTCGTCAAGATAGCCAATCACCGGTATGTGGTCTGGCACGATGTCTTCCGGATCTCCAAAGTAGACGAAGGTTGCCAGCATTCGCTCTCGTTCGTTTGTTGGCAGCGACCACTCCTCGTCCTGCAACATTCGTATCATTGATTCAAGTTGCGGAATTCGCCTGGCGACGAAATCAGGCAGTGGTTCTTCGCTCTTGATTTCGGCAAGCACGTCACCGATGGCTTCGATAATTTCCGATTCATCGGCATGCTTGACCGCGTTACGCGACTTTCTCAGGGCCTCGCGGAAAAAGTTCAGGTCGCGATCGCTCAGTTCGAGCGTAAATCTCATGATTGGTCAATTTCCGTCCTGTCAGGGTGACAAGGCTACCGGCAGCGCCGGAGGCGGTCAACGCGAAAAAAGTAAGGTAATTCAAGCCCGGGAATACAGTGTGACCGGTGTTTCTGTGGAATAATAGCCACCGAAATTCATTAGTTCCGGTCGCGTCGTGAAGCTTGTAATAGGAAACAAAAACTACTCCAGCTGGTCTCTAAGGGCATGGTTCCTGATGAAAGAGACCGGCTTTGAATTTGAAGAACACCGCATCCCGCTGGATACGGCGACAAGTGCCGAGGAAATTGCGCGATTTTCACCGTCCGGGCGGGTGCCGGTGCTGTTGCTCGGTGACCAGGTGATCTGGGATACGCTGGCAATAGCCGAGACTTTGAATGAACGCTGGCCGGATAAGCAGCTTTGGCCGGCTGATCCCGACGCCCGGGTGCATGCGCGGTCGGTGAGTGCTGAAATGCATTCGGGGTTTGCGGCATTACGTGAAGCAATGCCTATGAATTGTCGTGCCATGGGCCGTAAAGTAACGTTGAGCGACGAAGTTGCGGCTGACATCGACCGGATATTCGCGATCTGGTCGGACTGCCGCCATCGTTACGCGGCGGACGGTGACTGGTTGTTTGGCAGGTTCAGCGTCGCTGACGCGATGTTTGCGCCGGTTGTATTGCGTTTCAGGACTTACGGTATCAACCTTTCGGAGTCCGCCAACGTCTATCCGCGTAGATTGCTGGAAAGCCCCGCGATTCAGGACTGGCTGCTGGAAAGCGAGTCAGAAACAGAAGTGATTACTCAGGATGAAGCAGGGCAGTGAATGCCGTGAATAGAATTGTCAGGACGCTCGTGCTGGTTGTTGCGGCTGGCCCACTCTCGGCAACGGCGGAGGTTTATGATCTGCCGCCCCCGGGCAATGACGTAGTGGGTGCATTAACCACGGCCATTTCGCGGGAAGACGATACTTTGCTCGACGTTGCGCGCCGCCACGGCCTCGGTTATGAGGATATCGTGCGTGCCAACCCGAACGTTGATACGTGGCTTCCGGGCGAGGGGACGGAGATCATCTTGCCCACCCGATATGTATTGCCGCCGGGCCCGCGAAGAGGTGTGGTGCTAAATCTCGCCGAATACCGGCTGTATTACTACCCGACCCCGCAGGAAGGCCAGCCGGCGGTCGTGATGACGTATCCGATCAGTATCGGCCGTATGGACTGGGAGACACCGCTCGGTCGCACAACCATTGTTTCCAAGGTGCGCAATCCGAGCTGGTATCCGCCCGATTCGATTCGTGCAGAGCACGCCGCGGAAGGCGATCCGCTGCCGCGCATCGTGCCGCCAGGCCCGCAGAACCCGCTGGGTGATTACGCAATGCGACTCGGCCTGCCAGGCTATCTGATCCATGGGACCAACCGTCCTGACGGAGTTGGTATGCGTGTTACGCATGGCTGCATTCGCATGTTTCCCGAAGATATCGATTATCTGTTCGGGCGCGTGGACGTGAACACGGACGTGCGCATTATCAACGAGCCGGTGAAGATTGGCTGGGACGGTGATGAACTCGTGGTGGAGGTGCACCAGACGCTCGACGTGTCCTTGCCGGAAGTCGAAGTGGAGACTGGCACCGAAGTGGAGATCGGCACCGAAGTGGAGACCGGCACCGAAGGGGAGACCGGCACCGAAGGGGAGACCGG
>Ga0316195_10000785_pt1 | contig 13408 bp, 14 predicted proteins | sample Phised1_MG_FD_204937 | JGI IMG/M metagenome (GOLD analysis project Ga0316195, IMG submission 204937) | Coastal sediment microbial communities from Maine, United States - Phippsburg sediment 1 | ecosystem: Environmental > Aquatic > Marine > Coastal > Sediment | place: USA: Maine | collected... | reverse complement strand
GTCTTTGAAACAGCAGCACATCCCAGACAAAGGCCAGTGACGGCTGAAGCAGCAGAATAAACCCGGACAGGGAAGCGCGCATGCCCGGCAGGGCGTGGGTGATCAGAATCCATCCGATCGATTGGCTGAACAGTCCCAATGCCGCCAGCGACATAAAGGTTTGTCGGTCCGGGATCCTGAAGGAATAGCCTTCGCGCCATACCTCGGCACCCAGCATAACCGCCGTTACAAGAGACACGAGCGTCAACACGTAAAAGAAGGAGATACCGATATGCGCTGTCTGAAGTCTGCGTAACGACAGCAGAAAGGCAGCATAACAGACCGCAGCGGCAAGGCCGTAATATAGGCCCGCCTGATAGCCCGGCCCTAAATGGCGCCAGTCGATCCCGACGATCAGAAAAAGACCGATGAAGGCAATGGGAATCGAAATTAGAAAAAGGGGGCGAACTTTTTCTTTTAGGAATACGACACCAACGGCCGTGATGATGAAAACCTGGAAGTTGGGCAGGATCGTACCGAGACCGGGTCCTACGTAATGGACGCTGAAGTGGTAGAAGGCAAGATCAAAGGCGAAAAAAAGGCCGCATACCAAGCCTAATAGAAGATGTCGCTTCCCATGCCATTTGATTTCATGGTTTGAAAAGGTGGCGACCAACAGGATCAACCCACCGAAAAGTACGCGGTAAAACGCCGAGACGACCGGCGGCACATGGCTTGTTTTAACCCACACACCGGAAAAGCTGATCATGACGGCGCCGATGATAAGGCTGGCCAGGGCGTAACGATGGCTGAAGTCTTTTAGTAAACGAAAGATGGTCATGGAATGGCGATCGCAAACCTGTCAGACGGGTCGAAAGGGTGATTGGCCGTCTAGGCTGAATCAAAGACGGAAAACATATCTCATTTAACGATTCCTGTATAGAGGGGAAAGCAGGAAATAGGTGAAGATAATCGACATTCGCTTCAAGATAGAAATGGATAAAATGATGGGGGTCCCTTTGCGTGAGGTGCGAATTGTGATAAGCGGAACTGCTTTCTACAAATTTGCGGCGTTCCCGGAGGGTGATTTGGCCACCGGGGGACACGATACGGTTTCTGGGTCGTCAGTGGCACGCGGTATTCCGTCTTGAACGCGGCGGCGCGATGGCGCTTCGGCAAGTGCAAGGGAGACTTGGAGAATGGGTAAAAAATTCGATCGTCTTAAATATGCGGAACTGCTCACAGCCCAACGCCACGATGATGCCATTGCCTATGTGGACCGGTTCCGGAAACACGACCCGGATGATCCCACCCTGAAGCTCCGGGCCGCCCGGGCCCGCGGGGGCAAGGGGGAAGACATTTTGATGACCTGCGACCGGGCCGGGGTCAAGCCCTCGCCGGAACAACTCGATACGATGAGCGCTCTGTTCAAGGAAGCCATCGCTCTCGATCCCTATCTGGCCGCCCCGTATTGGGATCTCGCGGTGATTCATGCGCGGTTTTTAAACCAACCCGACCAGGCCGCCGCCTACCTCGCTGATGCCAAACGGCTGGGGTATAAACACGCGTTGATGAAACGACTCGAAGCCATGATCAAGGCTGCTGGATGATTATGGGTCGGGGCCGTTTGCATTGCTTGCGTTACGTTTCAACGGTCGTTTGCGCAGTCCCGCTCATGAATCTGCAGGGCCTTCCGTGGCCCACGATTTGAATTTTTGCAGGATTGTTATTAGATTGGCAACAAAAGTCACCAACCATGTCATGCCGGTCCCGGATCAAGCCCGGGATGACGTATCCGACATCCCGTACTTTCATGGATTCAGGCTTTCGCCGGAATGACAATCATCGGGATGTTTAATTGCCATATTTGTAAACACCAATCGCCTGCTTGACCGGTCATCATAAAGGCTACATCCCGCCAACCGCAGGCGCCAGCCCAACCCGGTCGCCGTCGGACAGCACGGTATCGAAATCCACGATCCGGCTGTTTACAAATGCGATTTTAACATCTTTTCGGGCGATGCCGGCCCGTTGAAAAAGATCTTCCACCTTCTGGCCGTCAGCCAGATCGTATACCGTGGTGTTGCGGTAATCGCACGTATCCGCATTTACAAGCTTTGAGAAGCATACAAGGTCAACTTTCATGATAAGCTCCTTTGGTTTAAATGAAAAAGTACCATCCTGCTGCCCTATAACGTTTGACGTATAGTTGACTTTGCAATAGACGAACTTTTGAGGGGGAAATTATAGGGTAAAACCATCATTTTATGTGTAACGGCCGAACATCGTGGATATATTGCTTTGGAAAATCAAGTGATTATCCTATCATCAGTACCCCGGAAGGATAGGCTATCCCAGCGACGACCGGGTGGTCAAAGGATACCGACGAAATTCACTATTGCACCTTTAAACGAGGGGGAAATGCGATGCCGATCGATATGGACAGCGTCAAAGATCAGGAGGTGGTGTTGTCGGACAACGCGGTTACCCGTCTCAGCCGGTTCTGGGAAGAAGGGCCGCTGGTGCTGGTCTTCCTCCGCCATTACGGGTGACCGTTTTGCCGGGAGCAGGTGGCGCAGTTGCGCCAGAACGAAGAACAGTTTCAACAACAGGCTGCCGGGGTGGTGCTCGTCGGTCTCGGAACGCCCGAGGAAACCGCGGCTTTCAAGGAGCAGTTCCATGTACCTTTCCCGATGATTGCCGATCCGGAGAAACGGCTTTTCAAGGCCTTCCAACTCAAGCAGGCAACCCCCAAAACCCTTCTTTCGGTCGGCATGGCCATGAAGGGCCTGTCGGCCCTGGCCAGGGGGCATCGCATCGGCATTCCCAAAGGCGATGTCCGCCAGCTTCCCGGGGTATTCATCATCGATATGGACGGCCGCATTCGCTTCAGCCATTTTGCAAAGGATCCCGCCGATCACCCTCCGGCGGACGCCCTTCTAAGATTTCTCCAGTCCAATCGGGATATGATCCCCCTCAAAGATCGGGTTGATCCGCAATCATGATCTTCAGCTCAGCAGGAGCTGGCAGGTTTTGCTCTTGGGCGCCGCAAGGAGAACGCCGTTCAGGACAAATAGCGGGATGGCCAGAAAGAGCCCCAGAAAGGGCAAGACGATATTGGCGACAATGGCAAAAAAAGCCACAAAGGGCAGAAGAATCAATCCCAGCGTTCGCAAAGACAGTTTTTCGGCGGCACATTTTATTTGGTTCATGATGAACTCCTTATGATTTATTCTATGGCGGTCGCGGCCATAGGGTTTTTGTTTGGATTTATCGGTAGCTATATGATGGACACTAAATGTTTAGATGCAAGACCGACATTTATCGCGTCGGTTGCACCGCAACAGAAAGCACCGGCGGGAAGCATATGTGGGAACGACGATGAGCTTTACGTTTGTTTGAAGGGGTGGCAGGCAGGCGTTTGGTGCGCCGCTCTGTTATTTGTGACCGAAGCGGTGACGCGTGGATACGAAATGGAGGGCTATGGCCAAAATGATCGTGGAAAGGGCGTTGACTCCCGGGATGACGCCCATCCGGACCATGCCGTATAAAGAATACAAGTCTGCCGCTGACCTGTCCTGATGACGACCGTCGAAGTCCTGTTTTACTCCCCAAACCACCGTTCTAAAGGTTCTTTCGTTATCATAGCTCCTGCCGACAGACATTCTACCCGGTACCATCTGGCATATGACGCACCGTTTGCTCAAGCGGCTTTCGCGATCTCCCGGGTTTGCCCGGCGCCCGTGTCTTCAAGATATTCGTCGAAGGTCATGCGGCGATCGATCAGGCCGGCGGGCGTGATCTCGATAATCCGGTTAACGACGGTACGCAGACATTCGTAGTCATGGGAGGCAAAAAGAATGACTTCCGGAAAATTGAGCAGGCTGTTGTTCAAGGCCGTGATCGATTCCAGGTCGAGGTGGTTGGTGGGTTCATCCAGCATCAGGACATTGGATTCGGAAAGCATCATCCTTGCCAGCATGCAGCGCACTTTTTCTCCGCCGGAGAGGATGTCGATCTTTTTCGTGGCCTCTTCCCCGGAAAAGAGCATGCGTCCCAGGAAGGACCGGGCAAAGCTCTCGCCCTCGGTGGGGGGCGCAAATTGCAGAAGCCACGCGATAAGGTTCCGGTCGCCGTTGAAATAGGCGCGGTGTTCTTTGGGAAAATAGGAGTGGGTAATGGTTTGGCCCCAGGCGAACGTGCCGCGGTCCGGCGCCATTTCCCCGGCCAGGATTTGAAAGAGGGTGGTCTTGGCCTGGCTGTTGGCGCCCATAAAGGCGATTTTATCCCCGTTGTCGACCGTAAAACTGACGTTGTTCAGCACCTTTTCACCGTCGATGGTCTTGGTGAGTCCGTCCACTTCCAGAATCACCTTGCCACAGGGGCGTTCCGGCTTGAAGCTTATAAACGGGTATTTGCGGGACGACACCGGCAGGTCGTCAAGGGTGAGTTTCTCCAAAAGTTTCTTGCGGGAAGTGGCCTGCTTTGATTTGGAGGCGTTGGAACTGAACCGCTGGATAAATGCTTTCAGTTCATCGGCGCGCTCGGTACTCTTTTTGTGTTCGGCCTGTTTCTGTCTCAGGTTCAGCTGGCTGGCCTGATACCAAAAATCGTAGTTTCCCTGGTATACTGCGATCTTGCCAAAATCAATATCGGCGATGTGGGTGCACACCTGGTTCATGAAATGACGATCGTGGGATACCACGACGACCGTGTTCTGGAACCGGCTGAGAAATTCCTCCAGCCAGGCAATGGACGCGATATCCAGGTTGTTGGTCGGTTCGTCCAGCAGCAGGATGTCCGGGTTTCCGAACAGGGCCTGGGCCAGGAGGACGCGCACTTTTTCCCCGCCTTCCAGCTCTTTCATTTTTTTATGATTCAGCGCTTCGGGAATTTGCAGTCTTTTTAACAGCACCGCCGCTTCCGACTCGGCCTCATAGCCGTTCATCTCCTCGAATTGGGCCTCGAGCTCACCGGATCGGATACCGTCTTCTTCGGAGAAATGGGGCTTGGCATAAAGCGCCTCCCTGTCCATCATGACAGCGTACAGCTTGGTATAACCCATGATCACCGTGTTCAAAACGGTCTGCTGGTCAAAGGCAAAGTGGTCCTGCCGCAACACGGCGATGCGCTCCCGGGGGCCCACGGAGACGGTGCCCGCGTCCGCTTCGATATCCCCCGCCAGAATTTTCAGCAATGTGGATTTGCCGGCGCCGTTGGCGCCGATGATCCCGTAGCAGTTACCCGGGGTGAATTTTATATTGACGTCTTTGAACAGCACCCGTTTGCCGTAGGCCAGGGTGACGTTGGTTGCACAAATCACGGTTGTTTCCTTCCCATTAAATCGTGTCCACACATAAAAGGCATCTTTCGGCCCCGGCCGGCGTTCGCCCGCTTTTGAAATCCTCGAGGTAGCCTGACTGCGCCGGCGGTTTCCACCCACAGCGAGGATATGATCAGGTGGGAAGTCCCGCGCAGCTGGAAAAACCGCTGCGGCCTTGGTCGGAACCAAGATCTACCATTTCTGGATGGACACCAAATAAAAAAACCGCAGGAACCGATCCTGCAGTTCGAAAAAAGACAGCTTCGTAAAAAATCCGATATCCGCGTTACGCTTCATTCTTCGTCATTGCGGCGTACTTTAAGTACGCTGCCTTCGGCACCCGCGATAGCGGTATTCCTCGGGATTCGCAAGCCTTGATCTCGAACATTTTACGAAGCCGTCTGAAACATGCCTTTTTACGAGTCCATCGAAAAAGAGGGGCTACATACCAGTATTCGAACAGAAAGGAAACCTTTTTCGGGCATCTTCGTTATGGAGAAAGTTTAAGACCTTTCATGCGCGTTCGAATGGGTGTATGAAGGTCAAGGCGTTTAATCGATTTTGCCACCGTCATGGGCGTGGGGGCGGCCGCCTCTTCCCCGGACATTCCTTCGACCACAGGACGCGAATGAACACCTCCACCAACGGCACCGGCCGGGTTCACATGGATGCGGCGGTGGCGGGGCCGCTGTTCATGCTGGCCGCCGCGCTGCTCTTCACGCTGCTCAGTTTGCAGATCAAACTGCTGGGGCCGACCTTTTCAGCATGGGATATCGGCTTTTACCGCTTTGCCGGCGGCATTCTGGTGCTCGTGACGGTTTTCGGGCGCCGACGCAACCCGTTCCGGGGGCACAACACGCGCCTGCTCCTCATCCGGGGCGGCACCGGTTCCATCGCCTTCATCTGCATGGTAACGGCCATTCAACGGCTGCCCATATCCACGGCCCTGGTGATCTTTTACTCCTTCCCGGCCTTTTCGGCCGTGTTTTCCTATTTTATCTACGGCGAACGGGTCGGTAAACTGGAAATCGTTTGTATTATCGGTGTGTTATCCGGAGTTGGCGTGCTTTTCGACTTCCAGCCCGGTGGCGAGCCCGTCGGCCAGGCCATGGCGCTGCTGGGTGGGGCTTTCGCCGGGTTGACGGTGACTTTGATCCGCACGTTGCGGGAGCAGAACGGCCCGGTCATTATTTACCTTTACCTATGCGCGATGGGTTTTTGCGTGACGGCGCCGATGTTCGCCCTGCAGCCCACCTGGCCGTCGACGCCGATGGAATGGGCCATGATCCCGGGCATTGTTTTTACCTCGGTGACGGCGCAGCTCCTGATGAACCAGGGATTTTTCTATTGCCGGGGTTGGGAAGGAGGGGTCTTCATGTCCAGTGAAGTCGTCTTCACCGCGATCGTCGGCATTGCGTTTCTGGGGGACCCGGCCTCCTGGCGTTTCTGGACCGGCGGGATTGCGGTTCTGGCCAGCGTCGTGGCGCTCAACCGGCTGAAAGCCTTTACGGTGCCGGCACAAACGACAATGGAAAAAGGTCAAACGCCCTGATCCTTGGCCTGCTGCCCCCATCCCGAAGCGGGAAGCCGGCAATGCCGCCTTGGGCCGGGCGAGGGACAACGTTGAAAAGGAAATTCATTTGGCAAAAGCGCTCTAACTGCCCTGCATGCGCAACATCTTGGAGGCGATCGTGCCTGAAACCCGTAAGATTCCCCTGTTTCCCCTCGGCCTGGTGCTGCTGCCGCACATGCGGCTGCCGCTGCACATTTTCGAGGAACGCTACAAACGGATGATCTCCGAATGTCTGGCGGAAGACCGGCCGTTCGGGATCGTGCTGTTCGACGGCCCGTCCATCCGCGCGGTCGGTTGCATGGCCCGGATCACGGAGGTCATGAAGCGCTACGACGATGGCCGTATGGATATCATGACCAGGGGCGGGGAGCGGTTTGTCATTCAGGAATTGATCGAAGACCAGGATTACATGGAGGCCCGGGTTTTCGTTTTCGACGATTGGGAGGACGCATCCGACGATGATCTGGCGGATGTCGTTGAGGCCGCCTGGCATCTGCTAAAAGAGATGGCCGACCTCGATACGGGGTTCGATTCGTCCACGCTTGGAGATCACATTCCGCCAAAACGGCTTTCCTTCGCCATCGCTTCCCTGGAAGGATTTGCGCCCGCTGAACGACAGGGTTTTCTGGAGATGACTTCCTCTTCCGAGAGGCTGAAAAAAAGCGTTCAGGCGCTCTCCAAAATCGTGGCCCGCAACCGTTTGACCCGGGAGATCCAGCAGATGATCGGCGGGAACGGTCACCCTCCAAAGAGCATTCTCAGAGAGCTTGCAGATCAGCGTAAGCCTTGAAACGGAATCGGGTCGATACGCGTTTGGCAGGCCCCCCGTTTACGCTAAGGAGATATCTCTAAAAAGTGATGCAAAACAAAAATATACAAATTGTTGTACAGATATTTACCTTTGTGAAAGAAACCCAGCTTTCAAATGGAGAATTGCGGATTATTCACCACGTGGCGGATAATTTTCCAACCGGGCAAGATGTTTATGATGCAGCCCATCGTTTAAGAATTTGGATTGAGACAGATACAGGGGCCTTGATACCTTATTCCTGTGCGTATGAACTTGCTGAAATTTGAATCCAGACTTACTCGTGCAAAAGGCTATTTTGTTTAATGCTATCCGAGTATTCCCAATGTTTAAAAAGAAGAAAAATATCGTTTTTGCGGCCACCCTAATACTCGTATCAGGACTATTGCTTGAAATAGCGGTCGGAAGCAACGAAGCGGTTATTTTTTCAAATCTTCAGTGGACTTGCCCATATCGCGATGATGAACAGCACTGCGCCGTATCATTTGAACTCGTCAATCAAACAGCGGCCCAGCAGGTTCGAGAAGTAAATATTCTTGGTATCCGGATATCGCCGGGCAAGAAAGACGCAAACGCGCGGATCTGTGGCCAGATGAATTTCAGTATTTTATTGGGACCCCATGAAGTTATCGAAATCCGTGAACTCATGCCTGTTGTATCGATGCCGGATGAAATCACGGTTTCGCTGCGGGACACTGACGGTCCCAAGCAATAATTCCGCGTCACCGCCGGCCGCCCGCTCGCGTCGGGCCTACCCGTTTCCCTGCAGCGGGCCCTGCGGTGGGTGTACGTTGTCCATGCGCATGCTGATTCCTGCCCGCGGGCAGACCGGTCTGTCAATCTATAGCTCGTTTTCGTCATCCTTGTCGGCATGTTTGGTGATGTCCTTCAGCGCGGCAATGGCTTCATCGAAGGCCGCTTCGGCATCCTCAGCGAACCGATGCAAGGTTTCCTGAAGCTCCTCGTTTAGTGCGCTCCATTCCAAATAGCACTCATCGCCCTCCCGGTCCCTGAAGAATACCGAACCTTCGGTTTCGATTTCAATGTATCCTGTTTCGTCATCCGATTGGAAATGCAGCATGGTGCGGTCTCCTCTGATTTTGGTTTACCATTAAAAAGGGGCGTTTTCCGAGTTTGCGTATGCTGTGGGTTCTTCCTAAGAAATTTCAGAGAGGCTGTCAAATAATTGCCCCAAAAAATTTATAATTATAAACGTATATGTGCCGAAGAACCCGTCCGGAAGCGTGTCGGCATGTCGACCGGACCCAGTGCCATGACAAATATTTGATTGAATTATAGGGGATTAACTGGATCTGCGCTGCCTAAGGGCCCCCGATGGCAGCAAACCTGCCGGCATTGGCTTGCACGGGCGGTGACGACAAGGATCGGCAGGGTTGGGGTGGAATGGTTTACCTGTCGTTCATTTTAGACGGAGCCGCCCGTTAACCCTAGTGGATACCCTTGAACAGAATCACCGTTGCGATAATTCCGATCCGCATCTGGGATGTGGCCTGGGTATCGATATGACGGGGGTGGCAGCAAGGCCGAGCGTCAAAAACAGGCGGCGATTTTGATACGCTGCTGATCGGCGCCGTTCTGAAAGAAGGTCTGACGGCTGGGCGAACCGCTGACATGAAACGGGCAGGGCCTCTTTGAGGCGCGCCGCCTATTTTTTTTGCTCTGCGGCGAGGGGTGGCCCGGCGACGGAGAAGCGGATGAAATTTAATAGACAAATGCCAGGTAAAGAGAGCATGCTACGATAATTAAACCTATCCAGTCCATTGACTCCATAGATTCCATTGACCTTCTTTCTTAAAAAGGAGAACGGATTGTATCTGGGGAATTTTGTTTCAAAGGTATTGGCAGGGACCATAACAGAACGTCATTATTTAAAGATTATCCGAATATTACGATTCGATAATCGAGAAAATGCGAGGATAGTGGCTGTGGGGGAGGCAACCCCTGAAGACGGGGAGCGCGTCGCGGCTGAAAGAATATTTTACAACAAAAATGCCTGCCATGCAGCAACGTTTGGGCACAGTTGAATTGCGCGGTGCCCCTGGGCCGAATCACAAATGGTTGGCGGGCTGATCCGCTTTTATCTAAAAAGAAAAATGCGGCTGCTTGAGTGAAAGTGTGAAGGTACTGCCCTCGTTGATGATGCTCGTGACGCTGATCAAACCATTCATTGATTCCGTGTAGGCCTTTACCAGACAAAGTCCTAATCCAATTCCGCCTTGAGGTCTACTCCGGTCACAACGATAAAAGCGTTTGAAAATATGCGGCAGGTCTTCGGCAGAAATGCCAACGCCGTTATCATTAAAACTAATTTGAATGATACCCTTTTCAACGCGGGCCGAAACAGCAACCTTTCCATGCCGTGGCGTGTATTTAATGGCATTTTCCAGGATGTTCGTTACGATGCGTTGCATCTTCTTGCGGCTGCCATGAAATGGCAGCGTGACCGGCAGGTTGGATGCTATATCGATATCTTTTTGATCGGCGACTGGGCGGAAAATCTCACAGGCTTGCGATATAACGGCCACGATATCAAAGGCTTCGTCTGCCGTGTTTTTCATTCCCGCCTCGGTTTCCGTGAGCTCCAGCATGGTGTTGACCATGTCGATCAGGCTGTCGCATTCTTCTATCGTGTTGACAGCCATTTCTTTGTATTCATCTATCGATTTTTCATTCATCAGAGTCATTTCGGCGATTCCGCGAATTCTGGCCAATGGGCTTCTGAGATCATGGGCAATGTTGTCGTTTATCTCTTGCATGGATCGCAATCCGACTTGGATACGATCCAGCATTCTGTTGAATGCGATTCCCAAACGTTTGGTTTCCTTAAACCGGCCTTCGATTTCAACGCGTCGGCTATAAGATCCGTCCGATATACCTTCAGCTGTCTGTGTAACCTCTTCCATATCTATCAACGCGCGCTTAGCCAGCAACCACCCCATAAGCGCTGAAATCATAATTAATAACACGGTAAGGATTAAAAGGAGGTCGCGGAATATTTCAAGGTATTCATCGGCTTCTTCAAGCGTTTCGCCGATTTGCAAAATGGTGTGAGGACCGATGACGGCTGAAATCACGCGTGCTTTAGCATCGGTTTCTAAAAGTGTTGCGGTCTGAAATACATGGTTGATTTGATCGCCCTCTAGTTCTCTAAATATGCCGATTTTATGAACGGAATCCCATGACGGCATATCAGATGCGTAGAGAACGTTTCCTTTGAAATCAATAATGCGATAAAATTCTTCCCATGAATGTTCCCATTTGGCTTCTTCAACCAGCCGTTCTGTAATCCCCGACAGGCCGATATCGGTGAGATATTCGGAATAGATTTTCGTTTTCGCGAGCAACTCTTCATCCAACCGTTCCATCGTTACCGCATAAATTCGGTAGTAAAACACGGAAAAGCTTATGATTGCCAATAGCGTGAAAGTCAGCGTGTACAAGACTGTCAAACGAAATAGAAGCGTGTTCAACAATGGTTTACATTTCCTTAAGAACATACCCCACCCCGCGAATCGTATGAATCAATTTGGTGTCGAAGCCCTTCTCAATTTTATCGCGCAAATAGCAGATGCGTGCTTCAACCACATTCGTCTGGGGATTAAAATCGTAATCCCAGACATGTTCCATGATCATGGTTTTGGAAACAACGCGCTCAGAATTGAGCATGAGGTATTCAAGCAGGGAATACTCAAGGGGTTGCAGTAATATCTCTCTTCCGGCCCTGAATACTTTGCGAGAATGGGTGTCGAGTGTCAAATCCGCCACCTTGAGTTCGGAGAGCGATACCGCGTTGTAAGACCGGCGCAGCAAAACTTGGACCCGGGCAAGGAGCTCTGAAAAGGCAAACGGCTTGACTAAATAATCATCACTGCCGCTTTGCAGACCTTCAACGCGTTCATCCACTGTACGCTTGGCACTTAAAATGAGTACCGGGGTACTGATAGCCTGTTGGCGCATCTCCCTGATAATGGTCAACCCATCGACCGAAGGCAGCATCAAATCGATGATGGCCACGTCATAGGGTTCGGTTAGAGCAAGGTGCAGGCCGTCCCTGCCGTCAACAACATGATCTACGGCAAATCCGGCTTCTTTGAGGCCGGTTTTGACAAACAAGGCAATTTTTTTGTCGTCTTCAATCAGTAACAATCGCACGGCGGTTAACTCCTGTCCTGGGGTGGAAACGGCATCGGTATTCCATGGTAGATTCAGTAGCTTCGCGGGTTGCCGATCCCGGTCTGCCCCTTTTTTCCGGTGGAAACGCGAATATTGGCGGTTACATTGGTTACGGCCCGCGTGCTGATTGTTTCCCCGCATCGGCGGCGAACAATCGATGCCAGCATCTGTTGATCCTCGGTTCGGTTGATCACCGCATTGTATGCCGCCCTACCGGTCGCAATGAATTGGGGGCCAATGGTACTACCGGCCCGCAGAAACCATGCAATTCCATAATCACGGATCATCGATCCCATTCTTGGTGACGCCGATTTCTATAATTTCACGGTAACCTCTCGCGGTGCACATTATGCGCATCCGGGTATTCTTGAATGCAATAAGTGAGGCAAGGGTATTTTCAAGAAGTTACTATTCTATATCTTAATCCCGAGGTCAAATTTCGCGTGACCACCAGTTTTTGAATGTGAACAATTATCAAACCAACATTATATTAGCCTTGCTGGAACATTATCATTTGATAATCAATGATCGTTGAGTCAAGTGGCCATTACCAAAAAGGAAAAAACTATTGCAGTTGTGCCATTCCCCGTTGCCAGGAGGTTATCGCCTGGTGCACGCTGGCGGGCATTTTTTTTGCGAGAGCTACGATACAACCCGAAGCGATTCTTACCCGAGCAATTTCGGAAATACTTTGCCGGTCTATTATTCGCTGGTTTGTTTGTCAGAGCGGATTTAATTCAAAATGGAAGGCGCCGGCAGCATCACCTACCCCCCCTGATATGAAAGGAGGCGGGGAGAAAGCGATAGACGGCGATCACAGAGACGCGAAACCAAGAACGTGGTTATCCCTGTCGGGCCGCATGGCCGTCGATCTATACCTGCAACGATCCGGGCGGCCTGGACCAGTCGTCTCAGGCGCAGGGGACGTTCAACCTGGAGTGCCGGTGCAGCCGGTAGGCAAAACGATTCACCTTGCGCACATCCAGCGGTGTCCCGTCGTCATAGAAGAAGAAAAACGGTATGTCCCGGCGGTGCCGCAGGAGACTTTCTTCGATCAAGGAGTTGTCGCAGCCCCAGCAGCTTGTCATCAGCACACCGTCATAGGCCCCTTTGTCCCAGTGATACAATACGCTGCCGACGGCATAACCGGAGCCGCCCAGGGTCTGGGGATCGATGATGCCGGCCGATCGTCGCAGCACGGCCGGTAAATCCGGTACCGGCAGCCAGGGGTGACATTTGCGGGCCAGCTTGTAGAGATTGTTGCGGATGGCCACCATGACTTTCAGGTAGATGGTTTGCTGTCGCCGGGTGGACCGGCGGCCGAAAATCAGGTGCGGGTGGATCCGGGCCATGAATTCCAGAAAATCGCACAGCGGTTCGGCGACGACCCGGATGCCGCGCTCATCCAAACGGTGGTAGATGCCGCAATTGGCGATGTCGTTGCCTTTGGTCATGGCATCGCCGGAGACATAGATGGTTCGGAAGTCGGACGGCGTGGCGACCTGCTTTTCCATTTCGGCAAACTGCCGCG
>Ga0316195_10000784_pt1 | contig 13416 bp, 12 predicted proteins | sample Phised1_MG_FD_204937 | JGI IMG/M metagenome (GOLD analysis project Ga0316195, IMG submission 204937) | Coastal sediment microbial communities from Maine, United States - Phippsburg sediment 1 | ecosystem: Environmental > Aquatic > Marine > Coastal > Sediment | place: USA: Maine | collected... | reverse complement strand
GGCCTGCGCGAAGTCGTCGCAGGTCGCGGCCGTGCCGTCGTGGCGCTGGAAGTACAGCGCCATGCCGCGCGCGAAACCGTCGCTGCCGACCAGTGTGTGCATCATGCGCACCACTTCGGCGCCTTTTTCATAGATGGTCGGCGTGTAGAAGTTGTTGACCGCGGTGTATGCCTCGGGCCGCACCGGATGCGCCATCGCACCGGCATCCTCGGGGAACTGCACGGTGCGCAGCTTCAGCACGTCCTCGATGCGCTTGACCGCGCGCGCCGATGCGCTGCCGGCCATGTCCATGCTGAATTGCTGGTCACGGAAGACCGTCAGCCCCTCCTTCAGCGACAGCTGGAACCAGTCGCGGCAGGTGATGCGGTTGCCGGTCCAATTGTGGAAGTACTCGTGGGCGACCACGCTTTCCACCGCGAAGAAGTCGTCGTCGGTGGCGGTGTCGGCACTGGCCAGCACGCATTTGGTGTTGAACAGGTTCAGGCCCTTGTTCTCCATCGCGCCGAAGTTGAAGTCCTCGACCGCGACGATCATGAAGCGCTCCAGGTCCAGGCTCAGGCCGAAGCGCGCTTCGTCCCAGGCCAGTGCAGCGATCAGCGAATTCATCGCGTGTTCGGTCTTGCCGAGGTCGGCGCGCTTGACGTACACCTGCAGCAGATGCTCTCGCCCCGCGCGGCTGCGCAGCTTTTGTTCTCGCGCCACCAGGTCGGCGGCGACCAGCGCGAACAGGTAGCTCGGCTTTGGATGTGGGTCGTGCCACTTCGCGAAGTGGCGGCCGTTGTCCAGGTCGCCGGCTTCGACGAGGTTGCCGTTGCTCAGCAGCACCGGATACTTCGCCTTGTCGGCCCGCAGCGTGACGCTGTACACCGCCATGACGTCCGGCCGGTCGAGGAAGTATGTGATGCGGCGGAAGCCTTCGGCCTCGCACTGCGTGTAAAGGCCGCCGCCGCTGGTATACAGGCCGCTGAGTTCACTGTTCTTGTTCGGCGCGATGGTGTTGCGGATCTCGAGCACGAAGCTCGCGTCGGCGGGCGGGCTGTCGATGACCAGGGTGTCGGCTTCCTGCCGGAAAGACACGCTGTCACCGTCGGCCAACACGCGCAGCAGGTTCAACCCTTCGCCATGCAGCACCAGCGGCTGGCCCGCGGCGGCAGTCGCGTTGCGCTCGATGCTCAGGCGGCTGGCGACGATGGTCTTGGCTGGGTCGAGATCGAAGCTCAGCTCGACGTTGCGGATCCAGTAGGCCGGCGCGGCATAGTCCTCACGCCTGATCACGGTGGCAGGGCCTTCACGCATGGGTGTCAGTCTCTCGTCTTGCGGGGTCGGGGAGGGCGCGCGTCAGAGCCCTTGCTTCAGGCTGGCGGCAATGAAAATGTCGAGGTCGCCGTCGAGCACCTTCTGCGTGGCGTTGACCTCGACGTTGGTGCGCAGGTCCTTGATGCGGCTGTTGTCCAGCACGTAGCTGCGGATCTGGTGACCCCAGCCGACATCGGTCTTGCTGTCCTCGAGCTTCTGCTGCTGCTCCTGCTGGATGCGCATCTCGTGCTCGTACAGACGGCTGCGCAGCATCTGCCAGGCCTCGTCGCGGTTGCGGTGCTGGCTGCGGTCGTTCTGGCACTGCACGACGATGCCGGTCGGGATGTGCGTCAGCCGTACTGCGGAGTCCGTCTTGTTGATGTGCTGGCCGCCGGCGCCGCTGGCGCGAAAGGTGTCGGTGCGCACGTCGGCTGGGTTGATCTCGATCTCGATCGAGTCGTCCACCTCGGGGTAGACGAAGATGCTGGCGAAACTGGTGTGGCGTCCGCCCGAGGCGTCGAAGGGGCTTTTGCGAACCAGGCGGTGCACTCCGGTTTCGGTGCGCAGGTGGCCGAAGGCGTAGTCGCCCTCGATCTTCAGCGTCGCGCTCTTGATCCCGGCGACATCGCCTTCGCTTTCCTCCAGGACGTCGACCTTGAAGCCCTTGCGTTCGCAGTACTTCAGGTACTGGCGCAGCAGCATCTGCGCCCAGTCGCAGGCCTCGGTTCCGCCAGCGCCGGCCTGGATGTCCATGAAGCAGTTGCCCGGGTCGGCCGGGTTGCTGAACATGCGACGGAACTCCAGCTGCTCGACCGTCTCGCGCAGTGCTGCGGTGGCCTGCTCAATGTGCAGCAGCGCGTCGAAGTCCTCGTCGGCCTTCGACATCTCATACAGCTCGGTGTTGTCGGCCAGCTCGCGCGTCAGGTGGTCGATGGTCTCGACCACGTTGTCCAGCGACTTCTTCTCCCGACCCAGCTCCTGCGCGCGTTTCGGCTCGTTCCAGACGGCCGGGTTCTCCAGGGCGGCGTTGACCTCGTTCAGCCGCAGCGCCTTGCGGTCGTAGTCAAAGATACCCCCTTAGCGCGCTGGTGCGTGCTGTCAGGTCGGTAAGCAGACCGCCGATTTGGTTGATGCGTTCGATGTCCATGGCCGGGGCGGTGTGGGCGTTTGCGGGGAAGGTCGGATTTTGACATGCGTGCCCTGGCGGACGATGGGCCTCGAGGCCGCGATGCCCGTTCACGCGCCGCGCGTCGCGCGTCGCGCGTCGCGCGTGGCAGCCACGCCTTGTGGCGCCGAAGCAGCCGTCCACCTCCACTGCTTCGGTGCGCTCACAGGACTGCGGGCCGGCGAATCCTCGCATGTTCCGCCTGAAGGCCGGGCGTTGTCTGCGCGGGTGTGCCAGCGGCCCGAGCGCACCGCCGCCCCATGGCTCAAGGGTGTCGACCACTGAAGGTCGGGAGTGCGCGCAAGCCGCCCGAAGCAATGCGATGCAGCGGCCGGCTTGCCGATCAGCTGCCGGCGATGAAGTCCTCGATGGCCTGTGCCAGCGCCGCGGGCTGGTCGTGATGCAGCATGTGGCCTGCCGGATGCAGTTTCAGCCGACGCAGGCTGGGCACGACCGACAGCCGTTCCTCGAACTGTGCGTGCGTGTATCGATCGCCCCACCATTTGCCGAACTCGGTGCGGTCGCCTTCCACCCACAGCAGGGGCGCGGTGATCAGTCGCCATGTGGCGATGGTGTCCTCGGCGCGCGACAGCACCGGGTTGACCCGCTTGTGCGCAGGGTCGCCGAGCACGTGCCAGCGGCCGTCCTCGCACTGCCGTGCCCAGTGCGACGCGAGCCAGGCGGCCTTGTCGGCCGCCAGCAGCGGGTTGGTCTTCATCAGGCGCGCGGCCACCTCGTCCAGGCTGGCGTAGCTGCGTAACGCCTGCGGCGTCTGCAACTCGTCGAGCCACTGTGTCAGGCGCTTCGGCGCGTGCTCGGGCCGCGTCTGCGGCATGCCGAAGCCTTCCAGATTGATGAGGCGCCGCACGCGATCCGGGCGCACGCCGGCATAGCTCATCACCACGTTGCCGCCCATGCTGTGGCCGCACAGGTCCACCGCCTGCCCCGGCGCGAGATGCTCGATAAGCGCGTCCAGGTCGCCCAGGTAGTCGGGGAACCAGTAGCAATCGCCGGGGGTGCTGTCGCTCAGGCCGAAGCCGCGCCAGTCCGGCGCGACGACGTAGCGCTCGTGTGCCAGCGCATCGACGGTGAACTGGAAGGACGCGCCCACGTCCATCCAGCCGTGCATCAGCAGCAGCGGGGGGCGGCTTGCGCTGGCCATCGAGGTGTCGCCCCAGACATTCAGATGGTGCTTCATGCCGCGCAGGCGGACGAATTCGCTGCGCAGCGGCCGGCGGGGCTGGTAGGGGGCATGCATCGCCCACACTATAGGTGCGGCCAAGACAAGAAGCCCTGCATCGCAGGGCTTCTCTTGGGGCAGCGGGGACGTGCCTAGGCCAGCGCCAGCTTCATCAGTTTTTCCGGCGCCAGCTTGACGGGCACCGCCTGCTCACCGACGACGCCTGAGATCGTGTGCTCGCGCTTGGAGGTGTCGCGCGGCTGCGGGTCCACCAGCGGGGTGCCACTGGGCGTGGTCAGCGCCGCCACCAGTGGCGTGATCACGCTCTGCCCGCGCTTGACCACCACCGCGGTCTCGCCCGACACGAGCTTGACGAAACAGCCCGGCGGATAGACGCCGAACTCCTTGACCAGCGCCGCAGTCATCGAATTTCCCGGGTCGTACATGAACATCGCGCGGCCGGCACGGTCGGCGGCCATCGCACTGCGGCCGCTGCGCGGGCTGAGCTTGGCGGTGTAGATGTCGGCGCGGCGCACCAGCGCCGCAAGATCGCTGACCTCGTGCACGCCGGCCGGGTAGCCGCTGCCGTCGGGTGCGACGTGGTGGTGCGCCACCGCGTCAAGCCAGTCGCGGTCGGTGATGCCCGACAACTGCAGCATCTCCACGCTGCGTTGCGGGTGCGAGTGGATCAGCTCGCGCTGCTCTGGCGTCACTGGCGTGGTCTGCAGCGCCAGCTGTCCCTGCAGTTCCAGCATCGACAGGTTCATCGTCAGCGCCACCTTGAACACCTTCTGCACGCTGGCCTGATCCCAGCCCAGGCGCTGCGCCACCAGGAAGCTGGTGATCGCGGTGTGCATCGAGTGCGTCACACCGTATTGCGTGAAGACATTGCCGTCCTGGCGCAGCACCTGGAAGATGGCAAGGTCAGAGTCGCGCTCGATCAGCGCCTGCACCGGCCCGGTGGCTTCGTCCAGTGCCTGGCCGAAACCTTCCTGCGTGCTGCTCTGAAGTGTCTGACCGACGCGGTCCATGCACTGGCCCCAAAGCTTGGGCAGCAGCTCCGGCGGCGCGTCCTTGACGTGATCCTGCGCCGAGCGCAGCTCAGCGAGATCGACCAGCGCGCCGCGCGTGAACAGCGCCTCCATCTGGTCGAAGGTGTCCACCACCTGGCCGCGCGCGAGTAACAGGGTGTGATCTGCGTTACGGACGTTGAAGGGCAGCGGCTGCCCGACTGCGACGCGGTGCTTGACGGTGGCGAGTTCCGAGAATTGCATGACACTCCTGCGGCAAATGGAACGTGGGGAACGTGGGCGGGCCGCGCCGGCGGGTCGCGGATGCGGCGGTATGCAGCGTCTTCGGCCGCCGCGGCGCCGACTTGAGCTGCGACAAGCCGGCGCTGCGAACTGAGGCACACAGCGCGCACGCTGAGCGACAATCTGCGCCAAGGAGAAGCGCATGATCGAGTTGACCCTGCCGACGATGACCTGTGGCCACTGCGTCAAAGCTGTCACTGCTGCGGTGCAGCAGGTCGATGCCGACGCCCGTGTGCAGATCGACTTGCCAACGCACAGCGTGCGTATCGAATCTGCGGTGCCTGCCGAGCGCTTCGAGCGCGCGCTGGCTGACGAGGGCTACGCGAAGGCCTGAGCGTCGCGCCGATCCGGCGCCAACTTGACGGTCGTCAAGTTCGCGCGGCCGCCCGCGAACATACTCGGCGGCAAGGCACGCGGCGGCGTCCGTGTGATGACGACGCGGTACGGCAAAACGCTGCGTGCCGAAGTGCATGCATTGCGGGCCATCGGTGGGCCCGTGTGGACGGTGTGGCAAATCGATCGAAAGCCGATGTGCCGGGCGGGCCCGAATGCTGCTGCGTGATTGCAATCGGGACGGAGGTTCGCTCCCATGACAGCACCGATGGAAGTCATCGCCGGCGTCGGCCTAGCGGACAAGCCGCGCAAGAGCCGCTGGCCGGCGCGCATGGACTTGGCGCAGAGCCTGAGCGGACTGATCCTTGGCCTGTTCATGTGGGGGCACATGTTCTTCGTCTCCACCATCCTGGTCAGCCGCGACTTCATGTGGGCGATCACCAGGATGTTCGAGGGTTACTTCTTCTTCGGCCGCGCGTTCCCTGGCCTCGTGTCGGTGATCGTGTTCGTCATCCTGGCGACCCTCATCGTCCACGCCTTCCTGGCGATGCGCAAGTTCCCGGCGAACTACCGCCAGTACCGCATGTTCATCGGGCACAAGAAGCTGCTGGCTCACGCCGACACGACGCTGTGGTGGTGGCAGGTCGTGACTGGCTTCGCGCTGTTCTTCCTGGCGGCGGTGCACCTGTACCAGATGTTGATGCACCCCGGGCTCATCGGCCCCTTCGAGTCCGGTGAGCGCGTATGGAGCGGGCGCTGGTGGCCGCTGTATCTGCTGATGCTCTTCTGCGTCGAGCTGCATGGCGGCATAGGGCTGTATCGGCTGGCGGTCAAATGGGGCTGGTTCATGGGTGACGACCCGGCGAAGGGGCGCAAGCGGCTGTCGACCTTCAAGTGGGCGCTGACCGTGTTCTTCCTGGTGCTCGGCCTGGCGACGCTGGCCGCCTACGCCAGGATTGGCTACGAGAACCGCGACGCCACCGGCCAGCGCTACACGCCGGCCTGGCTGCAGAACCCGCCGCAGGCGCAGCCGCCCTTCTGGTGGCCGGGCTGGCTGGACGCTTCGGCAAGGAAGGCGCCCTAGCATGAACGTCATCTACACCGACGTGCTGATCATCGGCGCGGGGCTGGCCGGGCTGCGCATGGCCATTGGCGCCAAGCGCCGCGGTCACGACGCGATCATCCTGTCGCTGGTGCCGGCCAAGCGCTCGCACAGCAAGGCGGCGCAGGGCGGCATGCAGGCCAGCCTGGGCAACGTCGTCAAAGGCCAGGGCGATAACGAGGACATCCACTTCGAGGACACGGTGCGCGGCTCCGACTGGGGCGCGGACCAGGAAGTGGTGCGCATGTTCGTCAACACGGCGCCGAAGGCGATCCGTGAACTGGCCGCCTGGGGCGTGCCATGGAGTCGCGTACAGCGCGGCGATCGCACGGTGGTCATCAACGGGCAGAAGGTGGTCATCACCGAGCGCGACGAGGCGCACGGCACGGTGGCGCAGCGCGACTTCGGCGGCACCAAGAAGTGGCGCACATGCTACGTCTCGGACGGCACCGGCCACGCGATGATCAACACCGTAGCCGACCGCGCCATTGCGGAGAGCATCCCGGTGCATGAGCGCAGTGAGGCGCTGGCGCTTATCCACGACGGCAGCCGCTGTTTCGGCGCCGTGGTGCGCGACCTGATCACCGGCAAGCTCACCGCGTACGTCGCGCGGGCCACCGGCATCGCCGCCGGCGGTGCCGGCCGGCTGTTCCGCGTGACCACCAACGCGGTGATCTGCGAAGGCATCGGCCATGCGCTCGCGCTGGAGACCGGCGTCGCGTCGCTGGGCAACATGGAGGCCGTGCAGTTCCACCCGACCGGCATCTTCCCTGCCGGCATCCTGGTTACCGAGGGCTGTCGTGGCGACGGCGGGCTGCTGAAGGACGCTGACGGCCACCGCTTCATGCCGGACTACGAGCCGGAGAAGAAGGAACTCGCCTCGCGCGACGTCGTGTCGCGCCGCATGGAGGAGCACATTGCCAAGGGCAAGGGCGTCAAGAGCCGCTTCGGCGAGCACCTGTGGCTCGACATCACGCTGCTCGGCGAGCAGCACATCAAGCACAACCTGCGTGAGGTCTACGAGATCTGCCACTACTTCCTGGGCGTGGACCCGGTGAAGGATCCGATCCCGGTGCGCCCTGCCCAGCATTACACGATGGGCGGCGTGCGCACCCGCGCGTCAGGCGAGAGCGCGACGCTGAAGGGGCTGTTCGCGGCCGGCGAGGCGGCCTGCTGGGACATGCACGGCTTCAACCGCCTGGGCGGCAACTCGGTGGCCGAGACCGTGGTCGCCGGCATGATCGTCGGCGAGTCGATCGGCGACTTCTGCGACGACCCGGCGAACGCCGTGGACGTGCCGATGGGGCTGGTACAGGAGTTCCACGACCGCGAGCGTGCCAAGCTTTCGGGCCTGCTGCTCGGCAGCGGCAGCGAGGACGCGATGGCGCTGCGCGTGCGCATGCAGCAGATCATGACCGCGAAGGTCGGCATCTTCCGCCGTGGCAGCGACCTCGAGGAGGCGGTGGCCGAACTGCAGCAGCTTCTTGTGCGAAGCCGCAACATTGGCGTGCGCACGCGATCGGAAGGCGCGAACCCCGAACTGGTCAGCGCCTACCGTACACGCATGATGCTGAAGCTCGCCGTGACAGTCGCCTACGGCGCACTCACACGCACCGAAAGTCGCGGCGCCCACTACCGCGAGGACCACCCGCGGCGCGACGACGCGCAGTGGCTCAAGCGCACGCTGGCCACCTGGCCGGACGAGAACGCGACGCTGCCGACGCTGGCCTACGAGCCGCTCGACGTCAAGCGCATGGAGCTTCCGCCCGGCTGGCGCGGCTACGGCACGAAGAACCACATCGACCACCCCGACACGCCGACACGGCAGCAGGAGGTCGATGCACTGCGCGCGAGCATGCCGGATGCGAGCCGCAGCGCTGTGCAGGCGGCGCTGATGCCGTACGAGCACCAGCTTCCGCCGCGCTATCGCGGCCCCAACGAACGCGTCGACGAGCCGCTGGCCGCGGCGCCCACCGGGACATGAGCCCTGCCGATGTTGGCCCACAGGCCCGCTACGAGCATCTGCTGCCGTAGAACCCAGGAGATTCGATGAGCACCGCGAAAAGAACGCTCACCTTCAACATCCTACGATTCAACCCGCAGGAAGCGGGCGCGACGCCGCGCATGCAGCGCTATGAACTCGAGGAAGCGGACGGCATGACGCTGTTCATCGCGCTGAACGAGCTGCGCGAAACGCAGGACCCCTCGCTTCAGTTCGACTTCGTCTGCCGAGCCGGCATTTGCGGCAGTTGCGGCATGATGATCAACGGCCGCCCGGGGCTGGCCTGCCGCACGCTGACCAAGAACTTCGATGCAGAGATCACGCTGGCGCCACTGCCGGTGTTCGAGCTCATCGGCGACCTGTCCGTGAACACCGGAAAGTGGATGCGCGCGATGAGCGAGCGGCTGGAGACCTGGGTCCACATGAAGGAGCAGGAGGTGGACCTGTCGCGCATCGAGCAGCGCATGGAGCCCAAGATGGCCGAGGACATCTACCTGCTCGACCGCTGCATCGAGTGCGGCTGCTGCGTCGCCGGCTGCGGCACCGCCCGCATGCGCGAGGACTTCATCGGTGCGGTGGGCATCAACAAGGTCGCGCGCTTCCGCATCGACCCGCGTGATGCACGCACCGACGAGGACTTCTACGAGGTCATAGGTGACGACGACGGCGTGTTCGGCTGCATGTCGCTGCTCGCCTGCCACGACGTGTGCCCGAAGGACCTGCCGCTTTCGACGCAGATCGCCTTCATCCGCCGCAAGATGGCCCGCAAGGCTTTCGAATAGACGCCTGCGGGTCGCCCACCGACCGCTCGAGGGTTGGATGGCGAAGCTCTTGTAAACACCGAATCGACCGTCGCGCGAGACGCCGCGGCGTTGCCAGCGAAGACCTAGACTTGCGTGCCGCTGTGGAAACAGCGGTGCCCATCGAGGCGGTGCGCCCGCCATGCGGCCTGTTCCCAGGACACAGCGCGCCTCGACCGAAACGGGCGTTGCCAGCGTGCGACGTCCTTCACGTCTAGGCAACAACACCAATGCCCAGTCCGATGCCGATTCCGATAATCGGCGCTCCGGGTTCGCCGTGACCCATTGCATGCACCCACGAGGAGTCCGAAGTTGTCGAACCCTATGCTTGCTCATGTCCGCCCGCACGCCTCGATGTCCAGGTGGCTGTGTGGCGCCGCACTGGCCGCTGGGCTCGCCTGTGGCGCCGCCGAGGCCAACGATGCGCTGAGCAACGCCTTGGTCCGCGACAGCGAGCTGAACCTGCATTTCCGCACCTACTACTTCGACCGGGAGAACCCCGGTGACGTGACCAACGCCGCCTGGGCGGCAGGTGGCTGGATCGGTTATCAAAGCGGTTGGCTTGCCGACGCGTTTCGCGTCGGCGTGGTCGGCTATACCTCGCAGCGCCTTTGGGGTCCGCAGGACAAGGACGGCTCCGGCCTGCTGGCGCCAGGGCAGGAGCCCTATTCGGTGATCGGCGAAGCCTATGCCTCGCTGAAGCTGTGGGACCAGGTGCTGACCGGCGGGCGCTTCCAGGTCTTACAGCCTGAGATCTCGCCAACCGACATCCGGATGACGCCAATCACATATTCTGGTGGCAATCTCGCGGGCAAGCTGGGGGGCATCGACTATTTCGCCGCCTACCTGAACGCGACCAAACCGCGCACCAGCGAGAACTTCCAGAACTTCACCCAGGCCGCGGGTATCAGCGGCGCAGACGGCGAGCCCTTGTGGCTCTTCGGCCTGAAGGGCCAGCCGATGGAGGACTGGCTGTGGAGCCTGTCCACCTACTACGTGCCGAACGTGCTCAGTTCGACCTATGCCGACACCTCCTGGTTGACGCCGCTGTCGGCCGACTACCGGCTGCGCCTGGGTGCGCAGTTCATGTTTCAGAACGGCGTCGGCCAGGAACTGCTCACCGGGCCGGGCTTTTCCACTTGGTCGGGCGGGGTCAAGGCCGACTTGATCGCCGGGCCGGCGACGCTGACCACGGTCTATCAGCAGACTGGCACCGGCGGCAACTACCAGACGCCGTATTCGGGCTGGGCCGGCTACACGTTCATGATCGTCAAGTCCTTCAATTTGGCGGGGCAGAAGGCGTTCCTGGTGGGCGGCAGCTACGACTTCGCTTCGATGGGTGCGCCGGGCCTGGCGCTGAACGCCAACATCGTTTATGGCTGGGATGCGATCAATCCTGCTACCGGTGCGGACCAACCCAACTGGACCGAATACGACCTGACGGTGGACTACCGCTTCGCTGCCAAGACCTGGCCCGAGTGGGCTCGGCCGTTCTGGATCCGCGGCCGCGCAGCCCATGTCGACCAGCGAAGTGCCGGCAACATCGACGACTACCGCATCATCGTCAACTACGACTGGAAATTCTAGGCGGTCGCCCGGCGGCGGACACAGTCGATGTAGGCCTGGCCGTCGGGCGGCAGGCCGCTGCGCTGCGAGGCCCAGATCATCTCGCCCAGGCACTCCATCACCGCATGGTGGGCTTCGTGCAGCGACTGCTGCCTCGCCGCCAGCAGCGCCACTGCCTGGCGGATGCCGGTGGGCTGGTCGATGTCGCACTGCTCGCTGATCGACAGATGCATCGACAGGTGCAGAAAGGGGTTCTCGCGGCCGTCCTCGACGCGGTAGGCCGCGGCCAGCGCTGCCGGCTCGTCGGATAGCAGCGCGTGGTACTCGGGGTGCTCGTCGATCCAGCGCGCCGCCTGCGCCTCCATCGGCAACAGCGGCGCGCCGTCGCGCTGCTTGCGCCAGGTGCCGCAGAAGAAAGCCCGCACGTCATGCTGCGAGGGTTGGAACATCCGACAATTGTCGCCCGCTCCCAACCCGGCGAGTCCATGCAGGTCAGCACAGAACAACTCTTCACCGCAGCACGCACGCAGAACGGCTATTTCGACGAGGGCGTCGGCGACGACACGCTGCTCCGGCTGTACGACCTGCTGAAGTGGGGCCCAACGGCGGCGAACAGCACGCCTGCGCGCTTCGTCTTCGTGCGCTCGCCCGAAGCCAAGGCCAGGCTGCTGGCATGCGTCAGCCCCGGCAACGTGAACAAGGTCAAGCAGGCGCCGGTGACGGTGATCGTCGGCATGGACCTGGAGTTCCACGAGAAGCTGCCCAAGCTCTTCCCGCACACCGACGCACGGGCCTGGTACGCGGGCAAGGACGCGGCGATCCGCGAGGCGGCATTCCGCAACTCCAGCCTGCAGGGCGGCTACCTGATCATCGCGGCGCGTGCGCTCGGCCTGGATTGCGGGCCGATGAGCGGATTCGATGCGGCGAAGATGGACGCCGCGTTCTGGGCCGGCACGGCCGTGAAGACGAACTTCATCTGCGCGCTCGGCCGCGGCGACCCGTCCAAGCTGATGCCCCGCCACCCGCGGCTGGATTTCGACGAGGCCTGCCGGCTCGCCTGATGCCGCACTGGTTGGCCGCCTGGCCGTTCATCGACGACCCGCGCTTCTATGCCGTGGCCGTTCCGGCGGTGCTGTTGATGGGGCTGGGCAAGAGCGGCTTTCTAAGCGGTTTCGGATCGCTCGCCACGCCGCTGCTGGCGCTGACCCTCCCGGTGCCGCAGGCGGCGGCGATCATGCTGCCGCTGCTGCTGGTGATGGACGCCACTGGCTTGCAGCAGCTGTGGCGCGAGCGCGATGCGCCGCTGCTGCGCCGCCTGCTGCCGGGCGGGCTGCTGGGCGTGGGGGTCGGCACGCTGCTGTTCGGCGTGCTGTCGGGCAAAACGGTGGCTGGCATCGTCGGCGCGCTGACGCTGCTTTTCCTCGCACAGCGACTGTTGTTCCCGCCCAGTGCCCAGGCACCGCGACCACGGCGCTGGGCCGGCTTCGCGCTGGCCACCGCATCCGGATTCACCAGTTTCGTAGCGCATGCCGGCAGCCCGCCATTGAACGCCTACCTGCTGCCGCTGCGCCTGAAGCCGATCGCGTATGCGGGCACGGCGGCGGTCTTCTTTGCGGTGGTCAACCTGGCGAAGTGGGTTCCCTACGCCTGGCTCGGCCTGTTCGACCGTACCAATCTGGCGACCTCGGTGCTGCTGATGCCGCTCGCGCCGCTGGGCGTGTGGCTCGGCGTGTGGCTGGCGCGGCGCATCGAACCGCGGTGGTTCTACATCGTCGCCTACACCGGCATGTTCTTCACTGGCGCGAAGCTGTTGTGGGACGGCTGGAATTGACCCATCGAAGTGCCTTCGGCGCTTCCCCAAGGGGAGCCATAGGCGGCCCGCCAGAACTGGTTCCGCGGTGGCTGCTCGACGGTTTCGGTTCAAGCGCCAAGTTTCGCGTGAAGCGCAGCAGGACAGCTGAAACCAGCGCGCTGCACAAGAAAAGCCCGCGACCATCGCTGGCGGCGGGCTCCTTGCCGGGCATCGCCCCTGCATCGGTGCGACGACGGTTTTCCTGCGCTGGGTGACGGGTTCCCGGGGATTGCTCCCTCCGCCCAATCGTGCGGCCGGTTCTGCGCTCAGACGCCGTCACTGTAGCCGAGCGGTGATGACACGATCGTGACAACAACGGCCTTTTCACGGCCCTCGTCGGTGGCTTAGCGTGGCGCCGCGTCTTCGTCGTCGCGGTCCGGCGCATGCCACTGGGCGCGTGCACTGCGTTCGCGCCGCTGCACACGTTCCTCGGCCCATTGCGCCTCGAGCTGCGCGCGGCCCTGCTTGGCCAGCGCGATCAGTTTCTTCTCGTCGCCAAAGTGCGGCGCCATCTGCTCCATCAGCTCGATGCTGTGCCGGCGGAAACGCAGCGCCTGGTTGCGCGCGCTGTGGCGCTGCCAGCCCATCAGCTCGAGCACGCTGCGAGCGCTCATCAGCGCCGAATCGAGCGTCTCGCGTTCGATCAGCGCCACGCCGAGTTCGCGCAGGCGGTAGTAGTGGGTGACGTTGCGTGCGCGCGCAACGATCTGCAACTGCGGGAAGTGTTCGCGCGCGAGCCGCGCCACCTCGACGCTCTGGTCGATATCGTCGATTGCCAGCACCAGCACGCGTGCCTCGGCGGCGCCG
>Ga0316195_10000783_pt1 | contig 13420 bp, 14 predicted proteins | sample Phised1_MG_FD_204937 | JGI IMG/M metagenome (GOLD analysis project Ga0316195, IMG submission 204937) | Coastal sediment microbial communities from Maine, United States - Phippsburg sediment 1 | ecosystem: Environmental > Aquatic > Marine > Coastal > Sediment | place: USA: Maine | collected... | reverse complement strand
TAAGCGATAAACTCAGCCGAACCAGCCGTAGCCAGCGGCTGCAGGGATGCTGCCGACATCAGGGAGACCACGGCAACCGGGCCGGTTGCCAGTTGACGGCTCGAGCCAAAAAGTGCCGCCACCATCGGCGGCAGAAACGCTGCATAAAGACCATAGTAGGCGGGCAGACCAGCGAGCTGGGCATAGGCCATCGACTGAGGAATGAGCACCAGCGCAACGGTGACGCCCGCCAGCAGATCAATCCTGAGCTTCCCGAAACTGTAGTCTTGGAACCATAAGAGAAAGGGAAAAAATTTGTATATCATTGCTGTTCCTGGGTTGTTGTCTAAAAAATTATTTCGGCAATACCGTTACAGCGCCGCTCTGCAGATCGTAATAGGCTGCGATAACCTGGACCTTGCCCCCCTCGACGTAATCGGCAATGATCGGCTCAGATGTTTCGATGTGTCGGGCAATTTGGCAGGCCACCTCTTTGGAGGCATTGGTTATCAGGTCGCCTTCGTTGTCTTTGATACGTTTAATTGCAGTCTGGATCGGCGGCGCCAGGGTTGCCATGTGCCCGCCGAGATTTGCACCATGGGCAACGGCGGTGATAGCACCGCAGGAGGAATGGCCCATGACAAGAACCAGAGGGGTATGCAGGTGCGCAACGGCATACTCAATACTGCCGAGGGTGTGGTCCCCGATGATATTGCCGGCCACACGGACGACGAATAGATCACCGATACCCTGGTCGAAAATGTCGACCGGCGGAACCCGCGAATCGGCACAGGTGAGCACGGTGGCGATCGGTTCCTGCTGGTGCATCACCGACTGCCTGCTTTCTTCGCAATGATTCGGGTGGATCAGTTTGCCGGCAACCCAGCGTCTGTTGCCCTCCAGGAGCGTTTCCAGAACTTCTTCGGCGGTGGGGCGTGTTTTTGTCTCATGTCCCATCGATGTTCTCCTTTAATTGCAGAATGACGATAAAAAACCCAAGATGAAATAAAATATGATTATGATCGTTCACGAAAATGAATGATCATTCATTTTACAATCTCGATAATCAACGATTTTTCGGCAATAAAGTCAAGGTAAAAGGTGTTTTTCCGTCAAAAATGATGGTTGCGTAAAGCTTATGAATACATGTGGTTGCTCTTCGGTTTTCCTTATAGTCAGATGTTTTTTATATGTTTCAGCTCAGTATGAAGCGGGTGAGGCCGCATTGATTGCGCCGACTGCTGGCAAACGACAGAGCACGTTTCCTGGAACGCTCATGATCCTGATAGGTTGATGTCGCCCAAAACTGGACCTGTACCGTGTTGATTTTTATTTGCAATCGTATTGAAAGATGTTAAAATACGATGTTCACAGCGAATAAATTACCAGCATTGCGGCAGTATTGGAGTGCCGGGATAATTTCCGGGTCACAGTTGTCCGGTCGTTGGTTACAACGAGTATGCAAGGGGTTACAGGCTACTGTAGCTCCTTTCTTTTTTCCTTTTGTGAAATTGGAATATCTGTGCAACGTAGAGGTCTCAGTATAGATCCGGTTTGCAGGTTAATGACTGAGGATAAAAACCATGGCAAGAGATTTATCGAAGGTACGCAATATCGGCATCAGTGCCCATATTGACTCTGGAAAAACCACCCTTACTGAAAGGATTCTGTTTTACACCGACAGAATACATGCGATCCACGAAGTTCGCGGTAAAGACGGTGTCGGCGCCAAAATGGACTCGATGGAGCTGGAGAAAGAGCGTGGCATCACCATTCAGTCGGCTGCCACCTATGCATCCTGGAAGGATGTGGAGATCAACATCATCGATACCCCCGGGCACGTCGATTTTACCATCGAGGTTGAACGGGCCCTGCGCGTTCTGGACGGTGCGATCCTGGTACTTTGTTCGGTGGGCGGCGTGCAGTCGCAGTCCATTACCGTCAGCCGGCAGATGGCCAGATACAAGGTCCCCAGAATCGCCTTTGTGAACAAGTGTGACCGTACCGGTGCAAATCCGGTCCGGGTGACCCAGCAGCTCAGGGATAAGCTCGAACTCAATGCCCATTTGATGCAGATGCCGATCGGCCTCGAAGGTGACTTCAAGGGCCTTGTGGATCTGGTATCCATGAAGGCAATCTATTTCGATGGGGACAGCGGTCAGCACATCAGAGAAGAAGAGATCCCCGCCGACATGCTGGACGAGGCTCAGCAAAGGCGTGAGGCGCTTCTGGAAGAGCTGTCCATGTTCTCCGAAGAGCTGATGGAGGCTGTGCTCGAGGGCGGCGAGATCGATACCAAACTGATCAACGCTGCGGTGCGCGCCGGGACGCTGTCGCTGGAATTCGCCCCGGTTTTTGTCGGCTCGGCCTATAAAAACAAGGGGATACAGCCGCTGCTCGACGCGGTGTCAGCATATCTGCCCTGTCCCACCGACGTGGTCAACTACGCCCTTGATCTGGCCAATGCCGAGACAGAATTCCCGGTGACCAACGATCCGGACGATAAACTTATCATGCTTGCCTTCAAGCTCGAAGACGGACGCTACGGACAGTTGACCTATGTGCGTACTTATCAGGGTGTCCTGAAAAAAGGCGATACCGTCTACAACAGCCGCACCGGCAAAAAGGTCAAGATCGGACGCCTGGTGCGGATGCATGCCGATGAGATGGAGGAGATCGACAATTGCGGTCCCGGCGACATCGTCGCCCTGTTCGGGGTTGATTGCGCGTCCGGCGATACCTTTACCGCGGAGGGTATTTCGGCCTCGATGAGCTCGATGCATATCCCGGAACCGGTCATTTCACTGGCGGTCATCCCGGTCGACAACCAGGCTCAGACAAATATGTCCAAAGCCCTGAACCGGTTTACCAAGGAAGACCCGACCTTCAGGACCTTCGTTGATCACGAGACCGGTGAAACCATCATCTCCGGAATGGGTGAGCTGCATCTCGACGTTTATATCGAGCGGATGAAGCGCGAGTACAAGGCTGAGGTTCAGGCCGGGGCGCCCCAGGTTGCCTATCGTGAAACAATTACCCTGCAGGCGCCTTTTGATTACACCCACAAGAAACAGACCGGTGGCTCTGGCCAGTACGGCCGGGTGGCAGGGTATCTGGAGCCGCTGGAAGAGGGCGATTATGAATTCGTCGACAATATCGTCGGTGGTGTGATTCCCCGAGAATTCATTCCTTCCTGCGACAAAGGCTTCCAGAAAAGTCTGGTCAAGGGATCTTTATGCGGTGCGGCAATTACCGGGGTCCGGGCGGTGATCAACGACGGTAACTCACACTCGGTTGATTCATCCGATGTCGCCTTTCAGCTGGCTGCAGCAGGCGCCTTCAGGGAAGCCTATATGAAGGCCAAACCAGTGATCATGGAACCGATCATGAAAGTGGCCGTTGAGGGGCCGTCCGAGTTCCAGGGCGCCGTGATGGGCAGCCTTAATCAGCGGCGCGGCATGATTATCGGTACCGTGGAGGAGGGCAACTACACGGTGGTCGAAGCCGAAGTACCGCTCTCCGAGATGTTCGGGTACTCGACCACGCTGCGCTCCCTGACCCAGGGTAAAGCGGAATTCACGATGGAGTTTGCGACGTTCAAACAGGTGCCGAAAGGGGTCAGCGAGGAGCTGATTAAAAAGTTCCAGGACGAGAGAAAGAACGCGTAGCGATTAAATACAACGCAAACAGGCGGCGCAGCCCAGCATTTGAGCATGACGTTGTTCGCTGCACACCGGGTTTGTTAAATATTACGAATATGAGGAGTTAACTGCCATGGGCAAAGAAGATCTGATCGCCACCAACCCGTTGCGGGTGCTGGGGCTCAATAATAAGGCAGAAGAAGACAGCCAGGGCCTCGGCCTGGTAATGGCTCGGGCCGGTCTGGGTAAGACAGCAATTCTGGTGCAGATTGCGCTCGACTCGATGCTGCGCGGCAACAACGTATTGCATGTCGCCATCGGTGAAACCATTGAAAAAACACGTGATCGCTACGATGAAATTTTTTCCATGATGGTTGACGGCCTCAGCGATGAAACGGTTATGGAGGTGCCCAGGCACCGGATGATCATGACCTTCAAAGAGAATGTGTTTTCCAGGGCGATGCTCGAGGAGCGTCTCAAGGATCTGATCCAACAGGATGTCTTCAAGCCCGACTGCCTGATTATCGATGGCTATGACTTTGACGGCAATGGCCGGCAGGACATGGAAGATCTGAAGCAGTTGATGCGGAATCTGTCTATCTCGGTGATCTGGTTTTCGGCAGTATGCCATCGCGCTGACCCGCGGGTCAGCGCCGACGGGGTGCCGGCGCCATGCCATACCATTGACGATCTGTTCGATGTGGTGCTGGTGATCAACCCGCAGGAGCAGATGATGAAACTCGATATTCTCAAATGCGCCTATTGCGAAGTTGAACCGGGTACAACCCTGATGCTCGACCCGTCGACCATGCTGATTAAAAAATCGTAAGCAGGTATTCCAGGCGCCGGGCAACCGCGCCTGGTCAGTGCAGCGTTATACAGACGAGCGGGCTGGTTCTACAAAGAACGGCCCGCTTTTTCATTGGTGAGATATGAAATTCAGGCCTTGCATCGATCTTCATCGGGGGCAGGTGAAACAGATCGTCGGTTCGACGCTGTCCGATGACCAACCGGAGGCGCTCAGGACTAATTTCGTCTCCGATCAGTCGCCTGCCTGGTTCGCCGAATTGTATCGAAGAGACAATCTCAGGGGCGGGCATATCATTATGCTTGGACCGGGCAACGAAGCTGCGGCCCGCCAGGCGCTCGAGGCCTGGCCGGGCGGCATGCAGATCGGCGGGGGCATCACCGCCGAAAACGCCTCATACTGGCTCGAGCAGGGCGCTTCGCATGTGATCGTTACTTCCTGGGTCTTTCGCGACGGCAGGATCGATTTCAAGCGCCTGGAGCAGTTGAAGTCTGAGGTTGGTAAAGAGCATCTGGTGCTCGATCTGAGCTGCCGGCTGCTCGACGGCTCCTACTATATCGTCACCGACCGCTGGCAAACGTTCACCCGAACCAGGATAGCGCCGGATACACTTGCAGAACTGGCCTCCTATTGCGATGAATATCTGATTCACGCAGCCGATGTGGAAGGCAAGTGCAGCGGAATCGAAACTGCGCTCGTCGCAATACTGGCTGAGTATGCAGGACTGCCCACCACCTATGCAGGAGGTATCCGCAATATCGAAGACCTGGAGCAAATCCGGCAGATCGGGGGCGGCAGAATCGATGCAACCATAGGCAGTGCTCTTGATATTTTCGGAGGAAACTCTATCACCTATAAAGCTGTCGTATCTTTTCACCAGGATCAGCAAAGGGGCTCTGAAGACCATGGATGAAGGAGAACGCCAAAAGGGTCGAGCCGAGACGGGGGCTGACAAGGTTGGTCAGCTTGATTTAGTGGAATTGAAATTGCTGGTACCTGCCGATATGCAGCGTGTCTGGCAGCGTTGTTCCTGGGTACTTGTCTCTGAAACGGGGCGGAGCCGGACAGCTATCATGCATGAGATGGTGCATGATTTTCTGGTGAAACACGGGTGCTGATCACGCTGCGGCCATTTTTTTTGTATTGATCGACCCTAGAAAATTTCTATTGTGCAAGATCAACGTATTTGTCAAGTGAGGGGGAATATTTGCTGATAAGTTTCGTTTATACTTGACATAATAATATTAGATGTGCTACGAAATGTGCCTTATATGCAAATGGCTAGGGTTGATTCTGTTAATTCCCCTCTCCAGGTGAACTGAAACACATTGGTATTAGCTTAATTAATCGCTCATGCGACACGTTCTGGCACTGTCATTTCTTCTTGCTGCATTCTGGCTGGTCAATTCCGGCCATTATACGCCGCTGCTACTGTTTTTCATGCTTGTTTCGGTATTGTTTGTCGCCGGGCTCTGCCACTACATGGATGTGGTCGACGGCGAATCCCAGCCTTTGACCATCACCTTCACCCTGCCGATCTATCTGGTCTGGCTTGCCAAGGAAGTCATTCTGGCAAATATTGCGGTGGCCCGCTGCGTCTGGCAGGGTAACGACTCGATCAATCCGCGGGTCATCGAAGTCACCGCCTCCCAGAAAAGCGATCTCGGCAAGGTTATCTACGCCAACTCCATAACGCTTACGCCGGGCACGGTCAGTATTGATCTCGAAGGCAGCACGATTCTTGTCCATGCCCTCACCGATGCCGCCGCGGACGATCTGCTGAGAGGCGAAATGGATCGGCGGGTCTGCCGGGTGGAGGGCTGATGTTTGCCTTGACTGCATTGACCCTGCTGGTGGTGATGGCCCTGGCGTTGATCCGTGCTTTTCTTGGACCGACCCTGTATGACCGTATTCTGGCGGTGAACAATTTCGGCACCAAGACGGTGCTGCTGATTGCGGTCATGGACTTTCTCTCCGGTCGGCCCGATTTTCTCGACATTGCCATTGTCTATGCGCTTATCAATTTTATCAGCATAATCGGGGTTCTGCGTTTCTTCGAATATACCGAGAAAAAGACCGCGGAGTACCAGGACTGATGGACTTTCTCCTCGACATTCTCAGCGGGATATTTCTGGCTGGCGGCAGTTTTTTCTGCCTTACCGGGGCGCTCGGGCTGTTACGTTTTCCTGAGTTTTTTTCCCGGATACATGCGGCCAGCCTGACCGATACGCTCGGTGCCAGCCTCATCCTGATCGGGCTGATGCTGCAGGCAGGCTGGGGGCTGGCTCTGCCCAAGCTGATCCTGATTCTGATATTTTCGCTGCTGGCCGGCACCACCGCCAGTCATGCGATGGCCAAAGCGGCCTTGAAAAGCGGTCTTAAGCCGATCGACCAGATAGGCTCCGGGGAGAAAGGTACGGAGGAGCAGAAAAAATAATAATGGAAACCTTAATAGACATCGTCCTGCTGGGGTTTCTGGTTCTCACGGCCCTGGCGGTGGCAAAAATGCAAGACCTTTTCGCTGTGGTCATGCTCTCGGGTATCTACAGTCTGATTTCCGCCAGCCTGTTCATGGACCTTGACGCAGTCGATGTCGCCTTTACCGAGGCTTCAGTGGGCGCCGGTATCTCGACCCTGCTGATGCTGGCCTCGCTCAAGCTCGTCGGACAATATGAAAAGCATTCCAGATATCGGCCCATGCTGGCACTCGGTGTGGTGTTGGCCACCGGCACCTTGCTGATTTACGGAACCCTCGATATGCCCCATTTCGGTTCCGCCGAGGCCCCGGTTCATCAGCATGTCGCTCCGCGCTATCTAAATGATTCTATGGCTGAAATCGGGGTGCCCAACGTGGTCACCTCGGTGCTGGCCAGCTACCGTGGCTACGATACGCTCGGTGAAACTCTGGTGGTCTTTACAGCCGGCATCGGCGTGATATCATTGCTGCGCGTATCGCGAAGGACCAAGGAAGAGGAGAAGCGAAGGGTTCCGGCTGATATGCAGCAGCAGATCATTTTGCGGGTGGTGGCCAAAATGATGTTGCCGCTGATCCTGATTTTTGCACTCTATGTGCAGTTTCACGGAGACTACGGGCCGGGTGGCGGATTTCAGGCCGGGGTAATATTTGCGGCGGGCATCATCTTGTACACGATGTTGTACGGGTTGAGCAATGCATCAAGGGTTTTCAAGCCGCATATCCTGGAGCTGTTCAGCGCGCTGGGGGTGCTGCTCTATGCAGGGGTTGGTGTTCTCTGCATACTGATGGGTGGAAATTTTCTGGAGTACGGGGTACTCGAGCACGACCCGGTAGACGGTCAGCACCTGGGCATTCTGCTGGTGGAACTCGGGGTTGGTATCACCGTTGCCTCGGTGATGATAACCATCTTTTTCAAATTCACCTGGCGCACGGTCAAGCACAAATATAATAAGTGATAGAAAAAAATGAACATCCTCGGTCTTTATAACTACTGGATCGTCGTGGTGCTGATGATGATCGGTTTCTATATCGTCATCGCCCATGAAAATCTGATCAAAAAGCTGGTGGGACTGTCTATTTTCCAGACCTCGGTCTTCTTCTTTTACATCAGCATGGGCAAGATAACCGGAGCGACCGCTCCGATCCTGGACGAAAAATGGCAGCTCTATTCCAACCCGCTGCCCCATGTTCTTATTCTGACCGCCATCGTCGTCGGTATCGCCACTACCGCACTGGGGCTCGCGCTGGTCGTCAGGATTCAGGAAGCCTACGGGTCCATAGAGGAGTATGAGATCCAGGCCCAGGATACCCAAGATCAGATGGAGTCGCATCTGGAAGCCTATGGATTCAGAAAAAAACATGCCTTGAGCCCCAGCAACATCGACCAGTGATCGAGCACCTTCCCATACTGCAGGTGATCGTGCCCCTGCTGGGTGCGCCGTTCTGCCTTCTGGTGCGGGTCCCCCGCCTGGTTTCGCGGTTTGCGCTGCTGGTCAGCACCCTCACTTTGCTGATCAGTTGCAGCCTGCTGCAGCAGGTCCTGAAGCATCAGGTAATTATTTACGAGCTCGGCGGCTGGGCGGCGCCCTGGGGAATCGAGTACCGCATCGACTATCTGAATGGCTACCTACTGCTGCTGGTGTCGGCCATGGGGGCCATTGTGTTGGTTGCCGCCCAGAGCAGTATCCGGCGTGAATTACCGCACAACCGGCATATGGTGTTCTATACCTCCTATCTGCTCTGTCTGACTGGGTTGCTGGGCATTCTGGCCACCGGTGATGCTTTCAATGTCTTTGTCTTTCTGGAAATATCGTCGCTGTCCTCCTATACCTTGATAGCCCTCGGCAACGACCGACGGGCGCTGACCGCCTCTTACCAATACCTGATCATGGGTACCATCGGGGCGACCTTTATCATCATCGGCGTCGGTTTGATGTACATGATGACCGGGACCCTGAACATGTATGATCTGGCAGAGCGGCTGCCGCAGGTGCATCATTCCAAAACGGTGCTCAGTGCAATCGGCTTTTTCATTGTCGGGGTGTGCCTCAAACTGGCCCTGTTTCCGCTGCACCTCTGGTTGCCCAACGCCTATGCTTTTGCCCCATCCGTTGCCACCGCATTTCTGGCAGCCACCTCCACGAAGGTGGCAGTCTATGTGCTGATTCGTTTTATTTTCTCCGTTGTCGGGGCCGAATTCGTGGCCACCGTACTGCCGTTGCAGGATATCTTCGTGGTACTGGGGATTTCCGGAATCTTTGCCGCGTCGGTGGCGGCGATCTATCAGCTCAATATCAAGCGGCTCTTTGCCTATTCGAGTGTGGCCCAGATCGGTTATATGATTCTGGGGCTGGCTATCGGTACCCCGCTCGGTCTGACCGCAACCCTGCTGCACCTGTTTAACCATGCGCTGATGAAGGCCGCGTTATTTCTGGCCATCGGTGGAGTATTCTACCGGGTCGGTTCCGCCCAGCTCAGCCATTTCGCCGGTCTCGGTAAGCAGATGCCATGGACCATGGCGGCCATTGTGGCCGGTGGTCTGAGTTTGATTGGGGTGCCGTTGACCGTTGGCTTCGTGTCCAAGTGGTACCTTATCCTGGCCCTGCTCGACAAAGGCTGGTGGCCGGTGACAGTACTGGTGTTGATCAGTTCGCTGCTGGCGGTGATCTATGTCTGGCGAATCGTTGAATGGGTCTATTTTGCACCTCCGCGCATCATCCTCGACGAAATCAAAGACCCTCCACTGGGTCAACTTGTGCCGATCTGGCTGCTCGTTTTTGCCAACTTCTATTTCGGTATCGATACCTCGCTCACGGTCGGCATCAGTGAATTGGCGGCACAAACGCTGTTCGTGATTTCCGGAGTGAGTCCGTGATGAATATGAGCCCGGACACCATCCTGCTGCTGAGCATACTTGTTCCCCTGGCAGGGGTGGCAGGCATCGTGGTCACAGGCCGCTGGCCGAATCTGCGCGAAACGGTGAGCATTTGCACGGGAGTGTTGCTGATCTATCTGGTCTCGACCCTGTATCGTCTGAATGGGGAAGGTGTGCAGATTGGCTGGATCAGCCCGGATCTTTTGCCTGGACTGAGCCTCAGCTTCCAGATTGAACCGCTCGGCCTGATTTTCTCGCTGGTGGCTTCTTACCTGTGGCTGGTTACCACGGTTTATGCGATCGGTTACATGCGCGGGCATGGGGAAGAAAACCAGACCCGCTTTTACGCCTGTTTTGCAATCGCTATCGCTGCTGCAATCGGCATTGCCCACTCCGGCAACCTGTTTACGCTGTTTATCTTCTACGAGGCGCTGACCCTTTCCACCTACCCGCTGGTGACCCATGCCGGGACCGAGAAGGCCAAACTGGGCGGACGCACCTACCTCGGCATTTTGCTGACCACTTCTATTTTATTCCTGCTGCTGGCCATTATCGGTACCTGGTATGTGACCGGCACGCTTGATTTTCAGGCCGGCGGTGTTTTCGATGATTCCTCGAAGCTGGCTGCTTCGATATTGCTGCCGCTCTATATTTTCGGGATCGGTAAAGCGGCGATCATGCCGTTTCACCGCTGGCTGCCGGCGGCAATGGTGGCCCCGACACCGGTCAGTGCACTGTTGCATGCGGTGGCGGTGGTCAAGGCGGGGGTATTCAGCGTTCTCAAGGTCTGCACGTATATCTTCGGCTTTGATATGCTTGCCCAACTGCCGATCACTGATTTTCTGCTCTATCTGGCCGGTGGCTCGGTGATTATCGCCTCGCTGGTGGCGATGCGTCAGGACAACCTCAAGGCCCGGCTGGCCTATTCAACTATCAGCCAGCTCAGCTATATCACTGTAGGAGCGCTGCTGGTGAGCAGTTCCGGGGCCCTGGGTGGGGCGCTGCACATTGCCATGCACGCCTTCGGCAAGATCACTCTGTTCTTTTGTGCCGGGGCAATCATGGTGGCTGCCCATAAGACTGAGATTTCCCAGATGCACGGCCTGGGGCGCAGGATGCCAATAACCATGACAGCTTTTTTCATCGGCAGTCTCAGTATCATCGGGCTGCCTCCCTGCGGCGGGACCTGGAGCAAGTGGTATCTGATGATCGGCACCATCGAGTCGGAGCATTGGCTGTTGATGGTGGTGCTGATGGCCAGTTCCCTGCTCAACATCGCCTATCTGCTGCCAATCCCGCTCAAGGCTTTCTTTTATGATAATCCGGAAGACAAGGGGCGGGACCCATCCATAAGAGAGGCGCCGCTGCCCTCGTTGATTGCGCTCTGCATCACCGCGCTGGGCTGTATCGTGCTGTTTTTCTATCCCCAGCCGCTTTTTGACCTGGCGTCCCAATTTGTGGAGGCTTCGAGATTTTATGGCAGATAAGAAAACCTATCTTTTCGATAATCAAAGAAATGTGCAGCTGGTTTTATACACCCTCTACATAAGTTGCGGTATTCTGCTGTTGCTCGACTTCGTCATCCACCGCCATACGATTCACCGTTGGGAGGGCCTGCTCGGCTTTTACTCGATCTATGGATTTATCGGCTGTACGGCAATCGTGATCGGCTCCAAATGGTTGCGGGCCCTGGTGGAACGTAAGGAGGATTATTACACCAGAGATGAACTGAGCCAGACTGAGGAGGGGCGTCATGTGGATGAGTGAGCTGCCTGCTTTCGTCCCGTTTTTCCTGGCCGCCCTGCTGGCCCTGGTCACCAGAGGGGTGCTGCGCTCTTTGCTGATGCTTGGTATCGTCACTTTGAGCGGTCTGCATCTCTGGCTGCTGGAGCCGGATGTGCAGGTCTATTTGCCTTTTCTGGACTACGAACTGATGGTCTACCGGGTGGATGGACTCAGTATTGTCTTTGGCTATGTTTTTCATATCGCGGCCTTTATCTCGATCCTCTTTGCGCTGCATGTGCGCGACACCATGCAGCATGTGGCAGGGCTGCTCTATTCCGGCAGTGCGGTGGGTGCGCTGTTTGCCGGCGACCTGCTTACCCTGTTCGTATTCTGGGAGATGCTGGCGCTGACCTCGGCCTTTCTCGTCTGGGCGCGGCGCACCGAGCGGTCCTATCAGTCCGGTATGCGCTACCTGATCATTCAGGTGATGTCGGGGGTGATCCTGCTGGCTGGTGTGCTGCTGCACGCAGCTGAAACCGGCTCAATTGCGTTTGACTTCATCGGCATCGATCATCTGGGTGGCTGGCTTATTCTGCTGGCCTTTGGTATCAAGGCCGCCTTTCCGCTGCTGCATACCTGGCTGACCGATGCCTATCCGGAGGCGACCGCGACCGGAACCGTCTTTTTAAGCGCCTTTACCACCAAGACCGCTATTTACGCACTGGCTCGCGGCTATCCGGGAACGGAGCTGCTGATTTATGTCGGGGCGACCATGGCCTGTTTTCCTATTTTCTACGCGGTGATCCAGAACGATCTGCGGCGGGTTTTGTCCTACAGCCTGATCAACCAGCTTGGCTTCATGGTCTGCGGCATCGGTATCGGTACGGCTCTGGCGATCAACGGCGCGGTATCCCATGCCTTTGTTCATATCATCTACAAGAGCCTGTTGTTCATGTCCATGGGAGCGGTACTCTACCGAACCGGCCGGATCAAAGCCACCGATATCGGCGGGCTCTACAAAACCATGCCAAAAACAGCGATTCTATGTATTATCGGTGCTGCTTCGATCTCGGCCTTTCCCTTGTTCAGCGGTTTTGTCGCCAAGTCGATGATCATGGCTGCGGCGATAAAAGAGGGGCACAGTTTCATCTGGCTCGTTTTACTTCTCGCCTCTGCAGGTGTGCTGAAACATGCCGGTATCCAGATTCCCTATTTTGCCTTTTTTGCCCACGACTCCGGGATCAGAACGACCGAGCCGCCGAAGAACATGCTGCTGGCCATGACCATTGCTGCGGTGTTGTGCCTGGCCATCGGCATCTACCCGAAGATGCTCTACCGGTTGTTGCCGTTTGCGGTCGATTTCAACCCCTACGACCTTACCCATGTCCTGGCCCAGACCCAGCTGCTGTTTTTCGCGATACTCGCCTTTGTCTGGCTGAACCTGCAGGGCGTCTATCCGCCGGAGAAGGTGGCGATCAATCTCGACGCCGAGTGGTTCTACCGGCGATTTCTGCGCCGCGTCGTCGAGCATGTTTCGGGCTGGATCACCCAGCTCAATAAATCGATCAGAGCACTGAGCCTGGACCGAGTTGACTGGCTCATAACCTATCTGGCCCAGCGGCATTATCCCACTGGCAAAGGCGCGGTGATCAGGCCCACCGGCAACATGGTGCTGTATATCGCGATCCTGCTGGCGGCCTATCTCTGGCTGCTGCTGAGTTTCCCCCATTAACCGTATTTTTTTTCGGAACTGGTGTAATGGGCAGGGGCTTTCTCTCTGGATTCGATGTATAAAATCTTATGCAAGTTAAACACCGTATCTACAGGGAGAAGATAGAGACTCAGGTCGAGCAGTTGCCTGTCCTGCCGGCCACGGTGAAGGGCATCATCGAGCTGTGCAGCAGCCCCGATGCGCC
>Ga0316195_10000782_pt1 | contig 13425 bp, 12 predicted proteins | sample Phised1_MG_FD_204937 | JGI IMG/M metagenome (GOLD analysis project Ga0316195, IMG submission 204937) | Coastal sediment microbial communities from Maine, United States - Phippsburg sediment 1 | ecosystem: Environmental > Aquatic > Marine > Coastal > Sediment | place: USA: Maine | collected... | reverse complement strand
CGACGCGACCATCAGCAGCGTCGTCATCACCGGCCGGCGGATGCACAGCGACGGCAGGTTCACTTCGGTTCCTTGCCCGGACCCGGCCCGGCGACGCTCTTGTCAGCCGGACCTCCGCCGCTGGCACCCGCGCCAGCGCCACCCCGCTCCGGGCCTTCACCGTTCTTCGCGCCCGCCTTGCCACCGGCGCCGCGCTCGGTCACGGCCGCGCCGGGCGACAGCCGCAACTGCCCGTCCACCACCAGGCGTTCGCCAGGCTTGAAGTCGTCGCCCAGCACCGCGTACGGGCCGGCAGCGCTGAACGCCTTGACCGGCCGGACCTCGACCTTGCCGTCGCGAACGACGAACGCGATGTTGCCCGTCGGCCCCATCTGGATCGCCTCGATCGGCACGGTGATCGCGTTGCGGATCACCCTGGTCACCAGGCTCGCGTTGACGAACTGGCCCGGTGTCCAGGCCTCGGCCCTGTTGTCGAACCGCGCCTTGAGCAGGATCGTGCCGGTGCTCGGGTCGATCACGTTGTCGATGAAGACGAGCTGACCCTCGCGTGCCGGCTGGCTCGAATCCTTTGCCTGGCCCTTGACCACGACCGTTCCCTTCGCCGCCAGCTCGCGCAGTCCGGGCAACTGCGCCTCGGCCACCGGGAACGCGACGAGGATCGGCTGCAACTGGTTCACCGTGACGATCAGGGTGTCGTTGGCCTTCACGTTGCCGCCGGGGAAGACCTGCACCGCGCCGGCCACGCCGTCGAGCGGCGCCCGGATCCTCGTGTGGTCGAGCTGGACCCGCGCGAAGTCCACGCCTGCCCGGTCGAAGGCGACGACCGCCTCGGCCGCGTCGACCGCGGCCCGGTACCCGTCGACCGCCGAGGGCGCGACGAAGTTCTTCGCCGCAAGCTCGATGTAGCGGGCGAGATCGGCCTTAGCCTTGGCGAGATTCGCCTGGTCGCGCGCCAGGCTGCCGAGCGCCTGGCGCAACTGCGCGTCGATCTGGCGCGCGTCGAGTTCGATGAGCACCTGACCCTTGCGAACGGCCTGGCCGGCGGTGAAACGAATTTCCTGGATGACGCCGTCGATTCGCGAGCGGATCGGCACGGTCTGGGGTGCCTCCGCGCGCCCGACGACCGAGATCATGACCGGCAGGTCGCGTTTCTCCACCGCCGCGGTCACGACCGGAATCGGCGCCCCGCCGCGTCCCTTCGTGTCCTTCGTGTCCTTCGTGTCCTTCGCGTCCTTCGCGTCCTTCGTGTCCTTCGCCGCGGGCTGGGCGACGGACGGCGCCACGAGAGCAGCCCCCTGGAAGACGTACCCCCCTGCCGCGAGAAGCGCGAGCAGGACCATCACGAAGACAATGCGGCGCGCCATGATTTCGAGCGGCCGCCGTCGCGACCGGGTTACGGGTTGGGGGTGCGGCAGTCTATGAGCCGGAGGCTTGCTCGAAGCTGACGACAGGCCGCTCAGAATACATCAGCGCGGTGCCGTCCGGTGTCGGTCCCGCTAGGGCAGGCGCGGCGTCACGATCGCCAGCCGCACCGCGTCGGGCAGCGGGCGCGACTTCTGCATCCGGTAGTTCACCCACACGCCCTTGGCGCCGCCGTGCGCACACACGCGGCCCGGATCGTCGGTGCGCACCATTTCGTTGTAGGTCTCGAAGCTGGACGTGCCGATCCGGCCCACGTAGTGGCGGCACAGCACGGTCCCGGGATACTCGAACTGCCGCAGGAACGTGCAGTGGGCGTTGACGACCAGCGGCCCCTCGCCGTCGGGGTTCTGGTCGATGCCCATCGCATCGAACCAGCTGATCCGCGTCTGCTCCATGTAACGGAAGTAGACTGTGTTGTTGACATGGCCCATCGCGTCCATGTCGCCCCAGCGGATCGGAATCTCGTACTGAAAAACCAGCACGCGTTCAGTCATGATCAACCATCCTGATCGTGTCGCCCTGCACAACGAGGTGCACGCGCGGCCCCGGCCATCGGTGACTGCGCCGCTGCGGGTGTCGCACGTGGCACTGCTTCGCCCGCGCGACAGTGAAGACCCGCCCGGCGCGCTCGTTCAACTGTGCCTCGATTATCGCCTGCCCCCGCCCGCCGCCGGGATGCGCCACTTCTTCGGCGATTTCGCGGCGTTCCGGCTGAAATGGGAGCGGCACGGCGAGTTCGACGACTTCAGCGTGTACCGCACCGGCATCGACCCCGATCGCCCGTTCGCCGAACCGGCGATCGACGCGCTGCCCCGCGGCTGGCTCGAGACCTTGCCGGGCGAGACGATCGCCGCGGTGCACGTCAGCGTGCTCGCCGACGACGGCCGCTGGGACGATCGCGACGCGCCCGCCCGGGCCTTCGACAGCACCGAGGTGCTGGGTGCGCGCGTCGGTGACGGCGCCGGCGCGGCCTATACCGATCTGCGTCTGGGCACCGACGGCTTCTCGCGCTTCCTGCTCGTCGACCGCTCGCTCACCACCCGCCAGACCGGCCGGGAAGTGCAGCGCCTCATCGAGCTCGAGGTCTACCGGCTGATGGCGATGCTCGGCTTCGCGCGGGCCCGAAGCGTGGCCAGCGAACTGGATTCGGTCGAGCATGCGCTCGCCGAGCTCGTCGGACAGCTGGAATCGGCGGCGGTGGAGGACGAACCCACGCTGCTTCGCAGCATCACGCACCTGGCCGCGACCGTCGAGCGGCTCTCGGCCACCTCGAGCTTTCGCTTCGCCGCGTCCCGCGCGTACCAGGCGCTCGTCTGGCAGCGGGGATCGGAGCTGCGCGAGGAACGGTTGCCGGGAATGCAGACGATCACCGGCTTCCTGTCGCGCCGGTTCGGCCCCGCGATGGCGTACTGCGAAAGCGTCTCGGGCCGGATGCAGTCGAGCGCCGAACGCATCGCCCGGGCGAGCAGCCTGCTGCGCACCCGCGTGGAGATCGAGCGCGAGCGCCAGAACCAGGAGATGCTCGCCGCGATGAACCGGCGCGCGCTGCTGCAGCTGCGACTCCAGCAGACGGTCGAGGGGCTGTCGGTCGCCGCCATCACCTACTACGCGACGGGCCTGGTCGGCTACCTGTTCAAGGGAGCCAAGGGCGCGGGATTGGCGATCAACGCCGATCTCGCCACGGGGCTGGCGGTGGTGCCGATCGCGCTCGTCGTCGCGTTCGGCGTGCGTCATATCCGCCATTCGATCCGCAAACGGCTGCTGCAGGGCCCGGCAAGCGCGATCGACTGAGCCGGCCGGTGTCGGAACCGGCGCTAGGCCAGCCGTGCCGGCAGGCGCCTGTAACCCCGGAAACGCACGCGACGGTCGCGCTCGGGCGCGCCGGCAGGCTCCAGGGTCGCGAAACGCGCCAGCAGACGACCGATCGCGACCCGCCCTTCCATCCGCGCGACGTTCATCCCGGCACAGGCGTGATCGCCCTGACCGAAGGCCAGGTGGCGGTTCGGTCGGCGACCGACGTCGAAGCGGTGCGGATCGGGGAACTGCGCGGGATCGCGGTTGGCTGCGCCGATGCAGATCGTCACCAGCGTCCCCGCCGGAAACGCTTTCGCCCCAACCGTGCTCTCGCCGGTGAGCCTGCGATTGTTGAGCTGGATCGGACACTCGTAGCGCAGCATCTCTTCGACGGCCGACGCGAGCAGCGACGGATCCTGCCGCAGTCGCGCCTGCTCGCCAGGATGGCGCATCAGCAGTTCGAGCCCGTTGCCGATCAGGTTGGCCGTGGTCTCGTGTCCGGCGTTGAGCAGGAAGATGCAGTTCTGCAGCAGCTCGTTCTCCGTCAGGCGCTCGCCGTCACGCTCGCCCTGGATCAGGCGGGTGAGCACGTCCTCGTCGCGATCGAGCGGTCGGGCGCGACGATCGGCGATCAGCGCCCGCAGATAGTCGGAGAACTCGCGCACCGCGCGGTTTCCGCGTTCCAGCATCTCGGCGCTGGGCACCGGCTCGAGCGCCCCCAGCGTCGCGAGCGACCAGCCGCGCAGCGGGCCGCGATCCTCGCGGGGAACCGCCAGCAGGTTGCCGATCACCTCCACCGGAATCGCCGCCGCGAAATCTTCCACCAGATCGACCGTGCCCTTGTCGGCCATCGCGTTCAGCAGACGGTCCACCAGTTCGATCACCCCCGGCTCCATCCGCCCGACCGCGCGCTGATTGACCGCGCCCACGATCAGCCGGCGCACCCGCGTGTGCAGCGGAGGATCGCTGAACACCATGCTCGTCGTGTGGTGCTCGTAGAGCGGCGAGTCGCCGAATTTCGGCTTGAACTCGATCTTCTTGTCCGAGCTCGCGAGCGGGTTGCGGTACATCGCCAGCACGTCCTCGTAGCACGTGAGGAACAGGCTGCCGTCCTTGAGCACGCGCGCCGGCTCATGCTCGGTCAGCGCCGCGTAGTACGGATAGGGATCGTCGTAGAAGTCGCGCGGCAGCGCCGACAGCTCGAAGCCGGCGGCGACGGCGCGCGCCTGCGCGTCACGGGCATCCATCGCGCCGCTCAGATGCCGAACCCGTCGTCGGCGGCGATCACCGCGCCGTTGATGAACCGGGACTGGTCGTGCGCGAGCAGCAGCAGCAGCCCGTCGAGGTCCTCCGGCTTGCCCACGCGCTTGCGCGGCAGCATCTGAATCAGGCGCTGGCCGGCCTCGGTCTCCCAGTGCTGCTCGTTGATCTCGGTCTCGATGTAGCCGGGGCAGATCGCGTTGACGTTGATGTCGAAGCGCCCCCACTCGAGCGCCATCGCCTTCGTCATCTGGACGACTGCGGCCTTGCTCATGCAATAGACGCCGATCTGCGAAAGTACCTTTAGCGCAGCCATCGACGCGATGTTGATGATGCGCGCCGGGCGGGGCGACGCAGCGCCGGTCGAGCCCTTGGCGCGCGCAATCATGCGCTTGGCGACCTCTTGCGCGACGAAGAAGGCGCCGCGGGTGTTCGTGTCGAAGATGAAATCGTAGTCGGCCGGGCTCACGTCGACCAGGCGCTGCGTCGTGCTGACGCCGGAGTTGTTGACCAGGATGTCGATCGGGCCGGCTTCGGTCTCCGCGTGCGCGACCGCGGCCTTGATGCTGTCCGGGTCGGTGACGTCGAGCGCGACCACTTGCGCGGCTCCGCCTTCCGCCTCGATCTCCGCCCGCAGCTCCTTGAGCCGCTCGACGCGACGAGACGCGAGCACGACCTGCGCGCCGTTGGCCGCGAGCACCCGCGCGAAGCGCGTGCCCAGGCCGCTGGATGCGCCGGTCACCAGCGCGATCTTGCCGTTGAGTTCGAAGGTGGTCGCCATCGGTAGTCTCCTGCGTCGCGGTTGCAGAGCGATGATCGCACAACCGCCACGGCCGCATCCGCGCGCCGGTTTGCGCGGCCGGTGCGATTTCTAGGACAATCCCCTGGGCTCGTGCCTAATGAGGAAACTAGAAATGGACATCCAGCGCGACGCGATGGAATACGACGTGGTCATCGTCGGCGGCGGTCCCGCCGGCCTTGCCGCCGCGATCCGCCTGAAGCAGCTGGCCGCGGACAAGGGCAGCGAGATCGGCGTCTGCGTCCTCGAGAAGGGCTCGGAGGTCGGGGCCCACATCCTGTCGGGCGCCGTGATGGACCCGATCGCGATCAACGAGCTCTTCCCCGACTGGAAGGCCCTGGGCGCGCCGATGGGCGTCGCCGTCAGCGAAGACCGTTTCCTGATGCTGACCGAGAGCGGCGGGATGCGGATGCCCGAGTGGATGCTTCCAGGCTGCTTCAAGAACCACGGCAACTACGTGATCAGCCTGGGCAACCTCGTGCGCTGGCTCGGCCAGCAGGCCGAAGCGCTCGGCGTCGAGATCTATCCGGGCTTCGCCGCGGCCGAGATCCTCTACAACGAGGACGGCTCCGTCAAGGGCGTGGCCACCGGCAACATGGGCGTGGGTCGCGACGGCGAGCCGACCGAAAATTTCCAGCCGGGCATGGAACTGCACGCGAAGTACACCCTGTTCGCGGAAGGCGCGCGCGGCCACCTCGGCAGGCAGCTGATCACGCGGTTCTCCCTCGACAAGGGGCGCGACCCGCAGAGCTACGGCATCGGCGTGAAGGAGCTCTGGGAGATCGACCCGGCAAGGCACGTGCCGGGCCTGGTGGTGCACACCGCCGGCTGGCCGCTGGACAGCCACACCTACGGCGGTTCGTTCATGTACCACATGGAGAACAACCAGGTCGCCGTCGGCTACGTGGTGGGCCTGTCGTACAGCAATCCGTACCTGTCGCCGTTCGAGGAGTTCCAGCGATACAAGACGCACCCGCGCATCCGCGGCTTCTTCGAAGGCGGCAAGCGCATCGCCTACGGCGCGCGCGCGATCACGGCCGGCGGACTCAACGCGCTGCCGGAGACGGTGTTCCCGGGCGGCGCGCTGGTCGGCTGCGAAGCGGGCTTCCTGAACGCGTCGCGCATCAAGGGCAGCCACACGGCGATCAAGACCGGCATGCTGGCCGCCGAAGCTGCCTTCGCGGCGGTCGGCGCGGGACGCACCTCCGATCGGCTCGACGCGTACCCGCAGAAGTTCCAGGAGTCGTGGGTGTACGACGAACTGTACCGCGCGCGCAACTTCAAGGCCGAGATGAGCAAGGGCCTCTGGATGGGCACGCTGCTGGTCGGAATCGACCAGGTGGTCTTTCGCGGAAAGGCGCCATGGACGATGCACGTCAGGCACGCCGACCACGAGTGCCTGCGGCCGGCTTCCGAGTGCGAACCGATCACCTATCCGAAGCCCGACGGAAAACTCACCTTCGACCGGCTCTCGTCGGTGTTCATGTCGAGCACCAACCACGAGGAAAACCAGCCAATTCACCTGACGCTGAAGGACGCGTCGGTGCCGGTCGACGTGAATCTGTCGCGCTATGCGGGCCCGGAACAGCGCTACTGCCCGGCCGGCGTCTACGAGTTCGTCGACAACGACGACGGATCGCAGCGGCTGCAGATCAACGCGGCGAACTGCGTGCACTGCAAGACCTGCGACATCAAGGATCCGACGCAGAACATCGTCTGGGTGACGCCCGAGGGCGGCGGGGGACCGAACTACTCCGGCATGTGAGCCGCGGTCCCGGCATCATTCGCCGAAGCGGCGCCGATAGTATTTGAGCGCCGCGGCGTCGTCCTCAAGGCGCCATCCGCCCTCGCAGGTCGCGCGCAGCAGGTCTCTCGCCACCGCGCCCAGCGGCAGGTCGATCCCGACCGCGGCGGCCGCCTCGTTGGCGAGCGTGAGGTCCTTGGTCAGCACGTGGGCCGCCGCGCGTGGCTCGTAGTCGTCGGCGAGCGCGCGTGCCATCCGGTCCTCGAAGATCCAGCTCTGGCCCGAGCTCGCAGAGATCAGCGCGAACATCGTGCGCGGATCGAGCCCCAGACGCTGCGCGAGTGCGAGCGCCTCTGCGCCCGCCATCAGGTGGATGCCTGCCATCAGATTGTTGACGAGCTTCGCGCGCGCGGCGTCACCGTAGCGCTCCCCGAGCACGAAACGCTTTGCGGAAATCGCGGCCAGGACAGGCTCGGCAAGCGCCAGCGCTTCACGCGATCCGGCGAGCATGATGCTCATCGTGGCGGCCTCGGCGCGGGCAGGCCCCCCGGAGATCGGCGCATCGAGCACGAGTGCACCGGTCTCACCGATTCGAGCGGCGAAGCGCTCGGCATCGCCGGGGGCGATGGTGCTGCACAGGAGCACCAGCTTGCCCGGCCCGAGCGCCATCAACAGACCGTCGCGGCCCTCGAGCACCCGCTCGATCTGCATCGCATCGACGACCACGACGATCGAGACATCCGCCTGGCTGGCGAGCCGCCCGGATGACGTCATGACCTGGACCCCGCTCGCGCGAGCCAGGGTTTCGCGCGACGGATCGACGTCGCGCCCGAAAGTCGCGAACCCGCCCCGCACGAGGCTGCGGGCGATCCCCAGCCCCATTGCGCCGACACCGATCACACCGACGCTGATCGTCATGGATTCCCCCATCAACGCGCGAACGGCCAGGCCGGCGTTCGAGCTTGCCCGGCGAACGCGCTCGCGCGCAACGACATGCCGGCCGCAAAACGACGATGCCGGCTCACGGCCGGCATCGTTCGACGAATGCGGGGCGAAGGCCCCGCCGCTGTTCAGCCGAACTGGTACGGACGACGGGAACCTCCGTAGCCGCCATCACCGCCGCCGCCGCCACCACCGCCCCCGCCACGGCGTTCACCACCGCCACCACCACCGTAGCCGCCACCACCGCCGCCGCCGTAGCCGCCGCCGCCTCCTCCTCCGCCACGACGGAAGCCGCCGCCACCGCCACCGCCCCCGCTGCCCTGCTGCTCGCGCGCCTCGTTCACGACAAGGCTGCGGCCTTCGAGCGAATGGCCGTTGAGCGCGCTGATCGCGCTCTGGGCGGCCTCCGGGCTGGACATGGTGACAAAGCCGAAGCCGCGGGAGCGACCGGTTTCACGATCGGTGACGATGCGGGCATCGATCACCTCCCCGTGGGCGCCGAACAACTGAGTGAGTTGTGCGTCGGTTGCCCGCCAGGGCAGGTTGCCGACGTAAATCTTGGTAGGCATCGAATCATCCTCGAAACACTGAACACGACCATTGCATTTCGAGGCGAACCGAATCAGCGAACCGGGAAATGCAATCCCAGACCTATGCCTGCGAATAACGCAGACGCACGCATGAGCCTTGCGTTGGGAAATGTGCCACAAAGTTCCGGGGTTTGCATATCCCCCCGAGCGCGAGCCTGGGCGTACTCGCGACGGAACGCGCGGTCGGTGCGGCAGTCCCGTTTGCCGAAACCACTTGAAAAATACACAGTTCCTGTATAAAACTACAGGTATGAGCAGTCCTACCCTTTCTCTTTTCAATGCCACGGGTGAACCATGCGTGACCTGACCTCGCGACAACAGGAAATCCTGGCGCTGATCCAGCAGCACATCGCCGACACCGGCTTCCCGCCCACGCGGGCCGAGATCGCCACCCAGCTCGGATTCCGATCGCCGAACGCCGCCGAAGAGCACCTGAAGGCGCTCGCCCGCAAGGGTGTCATCGAGCTCACGTCGGGCGCCTCGCGCGGGATCCGGCTCAGGCTGCTCCCCGATGCGCACGGCAGCGACATCCCGAGCGCGGTGCAGCTCGCGCTTTCGCTGCCCCTGGTGGGCCGGGTTGCGGCGGGCAGCCCGATCCTGGCCCAGGAGCACGTCGAGGCCAGCTACGCGCTCGATCCCAACCTGTTCGACGAACGTCCCGACTACCTCCTGAAGGTGCGCGGCATGAGCATGCGAGACGCGGGCATCCTCGACGGCGACCTGCTCGCGGTCAGACGCACGCAGGAAGCCCGCAATGGCCAGATCGTCGTCGCCCGGGTCGGCGACGAGGTCACCGTCAAACGGCTGCGGCGGCGTGGCCACACGGTCGAGCTCCTGCCGGAAAACCCCGATTACTCGCCCATCGTCGTCGACGCCCGCAGCGGCGAGTTCGCGCTGGAAGGCATCGGGGTCGGCCTGCTGCGTGGCGGCAAGGCGCTGTGAAAGAACACCCCCATGCCTTCGCCGCTGCGTCCACAGCCCTTCGCCGCCCCTGATGCCGCCCCGGCCGACGGCGAAGCGTCCAGGGCGTCGCCCGGGGCGGTCACCGCCGGCTTGCTCCATGCATCGGTGTGGCGGGCCAGCCAGCTCGGTCACGGCTCGACCGCCGCGCTGTCCAGCGGTTTCGCCAACCTGGATGCCGAGTTGCCCGGCAACGGCTGGCCGCTGGGCATGCTCACGGAACTGATCGCCCGCGAGGCCGGCATCGGCGAGCTGAGGCTCATGGTGCCGCTGCTGCGTCAACTCACCCGCGAACGCCGGACCGTGCTCCTGCTGGCACCGCCGCACATTCCTTATGCGCCCGCGCTCGCCAGCTTCGGGGTCGACCTGGAGCATCTGCTGATCGTGCAGGCGCCCAATGCCGCGGACCGGCTCTGGGCGGTCGAACAGACGCTGCGCAGCGCCAGCTTCGGTGCCCTGCTGGCCTGGCTCCCGCAGGAGAAGACGCGCCCCGAGCACCTGCGCCGATTGCAACTGGCCGCACAGTCCGCCCAGGGCCCGGTGTTCCTGTTCCGCTCGCTGGCGGCGCAATTCGAGTCGTCACCCGCGCCGCTGCGCCTGCTGCTGCTGCCCAAGTCCGAGCAGCGGCTGTCGGTGCAGATCCTCAAGCGGCGCGGGCCGGTGCTGGCCAATCCGATGCTCGTGCACCTGCCGCAACCGGTCACCGCCATCCGCCTGCGTCCGCGCCCGGTGCAGAGCGATCCGCACACCGCGGGCCGATCGCTGACCACGGTGCACGCACCGCACCCCCGACAACTGCCGGTCGCACTGCACTGACCTCGACCTGATTCCAGGGCCTGCTCGCGCCACATCCGTGCCCATGCCGGATTGCAGCCGCGCCGGCCAGAACCTTCGGAAGCGACGCACCACATGCTGTGGCTGGGGCTCTTTCTGCCACACCTGCCGATCGAAGTATTTCTGCGCACCGTCGATCACGGCGCGTCGGACTCGCACGGCACTGCGCACCGAATCGCACGCCGCGCCGCGCCGCAACCTGCGTCGGACCACCGGTCGACCGCGGGTCCGCTGCTGGCGGTCTGCGACCATCTGCGGGTTCTTCAGGCGAGCGACACCGCACAGGCATTCGGCGTCCAGGCGGGAATGAAGCGGGCGACCGCCCTCGCCCTCGCCCCGGGATTGAGTCTGCTCGAGCGCGACCCGATGCTCGAACGCGAAGCGCTGCGGCAGATCGCCTGCTGGGGCCTGCAGTTCACGCCGAGCGTCAGCCTGCAGAGCGAGACGCGCGCCGGCGAGGCCAACGCAACCCGAACACCCGCCCTCGCCTCCCAGGGGCTGCTGCTCGAGGTCGAACCGAGCCTTCGCCTGTTCGGCGGGCTCGACGCCCTGATCACCCGAATCAGGACCGGAGCGACCCAACTGGGTTTTGCGTCGCAGATCGCCTGCGCCCCGACCGCCACCGGTGCGTGGCTGCTCGCACGCCATCGCGACGGCGTGTCCGCGCAGACCGGGGCACAACTCAACGCCCGGCTCGCGGCACTGCCTGCCGCACTGCTCGACTCCGCACGCCCTCACCTGGCCACCCTCGAGTCGATCGGCGTGCGTACCCTGAGGGACCTGGTTCAACTGCCGCGTGCCGGACTGGCGCGACGTTTCGGCAAGGCGCTGCTGATCGAACTCGATCGCGCATTCGGTCGGCAGCCGGAACCTCGCCCGTGGTTCGACATGCCCCTCGCGTTCGAAGCCCGGCTCGAACTGCTCGCCCAGGTGGAGAACGCCGAATCCCTGCTGTTCGCCGCCCGGCGCCTGATCGTCCAACTGGGCGGCTGGCTGAACGCGCGCCACGCGGCGGTGCAGACCTTCGAACTGCTGGGACAGCACGACGACCTGCCGGCGACCCGGCTGAACGTGCGCCTGGCCGACGCCAGCCGCGATATCGACCGCCTGACCGGCCTGTTGCGCGAAACGCTCGCCGTGACCCGATTGCCGGCTCCTGTGCACACCCTGGAACTGCGTTGCGACGAGATCACCCCGCTACCAGCCGCCAACGGCGAAATGTTCCCGGTACCCGCTTCCTCGCGCGAAGGGCTGGGACGCCTGATCGAACGCCTGCAGGCGCGCCTGGGCCGCACGCAGGTCCAGCGGCTGCTGATCGCGCAGGATCATCGCCCGGAGGCCGCCTACCGCATCGAACCCGTCGACCATTTGCCTCGCGGCGGCGCCGGCGACCCGAAGCCCCCGACCACCGCCGTCGGCGGCGCCCTGCCTCGGCCGCTCTGGCTGCTGGGTCGGCCGATTGCGCTCAGCGAGCGCAACAACCGGCCGTACTGGCACGGACCGCTCACGCTGCTGGCCGGTCCCGAACGGATCGAAAGCGGCTGGTGGGACGACGCGCTGATCCAGCGTGACTACTTCATCGCCACCGACGACTCCGACCTGCTGCTATGGATCTATCGCGAACGCCTCCCCGATGCCCAAAGCCATCAGGGCTGGTTCATCCACGGAAAATTCGGGTAGCAGCCCGAAGCGAAGGGCGAGGGGCCCCACCACAGGTGGGGATCGACCCGCGCAGGGCTGCGCGAGCGCAGCGCGCTCGATGCGCGCTTCGCGAGTGACCTCAGACGCACCGTTAGGACAGGACGCCCCAAGACCGAGCCGGCGAAGGGCGAGGGGCCCCACCACAGGTGGGGATCGACCCGCGCAGGGCTGCGCGAGCGCAGCGCGCTCGATGCGCGCTTCGCGAGTGACCTCAGATCGACGAATGCTGATCGCCGCGCTTGCGCTCGGCGAGCTGCTGGCACGCGACGCAGCGCACCGCAAGCGGCTGCACCTTGAGCCGCTGCGCGTCGATCTCTTCACCGCAGCTCGCGCACATGCCGTAGGTCCCGTCAGCGATCGCGCGCAGCGCCGAGTCGATCGCCCGCAGTTCGTCGAGGTCGCGCCCGGCCTCGGCGAAGTCGAGCGAACTCTCGCTCGACGCGAAGGCCTGGTCGCCGAAGTCTCCGCCGGTGTTCATTCCGCCAGCATCGTCGGCCGCATCCTCCAGCTTCCCGGAGACCTGGCCGCGCAAGGCCAGCGCGCGCGCCTCCAGCGTCCGCTTCAGCTTGTCGAGTTCGCTTTTCGTGAGCGCCATGTGAACTCCCGGGGGAATCTCCCCTCCTTCACCATCATACGGCGCGGCGCCGACAATACATTGACCAAGCGCAATCGCGCACGCCTGCGCGCTCAGCCCTGCGCGCTCACCCCGGCCCACTCACCCCGGCGGGATCAGGTCGACCGCATCAGTGATCAGGCAGTCCAGCCCCCAGTCGAAGAGCTGGGCGGCGCGCCGCGGGTCGTTCACCGTGTAGGTCATGACGCGCAATCCGCCTGCGTGCGCACGCTCGATGACGCCGCGATCCAGGACAGCGTGATTCGCATCGACCGCAGTGGACTCCAGCGCCACGCAGCGTTCGAGCCAGTCGTGCTCGAGCTTGTCCATCAGGTAGGCACGCGGCAATTCGGGCGCCTCCTGCCGCGCCGCCTCCAGGGCCTGCGCCGAAAAGGACGACAGGATCGGCGCCAGCGGCACTCCCTTCCACAGGGCGCGCGCCTCGCGGGCGACCGCGGCGCCTGTCTCACGTTCGCGCCCGGGACTTGGCTTGATCTCGATGTTCGCGGCGAATCCGTTGGCGTGAAGCCACGCGACGATCCTCGCAAGCGTCGGAACGCCCTCGCCCGCGTACTGAGGAGAATGCCAGGAACCGGCGTCGAGGACCGCGATCTCGGCCAGGCTCATCGCCCCCAGCGGTCCGCTCGCGTTCGTGGTTCGGTCCACCTGCGCGTCGTGCATCAGCACGAGCACGCCGTCGCTGCTGAGCTTCACGTCGAACTCGAACATCCGATAGCCGAACGACGCGCCGAGCCGCATCGCCGCC